>JACCDQ010305029.1_pt1 | contig 11777 bp, 3 predicted proteins | sample 7446031 | NCBI WGS metagenome assembly JACCDQ01 (sample SAMN15323442, study PRJNA562643) | freshwater metagenome | isolation source: river surface water | place: USA:Blue River Watershed | collected 2017-08-17
CGGCTGTGGTAGCGGTGCGCGTGCCGGACCAGGCGCGCGATGTCCCGCACCGAGTTCTCCGCGCTGGCGCGGGCGCCAAACGACGGGCCGCCGATGTAGATGGCGTCGGCGCCGTGGTTGACGGCTTCGATGCCGCTGTCGGCGTCGCGCGCGGGCGACAGGAGTTCGAGCTGGTGAGGGAGCATGGGAGCGGCTGGGGGCTGAGGGGGGCAAACCCGCTATTGTCCCAGTTTCGGCCTCAGAAGCCCAGCTCCCGGATCAGGACGGCGGCGGCCTGGCGCAGATAGCGCCAGGCGGGCACTTCCCAGCGCCCCTGCACCGTGACCTGACCACGCCAGGACAGCTGGTCCCAGCCCGCCATCGCGCCTGCTGGCACTTCAAGGGCCACGCGGTAGATGGCCCGCTCCGGCACCAGCTGGCCGGCTTTCTCGCGCGTGAGCAGATGGCCGCCGAGGTGGGCAGCCAGCTCGGGGCGCGGCAGCACCCGTGCAGCATCGCGGTCCACCGATGCCACCGTCAAGTGGAGCACATGGGCGTCGGGACCGTCGGCCAGGAACAGCGCCCGGTCGCCCTCGGCCACTCGTTGCACGGCCTCTTCGTCCAGCCAGGTCTCGACCAGCCAGCGACCGTCATCGCGCACCAGCAGTGCGATCTTCTCCTTGCGCGCCAGCCATTGACCGACCTGCAGGTCGGGGTCGAGGTCGCGCAAGCGGCCGGCAAAGGGCGCGCGTGGCGCGTAGTGCAGCAGCTCCGTGTCCAGGCTGGCGAGCTCGGCCTGTGCGGTAACCAGGGCGTTCTCGTTGACCAGCAGACGCTGGCGTGTCTCGGCGTCAAAGCCTGATGCCGCAGCCTGCCAGCGCCGCTGCTCGACCCGTGCCAGCAGCGCCTGGCGCCGCATCCCCAGGTCAGGAACATGGAGTTGCAGCAGCACCGCACCCTCGGGCACGCGATCGCCTTCCTGGAACGGCAACGCATCGACCCTCGCGCCCGAGGGGGCGTGAATGGGCCAGGCATCGATCGGCCTGAGGGTCGCGCTGGCGCTGAGGCGTCCGGGCCAGGGCAACAGGACCAGCAGCAGGACGGCAGCGAGCAGGGCCAGGCTGTGCCGGCTGCGCCGGTTTTTCCTGATGCGCGGCCAGCGCTCGGCCCAGGCCTGCCATTCCTGCCTGAGTGGCAACAGGATGAACCACAAGATCTCGACCGCAAACAGCGCGATGCCGACCAGCTTGATCGCGAAGTGGTAGACCAGTACCGCGATGCCCAGGAAGACCACCAGCCGGTAGATCCAGGTGGCCCAGGCAAACAGGATCAGGGCCGCCTCGCGCCGGGGTGAGAAATGCTCCGGCCTGGGCTCGTCCAGCGCGAACAGCCACTCGCGCAACTTCCAGCGTGCCAGCGCGAAGCTGCGTGGGTGCAGGTTGGGCAGGTCCAGCCAGTCCGACAGGATGAAATAGCCGTCAAAGCGCATGAACGGACTGGCGTTGATGGCCAGGGTCGCGATCCAGCTCGTGGTGGCCAGCACAAAGGCCGCCGAGCGCCAGACGCCGTCGGGCAGCAGCGCCCAGGCCAGCGTGGACCAGGCCGCAATCGCGAGTTCGGTCGCGATGCCGGCCGAGGCCACCTGCAAGCGTTGCCAGCGATTGGTCAGCCGCCAGGTCTCGTTGGTGTCGGTATAGGCCACTGGCCACATGACCAGGAATGCCACTCCCATGGTGGGGACCCGACAGCCCAGCCGCTTGGCCGTGAAGGCATGGCCGAGTTCATGCAGGAACTTGACCGTGACCAGCGCCAGGCCATAGGCGGCCAGCCCGCTCCAGCTGAAGGTGTCGACCAGCGAGGCCATGAAGACCTCCCACTGGCGGGCGACCTGGAACGACCCCAGCCCGAACGCCAGCAGAGTCAGGCCCAGGAACATGCGGGTGTGGAACAACTGCGCGACGCCCAGCCAGCGACCCAGCCAGTCATCGGGTCGCCACAACGCAATCCTGAAAAACAGGTAATGATGCAGCAGCCACTTGAGCCGACTGCCCTGTAGCTGGTCGAGTCGCCGGGCCAGTTGCCTTGCGCTGTCTGCGCCCTCGGGCTGGACCAGTTGGTGTTCGAGCAGGAAGCGTGCGACCTGGTTGACCGCCTCGGGACCGATCTGCAGCGTGGTCTGCGCCGAGACCGACGCAGCGATGGCCTGCTGCTCATCCAGCGACCAACGGCTCAGGATCTCGAAAGTCGGCCAGTCCAGGCGCAGGAACTGGTTGCGCACCGGATCGTGCAGGGTCCAGCTTGGCTGGCCGTCGGCCAGCGCCGGCCCGGGCAGGAGGTCGAGCTCCTCGCGCAGTCGGGGCAATCCCATCGGTCAGATCCCCAGTCCGGTACGCAGCGCTGCGAGCGGACGACGCAATACCCAGTAGACCAATGGTACCCAGCGCCCCTGCAGCTTGGCCGTGCCCTTGAGGCCGACCCGGTATTCGGTCGGGGCGTCGAGCCGTGCACGCAGACGATAGGCATAGCTCCCGTCGGGGCGCTGGACCGCATCATGGGCCATGTAGCGCAGCCGTGCCGTGACCGGTGACAGCGGGCTGGCATTGAGATAGAGCTTGACCATGGCCTCGGGTTCGAGCGTGATCGCGTCGGCCAGTGGCAACCAGGCTTCGATCTCGGTATCGGCTGGCGCAGCCAGCCGCATGATGCGTTCACCCACCGTCACCGGGCGACCGATCCATTCCGACGGATCATCGAGCAGGGCGATGCCGTCCTGGGGAGCGAGCACGCGCGAGCGCTGCAGCTGTTCGCGCAGGAAGTCGGCCTCGGTACGCTTTTCCTCGATCTTGCCCGTCAGCAGGGCCAGCTGGTTGCGGTACTTGGCATCCAGCAATGCCTGCTGCGTGGTCTGCCGGTATTCGGTCTCGGCGGTGACCAGGGTCTGCTCGGCCACTTCCAGCCGGCTCTGGATCAGCGCCTCGTCGAAACCAAACAGCGGCTGGTCCTTCTTGACCGCCTGGTTGGGCTGGACATGGAAGGTGTCGACCACGCCATCGAGTGGGGCACGGATCACGACCGGATGTGCCGGCACCAGCTCGCCAGGAGCGAGCACCGTCAGGCGTACCGGACAGACCAGAACCGCCAGCACCACGGCTGCCCAGCGCAGGCGAGCCTGTTTCCACCAGGGCTGGTCAGGCTGTGGGCGCAGCCGAGCCGCCAGCCTTCGGGTCCAGGATCGCGCGCTTGGCTGGCGCAGGCTGTGCCAGGCATGGCTCCAGATCTCCAGCCATTCGGCCAGCAAGGCTATTTCCTGCTGGCTGAAGGGCAGATCGCGCGCCAGCAGCAAGCCGCCCTCGCAGGCCGGGCCTGGCTGGAGACCGTCGTCGCGTGCCGGTGGGCCCGACAGTGGCAGCCACAGGCCCTGGGCGGGTAGCCACTGCGCCCATTGAGCCGACAGCTCGGCGGGCAGTCCTGCCGCCGAAACGGGTAGCGGCTGGCCAGTCCCCGGGCCCAGCTGGGCGCAGACCTGGCTCAGCCAGAGCGAATAGGGCGCGTTCGCCTCCACCTGCACCACGCCCGAGAGGGCCTGCAGTCCGCCATCGGCCAGCCACAGTCCGGCTTGCCGGTAAGCGGTCAGCGCGTGGCTGTCATTGACCAGCATGAAACGCAGCTCTGCTTCCGACTGGCTCTTGCGGGCACGCCGGGACAGTTCAAGCAGGCTGAACAGTGGGTTGGAGGAAGCCGCCTGGGCGGCCCCAGGCGGGTGTCTTTGCATGGTACGGGTCAAGTCCGATCTGTCCTCGGTAGCACAGGAGATATGTCAGTAGGCCAGCGCGGTGCGCTTGCCCTGCTTGTGCTGGACCGCCTCGCGCAATTGCTGGCTCAGGCCGGTGCGCCCGGTCAGTGGATTGGCCTTGTCGCTGACGTGGAAGCGGAACAGCGTCGTGGCCTCTCGGCCCTGACCGTCGCGTGCCGTCAGCTTGATCCTGAACTCGCCAGTGAGCTCGGCGGTCGGCTCGAAGCTGAACTTGCCGCTGCGCGCATCGAAGAGGATCCAGTGCGGCAGATCCGAGCCATCGGCCAGCTGCGCGACCAGCACCAGCTCGACACCGGTCTGGCTGTGCACGAAGGCATCGGCCGGCACGGTAAAGCTGCCTGCCGTCCCACTGTCGCCAAACTGGTCGCTCATGCCACGGAAGACCTGCAGGCTTGGAGTGTCGCTGGGCAATACCAGCGAGCTCCAGCGGGGAGTAGCGCTTGTCGGATCGGGATGACGGTCCTGCGCCCAGTCGCGATCCGCTTGCGCCCAGTTCCAGCTCGTGCGCTCGATCAGGCCCAGCGCCTTCGGATCAGCCGCTGCCGCCAGGGCATAGAGGGTGGAGTCGAACGGCGAATACTCGAGATGCGCAGCAGGGCCGAATTCGATCGATCCCGCCGGGGGCAGATAGACCGCCGGCTCAACCGTGACGTTGCGCGAGACCGGCTCGGGTGCGGTGATCAGCACCGGCGTGCCCGGGTCGAAGATCTGGTCGAGTGCAGCGTCATTGTCACCAAAGGCGTTGTCGGTGATGATCAGCTCGATGTAGTCGAGCAGGCCGTCGCCGTTCTCGTCGATGAAGCGTGCGCCGTCGCCACCCGGTTCGCGTTGGGTGAAGTCGTACCAGCCTGCCCGCGTGATGACCTGGCCATCCAGGTCGACCAGCTCGCCTGCGGCATCGATCGCCTCCTGCGACACATACTTGATGTAGCTGTTGACCTGGTCTATCCCGAGGCCAGAGGCCCGGATGTCGATCAGTATCCTGACCTGGGTGCCGGCTCTGTCGCTGATGTCAGTCAGGCCGAGGTCAGGCTGGCCGTCCCGGTCGGTATCGACGCCCGCGATCGCGAAGCGGATCGGGTCCCAGGGCGTGGCGGCACGGCTGCCGTCGGCCAGCGTGACGGTGCGGCTGCCGTCTGGCTCCACCACCAGCTCGGTGGCGGGATCGACCTCGTCATAGGTCGCGACGTTGATGTCGAGCAGCTGCGAGGTTTCCGACACCGCCTTCGAGCTGCCCGTTCCGGTCACGCTGACCGAGATGATGGCCTTGCTTTCGGTCAGCGTGCCGGCATTGCCCTGGACGAAGTAGTCCTTGACCGTCCAGGCCAGCGTCGCCAATGCGTTTTGCTCGGCGTCTTGCTTGCCGTCGCCGTTCAGGTCGCCCTTGATGGCATTGCCTATGCCCTGCGAGGCTGCCAGCGTGGCGAGTGCCTCCTCGGTGGTCGGGGTGATGCCGTCCTTGTCGAAATCGTCATCGACGCCGAGGGTGGTGGTGCCGCTGAAGGCACTGTCCGGGCCGAACAGGCATATCACGCCGGTGCCGTCATCACGTACCGAGGCTTCGCCGACGGAGCTGACCTCGCCACGGGTGGCGACCAGTGCGAAGTGCTCGGAACCTTCGCGCAGTGTGTCGTGTTCACCCACGATGCTGACCCGCACCAGCAAGACCCCCTCGGCCGGAATCGAGGCATTGCTGCCATCATAGGTCTGCCAGCGACCGTTTTCCCAGAACTGGAGATTGCTCGTCGCCTTGTCGACGCCGGTGGCGATCGGTTCGTCGGTGTCGTAGGTAGCCGGCATCCTGAGGCTGATCGGACCAGCAACTCCCTGGATCGTGAAAACGACGAACTCCGATCCCTCGTTGACGATCGGGCTGTCGATCTTGATGCCGCGGTCGTCGTTCTTGGGGGCCAGGCGGTCTTCGGCACCGCTGTCGTTGAAGATCGCACCCGTGCCGTAGTCACCGATGATGCCGTTGCCGGTGATCGAGACCGTGCCCGGGATCGTGGCAACCAGGGTGAAGGCATGCGCGCCCTCGTATTCGCTGTCGTCGATCACTGGTACACGCACCAGCAGGACCGAGCCGCTGGCGGGAACCGAAACCAGGCTGCCCGGTTCGTAAGCCACCCACTTGACGCCGTCATAGGTTTCGAGCGAGTTGCGGTAGTCTGCCCCGGCGGTCGCCGTGCCGATGCTGAGATCGTCCCGATCCGGGCCGTCGCGCAGCGAAAGCACGAACTGCTGCCCACCGGAGGCCTCGACCCGGAACACCGCATAGGGAGAGATTTCGTTGATAGTGACATCCTCGATCCTGATCGCACGGTCGTCATCAGCCGGAGCACCGCTGTCGATGCCAGTCTCGCCGTATATCTTGCCGCTGCCATCGTCCCTGATGGTCGCGTCATCACTGCCACTGCGACCGCCAGTGACTGTTGCCGACAGCGTGAAGGATTCCGCCCCTTCATAGTCGGCATCGACCGTGGTCGGCACGCTGACGTGGAAGGTGGTGATACCTGCGGGCAGCCGGATTTTTCCGTCCTTGATCGGCAGCTCGGTCCTGATCCCGTTGACGTGGTAGTAAGCGGTCAATGTCGGGCTGTAATCCGCCGCTTCGGTGGAGTCTCCGGCGGCACCCAGGACCAGCGTGATTTCAGTTTCTGCCTGGTTGGCCTGCAACGTGACCGCAAAGACCGCCTGGCTGCCTTCGGACACGTCATTCTTGCCCAGTACGGTGATGCCGCGGTCGTCGTCGGGCGTCAGCGGGCCGCTGCCATCGGGGTCGGGGGCGGTGCCGTCGTCGCGGATGGTGCCAGTGGCCGTGGCGCTGGAGATCGTGGCGCCGCCCGTCGGGCTGGACAGGGTGATGCCGAAGGTCTCGGGGCCCTCGTAGGGGGTATCGGGCGTGGTCTGGACCGTGAAGGTCTGGCTGGTGACGCCGGCGGCGAAGGTCAGGGTGCCGCTGGCGGCGGTGAAGTCGGTGGTGGCCGCGGTGCCGTTCGCACTGGTGGTGTAGGCCACGGTCTGGCTGACGGCCGAGGTGCCGGTGCGGGTGACGGTGAAGGTCATCAGGCCGCCCTCGCTGACCGTGACGTCGGCCACGCTGAAGGCGCCCACCGTCACCGGCGTGTTACCCGGAACATCCGAGACAGTAATAGTCAGCGTTGTAGTTGAACGCGTACCATCAGCATCCTCGATGGTGTAGACAAAGGTTTCGGTCGAATTGGTGGTGACCGTGTTAGCCACATAGGAATAACTGCCATTAGCATTGAGCGTCAGCTTGCCATGAGTACCAGCAATCTCAGTGCCCGCACCTGCGGTTACAGCCGTGGTGTTGTCGCCACCAGCCAAGCGCACGCCCACGACACCGCCAACTGGGGAAGTCGTCTTCGGGCCATCTGCACCGAAGGCGTCATCAGTACCGTCAGTCAATACATTGCCTGTGAGAGTACTTCCCTCGTTCACAGTACCCGTATCGGGTTGTGTGGTCGGACCATCATCTGAGATGGTGACACTGACCGTGTTATTGACCGCATTGCTGAATCTATCACGGACAATGTAACTGAACGAACTTGAAGTAGCGCTCGAACCCGCAGTCAGCGTGACATTGAAGCTGCCATCCGTATTGACTTGCCAGGTTCCAATCGGGTTCGACGAGCCATCGAGAATGCTGCCGGTCTGCTGCGCGGTGACGGTTTGACCAGCTGCCAGCGTGAGGGTTCCAGAATAGTTTTCTCCGTTGGAAGAGCTGTTTGAGCCGCTACTCAGCCCGGCTTCCACGACCGTCGCCTGGGTATTGGTTGGAATATTGATCGCAATACCGTCGCTGTCGTAGGCATTCAGGCCGTCCTGGCTGAAGATGGTCAGAAAATCAGTGCCTGCAAATCCGTTATTAGGAAGGTAGCGCAAGCTGGCAAGCAAATTGTTGATTTCCTGCTGGGTGCCGGTCAGGGTGGCGTTGCCCGTGCTGCTATCGAAAACGAACGACCCACCGCTACCCGTCGTGGAGAGTGTGCCTTTGTCGACATGCAGGATAACCTTGCTCAGGTTGTTGTCGACATCGGCGACAGAAATCTGGTTGGTGCCGGTAAAGGCTATGGCCGTGCCGACTAAAGTGCTGACGGAGCTTGGGTATGTGTTGGTCGGAGCCTCATTGACACCCGTGATGCTGATGGTCAGCGTGTTGCTTGAAGTCGCCCCGGCAGTGTCCTTGACTTCGTAGCGGAAAGTATCGGTGAGAGGGGTCGAGGCGGGTAGCAATGCCTTGACGCTGGAGTTGTTGGTGTCGACAACGTACTTGTAAGTGCCGTCGGCGCCGATGGTCAGCGTACCGTAGCTGCCGGTAATTCCAAGGCCAGTGGCCGATGTCGTGTTCGAGCTGACCGCAGTATTGGCCGCTGTCGTCCCCGCCTGGCTGACAACCTTGGTGTCGCCGGCATCCACATCCGTATCGTTGGTCAAGACGGAGCCGGTAGCGTTGCTGCCATCGGCAGCAACGCTATGGGTATCTGCGACGGCTACCGGGGCATCATTGGCACCATTGATGGTGACGGTGAGGGTGGACCAGGAGACACCGCCCGCCTGGTTGGTGACCTTGTAGTTGAAGGTGTCGGTCAACTGGTTGCTGGCCAAGCGCAGCGCATCGACCGTACTGTTGGAATTGGTGACAGCATAGCTGTAGCTGCCAGTTTCGGAGATGGTCAGGACACCATAGGTGCCGTTGATGATCGTGCTCGTGGTGAAAGTGGTTGCAGCCCCACCCGGCAGACTCACGGCAGAAACTTTTCCGCCCGTTCCCCAGTTGGTCGTCGTAAGGGTGCCAGACGGATTGACGCCTGCACTGACTCCGGTTTCCGTGGCCGTGGCAGTGGCAGCGCTCACACCAGGGTCGCTGGTACTGGCGCCATGGACCGTGATGTAAAGCTTGGCCGTGCTGGTAACTCCGGCCGTGTCCTGCATGGTGTAGTCGAAAACCTCGACGGCAGACTGGCCGGTTGCGAGCAGTGGGTTGTCTGCATCGGGCGTGTAGGTGTAAGTACCCGTGGCACCCAGGGTCAGGGTGCCGTGGGCGCCGTGCATGACTTGCCCAACTCCACCTGTACCTGTAAAAGAAAGCGATGCGTTGGCCGCAATCGTCAGCGGCTTGTCCAGCTTCAAGCCGGTGAGCACACCATTCGTATAGGTGAGATCCGAGACAAGCGCTCCTAGGTCCGTCAAGCCGTTGAAGACACTCATGCCCACCGCGATGGTGCCTGATATGCCAGTCAAGCCAGTGAGGGTGGTGTAGTTTGCCGGCAAGGTGCTCGACACCGTGGCTGCCTTACCCTGGGTCGTTGTGTAGTCAATAGTGTTGTTGTCGGAGTAGAGCCGGACGCCGGGGTTGGTCTGGAAGTACGAGGTCAGCGAGGTGCCAAAGCTCGTAAAAGTCGTTGCGCTTGACCTGTATCCTCCGGGGGTTCCCGAAAGGCTCAACTCAGTCGTACCTCCGCTGACTACTGGATTAGCAGTGAGGGTGATCCGGTTGGCTCCGGTGCTGTCATAAGCGGCGTAGTAAGTGCCACCCACGAGAACATAAAGGGCGTCACCCTGTCCAACAGCCTGGAATCCCGAGCTGACATTAAAAATCAGTTTGGGGGTGCTGGTGACGGCTGTAGAGGAAGCTACCGTTGCAGCGCCGGACACGGACGTACCGGAAATTGATTTACCGTCCCCGGCATCCACGTCTGTATCGTTGGCCAGCACGTCTCCTGTGGCGTTGTAGCCAGTGTAGGTGGTTGTGCCGGCACCGTCCGTCAACGATTCTTTTGCGCTGTTGTAGTCATTGACGGCTGCTGGGACATCGTTGCGGCCCTGGATGGTGACGGTCAGGGTACTCGACGCCGAACCGCCCTTGCCATCTGCTATGCTGTAAGTGAACGCCTCCGTCAGGCTGTTCGACAGCAGGGCATTGACGGTTGCATCGCTGTTGGTGATCGCATAGGAGTACGAGCCGTCAGCATTCATTGTCAGCGTGCCATATCGACCGGCAATGACTGCCGCCGCCGAACTGGTGACCGTGCCCTTGATACCGGTAACACTGCTGGTGACTTGGTTGACGACAATCCCGGAACCGGTGTCGTTGGTCAGGACATTGCCCGTGGCGGGAACTGTCGTGACGTTGTAGCCCGCCTCGATGCCTGCCACGGCACCTGCAGAGGTAGACGTATCCGCTGTCGCCGCGACGGCCACAGGCGCAGGAAGCAAGGCGTTCAGCGCATTGTCGACCCGGTCCGACGACGATCCAACTTCAATCGTGTTGTAGGTGCCTGCGGCAACGGCGCTCCACGCAGTACTGGCAGATACAGTCACCTGAGTCATGCCGCCAGTTTTATTGATCAAGCCGTTGAAGTAAGACTGATCGACAACCAGGATGAAACCCTTGTTGTCCGTCACCCCAGGGTTGCTGGGCGCATCTGCCGTATCGTTGTCCTGGTTGCCATCCAGCTGGGCGCTACTGAGATTGGTAAAGTCTTGATCGGTCCAGAAGTAGAACCCGACCACGCTTCCCTGCACTTTGACGGGCCGGCTGATCCAGCCGTAATAATTGGTTCCGCCAATATTGATGCCGATGGCTGAAACGTCATTGCCACTGAACTGGCTGCTGTTCGTGTCGTCGTTGATGGTGACTGCACCCAAGCCACCCTTATTGACATCTGTGCCAGTGCCGGCAACCCGCAAGACATGCGATTCCTGCTCCTTTTCTGCCCAGCTTTCGGTGTTGTCAACCACTCCGTCTCCATCGACGTCGGTGATCATCTGGTAGGCATTGGTGAAACTGAACGAGGCGAACTCCACCTCGTAGCTCACTCCGTCGACTACCACCTGTCCGGTTTCCTTGCCCAGGGCAAAGCCTTCGCTGCTGTGGCTGCCCACGACTGCTGCGGCAAACGATTCACCTTCGTCCCCAGCCGTGTCGGCCTGCGGATTCAGGTAGTCGTCCATCGCGTGGCCCAGTTCTTCGACCAGTATCCGGTTCGAATCCTTGGCACCAAACATCTCGAACCAGCTACGGTTGACGAAGATGGTTCGTTCGCCATTGGGACCTGCGCTGCTGTAGGCCGCCACGGCAGTGAACTGGCTGGCCTGGTCCATTTCCATCACATTGATGGAGAAACTGCCAGTGTCAAGGGCGAGCCGCAAGTCGTTCAGGCGCTGCGTCCATTCAGCGTCCGGCTGGGCCTGGCCACCATTGAACTGTGCAAACAGTTGCTCATCGGTGGCGGAGCTCAGGTACTGACGGATCTGGTCATGTGCCGTGGCCATGGCAGCAGGCAGACTGACCAGGTCGCTGTCCAACGAGACGATCGCCTTGTCGGCCGTGTCAGGGCTGTCAGCCAGCACGCTGCTCAGATCCGAGAGCGTCAGCAGATCCACTGCCGTATCGACCGCCGCGCCATCGAACATGAAGCGCTGCTCCAGCGCCATGGAGCGCAAGCCGCCGAATCCCGTGCCACCCCGGCTTGTCGGGCGGGCGTGATCGCCAGTCGTACCCGCCAGGTCCGGGCCGGCCCCGGATTCAGCCTCGCCGCCGGTGGCGCTGCGGCTGCTCTTGCTGCCCTTGCCCCTGCCACGCACGGTTTCGGCGGCTGCGACGTAGGTGCGGCTGATCTCGTTCCAGACGCTGCGGTAGAAATGGTTCATGGTGGGTCTTTCGGGAGGGCCGTCTGAAGCGCCCGGGTAGCGGCGTTGGCAGGAGAGGAGGGACGGGAAACGGGACCAGGACGCAGGTCAGCGAGCGCCGGGGGGCGTCACCTTGACGCGACCGCTCATGCCCGCGACGAGTTCGGCAAAGCGGCCGTCGATCGCCGCGGCGACCTTGACCGATTGGCTGACCGGATCGACGCGCGCGCCAATGCGGATGAACTTGGCCGGATATCTCTTTCGCGTCTCGTCGCTCTCGACTTGGAAGGCGGTACCGATGCGCAGCCAGCCCAGCCAGGCCGATGGC
>JACCDQ011889025.1_pt1 | contig 11777 bp, 6 predicted proteins | sample 7446031 | NCBI WGS metagenome assembly JACCDQ01 (sample SAMN15323442, study PRJNA562643) | freshwater metagenome | isolation source: river surface water | place: USA:Blue River Watershed | collected 2017-08-17
CCTTCATTGGCTGAACTTGATCTTTCTGCGATGAAAGCATCTCGGTCACCGAATGCCGAGCAACATCAGACCTATTTATTGCAAACTTTTTCGATCGAGGCTGAATACATTCAATCGCTTTGAATTCAAGCTGATCAAGTTGTTCATCATAAAACTCAGTACGTACGCGATAAGTTTTGACTAGGCCCGATTCTGCTGGCCAATTTATTTTTCGAAACCAAGACTCAGTAAAGATCGACATTTTCTCTTCTGGCCTTGCAACTCTTGCCACCAAGCTTATCGATTGCTGAGCCCGAGTCATTGCAACGTACAACACACGTTCACTTTCTAAAATTTCACGCTGATTGAACTCTTTGCGTACCCGAATTGCCCAATGGGAAGGTACAAGTTTTGATTCAGATTCTATATAAGGAGCTAAGCTAATCAGAGAGTGTAAAGGATCGTAAGCTAAATTCACAACCTTCGTTTGCTGAGGTCGATCTGTTAATCCAACAACGATCACATGCTTGAATTCAAGACCCTTTGAGGCATGCACAGTCATCAAAGACACTTTATCAGGCTGAATGACAGGCTGAGCCTCACCGGACGAGCTTCCAAGATCTGACTGCAAACTTGTGAAATGATCTTCGATAAAAAGACTTAGTGAAAAACCTGGACGCTTTTCAGCTGAAGTCAACGCTGTTAAAAATTTCCAAATGTTTGCTTCTCTTTTACCAGTTGGGTCGATCAGTTCTGAAAACGCTAAAAACCCACAATCTATAATAAACTTCTTAAGAGTTAGAGCAGCCCCTAATTCTTGATATTGATCTAAAAACGTTTTTAAAAACTGAACCTGAGAAATCTCTTTGCTTCTAAGTAAAGACCAAATCGAAAGCGCATTTTGATTTTTATGAATCAAATCAACAATCTGTTGATCTTCAATAAAAGCCCAAGGGCTGCGAATAAGAGTAACTAAATTTTCAGAATCAAAAGGGTTTGCTAAAAACTTTAAAAAAGCAACCAAGTCTAAAATTTCGCGCTTCGATTCGAATCCGCCAGCCGCTTGCAATTGCACAGGCACTTGATACTGATAAGCTAAAAATGCAATATCTTGTAAATCAGAATTACGCCTAGACAAAACGCAAATGTCCTGAGGAACTACACCTTTATCTAAAAGATAACGAATATGTTTTAAGACGCCTTTTGCCTGGTCGTGAGTTTTTAAAAAGAAAACCTGCTCTTCAATTTTAGATTCAGAAGCGGTTTCCTTAACTTTCATCGGCTTAAACTCTTGAGTGAAAGGCGTAAAGAAGTCGTTCACGAAATGCATCAATGCAGGATCAGAACGATAATTCGTATTCAGTACCTTAATTTCTACATTCTTATTCTTGAATTCTTGCTCTTTTTCATTGAAAACTTCAGAACGGGCTCCCCTAAAAAGATAAATACTTTGTTGAGGATCCCCAACAATAAAGCAAGGTTTTTCGCCAACTAAAGCATTCAAGATATTGACCTGCAAAGGTGAAGTATCTTGATACTCATCAATCATGAAAAAATCCCAAGAGTTCGAAAATTCTTTAGCCACGTCGGAAAAATCTTGAATCAAGGTCAGCGAATAATTTTCAAGGTCTGAAATTGTTAATTCGCCTGTTTTTCTTTTATAAGATTTATCTAAATTGAATAGATCTTCAAGGAAGCTTAAGAACAACTTATTTAAGCTTTCGTGATTTTGCCGATACGATTCTGTATCTTGAATTGTAAAAACTTTATCTTTGCGCAGACCTTCAATAAGCTCATGTGCCGAAACATCAAATGGCGGCTTCTTAGTTAAAAACGAAGGTTTTTTAGGCTCGTCTTCAAACAACAAAATGGCTTCGTCGATATGCCCTTGAGATAAAAGGTTTTCATAATTTCCTAAAAATCGAAAGTACTCTTGCCACTTTTCGGGAATGTCCGAAACCACTTGAAAAATAGTTCTCAAATCAAACAAAACACTTTCTATTTTTTCTTTCGTCAGTGCTTGCAAATCCTGCGCAAGAATTATTTTCAACTCTTTGTTCTGATATCTTAAATCGAGCGCCTGTCGAGAAATTTCAACTAGCTTATAAAAGGGATATGATTCTAATAACTCAGTGTAAGAATTCTTCTTTTTCATCAAAGAATGAATAGATTTTCGCAAGGCTCGATCAGACTGATTTTGATCTACAATTTTGATATCATGAGGTAAAGACAAGGATTCTGAATTCTGAGTTAAAAAAAGACTAAGTAGCCCATGGATCGTCGATATATGAACCGAAGACTTTTTATTGATATATTCAAATACTTCACGATTCGAATTTTTTAAAGCATTAACTAATAATCTTTCTTTCACTTCTTGGGTGGCCTTACGAGTAAATGTCGTAATGACAATTTTAGGAAATCGATTATTGGCGATGCGAAATTCACTAACAAATTCGCCAAATGAGCGAATAAGCTGAGTCGTTTTTCCGGCTCCTGCCCCTGCCCGAATAAAAAGGGACTTTAAATTTACATGAGGTGTTTGCTGCGGCAAATCTTACTCCAATCACAGTCATCACATATTTTTTTATCAAAGGGATCAGGCGTAAATTCGCCTTTTTGCAAAAGCTCAAACTGCGTTTTCATGAAATGAATAAAATTTTCTTTGACCGCAACTTGAGATTCTTCGTCGCTTAGGCTTCCAATTCTTCCTGACAAATTTAATTTTTCTTGAGCAAAATTACGATCAATCATTCCTTTGGTCAGATTAAAATCTTTGTATAAATAATAAAGAGTTCCTTTGACGTGGGCTGAATCAAATAGGCTTGCTTCAACGGCCAGCAAATAAATTAATAGTTGAAATTGACGTTCATCCATCCAGTCTTTGTAATTCGAAATTTGCCCTGCAGATGATTTATAATCGTAAATAACAAATTGATTTGTTCCTTTAAGCTGATCAATGCGATCAATACGTCCCCGAATTGAGAATCCATTTTCAGGAAGGCTTGATACAAACTGAGAAGTTTTCGAATCGAAAAAAATTTCAAAATCTTTTTCTGCATAAACTTTGAATTGCTGTAAACGAAACCTTTCAAATTCGAAGAATTTTTGAGACAAATTAAGCAATTTATTTAGCTGGACTGACCAAAAAATATCTTCGTTAATAAAAAGACCTAAAGCTTCACGTTTACCTTGCAAAAACAATCGAGTAGATTCAACTTCGTAAGATCCTGTATTAGCCATTTGATCAACTAAGTATTCAAATAAGGCATGAACTAACACCCCTTTTTGTCGAGCATCTAAGTCGATCGACACTTCGGGTAAATCTCGAAGACGAAAACCCTTCGAAGCCAAAAGCTTAAATCTGCATTTTGTATAAGATTCAACTTCACTGACCGAAAGCTTTTCAAATAAAGAATGTTTTACCTGAATATAACTGACACCGTGCAGATCTTGCTGCAAGCGACCATGCGAAATACGTTCGTGGTAATCGGCTAATTCATGTCCGTTTTTTGATGCAAAGTATTTTTGAAGATCATCAAGCCGAGTTTTTTCAGGCCCCTGAATATCCGACTGTGGATTGTTTTCTAAGAAAAAGAGACATGGCGTTAATGGTTCTGCCGAAAAACTTAAGTGTGGCGACGTCAGAATGACTTGTTGATGTGACGCTTCGATTTGCCATCTTAAATTAAAATCAAGATGGCTTTCTTCAGGATACGGAATAGCCAAATCAAATTGATTTTTTAATGTTTCGATATCAGACAAAGGCAAAATTGATTTTCTTTGTGTTCGAAACGCTTCTTCATACAAACCGATATAAATTCGATGATCTGCAGAAGTCATCTGGGCAGACATCAAAGGTAACACTTGTATTCCTATATCGGCTGCAAAAGATACTTTGACTTCTTTATGACTGACACGTGCCTTAAAAAATTGAAACCAACCCGAAAACCCCATCGAAGTATCTAAACTTTGCGCCAAAAAATCTTTAAATAATAATTCGAAAAGAATATCTGAAGACTTACTTTCTGGCAGATCAGACCAAACTTGAAGCAGAATTGAAATAAACTCATCACGACTGATATCTTTTGAAAAATCGATTTTTTTATAAAATAAAGCTTGAATTCGATCATTTCGCTTAAGATCTTCTTCATCAAAAAGTTGGTTGAATAAAGATTTAAACTTTTCAAATTTGATTACAGGATCACCTTTACTTTGAAAAATTTTCTGTTGCAGACTTTCGAAGCTAACATCCTGAGTGTAGCTTTTTAAATGTGCCAGAAAAACTTGGGTGTCTGCTAAGCTATTGACTGAAGCAACAACGTCTTTTTGACATGGTATTCCTTCTTCATCTAAATAGCTTTGAAGTACAGGCCAATAGTCTTCAATTTGTAAACCTACTATCGCAATACGAGATAGTTCGACCCCGGCATCTAACCAAGCTCTGACCTGAGCGGTTGCAAATTTGACTTCAGCCAATTGAGTCGACAGTCGAATAAAATTATTGGGATTTTCGTTCATTTTATTTTTTGCAACGGTAGAAAGTTCTTTTAATCTTCCTGCACCGAAATTTTCAGAATAGGTCTTCAGAAGAAATGGAAACCTTTCGCTCCAATCTGGAGACGGAACATAAACTTGCACATTTTGATTTTGAGATAAAACTTTAAATAGTCCCAGTTCAAGAGATGTCAGCTCGGTGCCGAGATCAATTATGATCTCGTAGGGCCACTTCACCAAATTCAAATTTAAACTTTGCAAGTAAGCCGCAGACCACTTTGAATCAATAACTTTCTTTTCATTCACAATATAAATTAAACACACCCTGGCTATTTTGTACCAACGTTGCCATTTGCGTGGATTTTCTTGATTTTGCAACCATTCTTGCAAAATAGAATCGCTTTCAGGATGCAAAATAATCGGAGCTAGCTCTTGCACATACTTTTCTAATGTTGAACTATCACCCTCTTGCATTTCAAGTGAAGCGCCATGCTTTTCAACAAACAATTGAACCAACGACCGAATGAAGTCGGAAGATACGACCTGCAGAGTCGGTTTCAGTCGACGTATCCATAAACGCCAAAAATCACTTACGCGCAATATTGAATCATCCGAGTAGAAACCAAATCTGGATATGCATTCAGCCTGTATCTCTTGTTTAGATCGCAAATCAGAAACAATCCAAGTTTGTCGTTCTGGATTAAATGCATGAAGCAATGATTTAATTTGATCTGGGTGTCTAACACGAACGAATTCAAGCATGCCCTAAAGCATAACTATCTTCTTTGCTTAAGTCTTCTTTTTTTGCCGTCCATCGTGGTCAATTTAAAGCTTTGATCAAAGTCAAAGGTTAGTGTCAGACCAACTTGGTATCGATCATTGCGGGTTTGTCCTGCGTAGGCTCCCATTTCACTCGTGAAAAAAGTGGCATCGACTTCAATTAATGCTAAATCAATTCCGACTCCATAAGTCAGATATCCTTGACTTAAACCAGCACGCAGATCTAGCAACCCATAAGAAGCTTCAGTACCAAAATGAAGTTTTTTTCCAATATTTTCGCCTTCAGTGCGAATATATTGGTACTCAAAAGAGTGAGTCCAATCTGCAAATAAAAATTCATGCTGAACTGAGGCTCCAAAAATTAAATTGTTCTCTTGAATCGGTGGATCTTGAGTTCCTGAATACATTTGGTATCGCGTTTGTCCGACATCATTCCAGACCAACGCAAATGTTGGTTTGAAATCAACATCAATAGTTGTCATCAAAGCTAGATCCAAACCAACACCAGTTCCATGGTCAGGAAAATTAGAATCAATGACGTCTTGGTTCGAAGACCCCACCAGCGAACTGACATCGATGTCTTTGTTTCCGCCCCAACGTTTTGCACTTCGAACTTTGACACCAAACGAAGTATTTTTCGCAAGCGGCACCGCTGCTGCGACTAGATAACCATAATCGCTGATATAATTAATATTAAAAGTCGGATAAGCAGGATTATTGAAAGACTCGACGAGGTAGTTCGTACTGTAAGCTCCGATTCCAAAGTAAGGCAAAACCAGTCCACCACGCGCGGCCACATCAGCTGAAATCGTTTTACCATATAGGTCTTGTAAGTCCGATGATGTTATCTGACTGTCACTATTATTTTTAATGGCATTGACATAGCTTTCAGCATTTTTTGAAACTGCGGCTGAAACCTGAAATAGCGTCAGCTCCATTCCCTCTACCCGAGCCAACGTGGCCGGATTAATAAATAAACCTTGAACTCCGTGAGAATGTGCAACGCAAGCTCCACCCATAGCTAAACAACGCGGTGGAAGACCCGCTTGATAAAGCTCTATCGCTTGCGCGATTCCGGTAAAAAAAAGAACAAAAATTAAACTGAATTTTTTCATGGACACGCCGTCGCTATCGCCGCTGCGTTTCCAGAAGTCACAATGGTGCCGACTCCGTACTCTACAGTATTTAATATTTTTCGGAATATCGTTCTTAAAGTCGGAGATATCGAACTCAGATCAGTCACAGCACAAGAGGTTCCCAACGATGAACACATATTCATAATATCCGTAAACGTTGAGCTATTTGCCCCTAACTGTGAAGTTCCCAAAGCCGAAAAGTTTTCTGACATAAATCCAAAACCCAAAATAATATAATCAACTTGCGAATCCGAAAGACCGCAAGAAATCCCTACAGAATCTTGCGAACCATTTCCGTTAGTAGGTACGTTGTCCGTGTACAACCGAGTCGCCGAACCCATCAAAGACATACCCGCAATGGCAGCAAAAACGTTTTGCGATAAAGTTCTTGAGGACGTCGTTCCAATTGAATTCATCGTATTTAACGCCAACAAACAAGATGCCGGATCAACGGCCACTCCAATGAAAGGACTCGAAGTCATTGTAAAAGCAGTACCTGTATTCGCATCAACCAGAGATTCTATAAAATCTAAAAAATTCAGACCACATTTTCCAGCATAACCACCAGCTAACAGTTCTTTCGCTTGGGTTTTTTGCCTTCCCTCGGAACTGAGTTGATTTAGAATAATATCAATAGCTACTTGGTAATCTTGATGGTTTAGGGCTGTTTGCGCATCGACCAATAATGCGGCATCCCCTGATGTTGAAGACATTCCTAAAAACGCATTCTCAGTACAACTCAGTTGAAGAGTACTTATTGAAATCATCAGAAATTTCTTAAAAGTCTTCGTTTTCAATCTCAAAACCTCAAGCTAATTTTAGTACTGTATCTACGATCCTCTTTAGGAGAACTTTCTGTTCCCACTTCTTCACCATAAGATGAAACCTGCCACTGAAATTTTTCAGAGGCGATTTCGAATCCAGCCGTCCAGTATCTTTGATTATACCCTGCTCTAAGGAAAAATAGATCGCGCACATTTAATTCAGTACCAAAGTGAATTCTTTTAGCCGTATCTGTGTCATTTCGAGAGTTCGAGACATCACTGTATTCTAAAGTCCACACACTACGAAGCTGATTTCCATGAATTGGAAACAAACCCATTGCCACATCAACACTTTGCGGAACTGTTGCTGGTCGCGAGTTGGCCGACAATCGTAAACCATCTTTCTTGTCAAATTTTGTGTCGCCGATGTCACGAACAACGGCCCCCAAAGTGGGAATCATAGCCCAAGGCAATTGAATCAAAAGTCCACCGTCATAGGCCATAGCGGTTCCTTCGGAGCCAATTGTTGCAAGATCCGTAGAACCCGAAACAGGTAAAGCTGCATTGTTAACTTCTATCCGATTCAATATTTTTGCACTGGCTCCAATTTTTACACGTCCATCAAAAAGACGTAAAGTTCCCCCAAGAACTGCTCCGATATCATATTGATATTTTACATCTAAATTGGTTGAAGTCGAATCCATCTGTGCACTGATTTCATTGCGGTAAATCAACCCAAATCCAAAATTGCGCATGGCCAATGACGGAGTCAATTGAGTTTTGGCATGATAATATGATTCTGGATTCGGCGATAAAACACTAATCACTTCAGGTATATCAAAAGCTTTTCCCAATGATTTCGCAGTGACTTGATTCGAAAAATTTGTAGAAGCTTCGATCTCTGGATCTAATAGCGTTCCGTAAACATCACGAAGACTTCCTAAATTAGCCGGGTTTCGATACAAAGAAGTTTCATCGCTTGTAATTGTAATTGAAGCCCCACCCATTCCTAGTGAGCGCGTATTATTATAAGATTCAAACCATTCGTTGATCGCCAAAGCAGATGTTGAAAAAAGCGAACCCGAAATTATTAGTAAAATGGCACATCTTGCGCCTAAAAAAATCCGTTTCATATATTACTTTTCGGACATGAAATCATGAATCTTGAGTCAAGCTGAGACAAACTAGACCAGAGACAAGGTTAATCTGCGAAGAAAGTTTTCGACTTGTTTTTCAAGACCTTTAAGGTCGGTTGAATTATCTAAGCAGATGTGTGAGTTTTTAACTTTATATGACATTTCGGATTGAGATGATAATCGACTTTGGGCTTCTGCATCCGTCAATTGATTGCGAGCCATCAGTCTTAATTTTTGCACAACAGGATCACACCAAACTAAAACAACCAAATCAAAATTTTTATGCAAGTCTTTTTCAAACAACAACGGAACATCATAAAAACAAATTTTATGATGTTTGCTTGCATAATCTTGTTTTTGTCGCCGCACTTCCGTCTGGATAATTGGATGCAAAATATTTTCAAGCTCAAGACGCTTTTGCAAATTATTGAAAATAATTTGACCCAATGCTTTTCGGTTTAGACTTCGGTCTTCGTGAAGAATCTGTTTCCCAAAATGAGACACGATCTTGGAGTACCCTTCGCGCCCAATATTGGTGATGTCGTGAGAAATGATATCAGCATCAATCACAGGGTAACCCAGACCTTCGATGAGCTTCTTTGCTGTCGATTTTCCAGTAGCTATACCTCCGGTTAGTCCGATCCATTTCATGAATATTCCCTTCAAGCTTGGCCCATATTAAACCGATAATTTCTTTGAAGCTATTATAAAAATGAGGAGTACCGAAATCAGCATGTCAGTCGTAGAACAGTTCGGTAAATATCTATTACTTGAAAAAGTCGCCGCAGGCGGAATGGCCGAGGTGTATCTTGCGAAATCAACAGGCGTCACCGGTTTGAATAAATTTTTCGCGATCAAAAGAATTCTTCCCCAATTTTCAAGCAATGAAGAATTTGTTGATATGTTTAAAGAAGAAGCCAATGTTGCAATTAATTTAAATCACAGCAACGTCGTTTCAATTTTTGATTTCGGTATTGAAAAGGGGCAATTCTATCTGGTCATGGATTACGTCGAAGGACGAAATCTACGTCAGATTATCAATGAGCTTAAAAAATCAAATAAAAGCTTTTCTATCGATCAAGCTTTGTTCATGGTTAAAGAAGCAGCCGCAGGTTTAGATCACGCCCATCGTTGTACTGATTCAAAATCGGGTCGACCACTCAATATTACTCATCGTGATATGAGCCCTCAAAACATCATGGTTTCATTCGAAGGTGAAGTCAAAGTGATCGACTTCGGAATTGCGAAAGCCGAAACCGAACAAGAAGAAACTAAAGCCGGAACTTTAAAAGGTAAATTTGGATACATGAGCCCCGAACAGGCAGAGGGTATGCCAATTGATCCGCGCACTGACGTCTTTGCGTTAGGGATTGTCCTCTGGGAACTTTTAGCAAATGATCGCCTTTTCACCGGAAGCAACGAAGCTGCGATCCTAAGAAAGGTTCGCGACTGCCAAGTTCCTTCTATTCGCAAAGTGAATCCAACTGTTCCACCAGAGCTTGAAAGAATCGTGATGAAGGCTCTTGCGAAAGACCGCAATGTTCGTTATCAGACTGCAGCCAACTTTCATCGTGACCTTAATCGTTTTTTAAACACTCAATTTCCAGATTTTTCTCCGCAAGATTTTAGTCAATTTATTCGCGAAAGCTTTAAAGCGGCTTATCAGCAAGGTAAAAATAAATTAATCGAGTATTCGAATGTTAAAGCATCAAACCCAATTGATGCACAATTGCCGAAAATTCCCACTTCCGAATCGGCAAGCTCTTCAGAAAGAAATGACGGTTTACCGCGCCCACCTTCAGACCAACTCAATGGTCTGCAGCCTGCAACCGAAACAAATCAAGAATCGCCTCCGGCGGCATTCAATGTAGACCCCCAACTCGTAAAAGTCAGCCTAGACGGAGTCTTAGACGCAGACATGGGTCAACTACCACGTCGAGGTAAGAATAATCGCGCGGTCGGTGTTCCGACCGCGGCCAACCCGGGTGTCGGTCAAAACACGGCATTGAGACCGAATCATTTTAATAAGACATCTATTACAAGCCTTCATCAAACGCGCATAACTCAAAAGACAAAATTCCCGTTATCATCAGGCGGAAGCGAGGATTATTTAAATCTAGCAATCAAATTTGCGATATTAATTGCATTCCTCGTGGGCGGCAACTGGGCTTACCAAAATTTTATGAAGGCCAAGCCCTCACCAACTCCGGTTGCGCAAATTCCAAATCCAATCCAAGCTGGTCCGAACTTAGCAGATAATTCGAAAAATGGAGGCGTCATTGAACAACCTTCATTGTCGTCATTGAAAGTTTCGATTAACAGTATGCCACCGGGCGCAAAAATATTTCTAGATGGAAAAGATACTACCTATTACACACCAGCAATTATTTCTGTGACTGCAAATCAGGCGGCTCGATTTACGATTCGCAAAGAAGGCTTTCTTGAATACGAAATCAGTCAAACATTCAATGCTTCCGGATCAATCGCTGCTACTCTTCAACCAACAGCGAAGGCCGGATATCTAAATATTTATCTTTCAAATGGTGGAGACTCGACAAAAATTTATGTCAACGGAAAAGAACTTTCTGAAAAACCACCAGTTAAAAAATATCCAATCTTAGCTGACGCCGATACAGTAATCAGGGCTTTCAACCCGTTTACTGAGCTGTCGGATGAGGTCGTGATTAAACTGGCTCCGGGCGAAAATAAAAACATTGAATTGATTCTAGGTCGCACTAAAGATAAATTAAAAAAATGACACTTGGAAATTGGCTACTCGACCTCGAACACCGAAACGGAATCGCCGTTGAATTTAAGAAAAATAATGAATGGCAAAAGTTATCATGGTCTGATTATTTACAAAAAATTCTTTCTTTAGCACAAACTTTAGAGGCCAATGGCCTGACCAAAAAAGATCATGTCGGTATCGTCTGTTCAACACGTTGGGAGTGGGCCGCTTTAGACATGGCCATTTTAGGTTCGCGTGGTGTAACTGTTCCGATGTTCCCTAATTTAAGCGATACAGATTTAGTATTTATCATAAATCATTCCGAAGTTTCAATTTTGATTGTCGAAACCGAAGCCCATCTAAAGCAAATTTTGCGTATTGAAAACCAGCTTACGAATAATCCGAAAATATTGAATTTATCCGAATTGAATATTGATCAAGAAATTGCCCCGGGTACTCAAGAAAAATTTTTTAAGTCTTGCCAAGCCCTGAAGCCAAAAGACATTGCAACAATCGTTTACACCTCAGGAACAACCGGAACCCCAAAGGGCGTTGTGCTTTTGCATGAAACTATCTTCTCTGAAATTACTGAAAGTTTTCCGTTATTCGGCGTTAAGCCACATTACCGATCACTAACTTTTTTACCGTTTGCACATGTTCTTGGACGAATTGAGCATTGGGGAAGTTGCTTTAACGGACACACTTTAGCTTATGCCGAATCTATAGAAAAAGTTCGTTCGAATCTTACCGAAGTAAAACC
>JACCDQ011901234.1_pt1 | contig 11777 bp, 10 predicted proteins | sample 7446031 | NCBI WGS metagenome assembly JACCDQ01 (sample SAMN15323442, study PRJNA562643) | freshwater metagenome | isolation source: river surface water | place: USA:Blue River Watershed | collected 2017-08-17
GTAGCTGTAAACGTAGTCGTCGCGCGCGCCGGCGTAGTCGCGGCCGAAGTTGAGGAAGGTCGGAATCGTGAGCCCGTCCTCGAAGCGAAACGACCACGGCGCGAGCTGCCATGTGGCGCCGCGATCGCGCGAGACGGCGAGGGTGGCGGTGGCGAGGTGCGGATTGGGCTGCGGCGCGACCCACAGGTAGAGCACGCCGTCGACGGAGAGGATGCCGTAGCTCTTGCCGCCGAAGGTGGCGGGGTGCTCGGGGCGGTGGCCGCCCCAGACGTTTTTTCCGGTGTAGTCGGTGGCGTCGCCCTCGATGCGGGCGACGCCGAGGAGGACGCGGCCGAGGCTGTTGGTGCCGCCGAAGCCGCCGCCGTCGCCCCAGGCCGAATAAAGGTGACCGTCGTCGGCCCAGGTGAGGGGCCAGTTGTCGCTGCCGGGCGCGAGGCGGCGGTGCGTCGAAAAATCGAACTCCACGCGCGCGATGACCGGGCTGGGCGGATAGGGCGGCGTTTCCGCCGCGACCGCGCCGGCGGCGAGGGCGAGGCCGAAAATAAACAACGCTCGGACGGCGCGGGTCGCGCGGGGAAGGGGACAGGACGGACGCATGGGATCGGCCTCGCGGCTCAGCAGCCCAGCCGGCGGAGCACGGCGCGCATGTTTTTCGCGCTTTGCACGTAGTCGGGCTCGCGGCTGTCGCGTTCGACCATGATCCAGCCCTCGTAGCGGATCTCCCCGAGGGCGCGCAGGACGCCGGGCAGGTCGAGGGCGCCGGTGCCGAGTTCGCAGAACTTCTCGCCGGGCGCGGTGCGTTGGCCGACGCGATGCGCGGGCAGATCCTTCAGGTGCAGGTAACGGCAGCGCGAGCCGAGGTCGCGGATCGTTTGGACGGGATCGGAGCCGCACAAGGCGAGGTGGCCGGTGTCGGGGCAGGCGAAGACGCCCGGGCGTTCGTCGAGGTAGCGCAGCAAGTCCTCGCGGGTTTCCACTTCGCCGCGCGCGCCGCCCGCGCCGACATGCGGATGCACGACGAGGAGGATGCCGCGCTCGCCGGCGGCGTCGACGAAGCGCCGGCTCTGCTCCTTCGCGACGCCGGTGCGCAGGATCTTCGCGCCCGCCGCGGCCGCATAGGGGATTCCCTCGGCGGGGCCGGCGCCGATCGCGGCGCACGCGACGCCGAGGGCCGCGCAGCGCTCGCGCACGAATTCCGCCGCGTGGCCGATCTCGCCGGGCTTGGCCTCGAAGCCGGCGTAGCCGGTCTCGTGGGTGAGCTGCAGACGGCGTTCAAAAAACTCGGCCTTGTTCCAGGCGTGATCCCAGTTCCAGAAGTGGTGGCCGATGCGCCAGCGTCGGCGGAGCACGTCGGGATGCGCGGCGAGGATGCGCGGGAGCAGCGGTGCCACCGCGAGCGAGCCGGCGGCAGCGGCGGTGTGCGCGAGAAAGGTGCGACGGGGGCAGGTGCTCATGGCGGGACGATCACCGCGGCGTCCGCAGCGGACCCGGATGACCGCCGGGCAGCGTGGGTGTTAGGCACGCGGAGTCGAGCATGGCACCGCTGAACGGACTGGATGCAGCAAGCCCGCACGCAGGGCGGGTGGAGCGCCGGGCTCGGGACGGCGGCGGCGAGGCGGGTTGAGACGCCGCGCTGCGCCTACTCGAGGGCGGTGAAAAAACGGCCGAAGCGCGGCAGCAACCAGCGGTCGAGGTCGGCGGAGACGGCGACGGCGCGGGCCCGGCCGATGATGGCGGAGCGCGGGACGGGGCCGTAGAAGCGGGAGTCGTGGCTGTTGTCGCGGTTGTCGCCAAGCGCCCAGTAGTGGCCGGCGGGGACGCGCACGGGTCCCCACGTGCGCAGGGCGGGGCGGGCCGGGAGGACCATCACGGCGTGCGACCGGGTGGCGGGCGGCGTGGTGGGCGCGGCGGACGCGGCGAGGTGTTCGCGGGCGAAGACGGCGGCGGAGCGCTCGGCGGCGGGCAGGTCGCGGACGCCGGCGGCGTCGGCGGCGAGCGGCGTGTAAGTTTGCCGGATACCGTTGAGCCAAAGGATGTCGTCGCGCAGCTCGACCGTGTCGCCGGGCAGGGCGACGATGCGTTTGACGAGACGGGTGCCATCCTCGGGGGAGAAGCACACGACGATGTCGCCGCGGGCCGGGTCCGCCCAGCGGGCGAGGCGCGCGAAGGTGAACGGCACGCGCAGGTCGTAGGCGAGCTTGTCGATGACGACGACGTCGCCGGGCAAGATCGTCGGCTGCATCGAGCCGGAGGGGACGTAGTTGATGTCGGCGAGGGCCGACTTGGCGGCGGTGATCAGGAAAAACGGCAGGGCGAGGGGGCGGATCCAGTCGCGCCAGAGGAGGCGGGCGATCTTTCTAGCGGGAAGGTGAAGGTTCACGCCCTGCACCGAACCGGTGCGGGCCGCTGGCGCGAGACGGTTGCGGATGAGCGGTCGCTTCGCGCCGCCCAACGGCCGCGATCATGCTTGGTCGCGCATGGGGCGCGCAGGTCGACCGGCGGCTAGATCGGGCGAGAAAAGGTAACCAAGGGCGCGCCCTTCCATGTTCATTTTGATTTCTTCTTGCCGGCTTTGGTGGGCGGGGGCGGCGGGGGCAAGGCAAAGGTGACGGCGCGCGCGATCGATGCGAGGGAGACGGAGGCGTGGTCCTCGTCCTGAAAAAGCGTAAAACGGACGGCGACCTTGTCCGGGTTCAGTATTTTCAAGCGGTCGGCGAGGTTCCGCGCGTTGGCCACCATGCCGTTGGCTTCTTCGGCGGCGCGCAGCGCCGGATCCGGGCCGGTGTATTCCTCACCGCTGGCGGACGTGATCAGAAGGCGAAGTTTGAGTGCACCGGAGCGGACCTTCTCCGAAAACGCGGCTTCGTCGGCGAGCACAGCCCGGTCGCCCTGCCAGATGGACGGACTCGCGGCGATGTAGGTGCTGAAGTTCCCCGGGGTCCGGAACAGGGCGCGCAGGACGGCGAGGCCGCCGATGGACTTGCCGTAAAGCATGTAGCGGGCGGGATCGATCGGGTAGCGCGCGGCGATGAAGGGTTTGATTTCTTCCTCGATGACGCGAAGGAAGGTGTCGCAGCCGCCGGAGCCGTTGCTGAAACGCTTTTCTTCCACCGCAACGGTCAAATCGAGGGCGCGCCTTTTGTTGATTTCGGTGCGCTCCTCGGTGGGATAACCGATGCCGACGACGACGGCGGGTTCGGGGAATCCGCTTCCCCTGCCGCCGGCGGTGTCGGAGGCGGCGCGGAAATACCAGTTGCCGTCCAGCACGAAGAAGACGGGGTAGCGTTTGCCGGGCTCCGCCTTGGGCGCGGCAATCATCAGGCGATACGGCAGTCCGTTGAGGCGCGAGGTGAAGTCGAACTGTCGTTCGCTGGAGACGCGGACCGAGCCGGTTTCTACAAACGGGCCCGCGGCGGGGTCCTTTTCGTCGGCGGCGAAGGCGGTGACGGCAACAAACAGGCAAGGGAGAAATATCCGGCGCATGGCAGTCGGAAGCAGGCGGGGAAAATGGGTCTGGGACCGGACGACGTTGACAGAAGCGGGTTCGACGGACCACGAAAATGATCGATGCGGTCGGGCCGTTCGCCGGGGCTGAGTTTTCGTTTGTTTCAGGGAAGCGCGTGGCGATAGTCGCCGGCATGCTCGCCAAGTCTCCGCCCGCCGCGTTTCGGCGGTTGTTCGATGAAGTCGGCACCGTGGATGCCGTCGGCATCGAGGAGCGCGTTGCGAAATACGGCACGCGCTCGATCAAGAAAGCCGCCAAGCTCTGGGGCCTGAAGACGGCCGTCTCGATGGTCGATCTCACGACGCTCGAGGGCAAAGACACCCCGGGCAAAGTGGCTTCGCTCTGCCAAAAGGCGCTCGCGCCGCACGACGCGGACCTCGAGTGCCCGCGGGTGGCGGCGGTGTGCGTCTACCCCTCGATGGTGAAGCACGCGCGCAAGGCGCTCGGACCGAAGTCGGACGTGCGCATCGCTTCGGTGGCGACGGCGTTTCCTAGCGGGCAGGCGCCGCTGAAAACGCGGCTCGCGGAGGTGCGCGCGGCGGTGGCCGACGGCGCGGACGAGATCGACATGGTGATCAACCGCGGGGCGTTTCTGGCCGGGGAATTCGGCGAGATGCAGGACGAGATCGCGGCGGTGGTGGAGGCCTGCGGGGCGGCGACGCTGAAGGTGATTCTCGAGGTGAGCGAACTGGAGACCTACGACAACATCCGCGCGGCGAGCTTTCTGGCCATGCGCGTGATCCGGCCCGGCGACTTCATCAAGACGAGCACGGGCAAGACCTCGCTCAACGCCACGCTCGGCAACAACCAGGTGATGATCGACGCGATCCGCGACCACTACCTCGACACCGGCGTCGCGATCGCGATGAAGCCCGCCGGCGGCATCCGCACGGCCAAGCAGGCGCTGACCTTTCTCGTCGCGGTGAAGGAGACACTCGGCGACGAGTGGCTCAACAACACGCGCTACCGCTTCGGCGCGAGTTCCCTGCTCAACGACTTGCTCCGGCAGCTGGAGAAGGAGAAGACCGGCGCGTATCAGGCGCCGTATTATTTCAGCGAAGCCGCCGAGAGCTACTGATCCAACCGCCGCGGGCGCGCGTTGCCCGGCCTGCCGGCGATCCATTGCCGCCGCGCTCCGCTCCCGACCAACCCACCTTTCCGCCATGCCTTCCGTCGCAGAGAAAAAATCCACCCGCGCGCCCGTGCGCCGCGGCCGTCCCGCGCCCGAACTGATTTTCGGCGACCTGTGGGAATTCGATCCCGCGCCCGAGACGGCGGACCCGAAGCTCAAGCCGCGCTACGACCTTTTCATCGGCGGCGAGTTCGTCGCACCGAAGTCGGGCAAGTATTTCGACTCCATCAACCCCGCCAACGAGAAGAAGCTCGCGGAGATCGCCCTCGCCGGCGCGGCCGATGTCGACGCGGCCTACGCGGCGGCGGAGAAGGCCTTCGCGACGTGGGGCGCGCTGCCGGGCCGGGAGCGCGCGAAGTATCTCTTCCGCATCGCGCGGCTGCTGCAGGACCGCGCGCGGGAATTCGCGGTCGCGGAGACGCTCGACGGCGGCAAGCCGATCAAGGAGTCGCGCGACTTCGACGTGCCGATGGCGGCGGCGCACTTCTTCTACCACGCGGGCTGGGCCGACAAACTCGAGTATGTCGCCCCGGGCCGGCGCGTGGCGCCGCTCGGCGTGGTCGGGCAGGTGATCCCCTGGAATTTCCCGCTGCTGATGCTGGCGTGGAAGCTCGCTCCGGCGCTCGCGATGGGCAACACGGTCGTGCTCAAGCCGGCCGAGACGACGAGCATCACCTGTCTCAAACTCGCCGAGATCCTGCGCGACGCGGAACTGCCGCCGGGCGTGGTGAATTTCGTGACCGGCGCCGGCGAGGTCGGCGCCGCGGTGGTGAACCATCCGGTGCCGGCGAAGATCGCGTTCACCGGCTCGACCGACGTCGGCAAGATCATCCAGCGCGCCCTGGCCGGGACGGAGAAGCGGCTGACGCTCGAGCTCGGCGGCAAGGCGGCCAACATCGTCTTCGACGACGCGCCGCTCGACCAGGCGGTGGAGGGCATCGTCAACGGCATCTTTTTCAACCAGGGCCACGTGTGCTGCGCCGGTTCGCGCCTGCTGGTGCACGAGCCGGTGGCCGAGGCGGTGCTGGCGAAACTGAAAAACCGCATCCGCGTGCTGCGCGTGGGCGATCCGCTCGACAAGAACACCGACATCGGCGCGATCAACTCGCGCGAGCAGCTCGGCCGCATCGCCGCGCTGGTCGAGAGCGGCGTGAAGGAAGGCGCGGAGCTTTACCAGCCGCCCTGCAAGCTGCCGGCGAAGGGGTTCTATTTCCGCCCGACGGTGTTCAGCGGCGTGTCGATGAGCCACCGCATCGCGCGGGAGGAGATCTTCGGGCCGGTGCTGAGCGTGCTGACGTTCCGCACCGTCGAGGAGGCGGTGGAAAAGGCCAACAACACCGCCTACGGCCTGAGCGCCGGCGTCTGGACGGACAAGGGTTCGCGTATCCTGAAGCTGAGCACGGAGCTGAAGGCCGGCGTCGTCTGGGCCAACACCTACAACAAATTCGACCCGACGTCGCCCTTCGGCGGCTACAAGGAAAGCGGCTTCGGCCGCGAGGGCGGGCGGCAAGGCCTGCTCGACTACGCGAAACTGTCCTGAGTCCCGGCGCTGCGCCCGATCCACCGCCCGACCTCCGCCATTCCGACCGCTGTCCGCTTCCCCGTCATGACCCGTCTTCCCGTCACCAAGACCCCCAAGCCCTATGTCGGCGGCGCCTTCATCCGCTCCGAGAGCGGGCGCACGTATCCGCTGCAGGATGCCGCGGGGGCGTTTTTCGCGAATCTGCCGCAGTGCACGCGCAAGGACCTGCGCAACGCGGTCGAAGCCGCCGCCAAGGCGGGCCCCGGCTGGGCCAAGCGCACCGCCTACAACCGCGGCCAGATCCTCTACCGGCTCGCCGAGATGATCGAGGCGCGGCGCGCCGAGCTCGCCGAGACGCTCGTGCGCTTCGGCGCCGGGGCGGCGGCCGCGACCCGCGAGGTCGACGCCACGGTCGACCGCCTCGTCTACTACGCCGGCTGGACCGACAAATACGAGCAGGTGCTCGGCAACGTGAACCCGGTGGCGTCGCCGCATTTCAACTTCACCGTCACCGAGCCGATGGGCGTCGTCGGCGTGATCGCGCCGGATGCGCCCGCGCTGCTCGGGCTCGTGTCGCTGATCGCGCCGATCATCGCGAGCGGCAACACGGTGGTCGCGCTCGCCTCGGAAAAGATCCCGTATCCCGCGATCTTGCTCGGTGAGATGCTCGCGACGAGCGACCTGCCGGGCGGCGTGGTCAATCTGCTCACCGGCTTCCGCAAGGAGCTGGTGCCGACCTTCGCGACCCACACGCACCTGCGCGCGCTGAGCGTCGCGGGCGCCAGCGCGGAGGAGCGGAAGGCGCTGCGCCTCGGCGCGGCGGACAGCATCAAGCGCGTGCGCGTGTGCGAGCTCGCGACCGAGGCCGAGTGGCTGGCGGACGGCGCGCAGAGCCTCTACGCGATCCGCGACTTCCTCGAATTCAAGACCACGTGGCATCCCATCGGCGCGTGAGCACGCCGCCGCCGGGGCGGGCCGCGGCCGGCAAACGTTCCTTTCTTTTCTTCATCCCCGCACCGCGGTGCGGCATCTGCTGACCAGTCTCCCTTTCTCCATGCTTACCCGATTCACCGTCGCCCTTGTCATCGGTCTCTCGTGCGTGTCGCTCGCCGGCGCCCAACCGAAGGCCCTCGCGCCCGAGGAGGCGCGGGCGCAGCGCATCGTCGCGGATCCGGCCTACAAGGCCGCCGTCGCCGCCTTCGACCGCGACTACGAACGCTTCGTCGCCGACCTGATCCACCTCGTCGAGATCCCGGCGCCGCCCTTCGGCGAGAAGCTGCGCGGCGAGGCCTACGCGAAACTCTTCCGCGAGCTCGGCCTCGAGGGCGTCGAGATGGATGCCGAGGGCAACGTGCTCGGCCTCTGGCGCGGCCGGCCGGGCGGCAACGCGCCTCTGCTCGCGGTGGCGGCGCACCTCGACACGGTGTTTCCGGCGGAAACGGACGTGCGCGTGAAGCGCAGCGGCACGCGCCTGATGGCGCCCGGCATCGGCGACGACACGCGCGGGCTGGCGTTTGTGCTGGCGGCGATCCGGGCCATGCGCGCCGCCAAGGTCGAGACGGCGGGCGACATCCTGTTCATCGGCAACGTCGGCGAGGAGGGGCCGGGCGACCTGCGCGGCGTGCGCTACCTGTTCTCGAAGAGCCCGTGGAAGGACAAGATCAAGCGCTTCATCACGGTCGACGGCGGCAACAACGACTTCATCACCAACAGCGGGCTCGGCAGCAAACGCTACCGCGTGACGTTCAAGGGGCCGGGCGGCCACAGCTGGGGCGCGTTCGGGCAGGCGAGTCCGGCGTTCGCGATGGGCAATGCCATCGCGGCCTTCGGCAAACTCGTGGTGCCGAAGCAGCCGAAGGTGAGCTACAACGTCGGCATCGTGAGCGGCGGCACCTCGGTGAATTCGATTCCCTTCGAGGTCGCGATGGAGGTCGACATGCGCTCGGTGTCGCCGGAGGAGCTGAAGAAGATCGACGCGCAGTTCCTCAAGATCGTGGCGGACGCGGTGGCCGAGGAGAATGCGGCGCGGGCGACGACCTTCGGCAAGATCACGGCGGACATCAAACTGATCGGCGAGCGGCCGTCGGGCACGATCGCGCCGGACAATCCGGTGATGCGGCAGGTCGTGGCGACGATGAAGTCGTTCGAGAAGGTGCCCGTATGGAACACGGGCAGCACGGATGCCAATATCCCGATCAGCCTCGGCATCCCGGCGTTCGCGATGTCGTCGCAGTCGGCCAACCGCGGAGGGCGCGCCCACTCGCTCGACGAGTGGACGGATGTGGAGAAGACGACCGCGGTGAAGGATTTCGGCCTGGCTTTGGCGCTGATCCTCAGCGTGGCCGAAGCGCCCTGAGCCCGTCGTCGGGGGTCGGGCACAGGGGCGTGCCGGGCGGATCGAGGCGGGGTGCGACCGGCCGCCGCGGCCGCATTCTCCGCGCCCCTCCCGCCGCTCATCCCGCGGGGCCGTCCGCTCATCCCATTATCGCACCGGGCGGCCGCGAAATTCGTAGGCTACAAGCATGTTGCCGTTTCCCTTTTGCCGCCGGGTGACCACGCTCGTCTGCCCATGACCCCGCCCGCGAGCGAAACCTCCGTGCTGATCGAGAACGACGCGCGGCGCGACCGTGCGCGCGACCGGCTCTACGTGCTGTGCCAGACCGGCGCGTGGGGCGTGTTTTTGGTGATGCAGGTTTTGCTGGCGGACGCGTTTGCCCCGCGCGAGACCCGGGTGGACGAATTGGTCACGGTCTACGCCTCGCACGTGATGGTCGTCGCGATGGGGCTCCTGCTCACGCACTACTCCCGGCGGCTGATCGGGCGCTGGGGGTGGAAGCAGCTCGGCTGGCTGCCGCTGGTGCCCCGCGTGCTGGGTTTGGCGGTCGTGCTGTCGCTCCTGTGGAGCGCGCTCGGCTACGGTTGGATCTACGGCGTCGTGCAGCTGCCCTGGAAATCCAAATACAGCCTGACCCTCGTGCTCATCACCAGCGTGATCAACGGGACGATCATGTTCATCGGCTGGTATTGCGTGTATTTTTGCTACCACCTCTTCGATCGCTACAACCGCCTCCAGTTCGAGCAGCTCAAGCTGGCCGCCCACGTGAAGGAGGCCGAGCTGCGCGCGCTGAAGTCGCAGGTGAACCCGCATTTCATCTTCAACTCGCTCAACTCGCTGCGCGCGCTGATCGACGAGAATCCGGCGCGGGCGCGCGAGGCGGTCACGCAGCTGGCCAACCTGCTGCGCTACTCCCTGCAATCCGCCCAGGCGGAGACGGTGCCGTTCGAAAGCGAGCTGCGGGTGGTGAACGACTACCTGGCGCTCGAGCAGGTGCGCCACGAGGAACGGTTGCGGGTGCGCCTCGACATCGAACCCGGGACGCTCGGGCTCGCGGTGCCGCCGCTGCTGCTCCAGACGCTGGTCGAGAACGCCGTGAAATACGGCATCTCGACGCGGCCGGAGGGCGGCGAAATCGCCGTGATCGCCCGCTGCACCGGCGGCCAGCTGCACCTGCGCGTCGTCAATCCCGGCGCCCTGTCGCCGGCCGGGGCCGCGCCGCGGACCGCCGGTGCGTCGACCGGACTCGGCCTGCGCAACGCCGCGGACCGGCTGCGGATGTTCTTCGGCGACCGCGCGACGCTGCAGCTGCGCGCGGAGAGCGATTCGCGGGTGGTCGCGGAGGTGTTCATCCCCGCCCAGCTTTCCCGGGCATGAAAGCGCTGGTCGTCGACGATGAACGGCTGGCCCGCAGCGAGCTGCGGCGGCTGCTGGCCGTGTTTCCCGAGATCGAACTCGCCGGCGAGGCGGCCAACGCCGCGCAGGCCCGCGACCAGATCGCGGCGTTGCGGCCGGACCTGATTTTCCTCGACGTGCAGATGCCGGGCGAAACCGGCATGCAGCTGCTGGAGTCGCTCGAGCCGCCGGTGCCGCACGTGATTTTCACGACCGCCTACGACGAATTCGCGGTGAAGGCCTTCGAGCTCAATGCCCTCGATTACCTGCTCAAGCCGGTCGATCCCGCGCGGCTGGCGGCGGCCGTCGAGAAACTGCGGGCGAAAACCGCGGGCGCGACCGGGGCCGCGAAGCCGCCGCCGCGCGAACGGCTGGCCGCGGAGGACAAGGTCTTCGTCCGCGAGGGCGATCATTGCTGGTTCGTGGAAGTGAAGGCGATCCGCCGGCTCGAGAGCGAAGGGAACTACACCCGCGTGCATTTCGAGAACGCGCAGCCCCAGCTCTTCCGCTCCCTCAACGCCATGGAGGAGCGGCTCGATCCGAAATACTTCTTCCGCGCGAACCGCCGCGAGATCATCAACCTCGCCTGGATCGACAAGATCGAGCCGTGGTTCAGCGGCGGCCTGCTCGTGCACCTGAAGGGCGGCGCCAAAGTCGAGCTCAGCCGCCGGCAGGCGCAGGAGTTCCGCGAGAAGATGAGCCTGTGATCCGGCGTCCCGCCCTTTTCCCATTCCCATGATCGAAGCCCGCTCCCTCACCAAGACCTTCCGCGACAAGAAACGCGGCGAGATCCACGCCGCCGAAAACGTTTCCTTTCGGGTCGCCCCGGGCCAGATCTACGGCCTGCTCGGCGCCAACGGCGCGGGCAAAACCACCACGCTGCGCATGCTCGCCACGCTCCTGCAGCCGACGGCCGGCGGCGCGACCGTGGCGGGCTTCGACGTGGCGACCCAGCCCGAGCAGGTGCGCGCCCAGGTCGGCTTTCTCGCCGCCAGCACGGCGCTCTACGGGCGGCTCACCGCCCGCGAGACCCTGGCGTATTTCGGCAAGCTCAACGGCCTGACGGACGCCGTCATCCGCGCGCGCACGCAGCGCCTCGCCGACGAACTCGACATGCACGAGTTCCTCGACCGGCGCTGCGACAAATTTTCCACCGGCATGAAGCAGAAGACGTCGATCGCCCGCACGCTGATCCACGACCCGGCGGTGATGATTTTCGACGAGCCGACGCTCGGTCTCGATATCATGGCGGCGCGGACGATCGTGCGCTTCGTGCGCGACTGCCGCGCGCGCGGGAAGACCGTCATCTATTCCACCCATATCATGAGCGAGGTGGAGAAACTCTGCGACACCATCGGCATCATCCACGGCGGCAAACTGCTGGCCGAAGGTTCGCTCGAGTCCTTGCGCGCCCGCTACGGGCAGCCGGACATGGAGGAGATCTTTGTCCAGGCCGTCGGCGGGGATGCCGCCGTCGCCAAGTAAACGCCGCCGCCCGCCCACCGACCCACGCCATGAACTGGAACCGTATTTTCACGATCTACGCCAAGGAGCTGCGCGACATGCTCCGCGACCGGCGCACGCTCATCTCCATGATCGTCATCCCGACGATCGCCATGCCGGGCTTGTTTGCCCTCATCACCACCATCACGGTCAAGGTGCAGCGCGAGGTCGCGACCACCGCGCCGAGCGTGATGGTGCTCGGCGGCGAGGATTCGCCGGCCACGCGCGAGGCCCTGCTCAAGCATGGCAAGATCGCCGTCGCGCCGCACCGCGACGACTGGAAGCAGCAGATTTCCGACAAGAAGCTGCGCGCGGCGGTCGAGCTGCCCGCGGGCCTCGATGCGGCGCTTGCCCGCGGCGAAGCCGTCGCGATCAAAATCTACAA
>JACCDQ011449527.1_pt1 | contig 11776 bp, 7 predicted proteins | sample 7446031 | NCBI WGS metagenome assembly JACCDQ01 (sample SAMN15323442, study PRJNA562643) | freshwater metagenome | isolation source: river surface water | place: USA:Blue River Watershed | collected 2017-08-17
AGAACTCACTCAACGTGCGCGAAGGTATGTCCTTGGCCCTGTCCTCGGTCATCACCGCCTCGTGGATCGCGTCCACCGCAAATTTGCGGATCGCATTGGCTTCGTGGCAGTAAGCGTCCAGGTACCAGTTTTCTCGGTAATAGGTCAGGCGTTGCGGTGAAACCGTCCGTTCGGTGATTTCGTTGCGGTGTCGCCCGTGGTACTCAAAGCGCAAACGCTTGCGCATCATCAACGCATTGCCCACGACCTCAAAAGCAGCCAAGTGAAACTTGCGTTTCTGGCTGGCTGCCATCAGCTTCACCCGTGAAATCACTGTTTTGGCATCCGCCAGGCTGGTGCCCATCATGTCCGTGATTCGGTTGATCAACGGGGCAATGTGTTGCGACAGCAAACCTCCCGAATCCAGTTCGTTGAGCATTTTGTGCATGATCAGCAACGCCCGAATTTCCTCCGGCGTGAACCACAGGCCCGGCAGTTCGTACCTCTGCCCCCGGGCCGGTGCCACCAACTGGTACCCCTTGGTGAAGTGGTTGTACTCAATCGGTGCGTTCAGGCGGTCCCGCAGGTAGGCCAAGTCCCGCTTCAAGGTGGCGGGCGACACCTCCAGTGCTTCCTGCAACTCCCGGAAGCTGACAGACTCCCGGTTGCGCAGCATTTGTTCAATTCGGTAGAGGCGGGCGGTTTGGCTCATGGTGTCAGAGGTTAACGCATACCCGGCGCAGTGCCCGTGGCTTCGGTGGGTTGCAACGGCACAAACTGGGGCCACTGCACCCGAGGCGATAGCAGGTAGTTTGCTACCAGTTTCACCACCCAGTCGCGCACGTGTTCGTCACTCTGGTGCCTGTATTGCTCGGGGTCGCGGTTGACCACCACTTCGTACAACTCCCACTCGTCGCAACCGCAGGCGCGAAACCGCACTTCAAAAATGCAATAGCCGGTCCACGAGCGGTGAATGCGCAGGGTGTGTGCGTCCACCGCGTAACAAAACCACTTGTCCGACATGTCGTTCGGTGTGTAACCATGGCGGATGTAGTGCATGTGGCTTTCTCGGTAGCGCACCGACATGGGCACCACCTCGTGCAAATCGGGCATGGGCAACAACGTTGACCAGGTGTCGGCCGTGGCCACCGGTGTGTTCAAGTCGTGTGCCCGTTGGGCTGCCTGGGCCCTTTCCAGCGCCAACAAGGCTTGTGGGTGGGTTGCAAACTCGGCCGGGGCTTCAAGGCCTTCCACCCGGTATTCCGCCAGAATGCCACGGTGCGCCAAGGTCCGAAACGGAACCAAAGTCATCAGCTCGGTGGTGCCCTCGCCGAAACGCAGTATTTCCAAGTCTGCTTTGGTGACCTTGCCATGCGGCTGGCGGTTGCGTGCCACCAAAACCCCTTGCAAACAAAACACCGGGTTGCCCCCCACCTTTTCGTGTTCGTCCGGCCAGGATTTGCGCTGGCGCTCAGGCTCCGGGAAGTTGCTCCAACGCACATACTCCATGAACTTGGGCTGACTGGGCACGCCCGCGCCCCAGCCATAGGGCCGGCTTTCCAGTGGCTCCGAATGGTCGGTGCTGTACTTCATGTTCGGGGCGGCGATTTGCAACAAACGGCTCAAGAACGGGCGGTTGTGAACACATTCGTAATTCCCGCCCTCGCAGCACCCATCGCAAATGCCCACAAAGTGGTGCACCCGCCCATAGTCCTTCTTGATGCGCTCCAGCGTCAGGTTGTTGTCCTCATGGAACAGATACGCCGCTTTGCCGCCACTCGTAAAAAACACGTGGTGGTCCGAGCGTTCAATCAACACCACGTCGCGCCTGCGGCGTTGAAAGTCTTGCAGTATGTCCTGCCACGGGTCGGTGCGTTGCCGGTAGTCCGAAAAAATGAACACATCACAATCCAGGGCCATAACTGCCCAAAGGCGGTTGAAACCACTGCTGGGGTAAAAGCAGACGCGGACCTCGGGCGTTGTGGGCGCAGAGGGGGTGATGGGTGTGGTCATGGTGTGGGTGTCTGATGGGTGTTCAAGCCAACCGGTTGGTACCGGCGTGCCAAAGCCTGCAAGGATGCGGGCACTTCCCGGTGGCTGACCAGGTGGACCTGCAAAGCCAGGTCGGCCACCGAGTCCAGCGCACGCCGCAAGGCGGCTTCTATCCAAGCGGGCTGGTTGCCAAACGCACCGCCACCCAGCAGGGTCAGGTACACCCGATCGCTTTGGCCCCGCGCTTGGTTGATAACGGCAGCGCACAGGGTGGCTTCGTAAGCCGCTTCAAGCACCAGCGTGGCCAGACGTGCCCAATGGGTTGAGCGCGCATTGTTGTTGTAGGCGACCGGCAGCGCCGAACAAAAGGCCTGCGACAGCAACTGCCCTTGCCCAGGGCCCGGGGCGGTGGTTTGCACATCCCAGTGCAGGCCAATACGCAACAGGCCGCGCCAAGCGTCCAGCTGCGCGTCGCTGGCCTGGGCCAAGGCGGCGTCTATGGTGGCCAGTGTGGTGTCGTCAAGAAAGGCGTAACCGTTTTGCATGCGTATGGCGGCGCCAGCGGGCAGGGCCTGGCACAGGTCGGCCAGCGTGTTGATTTGGCGTGTGCGGGTTTGCCCGGCGTGTTCACCCACGGGGGCCAAATAGTTGCGGTAGATGGTGGCCGCACCGGCGGCCATCGCGCAGGCCGGGCCCTGGGTGGGGTCACTGGCGTAACGGGACACACCGTGCTCTGGCGAAACGTCGGGGCCGGTCATTTCCAGCAGGTTGAACTGCGAAGCCACCTGCACCAAAGCGCCTTGCAGTTCTGCGCGGCCGTGCAAGGCATAGGCATCGGCCACGGTGTTGAACACCCGCAACTTGCCTTTACACCGCTGGCGCAACGCGGTGGCTTGTGCCCGCAGCTCGTTCAGGGTGGGTGTTTCCAACCGGCCAATGCCATAGCGCCGCCCATTCACCTCGGACACCAATTCGGTGCCCTGCAGCTGCAACTGGGCTTGTGTTGCGTCGTAGTGGGTTTCGTCAAACCCCATCAAATCCTTGAACCATGTCATGCCTTCACCTCGGTGTTTGTGGTTTTGTGGGTGGCCCAGTTCAGCACGTAATTGCGCTGCTGTTGGGTTTCGGGAGTGTGGGGTTTGCGGCTGCGTTTGCTGGGGCTCATGTGTTGGTCCCACAGCTGTTGTATGTGCGCCAGTGCAGCGGGCCCACTGTGGCCAGCGTGTTGCACCAGGTAGCAGGCAGCCACTGTGCCGGTGCGGCCCACACCACCCCAGCAATGCACGTACACGCAATGCCCACCCTGCACCAAAGCGTGAAGCTGCGCCAGGATGGCATGCATCTGTTGCGGTGCTTCGGGCACGCTCATATCGCGTATGGGCATGCGGCGGTACACCGCAGCCACCCCGGTGGGCGTGGCGTGTTGGTGCAGCAGTGGCTCGTAAGGGGCCAGGCGGTCGGCGGTTTCGGTCAGATCCAGAAAAGCGGTCACGCCAACGGCCAGCAAGGCGTCGATCTTCTTCGCTGCCTCGGTTGGGTGCAATGCGCCGGGGTATTCACCGGCCAAAATGGCGCCGGGTTGTAACCAGTAGGTGTTGTGGGGTGCTTGGGGTGCGGGCGTGTGGGTCAACTCAAACCTCCAGGTGCAGCAAGGTGGCCCCGTGGGGATCGAATTCGCTTTGAATGCGAAACATGCCTTCAGAAAAATCGCGGCAAATCTGAATGAAGTGGGCGGGCAACAGGCCATCGCGGAACTGCAGCACGTGGTTGGTGACCAGCCGTATCTGTTCGGGTTCGTTTTCGCGTTCCACCGTCTGCACCGTGGCTGATGGCAAAAACAACGTGGTGTTGATGCGGTTGCACAGTTGCAGGCGCTCCAGCGGTTCCACCTCGGGGCGGATGTTGATGTAGCTCTCGAACAAGACGAAACGCGCCTTGGCGTAGAACTTTACCCAGAAGGGGAACATGCCTTTTTCTCGCACGTACAGGGCGGTGTCGTTGTTGACCACCAGGTGCTCTATGTAGGCTTGCTCCAGCAGCAGCGACAGGCTCAGGACGCCAACATCCTTTTCTTCAATCAACGTGTTCATGGGGTGGGGGCTTTCATCGTGTCTGACTGCAGTGATTTGCAGTGAGGATGATGAAGTTTGCCGGCTGACTGGCTCATGGGGTGAGCTTGCTAAAAAATCCTCAAACCAAGGCCGCCGACCGTGGATCAACATTTGAGCCAGTGGCAGTGCACACTGAACCGATACAGCAATACCGCAACACAAAAGGAACCCACATGGCAACCCAGCAACGCGTTTTCGATCTCAACTCTCAACTGTGGTCGCCCGCACACCCCACAGGCCCGTTCTTCCGGGATATACAGATCGAACACCGGGTGCAGGTGGGTGGTTCGTGTGTGTCAACGGGGTTGAGCTTGCTGACCAAAGAGGAGCCAGCCACCGTGCGCGGGCACGTGAACACACAAGACCCCGTGTCGTGGTCGGCTTATTTGCAGCGCCTCGGCATGCAACTGGCCTATTGCAACACCGACTTTCGGCGCCTGAGGCACTATGTGGCAGAACTGTTGGCCTTGGACGACTTGTTCTGCATCAGCACCTATTCCCCCACGGAACCGAGCGAGATTGGCGAAGAGCCGGATGCCAGCGGCTGGGTGTGTGGCTCGCACTTTGTGGTGCTGAGCCGTGGCACGGTTTATGACACCCGTTGGAACCGACCTGTGCCGCTGGAGGATTACTGTGGGGTGGATTGTTACGTTAAACGGGTGTTTCGGGTGGTGGGTGCAGCGCCAGTTGAAGGCGGCAGATAATTGATTCTGCCGAATATCTCAAGGACGACTACTGGGTGGATGTTGCACTTTTTAATTGATTTCGCCCACGTCGCATTTTAATTGACTTGCCATACATCATTAAGAACCTATCAATATCTCCAAGCGTACGTCCTGCGAGAGAATGCTGGATTGAATGCATGAAGCTTTTAAGCGTGATGATATCCGACCAGTTGGTTGGCACATTCTTGACTTTGAAAGATGGCCTCACGCTCTTAATCAATGACGCCATTGCTCGGTAATTGTGCTGATCAATGATTGGGATGCCCTCCGATCCATGCACAAGATGCGTGATATATGCTGCTGTGATGTATGTTGTGTTCCTTCTAAATGCAGCTGACCACCAGTTAAAGGTCTGCTCAGCCGTAAAACCACCACTCTCATCAACGAATGATGGCCATAACCCCTGAACCTCGGAAATGATGGCCTTGTGCGCTCCTGTTATTCCGGAACTGTTGGTCTTTCCGTACTTCCACTTGATTGCATTTTCAATCTGTGAATTTTGAAGTTTTCGTGCTGAAAACTCGCTTTTTGCGCATTCGTAGATTTCAGGTGAATACTTCTTCTCATCATATTTTTTTGCATGTTTGTCAAAAATTGGCGACAATATGTCACAAATTGCGCTTGATTCTTTGTCGTTGATGTCCATTTTTTCTCAAATCTCCATCGTAATATATACGCCGCAAGCGGTGTATATACATATAAGAACGGGCATACAACAGAGTCTTCCAATAATAGCCTCAAATAGCACGCCAATTCCACTGCTTATGCTGGAAACTCACCCCAACTGCCCAAATTACTTCAACAGTTTAGCTCAGAATTTTTGACTTCCTATCAAAGGATGGTGTTCAAACTCATCACCAATGGGAGCGCATCGCAGAGACCGCTGACGCGGCCGTTGCGAGTTGCAATTTATGGCTGGACCGTAACCAACCGCCCCGAAGCCGTGAACAAAATAGCGCACCTCACATCATCGGTTTCGGCAAACAGGCTGCGGTAGCGCTGCAGTTGCTCTGCGTGGTTTTGCAGGACATCAGGTTTGTCCTCTTGCTGGGTGGTTTTGTAGTCCACGATCCAGCGAACGCCGTTGTCCACAAACGTGCGATCGATGATGTGGGTTTGAATCAGCCCATTCCTGTGTGTGGTGAATGACACCTCGCAGCCAGCCTCGCTGTGCGGTGCCAGCACCCACAGTCCAGCTTCTGACGCCAAGGTTACGGTCAACTGCCGCACTGTTTCCTGCGTGGCTTGGGTTGCCCTGTCGTGGGTGTGCCCCTGTTGGCGCAGCCACCGCCGCATGGGCGCTTCGAGTTGTTTCACGCGCTCGGAATTCCACCCTTGTAGGCCGTCGCGTGCCATCAATTCCAGGTACTTGTGCACCAGCGTGCCGGTGTCGGCCGCAAGTTGCCCGGCAGCGCGTTGTGGGGGCTCAGTCCTTTCATCTGCATGTTCAGTCGCCTTGATTGGCGGGGTGGGCGGGTTCAGCCAAACCTCGGGGCGCTGGGCTTTGCTCAGGCGCACGAGTTGATGGTTGAAATCGGCATGCTGCAACGTGGTGGCACCCGATGGGGTCTGATCGGTTGGCATGGCTGCTTGCTGAAGCCTCTCCCACTTCTCCACAAAAATGGGTTCGGCAACGGGCCAAAGCAAGTTCATAAAACTCCCCTTGGCAGGCGCCTTAAAGGGGCCTTTGGTTTTATCGGGTTCAGGCTTGGCGCTTGCGAGCAGGTGCAACTGCCGCTTGGTACGGGTAGCCGCCACGTACAGCAGGCGTTGGGTCTCGTGCAGGGTGCGTTCGGCCTCGAACCGGTTGAGCAAGCCGAACTTGGTGGGGCTTTCCTTCTCGTCGTTGCTTGAATGAGGGATCGAAGCCACCACCAAATGTTCTTGGTCGTCCTTGCCGATGACTTCATCCCACAGCAACATTTTTTTGTTGTTGGACTTGGGCATGCGTTGCAGGCCGGGCAAGATCACCGTGTCAAATTCCAGCCCCTTGGAGCTGTGCAGGGTCATGATCTGCAACCCATTGGGCGCTTTGGGGTCGGGGGCGGCGTAAAGCTCGGATACCTCCGCCTGCAACCGGGTCAAATCCACAGTGCCGCTGTCCTCCAGTTGGTCCAGCGTGTCGAAGTAGGCTTTTGTGTCCAGCAGATCCGCCGCACCGTTCAGGCACATAGGGCCACCCAGGTTGTGCCAGGTGCCTTCTACCCATCGCCGCAGGCGTTGGCGTCCATGGTGCGCAAAACTCTCACTCAGCACCTCGCGCACGTGTTTCAAACGCGCCTGCCCGTCTTCGCTGAGTTGATGGACGCGAACATCGTCTTGCATCAAAGCCCACACGGTGCTCGCCTGATCATCTGCCGCCAATCGGTGCAAGTCTTCCAGCAGCAGCCCGCACCACGGCGCTCGCAGTATGGCCAGCCAATGGACCCTGTCACCCAGATGCAGCAGGGCATGGGTCAGGCTCATCAGGTCTTGAATAACTTGGCGGTCCGAAAGCGGTTCAATCTCGACCGCTTGGTAGAGCAATGGCGGTTCGGCCGCACGCAGTGCCTTGACAATGGATGGCACGTGGGTGCGAGCCCGCACCAACACCGCGATGGTGCCTTTGGGGTCTTCAGCTTGTGCCTGCCTGATGATGTCAACAACCGCTTGTGCTTCTTGCTCGTTCGTTGGGTCTATCGATTCGTCATCGTCGCCTTCATCTTCTCGGGCATTGCCAGGTGTTTGATCAATGATGGCATGCCACACCACGCGCCCCAAGGGGTCAGACGCTTTGGTGGCTTGTGCTTCGTTGAAGCGAACCGCCCCACGCTGGTGGTTGTCTTGCTGCGCAAACACTTTGGGAAACACCTGATTGCCCCAATCCACAATGTCTTGGCAAGACCGGTTGTTGCGGCAAAGGCGCAGTGGAATGGGTTGAACGCTGCCCAAGCCCTGGTCTCTGACTTTCAAGAACAAGCCCACATCGGCCTTGCGGAACTTGTAAATCGACTGCATGGGGTCGCCTACCAGAAACAGCGTGCGTTTGTCTTGGGGTTGCCAGCCCGCAGTCAGCCGTTCCAACAGCGCGATCTGGGTGGGGCTGGTGTCTTGGAACTCGTCAACCAAAAGGTGGCTGACCCGGTAATCCATTTGCAGCTGCAAGTCGCTGGGCGCATCCGAGCTACCCAAGGCCTCCAAGGCCCTTTGGGCAATTTCGATGAAATCCACCTCGTTGCCTTGCTTGAATGCGGTCCACAAATGCGCTGTGGCCAATTTGAGCACCACCACCAAATCTTCGAGCAGTCGGGTCTCTGGCTCGTCGTAAACGGGGTTGGGCAACATTCTGACGGGGTGCAGTTTTTTGGCAGCTGTTGCAAACGCCGTGTTTTGTAGCAGGGCCATGAGCTGATCGCGCATGCCTTTGCCTTCCCGACCAGTGAAACCTCTTTTACTCGGTGCATTGGCCCGAATGTCCCCGACACTGGTCAACAGCAGTTCGGCAATGGCCTGCCATTGGGGCAAATTCTGAAGTTGCGCGGTGAGTGGTTGGCTCCAGTTTTCCAGAACCATGGTCAACGCTTGCTTGCTCACATCTTCGCCAGCGGCTTGCTCAGTCAGCACAAACGAAGCCGCATGCCGCGCAATCGGCATTAGGCTCGATTGAAAGGGCTCTTTAAAGTCAGCCGTCAGGTCGCCCAGTTCTTGTTCCACCAAAAAGGCCATGGCCTGTTGCAAGGCGTCCATGGACAGACCCGATCGGGTGTGGTGGATCCATTGATCCCGGCTGGCCAGCATCTCCACCACCAGTTTTTGGAACTTGCCTGCATCGTTGTCAAAGAAGCTCGCCACACGGACAACGGCTTTAGATTCAGCTTCGCTTAGGCCGTCTTCACCTTCCATGGATTGCAGGGTGGCCAGAGCGGCTTGGGCGTAGTAGGGTTCAGCATCAAGGGTGACAGTGGGTTGGCTGCCCAGACGCGACAGCAAAGGCATTTGCCGAGCGAGTTTGCTGCAGAGTGCATCCAGGGTGGTGATCTGGAGGCGGCCTGCGTGTTCCAACAAATGCCATTGGTGCTCGCTGTCACGCTTGAGCACTTCCACGCCCAAACGGTAGGTGGTCTGTTGATGTGCTGCCTCACCCATTTGCCCGGCTGCGGCACGCTTCAAACTGCTGATGACCCGGTGGCGCATTTCGGCAGCGGCCTTTTTGGTGAAGGTCAAGGCCACCACTTCTTCCGGGTTGTCCACCGTGGCCAGCAAAGCGAGGAAACGCTGGGTAAGCAGCTCGGTTTTGCCTGCGCCAGCGGGCGCTTCAACGATGAACGATTGTGCTGCGTCCAGCGCTAGCTTTCGGTTGTGGGCATCCGTTGCCAGCAAATCTTGGCTCATGCTTGTTCTCCTTGGCTGATCGTGTGCGCGTTTTTGTGGTTCTTTAAATAGGTCTCCCATTGGTCACGACGCTCGTTCAAGCGCAACAGGGGTAACACATCGCAGTACTTAAACGGATCTGTTTGCTTGTTCTTTCCACTGTTATCAAAGCGAACGCCAGCGTCACCGCTTTTGACTTCAATGGCGACTTGCCGCACGCTTTTGCTCCAATGCGCCAAAACGCTGCCCCAGTCAGGGAAGCGCTCTTCAGAAAACGTCTTCCTGCCTTCTTTAGAGGAAAAGCCCTTGACCCCAGGCAGCACTTTGTCCATTTCTGACAACCCAGCCCACGCGGGCTTGTACATCAACACCTTGGCAAACACCACGCCACGAACATAGCCCTCAGTGTGCGGGGCAATAGCGGCGTAAATGGGCAGTTGGGGTTCGGTCAGCCTGTCTTCGGACCAGTTGTCGGTGTCTACTTTTTGGCCGGTTTTGTAGTCGATGATCAGCAAGCTGCCGTCTTCCAGTTGATCGATCCGATCCGCGGAAACGTTGACTTCTATGCCCTCGATGTTTAGCGTGATTTTTTGTTCCAGGGAGAGCACTTCGAAAGCTTGCCCGCGCTGGCTTTCGAAGGTCAACCACGCCAAGAGCAATTGGCGCAGCCTGTTTTGTTCCAGTTGCCGGAACTGTGGTTTGAGCGGCGGGGTCCGCCCGTCTTCCTCTATTTTGATCAAGGCATGTTCAGCAGCTGCAGCGATGCGTTGTTTGAGAGACGCTTCATTGAGCGAATTCAACGTCTCAGAGGTTTTGACTTCGGACCAAAACTGTTCCAGTGCCGTGTGCAAAAGTGTGCCCTTTTTGCGGGGGTCCAGGCCCTCTTGGGGGGCCTCCAATGCAGTGGCCCCCAAACGGTGCTTGTAATAAGCCCATGCGGGGCAAATGGCTTGGGCCTTGAGCATCCAGGTGCCACCCCCAACGTGTTCGCCTTCAAGTACCGCAGGCGCAGTCACGTCGTTGATGGGTGCGGCCAGATGGACAAGGCCGGACTCCAGGGTTTGTAGCGTCCAATGAGGGTTGTGCGGCGTGTCATTGTTGCCGTTGGCATCGACTGTGGGGATCAGTGGGCTGGGGGTGCGCTCTGCCCCATCCTGCTGTCGGGGCCACGAAAAAACGACCTCGCTGGCACTTCGAACCAAGCGGTGTTGAATACGGTGAGCGAAAGCCAGTTGCACGCTCGCACTTGCGTTCGGGCTGAGCGCTTGGCGTTGCAGTTCACTGGGCAGCAAAGGATTGGGGCGCGCGGGCGGCGGCCACACAGCATCCAACATGCCCATCACCCAAATGCCATCGAAAGTCAGGCCGCTGGCTTCAAGCAAGCCCAGCACCTGCAAGCGGGGCTGTCCTTCTGTTTTGGGTTGAAACGTAGTTTGTTGGCAAAACTTGCGCAGGTGTTGCGTGGCTTGACCCAATGTGATGGCCCCAAGGAAATCATCCAGTTGGCCCAGTCTGGCCACCGCCTCCCAGAAAGCTTCTTGGCACTGGTATTCGTGGCTGGACAAATTGCGTTGGTGCAACCAGCCCACTTGCCGCAACAGAGCGGGCAGGGCGGTTGCCCATTCCGAGGGACTTTGTGGAGCATCCATTTGTTCGCTCACGCGGATCAAAGCCCTCAAGTGTTTCAACGCATCAGAAGCTGAAAGGCGCGTCGCTTCAGACTTTTGGACTTGGTGTTGGAACTCTTTTACGAAATCAGGGAGGGCGGCCTTGGGCGCACGGCGGGTGCGCAAAGCCACTTCAAGTGCTGCACGGGTGCTGCCTTCAGCGGCGTGCGAAGACCAGAAAGGGTTGCGCAGCAGCTCGCTGAGCTGTGACTGCTCCATGTGTTTGACGTTGTGCAGCACCTCCAGCAAGTTCAAAGCGGTGTTGACCAAAGGGAATTGGTCCAATGGCAGCCCTAAACTGATGTTGAATGGGCGTGGGGCTTCAGCCAAGCTGGGTCTGATCGCATGGGGTAACAGGATGTCTTCCAGCATGTCCTGCAGCAGGTGCCGTGTGCTGGCCAGGTCCGGCACCACAATGGCCAACCGGGCATCGGGTTTTGTGCTCCAGTGTTCTTGCACCCAAAGCGCCGCTGCGAGCACTTCGGCAGCAGTGTCGGGGTACGACACGGTTTGCACCTTGGGTGCAACTTCTTCGGGTTCAGTTTGTACTTCGCAAACCTCAATGCCATGGGCGACCAGCAAAGACTGCAACCGTGCTTCTTGGGGGTTGTAACGGCTGAAGCCCGCAAAGGCCACCCGTTTGGGCAGGTTCAATTGCCGCCAACAATCGGGCAACTGGTCCAGCAATGTCGCTTGCAAGGTGCAGCTGTCAATCCAGCCCTGTGCCAAACATTCATTGATGAATAGCGCTTGCCACTCCAAAAACCGACCTGACTCTTCGGTCAATTGTTCTGGTTTGGGGACGACCCCCCATACGACCGACAGTTCATGCGCTTCCATGGCTGTCTCGGCCAATGCTGGAATGTCGAAGATGAAACGAGCGTGTTCGCCCAGGTTGCCAATGATGACCCGCTCCCAGACCAAACGCTCTTGGTCACTGTTGAGCACCACC
>JACCDQ011910298.1_pt1 | contig 11776 bp, 21 predicted proteins | sample 7446031 | NCBI WGS metagenome assembly JACCDQ01 (sample SAMN15323442, study PRJNA562643) | freshwater metagenome | isolation source: river surface water | place: USA:Blue River Watershed | collected 2017-08-17
AATTCGGCACAAATGGCAGTCATCGAGGCCTCAACAACCGGACTAACGCAATTTAGGCCGTATGCCCTGAGCGCGAATAACTCAACAAGTGGCTATGTTCTATTAGAAGCGGAGCTATAAAAATGAACTACGAAGAATTTACTGACGAGCAGGGCAACAAGCACATCATCATTGACTTAGGTGACGAGGCGTTCAAGTCGTTTCCAGCCGATGAGTCAAATCCTGAATACGTTGCTTTTCTTGAGGCACTAGAGGCATAGCATGAGCGAGCAGCGCCCAACACAATCAGACCTTTTGCTTCGCATCGTCGAGGACATTGCAGAAATCAAGGCAACAATTCGCGGTTATGCAGAACTCGAAGCTCGCGTTCGTAAAATCGAGGGTTTTGCCGTATTGTTTGGGATTCTTTCGGCTGCTATCACTGCAACAGTTATCGGGCTAATCACAAAGGCAATCAATGGCTAAGTATTTCGCACCAGTCAAGGGCGCACGCGCAGAACGTCGCGACGAATTTGGGAACATGGCTTCTTATCGCAAGCACCCACACCGTGGGGGCGATTGGGGCTTTTCTAACGGGTCAGACGGTAAAGACGTTTATGCGATGCATGATGCCGTTATCGCTAAGAACTTCTGGAGCGATGTCCTTGGTTGGGTTGTAATTACAAAAGACAGCGACGGCGTGCATGTTCTCTACGCTCACCTAAAGACACAGAGCAAGCTAAAGAAAGCCCAAGCGGTTATCGGGGGCGAAACCGTTTTGGGGCAAATTGGAAACACGGGTTCCGCAAGCGTTGGCGCACATTTGCACGTTGCTGCCTCAAAGAACCCACAGCCTCACCTAGCGCCTTATGACGAGCTATTAGACCCGTTCAAGCTAGTCGATGCTTCTAAGCCTAAAAAGCCCGCTACGGACGGCACAGAGCCTAAAAAGACCGTGAAGAAGAAAGCCGCAAAGAATGGCTAAGCACAAATTTGTTCAGCCTAAACAAGTGCATCGAGCTAAGCGCATCTTGGCTTTTGGTGTTGCCGCCGGAATTGTCTCTCCGGGCGCAGGTTCATGGATAGGTATTGACGCTATTACATCGGCAATCTTTGGAGCCATGGTTGTTTTACTAGCGCTTATTGCAGCACTGCTATTGACTTACGCTGGGAAAGGCTCAGTGCCGGACGAGGATTTCGACGCGCACATTAACGCCGCAATCGAAAACATCAAGAGCGACGCTAAAAAAGATAACTAATTGTCAGATGTCGGCTATAGACTGGCGACATGATTACACAGAAAATCGAGCAACTCGGGCTCGCTAAACACATCGGAAAGTTTGAAAATCAATCGCCTGAATGGCACGCTGCACGAGCTGGCATCGGAGGCTCGGACATCGCTGCAATTCTAGGGCGTTCACCTTGGAAGTCGGCGTATACCCTTTGGGGTGAGAAGGTCGGTTCACTAGCGACAGACGAGGAACCTAGTATGGCGATGAAGCTCGGAACCGCACTTGAAGACCCTATTCGCAAATTATGGGCAGAAATAAACAGCGACTGGCTGACTGTTCATGAGACCGGAACGTGGCAAAGCAATCTAAACCCAGTTTGGAAAGCTAACCCCGACGGCATTATCGAGTGGGAGGGCGGGGAGCTAGGCGTTCTTGAAATCAAGTTCACTCGTCAGTATTGGGAAGAGCTCCCAGAGCACTATCGCTTGCAAGTTGAGTGGTATTTGCACATTCTGGGTCTTAAAAAAGCAATTGTTGTTGCAGTAGCCGGAGGTGAGCTCAAAGAATTCAAGGTTGAAGCTAACCAACAATTCACAAATGTTATTCCACGAATTGAGGAATTTTGGCAGAGTGTAGAAACGGCGAGAGCGCCCGAATTTGACGGCTCCACGTCAACCTATGAGACCGTCCGCAAACTGTCACCAGACCTCACAGACGGCGAAATAGAACTATCCGAAAACTACCTCAACTTGTTGACTTGGAAACAAGCAGCAGAAACCGCTGAATCACGCGTCAACTTTTGGAAATCAAAAATTCTTGATGAGATGCAGGGAATAAGAATTGGGACATACAACGGACAAGTTGTAATAAAGTTGCAGTCACGCGGCAATAAGCCGTTTATCACATTCAAATAACGGAAACGAGCACAGAAAATGGCATTCAATCTACAGGACTATCAAACCGTCCAAGACCGAATCGAAATCTTCCGCAAGAAATACCCAGAAGGAAGAATCATCAACGAAATCGTGCTAATTAATGAACAGCAGGTTGTCGTGAAATCAAGCATCTACCTGGACGCAACGACTATGCACCCCGCATGCGTTGACTTTGCTCAGGAAACTATCGGCTCGACGAACATAAACAAGTCAAGCTTTCTAGAGAACTGCACCACGTCCGCAACGGGCAGGGCTATCTCGCTACTTGCCGGAGAGATGTCGCCTAAAGGCAAGCGTCCGTCGCGCGAGGAAATGAGCAAGGCTCAGCGTTCTTGGCTAACTGAGGCAAACACAGCTTTTCAGGCTAACGACATAGACGCGCTTCGCAAGCTATACGCAGAAGCAAAGGGCAAGGCATCGCAGGAAATTCTCGACGACATCAAGATGCTTGCTGACCAAATCAAGGGCTAGACGTGAGAAGCCCCCTAGACCACAGAAAAATCTAGGGGGCAAGCCTCACCAAGCTGAGGCAACCCGAACCACATTCGGGGTAATAGAATCATACAACCAAGAGACAGGAACACAGAATTGTCAATCGAAGCGTTTTCAGCCGTTTTGCATCACTCGCAAGCCAAGGGTACTGAGAAGGTAGTTTTACTCGGTATTGCATGGCATTTATCAAATGACCCTGAGCAGGGTTGTTGGGCGTCTCAAGAAACTCTTGCAGGTTATGCCAATTGCTCAATAAGACAAGTGCGCCGCGCAATTCAATCACTTGAAGAACTTGAAGAGCTTGAGGTCGTTCATCATGGCGGAATCAACTACGGGCAGATTCGCCCAACTAACCGCTACTTCATCAGACTTAACTGCCCTGAGAATTGTGATTCAACTCTCTCGCATAGTTATCCACAGCCTGTGTATAAGTTATCCACAGAAACAGGAGACCGGACATTTAAGGTCACTAAGGAGGACATCTAAGGCACAAAGGCGGACATTTAAGGTAAGACAGGCGGACATTCATGTCCTCTAAAAGAACATTAAATACATAGAAAGACATTTAAATAAAAATCTATATAGAAAATTCGATAGATTCTTGTTTGAAATTCATAACACTAAACAGAAAAGGAAACACAGAAATGCCAGTTATCAAAGTTGTTGGAACTGTAGCGAATCTTATTTGGGATTCACGAGCAATTAGGGTTTGGGAACAATACGAAGTCAAGGGCGAGCAAAAGTATCGCGTATGGACTGCATGGGGAACTAATCAGGTGTTTGATTACAACGAAGGTGACACTCTAGAAATTGAGGGCGACCTATCAACGAAGGCTGGAACCTATATGCCAAAGGATTCAACTGAGGCTCGTAGCGTCGTTGAACACTCGCTGAACAACATTACGGTCAAGTTGCTTGCCAAAGCGTCTCCAAAAGCCTCACAGAGCTCCACAGAGCCTGTTACTAGCGAAGAAGACATGCCGTTCTAATGTTTTCTGTCTTTGTGTCGGGAACTCCAAGACCTCAAGGCTCTAAACAAGCTTTTAGACGAGGTTCAAAAATAGTTCTTGTGGAAGCATCGAAGGGGCTCCCGACATGGAGGCAAGCAATCGTCGACAAAATCAAAGACGAAGAACCAGATGTCATCACAGGTGCAGTTGATGTAAAAATCAACTTCTACCTAATCAAACCAAAAACTGTTAAACGTCAATTTATGACCGTTGCTCCAGACATTGACAAGCTATGCAGGGCAGTGCTTGACGCTCTAACAATCTCCGGTCTTATCGAAGATGATGCAAATGTCATCGAATTACACGCAACAAAGTCTTATGCTAAAAATGAAGGCGCATTCATAAGCGTCTTACCACACACAGAAAGCTAAAGAAATGTTAGAAAACCTACAGCCTCCAACAAGGTCTTATTCGTGCCGCGTTCGTTCGGTAATCGACTCACTTGAAGGCAAAGACCGCGAAATTCTTATTGATGCGCTCGCCGATACTGAAACATGGGGAGCTTTACCATTAGCAACAGCCCTTCAGAATCGTGGCGTTGATTTGAAACAAGAAGTTATTCGACGTCACCGAATGAATGTTTGCTCATGCTCGAGAACCTCAAACCAGCAGTAAGCCCTAAAGCGCCCCCGTCATGGAGGGCAGGCATCGAGTTTGACGGCGAGCGCGGAGAAGCAACGACTCCTTATGCCGAACAGCCTAAAAGCTTTGAAGAAATGCTTGAAGCTGCAGGGTTAGACCCTAAAGAATACGAAATTACAGGAACGCCCAGAATCTCAAAATGGCAACAGCGAGACGGGGGAGATTACCTAACCAGCTTCAGGTTTACGTTTGCAAAGCGTGGGGGTAATGGAATTTCATTACCTTTGCTTTACTCGCAAGCTAAAAAGACAGTGCGCTCGCCGAAGAAGATTCAGGCGGATAAAGCGTTTGTGATTATGCTCTCCGACCTACAGCTCGGCAAAACAGACCATAGGGGCGGCACTGAGCAAACAATTCAGCGGATTCTCAGCTCATACAATGCGTTAGAACAAAAATTAAAACGCGGGTATGAACGAATTATCATTGCTGACATGGGAGACGTTGTAGAGGGCTTCAGCAACGCTGCTAACGAGCAGCAGAGTTTTAGCAACGACCTCAGCATCATGCAGCAGGTCGATTTAGCAACGACCCTAATTTGGGAGCTAGTCAAAACAGCTAGCAAATACTCTTCAAATTTGACATACGCATCAGTTGCATCAAATCACTGTCAGTTCAGAATAAACAAACAGCAAGTAGGTAAACCTGGACTCGATGACTGGGGAATTGTTATCGCCCAGCAAATTCATCGCCTAGCGAAAGAGACAGAGCTACCTCTAAAGGTGCTAGTGCCCCAGCATCATGACGAGTCTTTAGCGTTTGATGTATTTGAAGACGAATTTCACATTTTAGGGCTATGGCATGGGCATCAGGCATCGCGCCCAGAAGGTGTGCCAGCGTGGTGGGAGAAGCAAGCGTTTGGTTCACAGCCAGTTGCAGGGGCTTCTATTGGGCTCACAGGGCATTTTCATCACCTAATCGTAAAAGAACTAGGGCAGCACAGAAACGGCGGCTCACGCTTTTGGATTCAGGGCAAGACACTTGACGCAGGTTCAAATTGGTGGCGTTTGAACAGCGGGCAAGATTCGCAGCCTGGCTTAACTTGCTTTGAACTCGAAAAAGGAATTCACTTTACAGGAACAGTTTTCAACCTATAGAATTATCAAACCAAGCAGCTTCACACAGAACGGAGTTTCACATGAAACTATTCATCACATTTATTGCGTTATTCATCTTTGCAACGCTTGCCCCAGTTTGGCTAATCAATCTAATGGCTCCACTGACAATCGCTTCAATCATTTACTTTGTTGTAATGACTGTGAAGTCGAGCAAGAAATGAAGTGCCTACGTTGTCAACTATCTGAGCCAAGTCTCAAGCTAAAAGTATGTGACGAGTGCTTTGAAATCATTTGCCGAGCTGAAATCGAAAGGTGCGACACCTCATGGAAAAGGAAGTGACACTTGGCGAATACGTTAACGCAGCAACGTTATGTCTTAGTTTGCAGAATCGCCTAGACGAATACGCGCACATTTGGCAAGACGTCAGACGCGTAATCGTCAGAGCATGCGCGGAACATCAGCATACCGGCGAGCGCAATAACGAAATTGAACAACTCGTCAGAACCATAAACGACTATGGCAACTTGGCATAGTTCTAACGCATGGGTAAAAGCCCGAGCATACGCAAAGACAGTTCTTGACCCAATCTGCGCACACTGTGGCAAAGAGTTAATGGGGAGCGACTGGACTATTGACCACATCATCGCACCTGGGGAGGGTGAACCAAATCATGACATCAGCAATCTGCAATCAATGTGCAGGGAGTGTAACGGCAGAAAACAAGACCGGGCGTATGTTCGCACGACTTGGAGAAGTGAACGCTGGAAATAAGCGTGCCCCCTCAAATGTGGGGTGGGGTATTGAAGCGGTACTAGAAGCGGATAGGAAGGCACTAGAGCGCATGAGCAGACCAAAGCACAGAAAGACATTCAGAAAATACTCAATGAATGTTTGGAAGTATTACGCACTAAATCAATGGAGATTCTTCATCAAGCCCCGTATCAAGCGCAACATGCTGGAGGTTGCAGTTATGTTTGAGACAAGATTCACGAAACAAAAATAAAAAAATAAAAAATAAATAAAAAAATAAAAAACATTTTTTTCTGAAAAAAAATTTTTATCCCGCGCAAGCCGCAAAATTTTCAGAAACCAGTTGAATTATCCGAGAGGGAACCAGAAGTGATTCAGAATTATCTTGAAGCATGGTTGAACACGCTTGAATTGAACTTCGAGCAAAAGGTAATTGCAAGCATGGCTCTCAAGCTAGCTGAATCGTTTGACGACAACGGCAACACTTCAACCGCTGCTGAACTTCGCAAGACAATCATCGAGCTCCGGAACATGATAGGCGCAAACGATGCTGACTTCGACCCACTTGCGGAGATGCTAAAGCGCTAATGCTCCAACTTCCGGCTCGATTCACGCCGCCACTATCTGACGATTTCAAATCGGACGGTGACCGGCTAATTGACCTCATGTCTTTGTGCTGGAAGACCCCAGAAGTATCAGAGCCAATTGAACTAGACGAATGGCAGAAGTGGTTACTCAGGCACATGCTTGAACGCTACCCAGACAATCACCCAAAGTATCCCGGTGAGATTCGTTATCGTCAAGTGCTTGTCTCTATGGGTAGACAAAATGGCAAAAGCGTTATCGGTGGAGGAATGGCACTCGATGCCCTAATCTTCCAAAAAGGAGACGTTGCTTCAATTGCATCATCGCGTGAGCAGGCAACGATTATTTATGACCGAGTCAAACACGTCATCGACTCGACTGCATGGCTAAGCAAACGATTCAAGAGAACTACTGAAACTCGCGGTATCGCAAAAGCAGACGGCGGCGGAAGATACAAAGTCAGCCCAGCGCGAGAAGGTGCTTTGCAGGGCTTGCCGTTTATTCGCGTGCTACTCGACGAGGGTCACCTAGCTAAAAAGGGAATCTGGACAGCAGCAGTAAAGGGAACTTCTGCCATGACCGACGCCATGGTTGTAATGATTACCACAGCCGGAGACCAAGAGAGCAAGACGCTAATCGACCTTTATGCATCAGCGGAAAAGGCAATAGCGAACCCAGAAACAAACGAACGCTTCGGTGCATTTATCTGGGAAGCTCCAACAAACGCTGCAATTGACGACCCTGATGCAATAATGAGGGCAAACCCAGCGGTTGCATGTGGTCGAGTTCCATTAGACCGCGTTCTCGATGACATCAAGACACAGCCGGAACATGAGGTTCGTCGTTACACACTGAATCAGTTCATCAGCGGAACAACTTCATCGTGGCTACCAAATGAGCTTTACCGCAAAGCGCTAGGCTCCGGCGTGACAGACATCAAGGGCGCAGTCTTTGCCGTCGACATAACTAAAAACTGGGAGCACGCAACTATTGCAGTCGCCAACACTAACGGCGAATTACAAGAAACCGAATTGGTCGCATCAATCGTTCGTCCGACTGAGAACATGCTCTTTGATGAAATCGTTCGCTTGTATGACAAGTTTCAGCCACGAGCAATTGCCCTTGATGACCGGCAGCTCCCTAACCTAGCTAAGCGACTTAAGCAAAGGGGATTCATCGTCTGGCAACTTTGGACAAAAGAAATCTCTGCCGCTTGCTCTGTTGTCTATGCTATGTTTAGTTCTAACCTCGTTAGACATAAAGGCGACGTCCTCCTGACCTTCCAAATGCCTAACGGGGTTTCAAAGTATTCAGGTGAATCATGGTTCATTAGCCGTAAAGAATCGGTTGGAGACATCGATGCACTAATGGCAACTGTCATGGCGCTTTATGTTTCTAGTCGAGCGCAACACGCCCAAATCGGAGTATTCTAATACCAACTCGTTAGGATTAATAACATGGCTTCAATCTGGAACCGAATCTTCAAGGCTACCGAAACACGCGCAGCCCAGCCGACTATTCCAACACGCTCAGCGGCAACTGTCACCGCGTCAACCGCACTGACCCTAACAGCCGTTTATCGCGCTATTCAGATTTTGGCAACTCCAATCTCAAAGATGCCAATTGACACCTACCGTTACGCAACCGGTATGGAAATGAAAATTGAAAACCCAGTTCTTGTAAACAAGCCTTCGCTGAATCAGACTCGACGCGACTTTCTATTTCAGACTGTTGCTTCTCTCGCACTAGAGGGCAACGCTTTTTGGTTTAAGAGCTATGGTTCAAATGGTCAAGTAAATGACCTAACCATTCTTCCGGCGAGCGCGGTCAGTGTTTATTACGGCACTAACGCATCAGGTGACACCGACTTCTCAAAGATTCTTTTCAGCTATGACGGCAAAACTTATACCAAGAATGAAATTGAGCACCTGAGACTATTCTCAGTAGCCGGACAGCTTCGCGGAATCTCACCAATCGAATCTTGTCGCCCAGACATAGCTGCAGCCCTAGACCTCCGCAGCTACGCGCAAAACTGGTTTACCTCAGCCGGTGTTCCAACTGGAGTTATTACTACTCCTCAGTCAATCAACAAAGAGCAAGCTGACGAGATGACCAACAACTGGCACAACAAGCAGCAGAATCGTCAAATTGCAGTTCTTGGAAATGGTTTCAGCTACGAGCAAATCGCCTTGTCACCGCGCGATGCGCTATTTGTTGAGATTCAGGAGCAAGCAGTTCAGACAATTGCCCGTCTATTTGGTATTCCAGCTCGTCTGCTTCTAACTACTGTTCCGGGTTCGACTGACACCTATACAAACCTGCAAGACGAGAACCAAGTTTTCTATCGTCATACGCTGATGAATTATTCAGATGCGATTACCGACGCACTTAGCAATTGTTTGCCACGCGGAACTCGAATTGAATTTGATTTTGAGCACCTGTTCAAAGCTGACGTTGCTGCACGCTACGCTTATTACGCAACTGCTATTGGCGCAGAGATTCTGACCGCTGATGAGGTAAGAGAAAAAGAAGGGCTAAATGTCTAACATCGAAATACGCGAGTTTGAAGCTCGCGCTGACGTTGCTGAGCGCACCATTACCGGTATTGCAGTGCCTTATGGTCAAGACGCCAACATCGGCGGCGCTTACATTGAACGTTTTGCGCCCGGAGCAATCGATTCATTCGAAGACGTCAAGATTTTCTACGGTCACGAACACGACAACCTACCTATTGGCAAGGTCATCGCAGGTCGCGACACCGAACAGGGCTATGAAATTACCGCAAAACTAACTGAGGGCGTTCAGCGCGCAGACGAGACTTTGGCTCTTATGCGCGACGGCGTTCTAAACAAATTTTCGGTTGGCTTCACTCCGCTAGAACAGCAGCGTGACGGTCAAACGATTACACGCACCAAAGTTGCCTTGAGAGAGGTCAGCGTTGTGGCGTTCCCAGCCTATTCGGGCGCAACCATAACTGAGGTTCGCGAGGAGCAGGAAACTGAGCCGGACGAAACTCCAATCGAACAAGAAAGTGAACCAATGTCAGAAAGCATTGAATTTGACGTTCGCTCTGTGCAAGACGAGGTTGCTGAATTGCGCCGCGTTGTTGAGGCAGGCATCACCGTCACCGCACCAGCTCCAACTGTCGACAAATTCCGCTCACAGGGCGAATTTGCTAAGGCTCTAATCTCAGGCGACGAAGACGCAAAGGCTCTTGCCCGCGCTGCTTCAACCTCAGCAGACGCAGCCGTTCAGCCAGCATTTGTTGGGTACATCGACACCCTAATTAACAACAACCGCCCAACCGTTTCAGCGTTCAGCCGTTCAGCTCTTCCAGCTACTGGTCTAACCATTGAGTATGCAAAGATTGACAGCAACACTCTTGCAGTTGGTCAGCAAGACCCAGAAGGCGAAGCTCTATCATTCGGTAACCTAACCTTCGAGACCGCCTCAGCAACTGTAAAGACTTACGGCGGATACACTTCATTCACTAAGCAGTATGTTGAGCGCTCGCAGATTAACACCTTGAACGAGGTCTTCCGCGGTCTATCACTTGCTTACGCAAACGCTACCAACGCAGCTCTAGTTGCAGCAATTGGTGCTCTTGACTTCACTGGCAAGGTATTCGACGCTGACGGCGGAACCCCAGCATCACTAGCTGAGGGCGTTGCAAACGCTTCAGCTTACATCTTCGCAAACACCGGTCTACGCCCAGAGTTCATTCTGACTGGCACTGACGGCTTCGTGAAAATGGCTGCACAGGGAACCACTGACGGACGTCTGTCATTCTCTGCAAACGGCGACGGCGTAAACACTGTTGGTTCAGCAAACATTCCTGGTCTATCAGCTCGTCTGTTCGGTCTACCAGTAATCGTTGACCCAGCAATCGGAACTGGCGTTGTTTACTTGGCTAACTCAGCTGCAGTGACTACCTACGAGTCAGCAGGCGCACCTGTTCGTCTAACTGACGGTGACATCACCACCTTGACCGACAGCGTTTCTGTTTACGGCTACATGGCAATCACCACTCCACGAGCTGGCGCAATTGTCAAGCTAGACGTAACTGCCTAATAAAGAAAGCAATAAAAGATGCCTTCAGTAACTTTGCAAGAACTAGCGGATTACGTTGGAACTGACGTTCTCGACGACTTCCTAGCATCTTGCTTATCTGCAGGCAACGCACATGTCGGAAACTACATCGGAACAATTGATACTGTTCCAAACGAGATTCACCGACAGGCAATCTTTATTTGCTCTTCGGAGTTGTATCACCGCAGGAGCGCCCCAAATGGTGTGGCTCAGTTTGCATCTTTTGACGGTGCTCCTGTGCGTGTTGCAAAAGACCCAATGAACGCGGTTTATCCGCTGCTATTGCCGTATGTAGGTTATGCAGTATGAGTGAAATCGGTTTGGCTAAAGCACAACTTGCCAGTGACTTAGTTGCTGCAGGTTTAAACGTTCTCGACTATGTTCCGGAACGAATCACTCCGCCAATCGTTATCATCAACGCTGCATCGCCTTATGTGACAACTGCAGAATTTGGGGAATACACGCTGAGTCTTGAGCTTGTAATCGTTGCTTCAACGGCGACAAACAAAAAGGCTACTGAGAACCTAGACCAAGCAATTGAGAATGTGCTGCTCGCACTCGAGCCACTAACTTACGCTCGTCTAACCTCAGTAAATCAGCCGTACAACTTGCAGACCAACAACGCCGAATACTTAAGCGCAAACGTTTATCTACAACTAGCAATAACAATTTAGAAAGGCTCCAATCATGGCAGCATCAACTCGCATTAAAGCGCAAAACATTCTGTTCAAAATTGGCTCGACTGACTATGCGTGCGACGCAAACATGGTTGAGCTAACTCTTGACGATGCACCGGGCGACGTTCAGACCTTCTGTGAGGTTCGCGTTGGCGGTCAGTGGTCACTACAGCTAGACGGTATCGTGTCAGGCGATGACACTTCGCTATACCGCGTGCTATGGGATAACTTTGGTTCAGAGGTTGCATTCACTATCGCTCCAAACGGTAACGCATCAGCTTCTGCAGACCAGCCGCACTACACCGGAACTGTTGTATTCGACCAGCTAC
>JACCDQ011751345.1_pt1 | contig 11775 bp, 6 predicted proteins | sample 7446031 | NCBI WGS metagenome assembly JACCDQ01 (sample SAMN15323442, study PRJNA562643) | freshwater metagenome | isolation source: river surface water | place: USA:Blue River Watershed | collected 2017-08-17
CCCTGTCAAGCCTGAATCTGTATACCATGATAATGTTCCGGTTGCACAAGTTGCACTCAATACACTACTTGAACCTGAACAGATCGAACTTGGACTTGCAGAGGCACTCGTTGGTGCCAATGGTAATGGTGACTGTACTACAACGATTACAGCACTGACTACGGAATAACATCCTGAAACATCTTTGTAAGTTACATAATAACTGGTGGGTGTTGCAGAAGGAGTTACAAGAGTATTGGAAAGCCTGTTTGCATCTGAAACTGTTGCACTAGTATGAATTGAGACATAGGCATTTGTTGGTTTATTTGTACTATCAACTTGAGCCTTCAAGTTGATAGTTGATGAAACACAGTCGTTTGTAACGACTTTCAGTGGGGTCGGGTTACTGTAACATCCTGATCCGTAATTGTAAACAGCATAATATAGTCCTGGACTAGCCGCTTGAGATTGACTTAAAGTCATCAAGTTTCCAGAGGATACAGGAAGTGCATTATGCCATTCAAAGGTAACGCCAGATGGAACAGACGATGGATTATAAGTCGTAATATCAACATTCGGAGCCTGAGCAAAAGATATCCCCGAAAATGCTAATATCAACCCTAAGGACTGAATAATCCAACCTTTATAAAAGGATAGTAGCTTCATAAATTTAATGATATAAAATGATAGATTCGGTTACTTAAGCGATGGACCTTGCGTTGGAATACAATCCAATGTCCACATATCCACGATTGCTTTCTTAGAAGATTTTGTCAAATCTGCAGTACAACTACCAGCACTACCTATCGTAAAGTTTAATGTTCCTAAGGCTGTACCATCGTAGTGTATTGGTATATGGAATGTCTGAATACCAGTCGTGGTTGTCGTTACCGAATTGACATCATTAGCTACTGTCATACCTGAGCCACTTACCGTGATAGGTGTAAATGTACCCGCTGTGCTTACATTGATTGTTACGACTAAATCTAACTGACTAGCTGTTCCAGCAATTGGGGCTGGCGTTAGCTGTGTCTTGCTACAATCCAATACACCTACGGCAGTATTGGTAGGGACGACAGGCTCATCAGACCACGACCCACCTGAACCTGGACTTGGGTTACAATTTGCTAATAATTCATTAGCAATTGGTACTGGATAAAATGAATATTCAGAGCCAAATATCTTAGCAGTACCAGTATTTGCAGCCATCTCACCTGCAAAATAGCCTCTACCCGTTTTTGAAATTATACCAAGTTGAGTACCCTGTGTATAGTCTGCCGAGCGAAAAAGCTTTGATGCTCCCTTATAATTTACTGCTTCAACAGTCCATTGTAATGTGTTTGTGGTGTGGGCATTATAAACATCTCTACAGCGGTCATTCGCTGTAAAGCCTGAGGCGTATGCAATACTTAAATAATTACCAGAACTTATAACATTGCGACTTACAGCTGCATTTGTACCACTCCACCAAACTTTATTATCATCTCCAACTACTAAGGTTGCTTGGGTCATTGCATCTTCTCTTGAAGGCGTTTCTATTTCAATTATTTTAGTAGCCCCAGGAGGTAACGCCACCTCTTTAAACTCTTTTAGCGTATATAAAGAGTCAACATTGCCTGAATTAACAAAACGTGCATGATAGTCTGTGTTTAATACTGGTGGTGTTTTTAAAGGAGCAACTACATAAGTTCTATAGTCCTCATAAGGAGGGCGCCCCCCTCTATTAAACCAAATTTTCCAAAGCCCAGTCACATAAGCTTTTCCACTTGCACTCAAAGCATAATTCGTATAACCTGACTCTTTTGAAGTAAGCTTCATTGACACAATATCTTCGCCAGCAGGGAAAGGGACTTCTCTCGGATTAATCGACGTTACAGTTCCGTTTTGTTCACTAGGCGTTACCGTTGGGGCAGGTGTATTATAAAAAAATAGCGATGGAACACCCGTACTATATGCAGGAAGCATAACCCCTGTGTAATATATTTTACCATTATTCCCTTTTAGGTATATGAAAGGTGTTGTACTAACAGGACTAACCCAAACGTTTGTATATTTAAAACTAGCATCTACTCCCACAGGATTGGGCAAAGCATTAAACGCTGTAGTTGAACCGCCTATGCCAATATGATAGGCTTTCCCAGATGCCCCAATAGCAATCCAATATTCAGGTTTATTTCTAGGAACATCAAAATCTACAAAGCTGCTCTCTCCAAGAATAGATATTTGCACTGGAACTCTTTTTATTCTAGTCGAATCAGTATAATATGTTGTACCATTATTTGTCCAGGCATTCAGCAATAAACCACTGTTATGCCCCCAAGCATAAAGATTCCCACTTTCACTTAATGCAAAAAAAGTAGGAGGGCTATATCCTGAGGTCGTAGAAGCACCATGCACTCTTACTTTTTTCATCGTTTGCCCACTTGGACTTGGAACATAATAAGGAGTTAATTGCCAAAGTGGCTCAGGAGTTGTAGAGGGCACATAGCGGCTGTGGATAGTGTATGAAATATTTGTCCCCCATACATAGATTTTTTTATCCGTAGTTAACCCTATGCTTGATGCAGAATTTGCGTCTTGTAATACAGACGATATATGATCCCAAGTGAGTTTTGAATAGGCTGGTGCACCTAAATCTTGGGCAACTAATGTGCCGCTTGTTAATAAGCTTACTAACAAAACAGCAAGGTATTTGATTATTATGTAATGTCTTCTCATGATTCAAAAGTTTATTATTTGCTTAACGTAATACATATCAAGGTAGAATAAGCATCAGTCCCAATACCTTGAGACATTTGCTAGCTATTTGCTAGATTTTTTTAGTAAAACAGCAAAGGGCTCACTCATTAGCTTATGTTTTTATCATATTATATACTTAACATTTGATTATACGTAATAGTACTATCTGAGATGTGATAGCAGGCCTTCAATATTCATCTATCTTTTATGTTAGTACTGAAATAGCTATGCCATAACATCTTAAAGAAATCTACAAATGTTGTCATGAGATATTTTAGTACACATAAATTGAACTAGGGTCTTTTTAGAAGAAAACCCTAGTTTACGAATTCAATAATAAGTAGATAATGATGCACTAGAGGCTAATTAGACTTTGTAAGTCAATTATAATGTAGCTGTTAATTGCGATACATTTACTACTTAGGCTAGTTGATTGACCTAGGTATCGGTCGTTTTATAATTGGCGTTAATATTATTATATTTCTTAAAACTCTGTTACTAATGCTCTTTTAAGAACTTAGAAAATAAAACAGCGAACGAAATCCTTGGCTTTGGTACGAAACAAATACTTATGAGTCACAAGGCTATACAATGTCTAAAATGAGACAAATATTGAGCCATCAACTAACAATAGTTAAGCTTTCGACCTGAATCCGAACGAACGACACGAAAAATATAATGAAACCCTCGAATTAATGAACGAACGTGTTTGTACGTCGTGTATAAAATCTCTATTTTTCGCTAAATAAGATTACTGTTTCATCGAAAATAAATCTCACTTTTTTTATTTGTTTTATTTTGTAGAGGCTCTTACAAAGTATATATTTTGGTTACACTTCGTCTCTTAAAAGATTCTCCTCTTAATTTTTATAAAATCCTCGACCCTACACAACGTTTTCTCTATCATTTCTGGTCTAGTAGATTAAAACACAGGCTATTTATCATCCCTCTAAATGAGATAGATATGAAAAAACATTTTCTTTCCTTCTACTTTTGGCTCTCATTACCTTCTTTAATTTATTCTCAAACCGACTGTTCCAATATTGGCTTCGAATTAGGAAATATTTCGGGGTGGTCACTTAGTCGTGGGACGCTCACTGACGACGGTACAAAAACTGTTTATGGCACCGAAGTTTCAGGAGCAGATCATAAAATTGTCAACATCAGTGAAGGCTACGATGCCAAAATCACTCAAGATAAAATATCTGTGGTATCGGGTAGCAACTATGCTATTCGGCTTGGAAGTGATACAGAAGGAGGAAGTTACCATCGATTAAAAACATCCTTTAATGTAACCGCTGACAATGCTTTATTTCAGTATAAATTTGCAGTAATGCTCGCAAATGATAGGCAAGGGCATACCGATTTTCAAAAACCTGGTTTCAATATTCAAATCACTGACCAAAATGGAAATCAGCTAGCCTGTAGTTATTTTGATGTGCAACTTTCAACACCTGGTTCTACGGCAACCTTTAAATCTCAAACCTATACAAATGGTACGATTGAATATAAAGACTGGACTACCGGAGCTATCAATTTGAGCAATTACATTGGTCAACGTATCAATATCCAAGTTACTGCACATGGCTGTACCAAAAGAACTCACTTTGGATATACCTACTTTGATGCGCAATGTTTGAAGGCGGAAATAAAAGCAAATGCGGTTTGTCCAGACGAAAACGGTTTTATGACATTTTCAGCTCCAGATGGTTTTGCACAATATACTTGGAACACTGGTGCTACAACCTCAAGCATTACAGTAAAGCCCACGCTTGACGATAAGCTTTGGGTGAAAGTTTTACCTCTTGCAAGCTTGGATAAGACCTGCGAACTGCAATTAAAATATGAACTCAAATATCAACATGTTTATAATACCATTGATTCGACAATCTGTGAAGACGAATCAGTAACGGTTGATAGCAAAAAATATAAAGCAACTGGCATTTATACGATCAATATTAGTCGGCAAGGTATCTGCGATAGTACCATAACACTTAAACTAAAAGTAACAGCACTTACCAGATATAGTAATGTAGTAAGTCTTTGTTCTGGAAAAACGCTCAGCGTTGGTAGCAAAACCTACAATAGTACAGGTATTTATGTAGACACCTTACAACGTGCTGGCAAATGTGACAGTATTGTTACTAATTATCTCACGATTGTTGATGTTGATATTTCTTTAGAGCAATCAGATTTCAATCTAGTAACTGGCGATAAAGCATTCTTAAAAACCATAGCCCATTCTACTGGAAATTATCAATACACTTGGGTTCCCCCCATCGATCTAGCTTGTGCGACTTGCTCAGAAACTTGGGTAACACCCAGTCAAAGTAGACAATACAAAGTATATGTCGTGAGCCAAGACAATACTTCTTGTCGTGATACAGGTACTGTCAATATAGCCGTAAGACGATGTGACATCGTGATTTTACCTAATGCATTTTCTCCTAATCTAGATAATCATAATGATTATTATTTTGCTTATGCTAGTGGTTGTGTAAAGCAAATCAAAAGTATGAAAATTTATAATCGTTGGGGTGAATTGATATTTTGGAAAGAAAACCTATCCCCTACCGACCAGACCAGTGGCTGGGATGGAACTTACAAAGGAGTTTTAGCTGAGGTTGGTAGTTATGCATATCAGTTAGAAGTAGAATTAAATAATGGACTCATCAATAATCAAAGTGGAGCCTTTGTATTGATGAGGTGAATACTGTCAATTGATTATTTTAAATCTCTATTTTATCAGCAGATACACAAAATATTGTGTATCTGCCGATAAAATAGAGAAGTCTTTCTACCAATTAGTCTTTTTATGTCCCCAAGTTGCATAGTACGCAATATACAAATACAATGGAATCAAAAGTCCATAAGCTGATTGAGCACCGATGGTATCTGCCAATTTACCGTACACTAGTGGTAAAATAGCGCCACCTGCAATCATCATTACCAATAAGGCCGAACCTAGCTTGGTAAACTTACCAAGTCCATTAATCGCTAATGGCCAAATCGCTGGCCACATGATGGCATTGGATAAGCCTAATAAGGCAATGCTCAACACAGAGGTGTATCCAGTTGTGAACAATGCCACAAGTGTAATTACTACACCCAATAAAGATGATAACTTTAACCAAGTTTGTTGTGATACATATTTAGGAATCAATACAATTCCTAATACATAACCTACCAACATCGACCATAAAGTAAATTGACCAAAGTCTTTAGCTTCTGATTCTGGAAAACCTAGTGAAATACCATAACTAATAATTGTATCTCCCGAAATTACCTCAAGACCTACATAGCTAAACAATGTAACCAAGCCTAAAACCAAATTTGGGAAAGCCCAAATGCTCGTTTTTTCACTTTTCTCTGATGTATCACCCTCTTGTTCCTCACTCACTTCAGGCAAACCTTTTGACAGCATAATCAAAATAGCCAGTACAATCAATACACCTGTTAAAATCAAATAGGGTACTGTTACTTTATCTAATTCTGTTTCGCTCGATACAGCAACACTCACTGTGCTACTTGCCAATAGCAAACCTCCCAAAAGTTTCTGACTCAAAATACCTGCAATTTTGTTGGCAATACCCATGATACTAATACGCTGGGCAGCGCTTTCGCGGTCTCCTAGGATAGTCACATAAGGATTCGAAGCCGTTTGCAATAAAGTCAAACCGATACCAATCACAAATAAGCCTACCAAGAAAAGAATGTAAGAAGCCATTTTGGCAGCAGGAACGAAAGTTAACGTACCAATTGCCATTATACCCAAACCTACAGCCATACCTTTTTTGAAACCAATTTTTTTCAAAATTTCTGACGAAGGAATCGCCATGACTGTATAAGAAATAAAGAAGGCAAAGGTTACTAGTAGCGAACTTGTATTATCTAGGTTAAATGCTTTTTTGAAAAAAGCAATCAGTGTTCCATTCACCCACGTGACAAAACCGAATACGAAAAATAATACCCCAATGATAATCAAAGGGCCTAAGTAATTTTGTTTTTTGTTGTTCATAGTTTGTACAAGAAAATTGGATATAACGCAATATATTACCGAAAAATACCAAATTTTACTAGAGGATAAAATATAACCGGATGATAATCATTATATTTAGGACTACTTAAAGGTTTTTTTCAACCAAATAAAAGTTGGAACTTTTAGTAAAATATTATGCAATATACTGATTTTCAGAACAAATCAATATCTTTAATCTTAATTTACAGTAAATACTAATAAATATTATATTTAAAAATTAAATTCGGCAATTTATTGCTACCCAACAACAATAAAATACAAAACCGCAGACTTTTAGCTTTTTATCAGCTTCAACTCTGCGGTTTTGTGTTTTGGTTATATTTTACCTAAAATCAGATTATAAGTTTTTCTCCAAAAAATTAGTCATCATTGTACAAAGGTGTAAACGAGTGTTTCCTCCTGCGATACCATGATTTTTGTTTGGATAATAGAATGACTGGAATTGCTTGTTATTTTTGATTAAAGCATCTTCTAAGGCTACTGCATTTTGAAAATGTACGTTATCGTCACCAGTTCCATGAACTAATAAGAAGTTACCTTTCAAGTTTTTAGCATGAGTTACAGGTGAATTATCATCGTAGCCAGATGGGTTTTCTTGAGGTGTTCTCAAAAAACGTTCTGTATATACCGTATCATAATAACGCCAGTTGGTCACAGGAGCAACAGCAATGGCAGCTTTGAAAACGTCAGCACCTTGAAATAAACAATTTGATGCCATAAAACCACCATAAGACCATCCTTGAATACCAATACGTGCGGCATCGATGAATGGAAGTTTACCAAAATATTTAGCTGCTTCAATTTGGTCGTGAACCTCTAATTTTCCTAAGTTCAAATACGTACATTTCTTAAACTCAGAGCCACGTCCTCCCGTTCCACGATTGTCTACGCATGCTACGATATAACCTTTTTGAGCTAATATTTGATACCAGTAGAAGTTTGCACCATCGTACTGATTCAATACTTGCTGGCTACCTGGGCCACCGTATACAAACATCAATAAAGGATATTTTTTATTTGGGTCAAAATTAGTAGGCTTAATCATCCAAGAGTTTAGCTCAACACCATCAGCAGTTTTGATTACAGTAAATTCTTTTGGAGAAATATTATAACCTGTCAAACGTGCACGCAAATCAGCATTATCTTCCAACACTTTAATCAATTGAGTATTAGCAGAACGATACAAACTTACTTTTAATGGACTGTTTGATGCCGAATTGTTCAAAATAAAGTATTTGAAGTCTGGACTAAAGTTGGCAGAGTTCATACCACGCTCAGCAGACAACTTCTTTTTCACTTTACCATCCAACGAAATGCTGTACAAATGACGTTCGATAGAGGCAATCTCAGTAGAAGTAAAATACAATGTATTGGTTGATTCATCAATACCATAAAAATTATCCACTTCCCAATTACCAGATGTTATTTTGCGAACTTCACGACCCAACATATCATACTGATATAAATGTTTATAGCCATCTTTTTCGGAAGACATAATAAAGCTTTTGCCGTCAGCCAAGTACGTTAGATCGTCGCCAAAGTTTTCAACATCTACGTAAGTTCTACTTTCTTCAATCAAAATAGTCGTTGTCTTACCCGTAAACGCATCAGCGTGAATCAATTCCATTTTGTTTTGATAACGATTCAAGCGACTGATTGATAGCACGTTGGTATTGATTGTCCAACGAATACGTGGAATATACAAATCGGTTTCTTTACCCAAATCCATTTTTACTGTTTTGGTATCTACAAGATTATAAACCGAAATACTTACAGCCGAGTTAGGTTCACCTGCTTTCGGATATTTGTAACGGTAGTCAGTAGGATACAGCTTACCCCACATTTGCATATTGTATTCTGGAACTTTGCTTTCGTCGAAGGTATAAAAAGCAATTTTGCGACTATCTGGCGACCAGAAAAATGCTTTTGCAAAAGAAAACTCCTCCTCATATACCCAATCGCACATCCCATTGATAATGTTGTTCCATTTACCATCTGTCGTAATTTGACGCTCAGCCATGGTGTTCAAATCAACCATAAAAAGGTTATTTTGGCGAACAAAAGCTATTTTAGTTCCATCTGGTGAAAAGGTTGCAAAAGACTGTTTGCCTCCAGCCGATAACTTAACCAATTTTTTGGTCTTAATATCATACACAAAGTTTTCAGCGCGCGAACTGCGACGATAAATTTGCTCAGGATCTGTTTCAATTAAGATTTTTTGTTCATTGGAAGACAAAGTATAATCTGCTATCGTGATCTTTTGCCCAAGGTTTTCGACACTTACTCCTTCATCAAAGAGGGTTTCTACAGCAGCTCCGTCTGTTACCTGATGCTTTACAATACGACCGTTTTCTAGTGCCGAATAAAACGAGCCATCTTTCATCCAATTGATACTACGAACTTGCTTTTGCGAAAAGGCAAATTTGCTCCAAACTTCGTCAAGGCTCACATTTTTCTTTTGAGCAACTACACTCAGGCTACTGTACATAAGCAATGCTATTACGGAACAAATGATTAGTTGTGTTTTTTTCACTGTATATAAAAGGTTTCTGTTGTTGATATAAACTAGTTAGTGGGCAAAATATAATTTAATTTTTGAGCTTATGGTTTTCAGCTTTGGTCATTCAGCAAAAATATATCTATTGTTACTAAAACACAATTTAACACTTTTTGACTTGTGTCTGTTGCCTTATGCCTTCAACACAATACTTAAGTCTGTCAAATTTAAGTAAAATAGTGCAATTTACTACCCTAGTTCTGACTGGTTTTTGGGCTCTTTCGTCTAAAGATAACAGCCCCAAACTCGGCTTTCTTTCCGTATTTCTGCATTCCATCGCAGGAACTAAGTACTGTCACCAGCTCTATTTCGTTGCGCGAAAACTGTTTAAGTTTTTCCATATCTATTTCTTCATTATCAACAATATAGAGTGGAACTTCAGGCTTTTTGTTTTCACGCATTTGTTTTAGCTCAGATATCACACGTGACATATTTGCTAATGATTGGTGAAATACCTGTCTCGTTTTAATCTTAATGGTATCTATTTTATTTTCCTTTCTTTCGGGAGCTGGGAAAGAAGTACTTCCTTGTCCTAAAGTGGTTTCAATAGACACAACACCATCTAAATTGATTGTTTTTCGATTGGTATATTCATTCTCAAGTCGATTATCAATCATATAAATCACCGATTGTGCTTCGAGCTTGGCTTTTCGATAAGCTCGAAACTCATCCATATCAGCAAGAACGGTGTCAGATAGTATTTTCCATCCACCATCAGAAGCTATCTTCTCACTTTCTACAACATTAATTTTAAAAACCAGATTGGGCAATGTTTTAGTTTTATGTGTTTTTACTACAACTAACCCTCCCTCAAATCGTGAACTAAAATAGCGTTTGGCATTTTCAGGAGAATAGACTTTAATAGATTCTATTTCGGGCAACTTAAGATTCCGCTCAGTAAATCCAATAGCTTGTAGTTGTCCATCAACCAAATATCGAGGAGACGTTGAGGTTTTTTCTGATGAAAGTCCTAAACCATCAAAAAAAGGTTGCTCTACCGAGCAAGTATAGCGAAGCTCCTCTAAAGTCAATTTTTTGAAGGTAACAAAGCTTTCAGGCAAATCGTCCAGATACTGAATTGCCGCCGCTGACAGTGGAACAGGCTTCTTTAGGCTAGATTTTTCTTTAGCATAAACATAATATATTGAGGTATCTGTAGCATTACCATACACTTGAATATTTGGCATTTTATCGAGATATGATTTACTAGAAAAAATTACCTCGTTGACTTTAACAATTGCATCAGGATGTATCTGTTTTTTATCTAAAACTTGATTTTTGGAAGCAAACCAAGGTACACGACTCATCAAAAATCTAACAGAAGTTAAATCCTTCTCAGTATAATAGAATAAAGAATCTGTCGGAAAATATACAGGTCTCATAGGATCTGCTGTATTTTGAGAATAGGCTTTCATCGAAAGAAAAACCAATAGGGTGACTATAGAAAAGTTAGCGCGCATAACTGAGAGAAGAGTATATTGAACTTATTTCTTAATTTACAAAAAATTGATGCAATTCTAAAGCTATTTAAGATAAGTAAAAGAAAGTTATTAGTTAACCGTAAATCAGTGATTAGAATTATCTCATAGTCAGAAGGATTACAATCAAAATGTACCGCAGATGTATTATTACTTCTTCCCTGTTACTTAGGTGAAGGCTAATTCCATAAAAAAAGCTACCTTTTGGGTAGCTTCTCTTTCAATAATTCACATTGGTATGATAAAAACATAGCGCCTATTGCATAGCGCCTATTGCATAGCGCCACATTAATTACCAAATAGTACAATATCGTTAGACTGTACCACATTACTTTTGTGAAGGGCACGGTCAGTAATCCAAATATCAAAACGGATGGTATCTTTTTTTCCTGTCAATGAAGGAATACCACTGAAGTTATTATAGTCGAAATTGATAGAAAAATCAATACTTCCCTCGATTGGACCAGGCTTATCTCCTTCTTTATAACGTTGGAAATGGTTTCCTCCTAAAGGAAAACTAGGAGTGGATTTGATATAAGTACCTTTCTTTTTTACATATAAATCCACATCGAAAGTACGTAAGTTAGGTTGAATCAAAATCAGCTTTTTATAGTCATCTTGCGTAAGTCCCAAATCGCCGTCACCATCTTGAAAATTGATAGTCAAAATCAAAGAGTCACGCTTGGTGGTATTGCCCAAAAGATCGGATGAAGTTTTAGTAATAATGCGTGCCGAATTGAAGCCAATATACGGTATTACGTCAAAAGTTGGTTCGCTCACGCAACCAAGCATTCCCAAAAGTCCTAATAAGAAAAAAGTAATTTTTTTCATGGGGGCACAAGTTCTTTACAAGGTAAAAATCTATCAAACAGTTATCTGACTGCGTTTAAGAGCGTTTTGTGTGTTCAAAAAACGATGGCATTCTTGGAACGAAAAAGCCCTTGAAATGTTGTTCTTTCAAAACCAAACTTCTGTAAAGTTAA
>JACCDQ010081706.1_pt1 | contig 11770 bp, 13 predicted proteins | sample 7446031 | NCBI WGS metagenome assembly JACCDQ01 (sample SAMN15323442, study PRJNA562643) | freshwater metagenome | isolation source: river surface water | place: USA:Blue River Watershed | collected 2017-08-17
ATGACCGAAGTTTTCCCGTTCTCCCCAAACTGGACGACCGCGCCACAGGTGACGTTCGCCTATAAGACTGACATCTTCAAGTCGCGCTCCGGTCGTGAGCAACGTCGCGCGCTTCGCAACACACCCCGTCGCGCCGTCGAGTTCGACGCGATGGTTCACAAGTCGGATCTGGTGGCGTTCACGCGGCTGATGGCCGGAAAGCAGAATCAAGACTTCCTGTTTCCAGACTGGACGCGACACGTAGAAGCGTTTCACATTGCCAACGGTGCTGACACATTCAGCATCAAGGGGTTCGCCCCCGAGTGGTTACAAGCGGGCGCGACAGTGTTTCTGATCAGCGGTACGGCGACAGTGCCTGTCACTGTGCTGTCGATTACCGGGAACGCTGTGACGCTGACGACCGCCGTTACCCAAGACTTCCCCGAAGGCGTCAAGGTTCGACCGGCCTTCGCAGGAACGCTGGGTTCGATCCAGACGACGCTTGCAACAACCAGCACTGTCACAGTGCAGGTGGCTTACGATGTTGCACCCGGTTCCGTTCGAAACAGCGAAACACAACGCTTCACGTCGGTTGTTGGCGGTCGGGAGGTTTTCCCGTTTCGGTGGAACTGGGGTGAGAATGTAGGGTCGCAACTCGACTGGTCGCTTGAGACTGTCGATTTCCAGCGCGGACTCACGATCAACCATCGCCCTGTTAATTTCGGCACTGCCATGCAGAACGTCACGACGCTGCACACCGGAGAGAGGGTCGAACGGCTAACGCAGTTCCTTGAGCGCCAGAAGGGGCAGCGTGGCGAGTTCTGGATGCCGAGCGGCACCGAAGACATGATCATCTCGACCACGGCGGGTAGCGCGACTTCGGCGCTCAACGTGGCAGGGCGAGAGGTTTACGACACCTTCAACGCCAGTCCGGTGTACAGCGGTGTCGCAATCTACCTGAAGGACGGACGCACGGTCTATCGCAAGGTGGCGTCGATCATTCTCGTGAGCGGCAACAGCCAAATCACTGTCACCCAACCCTTCACCTTCGCCATCACCCCTAGCAACGTGGACCGGATCTGCTGGATGCGTCCTGCGCGTCTTGCTAGTGACGAAGCAGCGGTCGAGTACGTCACTGACGGCGTAGCACAGTGGCAGGCTACCACTACGTCTGTGACGTACAGTAGCGACCCGATGAACTATGCCGATCTTGATGGTGCGGGAGTCTGGATTATGGACAACTGGGGTGACATGGCCGAAGACTTGTTGGGCGAAATCGACTACATGGTGAATGTCGCCATGCCATTTGGTGACGTTCGTAGCTATGCGTTTGACCGCTTCGACAGCATGGTCAACACGGAACTGTGGGATCACTTGGGATGAGTTACAGCGAATACGAAGAATCCATTTGGCACGGCGAACCTGTCGATCTGTACCTGTTTCGATACGGCAGCGGTGAGACAGAGTTTCATGCTTTCGTGGATTCCGAGACAACGGTTACGGTTGGGGGCATCACCTACCTTCCGATCCCGATCAACCGCGATGCGTTCAATTCATCCGGTTCGCTCGACAAGTCGGGTATCGACATTGACGTGGACGGGGACAACCCCGTAGCCGAGATGTTCCGCGTCTATGCGCCGTCGCAGCCTGTTACGCTCATGGTGCGTCAGGGGCATATCGGGGACGCGGACAACGAGTATAGCCTGATCTGGACTGGTCGTGTGCTGAGTTGCGCGTGGAAGAATAGCATCGCTACGCTCACCTGTGAGCCTGTCGCAACGTCGATGCAGCGCACCGGGCTTCGCCGCCACTACCAGTATGGTTGCCCCCACGCGCTGTACATGGGCGACGATGTGGGTGGGTGTCGTGCGGACAAAACTGCCGCGACCCTAAGCACCACCGTGTCGGCGGTCACGGGATCGCTGGTCACTGTACCTTCGGGTTGGAACGGTTCGTTTGGCGCTGGCAAGTTCATCGGTGGGATGGTCGAGTGGACGACTGCCGGTGGATCAGTGGAGCGCCGCAGCATCCTGAAGGTCAACGCAGGAACGCGCGTCCTGACGATGGGCGGGCCGATCCCCGATATGGAAGTGGGTGACACAATCAAGGTGGTGCTTGGTTGCAACCACCAGATGACGGACTGCGCCGACCTTCACAACAACATTAATGACTTTGGCGGTCAGCCTTGGATTCCTACGAAGAGTCCGTTCGGGAACACGCAGAACTATTACTGACCTTTCGTTGTCAACAAAATAGTGATAAGGCACCCGCATGGTTGCAGGTTGGCTCATAGCGCTGTTGATTTCCGTGGCGATTCAGATCGTCGCGTACATCATCATGCCCAAGCCCAAGACTCCCAAGCCCGAAGCGGCGAAGGAACTTGAGAACCCCACGGCAGAAGCGGGCATTCCGATCCCCGTGGTATTCGGCAGCAAGATCATCAAGTCCCCAAACGTGCTGTGGTTTGGCGATAAGTCGATCCGCACCTACAAGATCAGTTCGTGATGCGGATAACGATCACCGACATCCGGCAAGCCGGTCACTGTGTTGCTGGTGCCCGCGAGTGGGCGAAAGCCTACGACATCGACTTCAGGGACTTCATCAAGAACGGCATCGACGCTGATGTGTTGCTCGCCACCGGGGACGCGATGGCAGAGCAGGTTGTTCAGCGCAAAATCGAACGGGAAAACCTAGATGGGCGGTAAAAAGGGCAGTGCTGAAATTGAGGTCAATGAATACCTCATGTCGATGCACGTCGGCGTTGCTACGTCTGTCGATTCCCTGACCAGCATTTTCGTTGGTGAAAAGCAAGCGTGGTCGGGTGAAGCAAAAACCCAGTCGGTCATCACCATCAGCAAGCCCGAACTGTTCGGCGGTGAAAAGAAGGAAGGTGGTGTCACGGGTAACGTACACTTCCTTCCCGGCCTTCCAACCCAAGTTCTACCCGATGGTATCGCACAGAAGTTCGGTCGTGCCTCTGGTGCGGATTGTCCCGGCTTCCGTGGTCTGACGACGCTGTTCTTCACGGGCGCTGGCAATACGGTCATGGGATTGGCAGGCGCACCATACGCGCTGAACCCGACCAGCTTCACGAACACCGGCTTCCGGTGGGTCACGAATAACCCGTACCTGAAAGACATCTGGATCGGCGTCAAGCGTGCACCCAAGGGTCTGAATCCCGCCAATGCGATGATTCCGCGTCTCGGCGGCAACGGGTTGGTGCAGTTCAGCGCTGGTCAAACAGTCGTCCTCAAGTGGTGGCAGAGTACCTACAACCAAGGCGCACTGCCTGATGACGAAGCGCGCATGGGTATTGCCTACTACAACGACGCGGGCGACATCATTGACGAGATTCACTGGGCCACAATGATGGCTCCTGACCCGATGGTGTGGACGCAGCGCACCCTCACAACAACCTTGCCTAACAACTGCTACTCCATTCGCATCTACATGGAGATGCAGCGCAAAACGGGTAGTTACAATGATGGTTACATTGACGACATCACGCTGACTGTCGGCGGTGAACCATTCGCGATCACCAATGGCGACGGTGAAGTCCATAACGACTATGGCTGGGTGACGGAAATCGGTAAACTGGGCATCCGGTTTACCAACCCGACACCGCACAGCGGCACCGGGTACTTCACCGGCAGCGGCAACGATCTGACTCGTGTGTACCAGTCGTTCACACAAGCGTCGAGCGGTGAGGATGCAAACCCGGCGCACATCATCTACGAGTGCCTGACAAACCGCGACTGGGGCATGGGTGCCGCTTCGACCATCATCGACGTGACATCGTTCGAAGACGCGGGCGTCACGCTGCTGCTGGAACGGCTCGGCCTGTCGATGATCTGGACGCGCCAGACGACCATCGAAGCATTCATCAGCGAAGTCCTCGACCATATCCAAGCGGTGCTGTTCGTCAACCCACGCACGGGCTTGCTGACGCTGAAGCTGATCCGCGCCGATTACAACGTGTCGGAACTTCGCCAGATAAACCCCGACAATGCGGACATGACCAAGTTCCAGCGCCGAGGCTGGGGTGAAATCACAAACGAAGTGGTCGTGACGTGGACCAATCCTGAAAACGAACAGGAAGAAACGGTCACGATTCAGGATAACGCAGCCATCGCGGCGCAGGGCGGCATCGTTTCGGATAGCCGCAACTACTACGGGGTGCGCAGTTCCGCGCTTGCCATGCAACTTGCTGCACGCGACCTTCGAACGGCGTCCACGCTGCTGGCAACCTGTGAAGTGGAACTGGATCGCTCGTCTTGGGATATACTGCCCGGTGAAGTGCTCAAGGTTTACTGGCCTGAACGCGGCCTCTACGATGTGCCGATGCGTGTCGGCCCGGTGGACTACGGAAAACCCGGCGACCCGAAGATCACGGCTTCGCTGATGGAAGACATCTTTTCCTTCGCTACCACGGATTACAGCGAGCCGCCGTCCAGCAACTGGCAGGATGACGACGTTGTTCCGACTGCAATGCTCAATTCGAAGATCATCACGGTCCCCTCGTTCTTTGCGTCGAACTACCTGCCGGTGACGGGTAACGGTATCGCTGACATCCAGTACCCTGAAGTGGTGTGCGGCGTCTTGGCGACATCGACCAATGCGATTTCCTTCGACATCTACGGGGATGTGGTGGCCGTAGATGGTACAGTGTCGCAGCAGTCGTTGACCACGGCTAACGTGGCAGGGTTCGGGAACCTGATCGCCCCGCTGAATGTCGAAGCGACAAGCACTTTTGTCGGCTTCAAGAACCTTAAGGGCAAGGTAGTCCCCGGTCAGAGCGTCTTCATGTTTATCGGTGCGAGCAGTCTGCTGCACGACGAGGACATGGAAGTTGCGCTGATCACCGCAGAAACTGATAACACCTTCACGATCAAGCGCGGTGTGCTGGACACTGTTCCTCGCAAGTGGGACGCCAACACCGGCTGCTATTTCCTACAACTCGCCAGCAAGATCAGCGACTTCAAGGTTCGCTCCGAAAGCGAAGTCGTGACGTACAAACTGCTGTCGCGCACCGTTGGTTCGATCCTTGATGTCGATGTTGCCCCGTCGCTCACGGGCACACTCAACGCGCGCCCCCATCTTCCGCTGCGACCGGCCAACGTCAAGGTCGAAGGTCAGATGGTGGGGCCAATTGACATCAGCGCGCTGACGAACATTTCGGTCACTTGGTCGAACCGCAACAGGACTCTCGAAAACAGCCAAGTCGTCTATTGGGACGAAGACACCGTGACGCCTGAAACTGGGCAGACAACCAAGATCACGGTGCTTAATTCCAGCGGTGCGGTTGCTACCACCTACAGCGGCCTGACCGGCACCAACTACAGCATTCCGGTTTCTGCGATACCGTCTTTCGCGACAATCCGGGTCACGTCGATGCGTGATGGCCTTGAGTCGTTGCAGGGCTTCGAGATTGTGGTGAACTCTGGCACAGGTTACGGCGTCCAGTATGGCTACAACTACGGCGGTGGCGGCGACCCCACACCGGGCAGCGGCGGATCTGGCGGCGGCGGCGGCACGGGCACGTACCCGACCAGTGTTTCGTGGACATCGTTCAATGCGATCACGTCCACCACTTACGCGGCGCTGACGACAACCCAAACCGTGTCGGTCGCTTCGGGTAAGATGCTGACCGCAACTGCGTCACTGGCGTACACCAACTACACTTCGACGAAGCGGCAACTGCGCATCAAGTGTCAGGTTTCGGTGGCTGGTGAAAACTCATGGTCGGACATCGGGGAATCCGTCGCTGGGTCTTACGCCTACCTCGACACGGTGGAGTTCACCGTGGAACCCGGCAGTCTCACGTTCTCGCAGTCACTGTTGGGTCTTGCTGCCAATGACTACGATGTTCGGTTTGTCGCGATTTCTTCCGCTGGTGGTACGAGCATCGCCGCAACGGGCACCGCTTCTGTGACGATTTCCTAAGGAACCTTGACTATGGCTTCTCGCACTCTCCCCGGTATTGGTTTGAACGGCTTCTGGACACTTGCCGAAGACGGGTGGAAGGACGGCATGGACTCCAACCTTCTGAACCTTTCTGCGCTGGTGCAGGGTCGCGCGCTCGACCATGTGTCGTCCACGCCGGGTTCCCCGTCAAACGGGCAGGTTTACCTGTTCAGTTCGACGCATTCGACTCAGGCCAACAAGATCGCGGTGCGCGACAACGGTGCTTGGACCTACATCACGCCGCAGTCGGGCTGGGAGATGTACGACGTTGCAGCCGGTTCCATGCGCCGGTTCAACGGTTCCGCGTGGATGATCAGCAGCCAGTTTGCCCACCAGATCGCGCTGTCGGACATGACAACGGCGCTCACCACCGGCACCGGCAAGGCTGGTTGGATCGTGCCCTACGACTGCACACTGGTCGAAGTCTTCACAGGACTCGTCGGCGCACAGTCCACATCTGGCAGCGTTACGGTGGATGCCAAGATCGGGGCAACTTCAATCTTCAGCACTAACCCGACAATCGACGCCAATGAGGATACCAGTCTCACCGGCACCGCTGCGGCGCTGACCACCACGGCGCTGACCAAGGGGCAGATCGTCAAGTTCGACATCACAGCAGCAGGCACCGGCTCGAAGGGGTTAATCGTCACGCTGGTCACACGCCGATGAGTGTCTTGATCAACCAGTTCTTCTTCGGCGCTGCGGGCGGCGGGGGAGGCGGGGGAGGCTCAAGCGTCTACTTCACCGATGGCGTGAGCGGCGAAACGTCAACATCATCCACCACGCTGTCAAACCTGTTCAGCACCACAGTTCTGGCGTCACAGCAGCAGGCGAGTCAGACGTATCTTGGCTTCTGGTCGGCAGAGTTCCAGAGCAACACCAACAGCGTCTACGCAAGCCTTCAGTTGACGAAGAACGGGACGGCGGTGTTCCCAGTAAATGCGTTGCTGCGCACCAATTATACGACCGAATATGGGGCTGCGGGCGGGTTGTTCATTCACTCCGCTGGCGGCACCCCAGCAGACGCCACCTATGCTATCCAGTACGCGCCGTCATCGGCAGCAACGATGAAGGGTCGCAATTCGCGCCTGTCATGGATCAAGATGGGTGCCAACGACGTGTACGCCACGGCGCTCGCTTCGCAGACTTCGGCAATCACGACGCAGAGCGACGCCGCATCAATAACCTTCACGCCACCGACCACGGGCGACTACCTGATCCTGTGTTCTTTCACGGTCGGCAACTCGGCATCTACACAATCGGCACTGGTGCAGGTGACGGACGGCACCACATCGTCGCCGGAACTGACACTGTACGGTAGCCCTTCAACCCACCACATCGGAATGATCCCGCTCGTATTGTCGTCGGCCAGTGGGAGTAAGACGGTTGCGTTGAAATACCGCAGCAGTTCGACCGGCAACACCGTCACGATTTCGAACGTAGTCCTTGTTGCGCTGCGACTGGATCGCTTTGCCGCCAACTACAAGACGATCATGGGCAGCGCCTCGACCGGCACCGAGACGACTTACACCGCTGCCGCATCGCAGACCTTCACCCCAACCGCCGCGCCGCACCTCACAATCGCTGCATGGAACGTGTCCGGTGCTGCGGCATCGTCCACAAATAGGACACAAGTGAAGTACACCGATGATGTTACCGATGTCGGTGTCTCCGATATGGCGCTTGTTTCATCTACCGCTGGTCGCGCAATTGTCGCAATGACGCACCAAATCAGCACTTACGCAGCGTCCAGCAGAACACAAACCCTGTATCGCGCGTCGAATAGTGCGGCATCTGTGTCAATTGGCGCAGGGTCGGGAATCATAACCTTGAGTCTTAGCGGTTTAACCTAACGGGGTTGCCTTTATCCACAAGTCCGTGGTAGAGGATCAACCTGATAGTGATCCTCCAACCCATAGGTGATGGATGAGCAAGGACGAACTCGCTGGCGTAGTCCGCGCCTTCGCCACGGCGACACTGGCTTTTGCCTCCGGTTAGGGTTGGCTGGCAGGAATCGACGCCGAAACCCAGATCGCCGTTGCTGCTGCGGTGGCAACGGTGGTCGCGGCTTGGTCGATCAAGTCGAAGCGGGGCTGATCATGGCTGCGCTGGGACCAGTTCGCTATGCGACTATACACTGCGCCGCGACGCCGGAAGGCCGCGACGTGAAGGCTGCGACAATCAGCAAGTGGGATACCGACAAGTTCGGCCAGATTTCCTACCACTGGGTTGTCGAACTCGACGGCACGAAGGTCCGCACGCTGGCCGACCGCATCAAGGGTGCCCACGTCGGCAAGAACAACACCGGCAACATTGGTATCTGCTACGTCGGTGGCGTCGATAGCAAGATGAATCCCAAGGACACCCGCACCACGGCGCAGAAGAAGGCGCTCAAGGAACTGGTGCAGGAATACCAGAAGCAATTTCCCGGTATCATCGTTCGCGGGCATCGCGAGTGGCCGGGTGTCGCGAAGGCTTGCCCGTCCTTCTCGGTCGCGGACTGGCTCAAGGCGGGGATGCCGGTATGATCGGTATTCCAAACCCATGGAAGTTCAGCACCATCGGACTCGGCGTCCTGTCGTTCGGCCTCACTGTCTACTGTGGACTCCTGAAGTACGAGAATGTCGGTCTTCGTGAGGCGTTCAACGACTGCAAGCTGAACCTAATCACCGCGCAGGATAACGAGAAGCGTCTCGAAGCGCAGATCACCGACCAGAACGATGCGATCACCGCATTTGGTGCCGCCAGTGGTGCCCGAACCGCTGCTGCTGCGGCTGCGCTCGCCAAGGCCGTCAAGGATAGCCGCGCTGCGCAGGATCGTGCTGCGGTGCTGCTCGGGGGTGGTGTTGACGGATCGACGCTGGAACAGCGCGTTCGTGCAGTGGACGCCAAGGTCATGGAGGGTTTGAAGTGAAGTACGCCGCACTTCTCCTGCTACCTCTGCTCGCCGCTTGCGGACACCATGAGCGTCCGGTTCGCACCGTTACCGTGAAGGTGCCTGTCGCCGTTGAATGCGTCCCTGCGACGCTTGGCGCGGCTCCCAGTTACCCTGATACCGATGATGCGCTGCGTGCCGCTGTTGACGCCGCAGAGCGCTACAAACTGGTCGCCGCAGGCAGGCTGCTGCGTGATGCCCGCCTCGGTGAAGTTGAACCTGTTCTTTTGGCGTGTCGTGGGGCTTCCGAGTGAGCGAAAATGTGATGCTTGTTGCGCGTGAAGCCCTCGATCTGGCGAAGGACGTGGACCACCGGGTCAATGCCCACGAAGACATCTGCGCGCTGCGTTACAAGCGCCTCGAAGAAAACATTACGGCTGTGAAGTCTGACGTTGGCGACGTGAAGAAGATCATCGCTTGGGCTGGCACGACCGGGTTTGCGATCATCCTTGGTGTCCTTGGCTTTCTGATGAAGGCTCAGTTCGACGCTAATACGGAGATGCAGCGAACCATCCAGAATCTACAACAGCAAACGAGCCAGTATGAGCGACGCCAATGACCTTGACTCGCTTCGCCCGTGGGCGACCCCTCGACAAGTAGAGTTCATTGACGCGATTCAGCGTCTTGGCGGTCAACGTGCCGCTGCTGCCAGTTTTGGTATTTCCAAGGGCACCATCAGCAATTCGCTGAAGAACCTGCGGCGTCGTGCTGCTGTTCAGGGCTGGTCGCCCGATCACCACATGACGAAGGCTGCGCCGGAACCCTTCGTGGTCAAGGGGGTTAGCACCTACTACGATAAGGAAGGTCAGCCTCGCGGCCAGTGGGTCAAGACGAAGCTGGATGACCAGTTGTGGCTGGAAGCGATCAAGGAAGCGGTTGAAGGCTTTATCGCTGACGTTGGGCCTATCCCGGCAGCGGCACCACAGGAGGGCCGGGACACTGATATTATCCCGTGGATCAATATCGGTGATGCCCATCTTGGAATGCTGGCACACGAAGCTGAAACTGGCGCGAACTTTGACATGAAGATTTGCGAGCGAGAACTGTGTGCCGCCATCTCTGCGCTGATCGACGAAAGCGAGGATCACGAACGATGCGTCATTCAGGATCTTGGTGACTTCACCCACGCCGAAAACACCCGTGGCGAAACTGAAGCCAGCGGGCATCGCCTCGACATGGATAGCCGCTACTACAAGATGATCGGCGTCTACACTAATGTCATGCAGTTCATCGTGTCCAAGGCTCTTACGAAGTTCAACCATGTCGATGTGATAATCAATCAGGGCAACCACAGCCGCAAGAACGACTGGTGGATGGCGCGGTTGCTCGAAGTCGCCTACGGCCACGCTGGCCGCGTCCATATCCTCGACAACCGAAACGTCTTCATTGGCTATCGAATGGGTAAGACGCTTGTTGTCTCACATCACAGCGACAAGTGTAAGCCTGCTTCGCTGCCGGGTGTTGTTGCTACGGACTTTGCCGTTGACTGGGGTGAGACGACCTACAGATATATCGACATCGGACATATCCACCACAGCATGAAGTTGAAGGAAACGGGCGGCGCAGTGGTGGAGTCCTTCAATACGCTCGCACCCCTCGACCAGTATGCCCACGACGGCGGCTGGCGGTCGCGTCAGTCGATTACGATGATTCTGCGCAGCCGCACCTATGGTGAAGTTGGTCGCCGGGTGTTGCCTATTGAGCGCGTCAGGGATCTGATCGACGCCGCACGACAGACAAGCGATACGCCACATTACCGTCCCCCGGAGAATAGGGCCTACGCTGTATGAACCACCCTCCCACCGAGTCCGTTGAAGACTGGTATACGATGGACACTCTCACGTTCATGGACTGGCAGTGGTACAATCAAAGCACCAATACCTGCGCAGCAACCATGAAGATCGTAGAGGGTTTGACCCACGACTGCGAAGTTGTGGAAGTGGCCTACTACGCTACGGGGGACTATGAGGATCGCTGGGTGGATGTGAAAGGCCACCCGCGAGACATCATTTTCTGGCGTCCCATCCGGTCATAGCGAGTTCAATGATTCGCTGGAAGAAGCCGACTTCCACTCCCGTCCACTGACTTTTTTCGACAATTTCTCGCATCGAGTGGAGAAACAACGGAATGGATTCGGGTGTATTATTCAACCGGGTGACGTAGCGTTCTGCGCGCCATCTGCCCGTATTGCAATCGGTTCCCCAGTCGCCTGTTGAAGCCTCGGTCCAGAAATCCTTGCCGATCACAACGTGTTTCTCGTGCAAGGCAACAACGCTAACCATAAACCCTCCGTCGTAGAAAATTGATCCAGTTAACAACGCCCGATTTCACACACTACCAACCAGAGGTGGTTTTACGGTTGCCGCGTTAGCCAAACATGGAGTCAAAGGAGTCCGCATGTTTTGATGCGACATTGACTAGCGGGTCATCGAACTTGGTTGTTTCGTTACCCCACACGTCCCAGCCGGGTCGGCTCTTGCGAGCAAACATTTCGAGGTATGGGCCACCCACGAGTCGCTCCAACCGCTCAAAAACTTCATCGGGTTTACGGCTATGCTCCCGACGCGGGGCGTATATGACTTGTTCGCCGGTTTCAATGAGTTGACGAACCCCTGCGTCGAGTCGCTTGGGTTTTCCACGGGTGAAAATAAGCCCATATTCAACTTGCTTCCGAACCCACTTACCCATGGTAATCGGACGCACGTTCGGGTCGTGTTTGCCGGTCTTCACCCAGACAAACCCGTCGCTCTTGAATGTAAAGCCCCAGTGACGCGCTAAATCCATCGCCTGTTCGATGTGACTGCCGATCACCCACATATGCAGTAGGCAGTCCTTGGCAGCGACATCGGCCACGGGGATCTGCTTCATCTCGTCCAGCGTCATCGTTGGATA
>JACCDQ010265003.1_pt1 | contig 11766 bp, 13 predicted proteins | sample 7446031 | NCBI WGS metagenome assembly JACCDQ01 (sample SAMN15323442, study PRJNA562643) | freshwater metagenome | isolation source: river surface water | place: USA:Blue River Watershed | collected 2017-08-17
CAAAGCAGGTCGTCGTGCAATGGCTGGACAAACACGGGACAATTTAGACATGAACACAAAGTCACACGAAGCTAAATTAGGGACAGATAGCTATGCCTGCGCATAAAGGTCAGCCGAAGGTTGGCGGTCGGCAAAAGGGAACGCCAAACAAGATCACGCAGACCATTAAGGCTGCGTTGGAAGAAGCTCTGAACCGCGCTGGCGGTGTGGAGTACTTGCTGCGACAGTCAGAAGAAAACCCGCAGGCGTTCATGACGCTGCTGGGCAAGATCATTCCGCAACAGGTTCACAACGAGCTGACTGGTGCGAATGGCGGGCCTATTCAAAATGAGGTACGCATCAATTTGGTAAGACCTAACCGCACTGGAGACTTGTCTTGACAAGTGGCATCTACAGCATTACATCGCCAAGCGGCAAGAACTACATAGGTTCTTCTAAGAACATTGATCGGCGGTGGTACGAACACAAATCAGACCTTCGCTTGGGTGAGCATCACTCACCAGCGCTACAACACGCGTTTGACAAATACGGCGAAGCAAGACTTTTGTTCAATGTTGTTTTGATTTGCTCAGAAGACAACCTTCTCATGTACGAAGATTTGTGCATGAATGCTATGGGTGCGCATTACAACGCACTTCCTTTTGCTCGGCGCAGAGACAACTTTTCCCACACAGCCGAGTCAAAGCGAAAGCTGTCAGAGGCTCATAAGGGTCGGAAAAACGGACCAAGAAGCGAAGAAACCAAAAAGCGTATATCTGATGCTTTGAAGGCCGCTGGTGTTAGGCCTCCTGGAAATCGAGGCATTGCGCACTCGCAAGAGACTAGGGAAAAACTTTCGATTGCCGCCAAAAAACGAATGCCTAGAAAGCAAACTGAAGAAGAAAAGGCAAAGCGCGCAGCTTCACTGAAGCCTTACTGGGACGCAATGAAAGGCAGGCCTGGGCGTAAACAGACGGAAGAAGAAAAGGCAAAGAGAGTTGCGTCTGTAAAAGCGCACTGGGCAACTGTTGGCGGCAAGCCCAGCTTTCAGCATACCGACGAGGCAAAAGAAAAGATGTCAGCAGCACTGAAGGCAAGCTGGGCAAGAAGAAAAGCGAAGAATGATGCTTGAAGCTGACATTCCAGAGGCCGCAGGGTTCTTGTTTGAGCCGAAACGGTACAAAGTTCTCTATGGTGGACGAGGGTCAGGGAAGTCCCACAGCATTGCTCGCGCACTGGTGATACTTGGATACAGCAAGAAGTTGCGCATCTTGTGCGCCCGTGAAGTTCAGAAGTCAATCAAAACGTCTGTTCATCAGTTGCTCAAAGACACCATCATCAAACTAGGCTTAGAGCAGTTCTATCAAGTACTGGAGACGGAGATTCGAGGCAGCAATGGGACTCAGTTTCTGTTCAGCGGCCTTTCTGACCAGACTGCTGACAGCATCAAGTCTTTTGAGGGCGTGAATATTTGCTGGTGTGAGGAAGCGCAAGTCCTGTCGAATCGCTCGCTTGACATCCTCATCCCAACCATTCGGGCCGAGGGTTCAGAGATTTGGTTCTCGATGAACCCTGAGCTTGAGGATGATCCTGTCTACAAGCGGTTCGTAGCCATACAGTCTGAAGACTGCACGGCAATCAAGATGAACTGGTCTGAGAATCCATTTTTCCCAGAAATATTGGACAAAGAACGTAAGGCGTGGGAGTTGCGTGATCCCGTTGGCTACAAGACCGTCTGGGATGGTCAGTGCAGGCCGACAGTTGAGGGCGCTATCTACGCAAGCGAGATGGCAGACGCTTTGGCCAATGGCCGCATCCGAAACGTGCCATACGATCCACTGCTCAAGGTTCACACAGTTTGGGACTTGGGGTGGAACGACAGCATGAGCATCATCTGCGTGCAGCGCAGCGCATCAGAGCTTCGCGTCATCGACTACATCGAAGACAGCCACAGAACGCTGGACCAGTACGTTCAAGACCTGCGTCAGCGGCAGTGGAACTGGGGCACTGACTATCTGCCGCACGATGCACGCTCTCGGGATTTCAAGTCGGGCAAGTCAACCGAGGAAATCTTGGTGGCATTGGGCCGAAGCGTCACGGTGCTGGGTCGGGATGACATTGAGGAGGGCATCAGAAGCGCCAGAATGGTCTTTCCTCGCGTTTATTTCGACCAGGATAGGTGTGGGCCACTGCTCAACAGTTTGAAGCGTTACAGACGCCAAATTAACCAAGTCACTGGCCAACCTGGCGCACCGTTACATGATGAGCATTCGCACGCTGCTGACTGCTTTCGCTATATGTCAATGTCAACTGACATGATGACCAACGACAGTTGGGGCGGTGAAGCGATTAGGCGCAATCTTTCAAGGCTTGCATAATTGCGCCATATAGCACAAGGATTTGGTCATGGCCAAAAAGATGGACGAAGTTGAAGTGGACGAGGCCTACGAGCAGACGCCTATCGGCATGGCTGAGGAAATGCAACGCGAAGCTGGTGAAGAAGCGGGCGACGAAGGCATGGACGATGCCGAGTTGCAAAGCATCGTTGCCGCTGAGATTGAAGACGCAATCAGCTATGTTGACAGCGACCTGAGTCCAATTCGCGCACAGGCGACTCGTTACTACCGAGGCGATCCGTTCGGCAACGAGGAAGAAGGCCGATCAACCGCTGTGGCCACCGATGTGCGCGACACGGTGAACTCGATGCTGCCAAGCATCATGAAGGTGTTCTTCAGCTCCGAGCGGCTGGTGGAGTTCATGCCACGCGGGCCAGAGGATGTCCAAGCGGCAGAGCAGGCGACCGACTATGTGAACTACGTCATTGGCCAAGACAACAACGGATTTCATGTCCTGTACTCGACATTCAAGGACGCGCTGATTCGCAAGGCAGGCATCGTCAAGGCTTGGTGGCAAGAGACTGAAGACGTTCGCATTGAGCGTTACACCGGCCTGGACCAGGACACGGTGGCGCTGATCCAGCAGGAGGAACCGCAGGCCGAGGTGTCGGTTATTTCAACCGATGTGAACACTGGCTTGGCGGCGGTTGACATTAAGCGAAAAGTCAAGGACGGTCGCATCAAGATTGAGGCGATTCCGCCCGAGGAATTCCTGCTCGACCGCAACGCCCGCAGCCTAGAGACTGCGGCCATCGTCGCTCACCGCAAGCTGGCCACCAAGTTTGAACTCAAGGCGCTGGGCTATGACGAAGACACCATCGAAGAACACTGGACGGGTGACGCTGACCTGACGGGCAACGATGAGCATTTGAGCCGTCGCCCTGTACCAACGATGGGCATGGATTCAGAGTCCAACAACGAAGAAATGCAGCGGGTGCTTTACGTCGAGTCATACCTGCGGGTGGACTATGACGGCGACGGCATTGCCGAGCTTAGACGCATTTGCACGATGGGTCCGGGCCATGTCATCGTCAACAATGAGCCTGCCGACTACATTCCTTTTGCAGACTTCATGTGCGACCCTGAGCCGCACACAAGTCCGCTGGAAGGCATGAGCATCTTTGACCTGACACGCGACCTGCAAGAGATTAAGTCGGACATCCTGCGCAACACGCTGGACAGCTTGGCTCAATCTGTGCATCCAAAGACCGCAGTGGTTGAGGGGCAGGTCAATATGTCTGACATGCTCAACAACGAGGTTGGAGCAATCATTCGTCAGCGTTCACCTGGGATGGTGCAGCCGCTCATCACACCATTCATGGGCAATGATGCGCTGGGCATGATTAACTACATGGACAGCGTGAAGGAGGACCGTACTGGCATGAGCAAGGCCGCAATGGGCCTGAATGCTGACGCCTTGCAATCCAGCACCCGCGCGGCGGTGGCCGCAACCATTAGCGCCAGTCAGATGCGCTTGGAGTTGGTCACTCGTCACTTGGCCGAAGGTGTCAAGAAGCTGTTTAAGCTCATCTTGGCACTGACCACAGCGCATCAAGACAAGCCTCGCATGGTTCGCTTGCGCAACCAATGGGTTCCTGTTGACCCTCGGGCTTGGCAAGCCACGATGGATGTCACGATCAACGTGGCGCTGGGCACTGGCGATAGCAACGAGAAGTTGCAGCAACTTATGGCAATTGCCGCCAAACAAGAGCAAATCATGACAACTCTTGGGCCAGCCAATCCGCTGACAACGCTCAACCAGTACAGCGCCACGCTGCGCAAAATGGTGGAGTTGATTGGCTTCAAGGATGCAAGCCAGTTCTTCAACGCTGTTCCGCCAAACTGGCAGCCGCCGCAGCCTGGGATGCCGCCTGAGTTGCAGATTGAGCAAATGCGATTGCAAGCCGACGCGCAGAAATTCCAGGCCCAGACTGACCTTGAGATGACCAAGCTGCAAATGCAGATGCAGGCCGATGCAGCTAAGGCTCAGATGCAAGTGCAGACCAAGACTCAGGAACAGCAAGCCACTCTGCAACTGCAAGCCACAAACGACGAGCGCGACGCCCAGCGCGAGACAGCCAAAGCTATGGCCGAGATGCAACTTGAGCAACAGCGCTTGGAGTTTGAGAAGTGGAAAGTTGAGCTTGACGCTCAAACCAAAATCTACTTGGAGCAAATGAAGGCGCAGCCTGTAGTTGAAGGACAGCAACAGCAGACCGATGCAATGGCACAATCGCTTGCGGCCATCGGTCAAGCACTCGAGCGGCTATCTGCGCCGCGTACCATCGTTCGCGGACCTGATGGCCGCGCAATCGGAGTTCAATAATGGCAACGTTCAACAAATTCCAAGACTTTTCTGAACAGTTGATTCGTGGCATTCACGACTTCGACGCTCACACATTCAAGGTCTATCTGACCAACACCGCTCCATCGGCCTCGGCTGATGCGGTGAAGGCAGATTTGGCTGAGATCAGCGCAGGCAACGGCTACACCGCTGGCGGCACAGCCACGACCATCACTGTGGCTGAGACGACCGGAACCACTACGGTTTCTGGCACTCAGGTGGTGTTTACCGCCTCTGGCGGCTCAATCGGTCCTTTCCAGTACGTTGTGCTGTACAACGACACATCGGCTAGCGACAACCTGATTGGATGGTGGGATTACGGCTCGGCAGTGACCTTGGCTGACACCGAGACTTTCACTTGGAAGCCAAGCAACACCAGCCCTGGCGCGATCCTGACGCTGGCCTAAGCCATGACCATCACCACGCGCTCGGGTAAAGGCTCGGCGCTGTCGCACAGCGAGCTGGACGGCAACTTTACCGACTTGGACACTCGCACAGCTTTAGGCTGGCGGGATAACATCGTCGAGCTGAAAGTTGACTCCAGCAGCGCCAATGCGCCAACGCTGAACCCGTTTCGCGGCGGCATTCTTGCGTGGTCCTTCCCTGCTGGGGAAATGACGGAAGCGCACTCGGCTTGGCACATCGACCATGACTATGCGCTTGGCACCAAGCTCTACATCCATGTCCACTGGTCGCCAAAAACAACCAGCATGGGCACGGTTAGGTGGGGCTTTGAGTACACGGTGGCCAAGGGGCATCAGCAGCAGGCATTCCCAACCACGACCACGGTCTACGTGGAGCAAGCATCCGTTGGCACTGCGTATATGCACTACGTGGGCGAGGTCAGTGAGGCCAATGCCATTGATGGCGCGATCTTGGACATTGAGCCCGACACGGTAATTCTGGTGCGCCTATTCCGCGATGGCGGCAATGTTGCAGACACGTTCCCAGACGAAGTGTTTGTCTCGTTCATTGACCTGCACTACCAAGCTGACCGCGCCACGACACCGTTCAAATCGCCTGACTTCTTGACGGGGGCCTAACCCGTGGCACTGGGCACCCCAGTCGCAGGCGCAGCCGCCTACTCGGCATCAGGCGGCACCAGCGTTGCACCAGCATATCCGTCAGGGATAACATCCACTGACGAGCTTGTGCTGTTTGTTGGCCAAAAGCCATCAACGGCCAACGGCGGAACAGTAACAACGCCCACCGGCTGGACGTTAAGAGACAGCCTCACTGCAGCGGGCGGCTACGGCACAACGCTAGGTGCCGACACCGGGAACACCAACCTTTACGCCTACACAAAAGACACGGTGACTGGTTCAGAGACAGGCACCCTGTCTGTGACATTGGGCACCAACGGCGTATCCTGGGCATTCATAGTCCGCATCCCCACGGGCGGCGGGGCGATCAGCTACGGCACGGCTGACGGGCAGCGCACGACCACGCCGACCAGCCCGATGAGCATTGCGCTCACAAACGGCGCATCTGCCACCAACTTCCAAGCGGGTGACAAGGCCATCTGGGCCATGTGTATCCCGACTGACGTAACAACGCCAAGCCAGTTCAGCGCCGAGTCCATCACGGCCACCGGCGCAACCTTCGCCACCGCAACCGAACTCAACGAGCCGGACTCTGCAACTGGCAACGACATTGGTGGCTACTCCGCCTACGCCCATGTTGACAGCGGCTCAAGCACGACTGCGCCAACTGTCACGGCCACGCTTGCAGGTACGCTGACCAACGTCCGTGGCCCGGTTGTATTGCTTCGTGTGCGCGAAGCTCAGGCTCTTACGCTTGACGCTCAACCCGGCACGTTCACCCTCACCGGCCAAGATGCAACCCTTAGCCGAACCACCAGCTTTGATGCACAACCCGGCAGCTTTGCGTTAACCGGGCAAGATGCAGAGCTGATCTACACGCCTGCGGCGACAAACATCGACTTTGACGCGCAGCCGGGTAGCTTCAGCATCAGTGGGCAGGACGCTAACCTTGCAGTAGGAAGGGCAATCAACGCCCAAGCTGGCAGCTTTGCGCTGACCGGACAGGACGCAACGCTGCTTGCCGATGGCTCAATCAACGCTGAGCCAGGCTCTTTCGTCATCACTGGGCAAGCGGCCACGCTGACGGCCACCAAGGCTCTAAGCGCAAATGCTGGCAGCTTCACGCTAACAGGTCAGGCGGCAACGGTTGCCACAGGCCGCAACCTCAGCGCCCAGGCAGGTAGCTTCAGCATCACTGGCCAAGATGCCACGCTGATTTACAGCTCGCCAAATCAGTTCATTGATGCGCAGCCTGGGTCGTTTGCCATTACAGGCCAAGACGCCACTCTGGCCCGCAACTATTCGTTTGATGCGCAACCCGGTGCGTTCACTGACGCTCCATATGCCGATCCTGACTACGTTGCACCAGGCTATGTTGGTGGTGTCGATGCAAGGCTGATTGTTGCTCGCATCCTGGCGGCCTCGCCTGCGTCTCTTGGGATTACTGGCCAAGATGCCGAACTGCTTTACAGCGCAGCGCCCGCAGGCGATGGCGGTGGTGACGGCTACGGCACCAGCAAGTCTGGCAAGCGACCACAGCGCCAGTCCAAGATGGTCTACATCGAGCGCGAAGGCAAGATACTTGTCTTCGCCTCGGCAGCTCAGGCCGATGCTTGGGTCGAGGCCAATAAGCCAGCGGCACCAACAACCAAAAGGGCAAAAAAGCCAAAGAGTATTCCCAAGCCTCAAGAGGTGGTGGATACTCGCACCCTACAGGCTGAATTCAAAATATTTCAACCTGCTGAAGACCTCCAACGACTCCTGGCCAAGAATCAACTCAGCCGGGTGTTGGAGATTCATAACCGCATCAAGATGCAACAGCTTCAGGATGATGAAGATGACATCGAGGTGCTACTGATGATGGTGTGACATGGAAGATAAGCAACGTTCAGTGTCTCGCGGCAAGCGAGCGCAACAATTTGCAGCAGATCCGGTGGTTGTTGAGGTATTGGCTGCACTTGAGCAGAAATACGTCAGCGACTGGAAATCAAGCAAGCCAAACGAGGAAGATAAGCGCCAGCAGGCCTATCAGCGTTTGCAGATGCTTGAAGATTTCAAAGTTGAGCTTACAATTTTCATATCTGACGGGCGCATTGCGTCTCGTCAACTTGAGAAGGATGCAGCAGTATGAGCGCAGTTAGCGAAAGCATGACCGCTGATAGTGCAGCGAACGCCATCGAAAAGATGCTTGCCGGTGATGCCGGAGAACAGGAATCTAACGAGGCGCTGGTCGACGACGAGGAAGAAGTCGCCGACGAACAGGTGGAAGACTCTGAAGAAGACGCAGAGGACGACACCGAAGAATCTGAGGATGAGGACGAGCAGCCCCCGGAGCCTTCAAAATACACCGTCAAAGTTGACGGCAAGGAAGTTGAAGTCACGCTGGATGAACTCCAGAAAGGCTACTCCCGAACTGAGGATTACACCCGCAAGACGCAGCAACTAGCCCAAGAGCGCAAAGCCGCTCAGGCTGAGTTTGAGGCGGTGCGGACCGAGCGACAGCAATACAGTCAACTGCTGACTGCGTTGCAGCAACAACTGGCCCAACAGGACCAGGGCATTAGCGATGAGCAACTAGCTTTGCTTTACGAGTCGGACCCCATCGAGTGGGTGCGCCAGACGGAAGCCAAGCGAGTGCGGCAGGAAAAGGCATACGCCATTCAAGCCGAGCAACAGCGCCTTGCCCAAGCCCAGCAAGCCGAATTGCAGCAACAACAGAAACAGCACCTAGAGCAACAGCGCGAGCTGCTGCTTGCGGCTGCACCTGAACTCAAAGACGCCACCAAGGCCGCAGAGGCCAAGAAGGCGTGGGTTGAGGCAGGCAAGGCCATTGGTTTAACGGATACCGAGCTGAACAGCATTACCGACCATCGCATGTTGCTGGCTTTGCGCAAGCTGGCTGCTTACGATGCTTTGAGTGCCAAGCGGCAGGCGATCCAGCCCACGCAAAAGGTTGCACCGGCCAAACCAGGCCAAGCAACTGAGGGTAAGGCCAAGGTGAATTCAACTGTATTGAAGCAAGCTCAACAGCGTCTCCAAAAGTCTGGCAGCGTCCGAGACGCAGCCTCCCTGCTTTCCAAATTGATTTGAGGTAAATCATGGCTATCGCTTCCAATACCTTCCTGACCTACTCTGCAAAGGGTATCCGGGAAGACCTGTCCAACGTTATCTACAACATCTCCCCAGAGGAAACTCCTTTTGTCAGCAACGCTGGCAAGGGCACCATTTCCAACGTGGTGTTTGATTGGCAAACCGACTCTCTGGCTGCTGCGGCTACCAACGCTCAGTTGGAAGGTGACGAGACCAGCTTTGACGCTGTGTCTGCCACCACTCGCTTGCAGAACTACGCACAGATTTCCAGCAAGTCTGTGGTGTTGTCTGGCACCCAAGAGAAGGTCAACAAGGCTGGCCGTCGCAGCGAACTGGCTTACCAGATCGCCAAGCGTGGCTCTGAGTTGAAGCGCGACATCGAGTTCGCTTGCTTGAACCCTCAAGCCGCTGTGGCTGGCAACAGCACTACCGCTCGCAAGACCGGCGCTTTGCCTAACTGGCTGAAGACCAACACCGATTTTGCCGGTGATGGTGCTGACGCTAGCTACACCACTCTGCCCAACGCCTCGCGTACCGATGGCACTCAACGTGCTCTGACCGAAACCATCCTGAAGAACGTCATTCAGCAGGTTTGGGTGTCTGGCGGCAAGCCCAACACTCTGATGGTTGGCCCGGTGAACAAGCAGAAGGTTTCTGCTTTCTCCGGTATCGCTTCCAGCCGTTTCAACGTTGACGGTGCCAAGCCCTCGACAATCATTGCCGCTGCTGACATCTACGTCAGCGACTTCGGCAATGTGAGCATCGTGCCTTCGCGCTTCCAGCGTGAGCGTGATGCCTTCGTGCTGGACTTCGAGTATGTATCGGTGGACTATCTGCGCCCCATGCAGACGATGGAACTCGCCAAGACCGGTGACGCTGAGAAGCGTTTGATGCTGTGCGAGTGGGGCCTGCGCGTGAACAACGAAGCAGCCTTGGGCGGTGCGTTTGACCTGACCACCTCTTAATCTCCAGGGTGGTAAGGATTGGGGACTGGGGTAAAACCTAGTCCCCTTTTTTGTATTTGAGGAAAGACATGAGCGACATTGTTGATTCCCGCATCATCTCAACCAATGCAACCATTGGCCAAGTGCAGAAGATGCACTTCCACGAAGATGGCGGCATCACGCTTGAGACACAGCAAGATGTGTCTGCCATCGTTGAGGCTAACAAAGCGGCCTACAACCAAGTGGACGAGCGAGCCAACTGGAAAGGTGACATGCACCGCGTTGGCAGCGTACCCATGTCGATATACTATGACCTCAAGCGTCGGGGCATCCTGGATGACCAAGCAGCACTCAAGCGCTGGCTGAACGATCCCGAAAACCAAGTCTTCCGCACACGACCTGGACGGGTGTAAGCATGGCCCTGACGACCTATACAGAACTGAAGTCCGCCGTTGCGGATTTCTTAAACCGCACAGACCTCACAGCGGTCATCCCCACGTTCATCAGCTTGGCTGAGGCCAGCTTTGACCGTGTACTGCGCACACGACAGATGATGGCTCGCACCTCGCTGACAGTGAATGCTGAGTTTGAGGCTTTGCCTGCCGACTTTTTGGAGTCTCGGGCACTGAAGATCGCAGGCAGCTACCCTATGCAGTTCGTGGCCATTGAGGACATGGATACCTTGGCTGCTGAGCACCAGAGTGCAGGCGAGCCTACGCACTACACCACGATGGGCGGTGAGCTGCGCTTTCATCCTGAGCCAGACACCAGCTACACGGCTGAGCTGACCTATTACCAGGCCATTGATAAGCTCAGCGGTAGCAACGCTGACAACTGGTTGCTGTTGGCCGCACCGGACATCTACCTCTATGGCGCACTGGTGCAGTCTGCACCTTACCTGCAAGACGATGCTCGCCTGCAAATCTGGTCGCAGTTGTACGCGTCTGCCATCGAGCAACTGAACCGCGCTGATGATCGCGCATCGCACACTGGCGGCAACATCAACATCCACACCCGAGCGTTTGGAGTCTAAGAAATGGCTGACACGACCACCACCAACCTGAGCCTGACCAAGCCCGAGGTGGGCGCGTCTGCCGACTCTTGGGGCACGAAGCTCAACACCAATCTAGACACGCTGGATGGCCTGTTTAGCGCATCCGGCGACCTGGCTGTGGCCAACGGTGGCACTGGGGCGTCAACAGCGGCCAACGCCCGCACAAACCTGGGTGCTCAAGAGACGCTGGTAAGTGGCACCAACATCAAGACGGTATCTGGATCGTCGCTGCTAGGTTCTGGCGAGGTGTTGGTCAGCGGCACCAACATTAAAACGGTCGGCGGCATCTCGCTGCTGGGGTCTGGTGATATTGCTATTGGAACCGGTGATGTGACCCTGACAGGTACTCAGACCCTCACCAACAAAACCATCGAAGCTGGCACGTTTACGAATGGGTACACCGAGGAAACGGTGACAGCCAATACCAGCACGGCTTACACGATTGACCTTGCCAACGGCACTGTGCAGATCCTGACGCTGACAGGTAACTGCACCTACACATTTCCAACAGCAACGGCAGGTAAGAGCTTTACTTTGCTCCAGAAGCAAGATGGCACAGGCTCACGCACGGTGACTTGGCCTGCCTCAGTGAAGTGGCCTAGTGGCACAGCACCGACGATCACTTCAACGGCTTCTAAGCTGGACAAGTTTGTTTTCACAGCAGACGGCACGAACTGGTACGGTTCTGTGGCTGGTCAGAACTACACGGTGTAAGCGATGTTTAGTTCTAGCACAGCACAAGTCTCAGGGCAGACCTACGTCGATGACGTATTTTCTACGTACCTGTATGACGGTAATGGCTCCACGCAGACGATCACCAACGGGATTGCTCTCGCGTATGGAATTAGCGGAACAGGAAACTACTTTCACGGCACAGGAGCCAGTTTAAGCAACGCAGTCTCTACTGAAATAACGG
>JACCDQ010106336.1_pt1 | contig 11760 bp, 8 predicted proteins | sample 7446031 | NCBI WGS metagenome assembly JACCDQ01 (sample SAMN15323442, study PRJNA562643) | freshwater metagenome | isolation source: river surface water | place: USA:Blue River Watershed | collected 2017-08-17
CTACAATCCCAGTAAACATCTCTTGCATTTCATGAAAGGCTCTAGGATTATGCCCTCTTGTGTAAGAGATCATCTTTTCAATAGCTGAACCAAGAAGACCCATTTCAAAAGGCTTAGGAACTCTTAAAACCTTATCTCCGACTTTAGTAAGCCAAAAGGTATCTCGAATATAAGCAGGCTGCTGCTCATACCAGTCTTCGCCTGAGTTTAAAAGTCCAAGAACGGCGCTTGGAACGCCAATCCATGCGGCCATACGATAGTAGGGCATCATGTCTAGCTTTCCATCTACATATCGAGGTTTAAAGGCTCTGATAAAACTATCAATACCATTTAAGTGAGCTGCTGAGAAAGCAACAATCCTGTTCCACTGAGGAATAGCAGCTCCCATTTTGGCAAAGTCAATGGTCACATCCCTAGAAGCAAGAGCGGCTTTCTCTCTTCCCTCTTTGGTATTGCCTTCTTTTTCAATACCTTTGGAATACTCAGCAAGTCTAATAGCGTTTTCTATAGCTCCTGCGTATTCCATGTAGTTTGCTGCAATACCTTTCTTCTCTACTGTCGTCACCTTTTCAAGCATAGAGGCTCTACTTAGAGACTTAGGAGAGGAGTAAGCGCCTCCGCTAGCTGCCCAATCCCAGTAAAGAGCGTCTTTCTTAATTGCCGACATCAGCCCCTTTTGAATATCTCCAAATCCTATCCCATACTGTGTCTTTATCATCGCCTCTGGAATATCTCGAATAAAGCTTTTCAAAATAAAATCAGGGGCATGAGTGGTAAAGGCTCTAAGGCTTTGGGCTGGAGCTGCCATCATGTTTACAAGAAGGGGAACTTCTTGTCTTGAAGTCATAGAAAAGGCTTGGTGCAAAAGAGGATCAACCTCATAGACTTGAGGCTTTCCATCAATAAAGATCTTAATGTCTTTTCCATCTGTCTTGACTGAAGAGGCATCAACCATAGCCTTTAGCATATCTAAGGGTACTTGCTCAAAGGTAGACTCTGGAAGTTTAGATCGTTTAGCAGCCTCTTCAATTAATGAATATTTAGTCGCTACATCATTTCCAATATGCTCGAAGATATGACCCAGTCCTTCGCGAGTACCCAGATCTTTAGCTAGAGTATAGAAAACATTGTTTCTTTCAGCCATTCGCGTAAGCATCGCTGTATTTCTGGCTATGTTTTGTATGGGACTTCTAATAGATTGGATACCGCCTGTAGCCTTTTTTACAAGCTGCTTAGTTCCTTTTGGAGAGAACATATCAACTGTTCCTTCAAAGACTCTATGAAGAGGGACATAAAAGATGTTATTTTTCTTAATAGCATCGTAAGAGTCGCTCGAGAGCATGCCTGCATCTCTATAATACTTAAGAACAGCATCTTGATATCCTTGAAGCTCTGCAGCTACCTTCTTGTATTGTGGATGCTGCCTTTCCGTTTGATTGATACCAGCTCTTGAAAGCTCAGGCGAAATACCTGTTTCCATTCCTTTTGTCTCATAATCAAGAGTCCTTAAAGATACAAGATAGCTATCAAAATGCTCGACGTTATCAATTGGGTTTAAGATTTCTTGAAGGCTTCGCGCTTCAATCTTTGTAGGATCTTTAAAGCTTGGTACTCCTTTACCCTCAAGCATGGAAAGAACCTTGCCATCCACGCCAGCAAAGAGTCTCAGTTTGTTATAAGTCTCAGGGCTATACTTATAAACTGGAGAAGCCGCATCAAAGACCTTAGCATAAAAGCTTTCCCACGCATCTTTTAAAAACTTCTTAGGGTCTTGCCGAATAGAACTAATCGTCTCTTTTAGGATTTCAATCCTTGACTTGTCGTGATCATAATGAATATGAGAGGAGATCTGATCTAAAGGGCTTAAGTTTCTTTTTTCTCTAACTTTTTTCTGAACATATTGCATCGAGTCTAAAACTTGAGGCGCTTTCTCATGAAACAAGCTCTCAAGTTTAGCTGTGGCTCTTGGAGCAACTTCTCTTGCAAGTTCTGGATTTACCATATATTGAGCCATAAGCTCCGCTAGACCCTCACTAATAGGGTCTTGTCCCTCAACTACGCCAAGCTCATATGCAAATGTTTGAAGCTCATCTCTGTAGGGCTCAAATTCTTTATACCCTTTTGTTCTTCCAAGATCTTTTCCGCTTATAAAAGCCTCGTCGATCATGTGAGCTATTTCATGCGCTGCCGTTTCATAATCTGCAATAGATTTGAGTCTTACGACTTTTTCAAAAGGTTTAAAGCCACCTTCTGCTTTAGAGTAAAGCCTTCCCTCTTTAATGGTTGCTCCAAAACGCTTAGCCATTTCTTTAACAATGCCCTCGTTAGAAAGCTGTGTTTTTCCTCTATGGCGATAAAGAGCGGAAAGATTATTTCTAGTCTTTTCAATCTTTTCATCTAGCTTTTGCTTTTCATTTTTAAGCTTTTCAACAGCTTCTTTATTTCGCTCTGTTGGATTCTTCTTAAGTCTGGCACGCTCAGATTTTAAAGACTCTTCTATATCAAGCTTCTTATCTAAAAGAATCCTCATCTTTGGATTGGAATCAATTCTTTCCTGCTGCTTTTTCTTGGCTAGGTCTTCTTTTGCTAAGCGTCTTTTTTCAGATTCTTGAGCTTCTTGTTCTTGAAGTCTCTTTTCTTGAATGGCTTTATCTTCGAGCATGTGAGAATTGGGAACTTCTTTAGACTTGCGTAAGTCTTCCTCAACAAGGCCCTCTTTTTGAACCCGTGTTCTTTGTTCGGCTCTTTTCTTTTGCTCAGGTGTGATAGGAGTTTCTAAAGGAGCTAGTTTAACCTCTCCTTTTGGAGCTTCAAGTAAAGGTCTAGATGGAGGGGATAAGTCTTTAGCTTCTGGAAGTACAATAGACTGAAGTTTTTTCTCAATCTCAAGTTCTTTCTCTGGTTTGTAATCTAAAAGAAGTTGAGCTACTTCCTCTTTCTTTCCACCTTTAACAGCAGACTTAATCTTACCAGCAAGTCCAGATCCTATTTTAGCTCCAAGAATAACAGCTAAGTTGTCTCTAAAAGCTTCAAGTGGCTGGGCATCATCAAAAGCCGTATCAAGAGCAGATAATATACCAGCTTCTCCTGAAACCTCAGCCGCTCCAGCTAATGCTTTAGCTCCCATTTGTCCAACTGTTGGCGCAAGTTGACTCGCTATCTTTCCAGCGTAAGGAAGCATGGCTTTAGCCGCGGCTCCAAAGATGGCGCCTTTAGCTCCGGCTTTACCTGTTCTCTTGGCTACAGCTGTTAGAAAATCCTTAAAGCTAATCTCTCCAACGTTTTCTTTAGCAAGCAACCACTCTTCATAAAGAGACTTTATAAGTTCAGGTGCGGAAAAGGCTCCAGCTCCAGAACCAATAGCCGCTCCAGTGGGGCCGACTAGAGCTCCTATAGCTGCGCCACCTGCGCTACCAAGTGCCATAGCGGGGATATCGCCAGCTAAGGCACCTAATGACTCAACGGTATCTAGTCCAAAGTTTGGCTCTTCTGATCCACGAGAAGCAATCTCTTCTCGAGATAAACCAAAACCAAAAGGAGTTGCTTGGGAAGCGGCACCAAGAGAAGATCCTCTAAAACCTCTAGCGGCTCTACCAGCTATACCAAGTCTAGGCCTTGAAGCCTCTAAAATATCTTCTGCTGTTAGCTGATATGCCATAGATGTCCTACTCTTCTAAAAATCTTTCTGCTAGATAAGCTTCCATTTTTTCTTTAGTCGCCTGCGAATAAGCTTCTACTCGCTCTTCTTCTGTAGCTTTTCTCTTTTCTTTGGTTACCTTTCTAAGGATGTCTTCTTTAACACCCATATCTCTAAGTTTAGAAATTACAGACGGTGTTAAAAGAGAGCCTTTCTCGAACTCTTTTTTAGCATATTCTAAAGCTTTTTTGGGTACGTCTCGTTCTTTACCAAATTGTTGAGTGCCTTTGGCTACAGAGCCTTTATTTAAAGCATCCATAAAAGATTTGGCGGCAGGATCTTTTTTGCCCTTAAAAACATCTTCTGGTTTTGTTCTACCTTCAACAATACCCAAAGCTTCTTTAGGTGTGGCTCCAAGATTCTTTATGGCATTTACTTTGGTTAATTTATCAGATTGCATATTGAGTATCTGACCAATTTGAGAAAGAGTATCCAAACCTTGAAACTCTTTTATAGCTTCCTGTTTTTCTTTTGTAGCAGCCATTTCACGTGCTTTGAAATCAGCTTCTTCTTTAGCAATAGCCTGTTTTTCTTTAACAAATTCATCTCTAGCTAAAAGAGCTGCTTGCTCAGGAGATAGCATCCTTTCAGATCCCAGTTGTGGAGCTCGCAATAGAATGTAATCCACCTCTTCTTTCTGATCTGGAGATAACTTTTCATAAGGGTTTAGATCATTGATTTGATATCTTTCACCAATAAACTTACCTAAAGCCTCAGAATAATCAGCGAACTTAGTCATCTTGTTATACTGATTTCTCTGGTCTTCAAGAATCAGATTCATAAATCTATCTTTGGAACCTTGAGAAAGAGGACCTTGTTCAATCATCATGGCTTTTTCAAAAGGATTAGCCTTTTGAAACTGCTCGCTATTCATGATGCCTTGAAAGAATTGGTTTTCAAGTTGGGACTGTTTATTAGCTTTAGCTTGTTGACGACCCTCTTGCATTCCAACGCCCAGTCCTTCATAAAGACCCTCGGCTAGAAGGTTTCTAGGTGCTTCTAATCTCTCAAAAAATGCCACGTGATGCCTATGAAGTTAACCAGTTACCAAAACCTTTAAGACCAGAAGTAAGTCCGCCTTCAAGTCCAGCTCCTGCTGCGCCACCTAAAGACATGCCCATTCCTTTTCCAAGACCGCCCATCATAGCTTGAAAAGCTCCAGGCATTCCTGGTGTCTGAGTGTAACCAAAAGGTTTAGTGTTAAGCGCTGTTTGAGAAGCTTGCTGTCTAGAGTTAAGAGCTTGTTGTGTGTATTGTCCACCAATCTGAGCTGCTTGGTTCTGAGCTTGCCAACGAGTGCCTGCCAGTAAATCCATCATACGAGCCGAAGCATCACCCATAGCGTTATTAAAAGAAGAACCCTGTCTACCCCCAAACTGATTAGATATTTGAGGTAAGATAGATTGAAAGAACTCATTTCTAATAGGAGCCTCTAATGCCTCTGTATCATACATAGACATAAGATGCTGCATACCTGCGGCATACAAAGGATCGTTCATCGCTTCCATCATAGATGGATCTATAGAACCAAAGAGGCTCTTTAAAAAGTTTTGACCCTCTGGTGTTAGAGTATCTAGCTTTTGAGTCTTTGGAGAGGATCCAAAAATAGTTTCCATAAATTTTGGCATAAGCACCTCATGCTTTGATGTACTCTATGATGCAATAGCCTGTATACCCATCAAACGAGTTTGTACTATTTTCTATCACAATATCAGTTGCATTTACAGATAAAAGAGTTTGATCTGTACCAGGATATGGAAGAGGTATCCACTCACTAAATTGATTTCCAATAACAGCTGATATTTTTGTGAAAATATAGTTATCAGGACTAAGGCCATGAGCAAAAGAATTTGTGTTTGGCGAAGCGGCTGAATTTATGGTTACGGATATAACTTTTCTAAATGGCGTTTGTTGAGGAGTCATTACTTTCCAACTCTGTCCTGTTGGAAACTCTTCAATATCATGCTCGCCTGTGTCCCTTTGATTGATAGCATAAGCTTGCTGTACCAAAATCTTTTGTAGAAAGATTCTTTGCATATCAGTCTCTTCTGGCATCGAAATATTGGTCTTAACTAAATGACTCAATTCTTATCTCCCTGAATGATACGACCTGACTTCTCTACATAAGGTGTGTACCCATAAAGAATAAACTGCTTATATCCTGTATCAAAGTTAAACATCTCTTCGCTGTCATAACTGAACTCAATTTGAAACGACTGCGCTTGTATATTGGGGAATATACGTCTAATTAACTTTCCTTGCGCTGGATCTGTTGTCTTTAGAGGAAGCCTATAGACATTATTGCTATCTGTCTCATCGTTAATATAGATCTTAACAGTTAGAAAACTTTCTACGTTCTGTCCTTGAAAGAAGATATCCAAATAGCCAAGTCTTACCTGCTTTCCTTCATTGCCGCCAATGTAAAACTTCTTTCCTTTCCATATAAAGTTATCAACACTTTCCACAAAACCCGATGAAACTACTTGTTCATTAAGAGCAACTTTACCGTCTTGGGCATCTCTAAGTTCGATAACACTCGAGCTTATAAATCTTACGCTGTAAACATTGCCGTTATACTGAGAGTTATCACCAACAAAGTTTGTAATTCTAACGAAATCACCTAATTGAAAAACATGATTAGGCACAACCAGTTGACCTGAAGAATTAACAGATGTGCAGCAGTATTGCCTATCGTTATACGACTGGTTAGAGATCTGTTGCTCGCTTATTATATGAAAGAATCCTTGAGAATTACCTGATACTGATAATCTATCACCTGCTTTAGACTGAAGCGAACTCCAAGGAAAGTTAGAGCTTGCCCATGTGCGTTTAGCTCTTGCCCATGTTCTATTAAAGAAGCTCTGAAACTGACAATAACATGTGCGGTAAACCTTTCGTAAACTCCAGGTATTATCCACATAGTTATAAACAACTTCTCTATTTGGAAACTTAAGTGTAGAAGGAGTTTGGTTGGGATAGAAAAATCCCCAGTTAAGCTGTCTTGACTTCTTGTTTCTATAGCCGTAAACGCGCTTTCTATTATCGTCTGTTTGGCCCATCTGATAAATAAGATCTTGAACCTTTTGATCAAATTCATCCTCATCAATAGACTGACCTGCTGTAAAAGCATCTTGGCTAGCTGTCTTAATAGTCTTATCTTCACTAATGATTGAGTTCTTGCTTTGCGCTCCAAAGTCATCATTGACACGAGACCAAATAAAGGGATCGGCTGCATTCTGTGTATAATCAAGCCTAAGTGTCTGAGTTTCAAACTTAACTACTAAATCATCTCTAATGAACTCAGCACCTACAATATCCTCTTGAACTGGAGCTTGTTCAAATCCTCCTAATCCTCTTCCTTCATATGCTGCCTTTGCAAAAACTGTTTGAGAATTTGGTACAGGTGAAGCGTAGTAGGGAGTACCTGTTTGAGTCCATCTAGCGCGATAAGGATAGTAAATTCTATTGGCATAAGATGTTCCCTCATAAGTTCCTAGAAAAACAAGATATCCTTTGTAAGGAATAATGAGTTTAGCCCCTAGAAGATATTGCGCCGTTCCACCATTTCCTGAAGTCTCATTACTTCCTGTTATTGGGGGCGCGTAATTATGCCATCCATTTGATGTATAAAAGAAAATCCCATCACCAGATCCAATATTTCGAGTGATAACTTGAACCGTTCCACCAGATGAAAAAGTTCCTGAACTATTTACATTCACTGTAATGGTTGTAGGATCAACTACTATAACCTGTCCACTTGTCGCATCTAGTGTGATTCCTCCAATATCCCAAAGAAACACCCAGTCGTTATTGGATAATCCATGGTTACCAGAGAAGGTTATAGTTGTAGGATTTCCAGGTATCACACCTGTTGTAGGTACAATATTTTGAAGAGATTTAAATCCTGGTAATCCATTACTTACCCAAAAAGATCCGCTATAGTTTACTCCCCAGAAGAAATCAGAGTCTGTGCCAGTAAAAGTTACTTTAGAATTAGTAGAGGTCTGATAACTATCAGAGAGTTCAAATCTATCGGCAACAGTATCAAAAATGTATGGCTTTACAGTGTCAAAAGCTATTAAATCTTCAAGGGAAGAGCCTTCTCTATCAATTCCAAAAGATCCCATTGCAGGGCTCGTGCTATCTGGCTGTCGTATCATATAGACGCTATAAGCTGTGTTGATTGCCCATCCGGTTACAGCAACGGTTATAGATCCAGTTGTGTAGTTAATAGTCCCAAAGCCAGACCATCCAGACGATCCATAGTCAATAAAATCTCCTGTACCATCTCCATTATCTGAATCTATAGCCTGAAGAGATCCTTGCGTAATGATGATAGTTCCAGGTGAAAGAGGTTGGGTTGAGAAAGGAGTCGCTATTGCTATCTCACCAGATGCATCTGTAGTCCCCGAATAGTTTCGAACACCTATTCTTCCTCTGAAATTTTCAGCTTTACTAGAGGCTAAAAGAACATCGCCTCCCTTTTCTACAAGCTTACCTCTGAATTGAGAGATATTAACCATTTCCACTGCCGCATCGTCGGGAATTAGAAAGTCTGGAAGATCCGTTCGAAGACCCTCGGTAAACGGAAGAACAGGAACAGCTTGATAAACGGAAGGATTCATTGTCTATAACCTTGTAGATAGATGTTTATAACCATGTCATTTCTCGTCTTTTTTTGTTCAAATATTAGAGTTTCAAGAGTTATTAACAACGCTATCGACAGTCTATGAACAATCTGATGTATCCTGTCTATCTAAGATTTTTATTCGCTTTACATGACTTACGAACTTTTCCACCATGACAGAAGAAGATGAATATTCTTATATATAAAGATATATATATTCTAAGGAGCATGTGGAAGTTGTTTATTTCTTCTTGGATTTCTTCTTTTTAGCTTCTCTAGCCACTGAATAAGAAATAGCCAAAGCTTGATCTTTTGGACGACCAGCCTTTAACTCTTCCTTAAGATTCTTTTCGAAAGCTTTCTTTCCAGATGATTTTATAAGAGGCATAACATTCCTTAGGCTGAAGGGCCAATAGCTACCCAGTTAAAGTTTTGGGCAATAGTCGTATCGTTGGTGATAGATGTAACTGTGCAACCCGATGATGTCTTACTTGTCGTATAACTAGCTGCAGGTCCGCCTGTTGCTGTTATTCTATCAACTCCAAAGAACCAAGGAGTTGAACTAAACAAAGCGCCAAAGCTAATGGCTATAGACTGTGTATTACCCGTGGTTATGTTGGATGTAACTCCCCATACAGTTGTTATTCCCCCAACCTTGTAATTTCCGCTTGTACCGCTTGTTATTTGCGGTATCAAGGGAACATTGGCCGTTGATGCGTCCGCTTTAATGTAAGTGGCATATGGTAGAGTTTCTGTTGAAACGTCTTTGGCATACAAAACACACTCATCCGTTCCAGGTGTTGGGTCTGAAGACTGCTCAACAAATGTAACTTTATTATGCTTGCCTCTGTTTCCATCAGTATTTGGATCTGGCTCTACGTGATCGACTGCCCAAGTCTCATTATTAGCCTCAAAATTCTGTTGAAGATCTACTTGAGAAACGTCTTGATCGTCTTGAGCTTCTGGTTTTGTCTCTTGATACGTTGCCATGTTTTACCTAATACGTGATGGGGAATGCTGCGTTATTTGGGATACTTCCCATATCCCATATGGTTTCATTGCGAGTGGATGCTTGTTGCATAGTGCCACGAGATCTAGCTCTATTCTCATACTTTCGAATAGTGGCTTGAATATTAGCCATTTGTTCGTAGTCAAGATTGTCTTCAAAAACTTTGAGAGCAGCACCAAAAGCAAGCATTTGCCAAAGCTCGGCTATCTCCGGACTCGAAGGACCACTACCATCCATAGCCAGAGCTGTTGGAGCTCTTAGAACTGGCACTTCTATCTTATATACAACATCTGGAGGGTTAGAAAGCCTGAACTGATTTTGATAAATAAGAATAGAAGAAGGCCGAGTCTGAGCATAGGTCGTATAAATAGCATTTAGATCATATCCAGCTGGCGGTACTTCATTAAAAGTAATTTCATAATCACCAGTTATATAATTGATAGTTCCTGTAGCATCTCCAATAAAGGTTCCTGTGTCCTCATATTTTGTATTAGGACCAAAGGTACCAGCTATCTTATTTGGTGAGTCTATACCAACCAATGAACGCGAACTAGACATGTTAGCTGTGAACATAACCATCTGACCAATCCCAATGGGATTTGCATAAGGGAATTCGTATCCAATATTTTGAGTGTTGAAACTTCTGTATATAGGATACGCATTGATCGATCCTGTATAAGGCCCTGCTTTTCCGTTAGACTGGCCAATGCTTTGATGCGTCTGCTGCCTTGGAAGGCTTGAATAAAACGTACCAAGATCTTGAGTGAGCATGATGCTATAGCCATCGCACATAGCGCCTCTTTGAAACTGCGCTTTTGTGTAGAAGAACTGGTTAGAATCAAACTCGTAGACATCAATATTTGGCTGCGTATTGAAAGTGTAGATATCGTCGAGCTTAAGAATCTGCAAATCCATAGGCATATCTACGGTATAGTACGTGTTAATAAGAAAATCAACATCGCTATCAGGCAATTGAATGCTATTTCTACCTGTTATTTTTCTTACCTTGTTTCTGATCTGCTGTAGATTTGCATTGTTCATTAAGCGCCTATGCCGATTAAACGTTTAGGAGCTTGAGAATCTTGAGTTAAGATAGGTCTGCCTTCGACATAATCTTGAATAACAAACTGGTAAATATCCTCGTGACTTCCAACAGCTTGAGCAAAGTTAGTGGCTTCATAACCGTTACGCTTATCTTTGCCCATGTTTTGCATGTCTTGGTCGACAACCATAAGTTTAAGACTATTTAGGTGATCAGCTACAAACTTTCTAACGCAATACGTCATACCGTGCACAAAGGTGTGATCTTCGCTTATGCCCCACTTAGAAATATTGCAAGAGACTGCGTTTTTAATCTTCTTGGAATCCATTAAAGAGAAAAACTTACCCTTTACCCATTTCATTTCATTTTCGTAACGCTTGCGAGCATTTTCACCAAGTTTACCTTTGTCATAATCTTTAGCTACATATCTAGCTGTAAGAGAAGGTTGTTCAGGTTCATCTTGACCACCATGACGAACTTTAATCATCTGGGATCTGTAACCTAAATCTTTAGGTCTTTCTTTCTCTGGTAATCTGGCAATCTTAGCTTCAATCTCACGATCTTTTTCTTGAAGCTCGAGCATCTTGACTCGCTGCTCCATTTCCATCGAAGGACTAACCATATTCATTGTCTGAGCGCCTTCGCCCATCTGAGAAACTAAAGATTGATCCATTTCAGAACTCTTTTTCTTTGCCATGTTTTACCTAAAAGGGGCTCCCTTTCGAGAGCCCTTGTTATATTAAGCTTCTGCACCTTTATAGGCTTCCCAGAATACTAAAGCGCCGCTTGGTCCAACAACTCCAGATCCAAGAACCATACCCATTGAGCATGTGTCTTTTGCTTTGTTTGCTGTTTGTCCAAGTTCACCGCTTGGTGTTGCCTGAGCTGGCGTTACTCTCTGAATCAATACTGATGCAGATGTAGGCCAAGCAAAAGCGGTATAACCTGTTGTGTTGATATCAAGCGTTAGAGAGTTGCCACTTGCAGCCACAACTTTAACAAGCTTGCCATCGAGTTCATTCATACCAAATTCAGGCGCCACTGTCATTACAACAAAAGCAGGTGTTGAGCTGCTAGCTGTTAGACCATGATCAAAAGTAGTTGTAACAACTGCTTGAGATGCTTGAGTGATGCTTGAAACAATCAAGTTATTTGGAAACATGATTGAATATGGATCGACTTTTCTCAGACTTCCACCTGTTGCAGCAGCTGCAAAACCTGAACTATTCAGAGGAATAGTAAAAGTAGTAGCTCCTGTAACTGTGATCTGAAATGCAATCGTATCGATTTGACGCATGCCAGTTGCACTATTGATAACAACGATATCGCCGCTTTGGTATCCATGGTTTGAAGATGTCGTTACTACAGCAGGGTTTGCCTGCGTA
>JACCDQ011377507.1_pt1 | contig 11760 bp, 5 predicted proteins | sample 7446031 | NCBI WGS metagenome assembly JACCDQ01 (sample SAMN15323442, study PRJNA562643) | freshwater metagenome | isolation source: river surface water | place: USA:Blue River Watershed | collected 2017-08-17
ACAGCATGAACACTTTCAAACAACAACTTTGCAAAAAGTGGCTGCATCTGGGGTTGGCGGCCTGCGCCTTGGTGTTGGGGGGCTGCAAGACCTCCAATGAGCCGGTGCCCAAAGCCTGGTTGGCTGACAACATCCTGTTCACCTCCTACACCGAATCGCCCAAAACCCTCGATTCGGTTTCGTCTTACAGCAACAACGAGACGCCATGGACTTATGCCGTTTATGAGCCGCCTCTGAAATACCACTACCTCAAGCGCCCGTATGAATTGGTGCCGCGCAGTGCGGTGGATTTGCCCACGGTGACTTATTTGGACAAGCAGGGGCGTGCTTTGCCCGCCAGTGCCGATGCGTCTCAAATTGCAGAAAGTGTGTTTGAGCTCAAGCTTCAGCCAGGCATCAAGTTTCAACCCCACCCGGCTTTTGCCACCAATGACCAGGGCCAGCCCCTGTATTTGAATCTGACCGAAGCCGAGTTGGGCGACAAGCGTTCGCCGTTCGCGTTTGAAAAAATGGGTTCGCGTGAACTCACGGCCGATGACTATGTGTACGCCATTCGCCGCTTGGCCACGCCCAGGGTTAAGTCGCCGGCCTTTGGTTTCTTGTCTGAAAAAATCGTCGGCCTGGCCGATTACGGCAAGCAGATCAAAAAGCTCAACGAGCAGATCAAATCAGGCAAATCGGCCCGTGAAGCCGGCTTTTTCGGACATTTGCCTTGGCTCGACTTTCGTGCCCACCCATTTGACGGGGCTCAGGCGGTTGACCGCTATACCTTGCGGATTCGCGTGAATGGAAAGTATCCGCAATTCAAATACTGGCTGGCCATGACGTTTTTTGCGCCTGTGGCTTGGGAAGTTGATGCGTTCTATTCGCAAGCTGGCATGAAACGCCGCAACTTGACGGCTGATACCTGGCCTGTAGGCACCGGGCCGTTCATGTTGACCGAATACGTGCCCAATGCGCGCATGGTGCTCAGCCGCAATCCGAATTACCGCGGCGTGCCTTATCCCTGCGATGGCGAACCCACCGATCGAGCCCAAGGCCTTCTGGACGATTGCGGCAAGCCCACGCCATTCGTGGACAAGATGGTGTCTGTGATCGAGAAAGAGGGCACATCGGTCGCCACCAAGTTCATTCAGGGTTATTACGACATTCCCCAGCTGGAACGGGGTGAGCCGGGTGTGGCTTATCAGGTGGCGATTCAGGATGAGACGGGCATGTCCAATGAATTGCGGGATCACAAAATTCAGTTGCCCAGCACCATCCAGGTTGGTTTCTGGCATTTCGGTTTCAATTGGCTGGACCCGGTGGTGGGGCAGGGCAACACCCCAGAGCAAAAAATACGCAACCGCAAATTGCGCCAAGCCTTGTCTATCGCATTTGATCTCGAAGAATATGTGTCGGTTTTTGAAGAGGATCGCGCCAAGCCGAACCTCAGTGCTGTGGTGCCAGGCTTGTTTGGCAATGACCAGGTCAAAACCAACCCTGTGGTGTATGACCTGCAGCCCGATGGCCGCAACAAGCGCAAGCCCCTGAGTGAAGCCAAGCGTTTGCTGGCCGAAGCGGGCTACCCCGATGGCCGTGACGCCAAAACCGGCAAACCTCTGGTCCTGAATTACGACGCGCAAGGGGTCGGACCAGGCTACAAAGCCCGGATCGATTGGGTGGCCAAGCAGTTTGCCAAGCTCAATGTTCAGCTGGAAGTGCGCAACACCGACTACAACCGTTTTCAGGACAAGATGCGCAAGGGGGCTGCACAGTTCTTCTTCTGGGGCTGGCTGGCCGATTACCCCGATCCTGAAAACTTCTTGTTCTTGCTGTACGGCCCGAACTCCAAGGCCAAATTTGACGGAGAAAATGCGACGAATTACGCCAATCCCGAGTTTGACCAACTGTTCGACAAGATGAAGGATCTGGACAACACCCCTGAGCGTGCTGCCTTGATTCAGCGCATGGTGGCCATCATGCAGCAGGATGCACCCATGATCTGGGGCTGGTCCGAAGAGTTTGGCGGGGCCTACCAGCAGTGGGTTCACAACGGCAAGCCGTCCAACATCATCCGTGACCAATTGCCCTACTTGCGCATTGACGCCTCGCTGCGTCAACAAAAAATTCAGGCATGGAACCAGCCGGTCTGGTGGCCGTTGGCGGTCATTCTGGTCTTGCTGCTGTTGTTGATCTGGCCCGCCTGGCGCGCCTGGAAGCGCCGACAAGAGGCCCGAGCCATCCCCCTGAGCGGAGACGCATCATGATTCGGTTTTTATTGCGAAAAATCGCTTATGGCCTGGCCATTTTGGTGGGCATCAATTTGCTGACCTTTGTGCTGTTTTTTCAGGTCAACACCCCTGACGACATGGCCAGACTGCAATTGGGGGGCAAGCGAGTGACCCCGGATGCCATTGAAAAGTGGAAGGCCGAGCGTGGGTATGACCGGCCGTTGTTCATCAATGATCGGGCCACGGGCATGGCCACCTTGACCGATACGGTGTTCATGGACAGTTCGCTGCGCATGTTTGCGTTTGATTTTGGTCAAGCCGACAGTGGCCGCGACATTGGTTCTGAAATTCGCCGCAGGGCTGGCCCCAGTTTGGCGCTGGCCTTGCCCACATTTGTGGTCGGCATTGGCATTTCGGTGGTGCTGGCTTTGGGCTTGGCGTTTTTCAGGGGCACTTACCTGGACTTTGGCGGAACGGTGCTGTCGGTGATCTTCATGTCAATTTCTTCGCTGTTTTTCATCGTGGCGGGGCAATTCATGTTTTCGCGGGTGTTGCAGCTGTTGCCTGTGTCCGGCTTTGACCCGGGAGCCGATTCCTGGCGGTTTTTGATCTTGCCGATTGCTGTCAGCATTTTTGCCCGCTTGGGCGGTGAAGTGCGGTTTTACAGAACCCTGTTTCTGGAAGAAATTGGCAAGGACTATGTGCGCACAGCACGTGCCAAGGGCCTGACCGACACGGTGGTCTTGTTTCGCCATGTGTTTCGCAATGCCTTGATTCCCATCCTCAGTGCCTCGGTGGCGGTGATCCCGCTGTTGTTCATGGGCAGCCTGGTGACCGAGTCGTTTTTTGCGATCCCGGGCTTGGGCAGCTACCTGATCGAAGCCATTGGGGCGCAGGATTTTGCAATTGTTCGGGCCATGGTCTTCATCGGGTCGGTGCTGTACATCCTGGGGCTGATCCTGACGGACATCAGTTACAGCCTGGCCGATCCCCGCATCCGCTTGCAGTAAGGAGCTGACATGCCTGTTTTGTTGATCACCGATGTGTTTGTGTGGGCGCTTGTGCTGTTGGCGGTGTTTTATGCCTTCAAGGTGTCGCGTCAACCTCACTTGCGTGCCAATTGGGTGCTGATTTTTCAGCGGCCAGCGGCCATGGTCAGTGCCTTGATCCTGGGCTTTTTCATTGTGGTAGCAGCCATGGATTCGGTGCATTACCGTCCGGCGCTCGAAGCCACGCCCGGGCAGGCCACGCGTTATGCGTCCGATCCCGTGTCTTTGCTCGATCAGCTGGTCAAGCCTGTCGCCCAGGCGCGTGAACGCAGTTATTCGGCTCCCCTGGCTGCCCATGGCTTTCGCAAGGAAAGCATTGAGCGCGATGGCGGCACCGTGCGCGACTACCCCCGCCTGAAATTTGGTGGCGCACACCTGAGCGATCCCGCAGCCCAAAAGCAAGCGGACGTGGTGCAGCGCTCGGCGGTGGCGGTGGGACAGGCGCTGCTTTGCATTACGCTGGCCATCGGTCTGGTGCTTGCATGGGCCAGCCGAAGGGCAGCTTTGCCGTGGTCTGAAACGGCTGGGCGATTTTGGCGTGGTGAAAGCCCCTGGCCATTGCGCGCTTTGGCTTTGACCTTGGCCTGCATGACGGTGGTGGTGTTTTGGCTGGTTCAGCTCTCAGAGGTTTACCACGTGTTTGGCACCGACCGCACGGGCAATTCGGTGCTGGTATTTGCTCTCAAGAGCGTGCGAACCGCGCTGGTGATCGGTAGCCTGACCACGCTGGTGGTCTTGCCTTTGGCGCTGATTTTGGGCATCACAGCCGGTTATCTGCGCGGCTGGGTGGACGAGGCCATTCAATACATCTACACCCTGCTGGCGTCCATCCCCGATGTGCTGCTGATCGCTGCCTCGGTGTTGTTGTTGCAGGTGTTCATTGACAAAAACCAGGGCTTTTTTGACACCGCGCTCGAGCGCGCCGATGCCCGCTTGTTCTTTTTGTGCCTGATTCTCGGGATCACATCATTCACCGGACTGTGCCGCCTGGTGCGGGGCGAAACCCTCAAATTGCGCGAACTGGAGTACATCCAGTCGGCCAAGGCGTTCGGTGTGTCCACGCCCCGGATTTTGCGCAGCCACATCATGCCCAACCTGATGCACTTGGTGCTCATCAACACGGTCATGCAGTTTTCGAGCTTTGTACTGGCCGAGGCGGTGCTGTCGTATGTGGGCGTGGGGGTGGACCCCAAGACCGCCAGTTTTGGCGTGATGATCAACACCGCTCGCATGGAGCTGGCGGCCACCCCCGTGGTGTGGTGGACGCTAACCACGGCTTTCGTGTTCATGCTGGTCATTGTGCTCAGCGCCAACTTGCTATCGGATGCCGTGCGCGATGCGTTTGATCCGCGCATGCGCCTGCGTTCCGCTCGCAGTGCAAAACCGGCCCCATCAACCCAGAACGCAAAGGTGGTCGCATGAGCGCGCAATTGACTGTCCAAAACCTGTGCGTGCAGTTGTACACCGAGGCGGGCGTGGCCCAGGCGGTGGATCGACTGGTTTTTTCGATTGATCGGGGCCAGACCTTTGCTCTGGTGGGCGAGTCCGGTTGCGGCAAATCCATGACCGCCATGGCCTTGCTGCGCTTGTTGCCGGAAAACGCCGACATCCGTGAAGGACAGGTCGCTTTGCACGACCTGGATGTGATGCAGTTGTCCGAGCGCGACATGCAGTCCGTGCGGGGCAGGCGCATGTCGATCATTTTTCAGGAGCCGTCCACCAGCCTGAACCCGGTCATGACGATCGGGCGTCAACTGCTGGAAGTGATTGACCGACACACCGACCTTAAAGGGCCTGCGGCCCAGGCCAAAGTGCTGGAATGGCTGACCCGTGTGGGGCTGCCGGAGCCCGAGCGCCGTTTCTCGGCCTATCCCTTTGAGTTGTCAGGCGGCCAGCTGCAGCGCGCCATGATTGCCATGGCGCTGGCTGCTGAACCTGATCTGCTGATCGCCGATGAGCCGACCACGGCACTTGATGTGACGATTCAGGCGCAGATTCTGGACTTGCTCAAGTCTTTGCAGCGCGAGCGTGGCATGGCCATGCTGATGATCACCCACGATCTGGCGGTGGTGCAGGACATGGCCGATCATGTGGCCTTGATGTACGCCGGTCAGATCGTTGAGATGGCCACCCGCGATGAGTTTTTCGCCCAACCTTCGCACGTGTACGCCAAGTTGCTGCTCAAGGCCTTGCCGGGACAGGGGGCCAGAGGGCAGAGCCTCGCGGCGATCGATGGCACCGTTCCCCCGCTGACCACGTCCTTCACGGGCTGCCGCTTTGCCCCTCGTTGTCCAGCACGACAGCCTGGCTGTGATGCGCAGACGGTGGCAGTGACGTCATTGACCGACAGCCACACCGTGCGTTGCCTGCGGCCCGACTTTGCGCTGTTGCAGCGCGAAGAGGCGCTGCTCCCCCCTGTCAATCCGGCCACAACCCCATCAGATTCGGAGGTGCTGCGCATCGACAATCTGGCGGTGTCGTACCCGATAGGTAGCCATTTTTTTGGGCGTCAGGCGTTTTTTCATGCCGTCAAGGGTGTGTCTTTCAGCATCGCCCGTGGTGAAACCCTCGCCCTGGTGGGTGAATCGGGGTGCGGTAAAACCACCATTGGCAAAGCCTTGTTGCGCTTGCTGGATGGCCGTGCCCGCGTGTCGGGGCAAGTCTTGCTCAATGGCGTGGACCTGCTCAAGCAAGGGCAGGCGGCGCTGCACCAGGCCCGAAGAGACATCCAGATCGTCTTTCAAAACCCGTTCGCCTCGCTCAACCCGCGCATGCGGGTGCGTGACATCCTGGAGGAGGGCATGGTCAGCCTGCGACCGGAGTGGGATGCGCAAGTGCGTGATCAAAAGCTCAGCGCCTTGACGCAGCGGGTGGGTTTGCGTTCGGATGTACTCGACCGGTACCCGCACGAATTTTCTGGTGGGCAACGTCAGCGTATTGCCATTGCCCGTGCACTTGCAGTAGAGCCCCGGTTGATTGTTTGTGATGAGCCGACTTCCGCCCTGGATGTGTCGGTGCAGGCGCAAATACTGAACCTTTTGAAGGAGCTTCAGACCACTCTGGGTGTCAGTTACTTGTTTGTGACGCACAACATCGGTGTGGTGGAGTATCTGGCGGATCGGGTGGCCGTGATGCATGCCGGGCAGATCGTGGAAATGGGGCCGGCCACTGACGTGTTGAACCATCCCCAGCAGGCCTACACGCGTAACTTGCTTGATTCCGTGCCCAGATTGATGCCCGTGAGTGCCTGAAACCACGTTAATTTCTTTACAAATCAATCATTTATGCACTAGAATAACGGCTTCACGACCAAACGGGCGGGTTTTCACCGCCCGTTTTTTTTGGTCTTTCACTTTTCAGTCTGACATCTCGAAGTTCTGTGGCATTGCAGCAAATCGTTGAAGAAACCGTTACCGGCCTGGGCTATGACCTGGTCGAAATCGAACGCACGGCCGGTGGCCTGTTGCGCATCACCATCGATTGGCCGTGGCAACCCGGCTCAGAGGCTTTCATCACGGTTGAAGACTGCGAAAAAGTGAATCGCCAGCTGCAGTTTGCGCTGGAAGTGGATGGCGTGACCTACAACCGCCTCGAAATCTCGTCACCGGGCATTGACCGCCCACTGCGCCACGAAAAAGACTTCGAGCGCTTCGCAGGTGAGTTGATCGACATCACGCTCAAAGCCCCGATGGGCGAAAACGCCGGTGGCCTGGTTAGTGCCAACCGCAAAAAATTCCGCGGCACGCTCGAGCGTGCTGCCACCGGACAAGGCTGGCAAATCGTCTGGAGTGACGAGCCTGCGGTCAAACCCGGTCAAAGAATCAGCAAAAAACGGGTCCCTGCGCCACTGCACGCGCTGGGATTCACGCTGGAAGAATTGCGCGACGCCCGTTTGGCGCCCGTGGTGGATTTCAAAGGGCGCAAGCCCAAGGTGGAAGCCTGACCCTTTGGCGTCAGGTTTTTGAGCATTTAGGCGGGTTCAAGCCATGAACCCAGTGAAACAGGAGAGTCGAGTCATGAATCGCGAAATGTTGATGTTGGTCGAAGCCATCTCACGTGAAAAGAACGTTGAGCGCGACGTGGTGTTTGGTGCCGTTGAAGCTGCGTTGGCGCAAGCCAGCAAAAAGCTTTTTGATGGTGAAGTGGACATCCGCGTGGCCGTGGACCGCGACAGCGGTAACTACGAAACCTTCCGTCGTTGGCACGTGGTTCCTGACGAAGCGGGCCTGCAATTGCCTGAGCAGGAAATTCTGCTGTTTGAAGCCAAAGAACAGATTCCCGACATCGAAGTCGACGAATACATTGAAGAGCCTGTCGAGTCGGTACCGATTGGTCGCATCGGTGCGATGGCAGCCAAACAGGTCATCCTGCAAAAAATCCGCGATGCCGAACGCGAAATGCTGCTCAACGACTTCATGTCGCGTGGCGAAAAGATCTTTGTCGGTACCGTCAAGCGCATGGACAAGGGCGACATCATTTGCGAAGCCGGTCGCGTTGAAGGCCGCCTGCGCCGCAGCGAAATGATCCCCAAGGAAAACCTGCGCAGCGGAGATCGCGTGCGCGCCATGATCATGGACGTGGACCTGACATTGCGTGGCGCCCCCATCATCCTGTCGCGTTCGTCCCCAGAGTTCATGATCGAGCTGTTCCGCCAGGAAGTGCCCGAAATCGAACAAGGCCTGTTGGAGATCAAGACCTGCGCCCGTGACCCTGGCTCGCGTGCCAAGATTGCCGTGCTTTCGCACGACAAGCGCGTGGACCCCATTGGCACTTGTGTCGGCGTGCGTGGCACCCGTGTCAACGCCGTGACCAACGAGTTGGCTGGTGAGCGCGTGGACATCGTGCTGTGGAGCGAGGACCCCGCCCAATTTGTGATTGGTGCGCTGGCCCCAGCCAACGTGCAGTCCATCGTGGTGGACGAAGAAAAACACGCCATGGATGTGGTGGTGGACGAAGAGAACCTTGCGATCGCCATCGGCCGTGGCGGCCAGAACGTCCGTTTGGCTTCTGACCTGACCGGCTGGAAGATCAACATCATGGACGCGGCCGAATCGGCCCAGAAGCAAGCCGAAGAAACCACCGGCATCCGTCAGCTGTTCATGGAAAAGCTCGACGTGGACCAGGAAATCGCGGACATCCTGATTGAAGAAGGCTTTACCAGCCTTGAAGAAGTGGCCTATGTGCCCATTCAGGAGATGCTGGAGATCGAAAGCTTCGACGAAGACACGATCAACGAACTGCGCTCACGCGCCAAAGATGCGCTGTTGACACTTGAAATCGCCCGCGAAGAAAGCGTCGAAGACGTTTCACTCGATTTGCGTGACTTGCCAGGCTTGACGCCTGAGCTGATTTCCAAGCTGGTGGAGGCGGGCGTTCACACGCGTGACGACCTGGCTGACCTGGCCACAGACGAATTGACCGACATCACAGGTCAAAGCGCTGAAGAGGCCACCGCCCTGATCATGAAAGCCCGCGAACATTGGTTCGCTGGCCAGGCCTGAAGTTGATGGAGGCTTGAACACAATATGTCCAGTACCACTGTTGCCGAGTTCGCCAATGAGCTCAAAAAACCTGCCGATGTCCTGTTGCAGCAATTGCGCTCTGCAGGCGTTGCAAAAACCTCGGACAGCGATTCGCTGAACGATGCCGACAAGCAAAAATTGCTCAGCTATTTGCAAGCCAGTCACGGCACGCAAGCTGCTGAACGCAAGAAAATCACCCTGGTGAAAAAATCCACCAGCGAGATCAAACAAGCGGACTCTTCTGGCAAAGCCCGCACCATTCAGGTGGAAGTGCGCAAAAAACGCACGCTGATCAAGCGTGACGATGAGCATGTGGTGCAAGCCGAAGAGCCTCAAGAGCCCCAGATTGATCACGCCGAGTTGGCCAAGCGCGAAGAAGAAGCCCGCCGTCAAGCCGAGCTGATTCGCCGACAAGAGGAAGAGCTGGCCGAGAAACGTCGCCAGCGCGAAGCGCAAGAAGCGGCCGATCTGGCCAAAGCCCAGGCTCAGGAAGCCCAGGCCCAAGCCGAAGCGCAGGCACTGGCCAAAGCGGCTGCGCAAGCGGCTGAACAAGCCGTGGCCGCCAAGCCTCAGCTCAGCCGCGAAGAGCGCGAGCAACTGGCCCGCGCCGAAGCGGCCAGCATCAACGCCGCGGCACAAGCCCAGGCCAAACCGGCTGCGCCTGTGGTGTCGGCCGAAGAAACCGCTGCAGCCAAGGCTGCAGCAGCCGCCGAAGCCGCTGCCGCCAAGGTGAAAGCCGAGCAGGAAATTCGTGAAGCAGCGGCAGCCAAAGCTGCTGCCGAATCCAAGGCCCGCGCAGACGAGGAAGCTGCCCGTGCCCGCGATCTGGACGAGCGCCGCCGCAAGGCATTGGCCGAAGCCGAAGCCATTCGCACCATGATGAATGCGCCCAAAAAGGTGCTGGTGGCCAAGAAGGAAGAGCCCAAAGTCGAACCCAAAGCCGCCGTCAAAGGTACTTTGCACAAGCCTGCCGGCACACCTGCAGCCGGTGCCCGTCATGCGGCCGCACCTGCAGCCGCGCCATCGGGCCCAGGCGGCAACAAGGAAGTCAAATCCGCCAAGCTGTCCTCCAGCTGGGCTGGAGATCCTGCCAAGAAAAAAGCCATTCCCACCCGGGGTGACACCAGTGGGGGTGTGGGTCGCAACAATTGGCGTGCGGGGCCTCGTGGCCGCCGTGGCAATGACCGCGACCGTGATGATTCGCACGGTCAATCCGCACCGGCAGAAATGCGCGTGCTGGAAGTCCACGTGCCCGAGACCATCACTGTGGCCGAACTGGCACACAAGATGGCCATCAAGGCTTCTGAAGTCATCAAACACCTGATGAAACTCGGCCAGATGGCCACCATGAACCAGCCTTTGGACCAGGACACCGCCATGATCGTGGTGGAAGAGATGGGTCACAAAGCCGTGATTGCCGCACTGGACGATCCCGAAGCCTTCACCGACGAGGAAGTGTCCGAACAGCAAGCCGAGGCCTTGCCTCGCGCCCCTGTGGTCACCGTCATGGGTCACGTTGACCATGGCAAGACCTCGCTGCTGGACTACATTCGCCGTGCCAAAGTGGCCTCTGGCGAAGCTGGTGGCATCACGCAGCACATCGGTGCCTACCACGTCGAAACGCCTCGCGGCATGATTTCCTTCCTGGACACCCCAGGTCACGAGGCCTTCACGGCCATGCGTGCCCGTGGTGCGCAAGCCACCGACATCGTCATTCTGGTGGTTGCAGGGGATGACGGCGTCATGCCGCAAACCAAGGAAGCCATCAAGCACGCCAAGGCCGCGAATGTGCCGATCGTGGTGGCCATCAACAAGATGGACAAACCCGATGCCAACATCGACCGTGTGCGCAGCGAACTTATTTCTGAAGAAGTCGTGCCCGAAGAATTCGGTGGCGATTCGCCATTCGTCTCTGTCTCAGCCAAGACCGGCATGGGCATTGACGAGCTGCTGGAACAAGTGCTTTTGCAAGCCGAAGTACTGGAACTCAAGGCCCCGGTGGAAGCCGCAGCCAAGGGTCTGGTGATCGAAGCCCGCCTGGACAAGGGGCGTGGTCCTGTGGCCACCATCCTGGTGCAGTCGGGCACATTGAACACAGGCGACGTGGTGCTGGCGGGCCAAACTTTTGGCCGCGTGCGTGCCATGCTGGACGAAAATGGTCACCCCATCAAGTCGGCAGGTCCGTCGATCCCGGTGGAAATCCAGGGTCTGACCGAAGTGCCTCAAGCCGGTGACGAATTCATGGTCATGAGCGACGAACGCCGTGCCCGCGAAATTGCCACCTACCGCGCTGGCAAGTTCCGCAATACCAAGCTGGCCAAGCAACAGGCGGCCAAGCTCGAAAACATGTTCACCGACATGGCCGCGGGCGAAGTCAAGATGCTGCCGATCATCGTCAAGGCCGATGTGCAGGGTTCGCAAGAAGCCCTGGGCGCTTCCTTGCTCAAGCTGTCGACCGACGAAGTCAAGGTCCAGATGGTTTACTCCGGTGTGGGCGGTATCAGCGAGTCCGACATCAACCTGGCGATCGCTTCCAAGGCCATCGTGATCGGTTTCAACGTGCGCGCCGATGCCGGTGCCCGCAAACTGGCCGAAGGCAATGGTGTGGATGTTCATTACTACAACATCATTTATGACGCTGTGGATGAACTCAAGGCCGCCATGTCCGGTATGCTGGCCCCAGAGCAGCGCGAAGAAGTCATTGGTACGGCCGAAATCCGCACCGTGTTCGTGGCCTCCAAGATCGGCACGGTGGCCGGTTGTATGGTCACCTCCGGCATGGTCAACCGCAACGCCAAGTTCCGCCTGCTGCGCGACAACGTGGTCATCTACACCGGCGACCTCGATTCGCTCAAACGCCTCAAGGACGACGTGCGCGAAGTCAAGGAGGGCTTCGAGTGCGGTATCAAGCTCAAGAACTACAACGACATCAAAGAAGGCGATCAACTCGAATTCTTCGACGTCAAGGAAATTGCG
>JACCDQ011976414.1_pt1 | contig 11758 bp, 12 predicted proteins | sample 7446031 | NCBI WGS metagenome assembly JACCDQ01 (sample SAMN15323442, study PRJNA562643) | freshwater metagenome | isolation source: river surface water | place: USA:Blue River Watershed | collected 2017-08-17
CGGCGCTGAATGCGCGCCGCTCACTGTTGCAGGTGCAGGCCAACCGGCAAGTGGCCGGTGTGGCGCTGATCCAGGGATTGGGCGGTGGTTGGTAGATCAGGCAACGGACCGGCGTGCAGGCGATAGACTTCACTCTAAAAAAAGAGCTCCCATGCGAGGGAGCCCGGAACCCATCCGCGATGACCGCTTCAACCCAGATGAGGAGAGTTTTTCCTGCTTACTGCAGCTTGTAGCCGTACCGCTCAATGACCTTTTTGGCTTTGGCCGACTTCAGGTAATCGAGCAGTTGAGCCGCCGCCGCCGACGTCTTGCCAGGGTTGAGCAACACGGCATCCTGTTTCAAGGGCTCGTGCATCGCCTCGGGGACAATCCATGCCGAGCCTGACTTCACCTTGCTGCCATCCCACACTTGCGACAGCGCGATGAAACCGAGCTGCGCATTGCCCGTGGACACAAACTGAAAGGCTTGCGTGATGCTCTCGCCCTGCACCACGCGCGGCTCGATGCCCGACAACACGCCCAGTTTCTGCAGAGTCTGAACGGCAGCACGGCCGTAGGGCGCCACTTTCGCGTTAGCGATCGACAGGAATTTGAATTTATCGGTCTTCAGTACCGCGCCGCCCTGATCGACCAATTGACTGTCCGGCGACCACAGTACCAGGCGCCCCACCGCATAGGTAAATTGCGTTCCCGCGACAGCCTTGCCTTCCTTGACCAGACGCGCCGGCGTTTCATCATCCGCCGACACAAACACCTCGAACGGGGCACCGTTGACGATCTGCGCATAAAACTTCCCCGTCGCCCCCTGGCTCAGGCTGACTTTGTGGCCGGTCTCTTTTTCAAAGTTTGCAGCGATTTCCTGCAATGGCTGCGCAAAGTTGGCAGCGACCGCCACCTTGATGTCAGCCGCATTGACCGACAGCGACAGTGCGCACCCCACGGCGAGGACGAGTTTTTTTAATGAGTTCATCATGATTCCCGCTGATTTGAATTCAGAAAATTAAAACTTATATAGGGCATCGACGCTAACGCCGGACTGATTGGTCTTTTCTGCAGCGAGGGTTGATACAGCATGGATGTCGGGACGCCGCCATTGTTTTAGCAACTGGCACCGGAATCCCTGCTGATCGCATCGCTACGCGCCGAAAAATTCGACACAAGCATGACCATCGCCTGAACATCGGCATCCAGTTCGCGCGCCACCCGGACACCAATACGGTTGTTGCCTTTCGGCTGATCACTCATGCCGGAGGCGTCCGTCGTGCCGGCTTTCATGTTGGACGCCTGGTAATAGCCCGCAGACACCACACCGTAGATGTCCGTTTTGAACTTGCGCTCCGTCTCGGCGCGCTGCTCGATGGCCTGCGTGGCCTTGCGCACGTCCTGTGCCTGATTGAATTCCCTGATCTCCTCGGCGTCAGCGACCTTCTTCAGCTTCTTGTCAAACTCTTCCCGGGTAATGAGGCCCTTTTCAAGCAGGATTTCAAGCAAGACTTTGACATCCTCACCAGCATATACTTGACTACTTATTGAAATAAGCGCCGAAGATAGCAATAAAACGGTCAAATTACGGGATATTTTTTGAATTTCCACCATTTTTATAGGCGATTCTTGGCAAGGAGAACAACAAAATGTGCTTCAATGCATTTTGTCGGAATGTACTTGCTCAATCTTGCTATGTCAACCCGTGAAAATGATTGCAATGATTGAAATTTATCACCAGATTTTTCAATAAAAATTCTGAATTATCTGAGGCAAATCAGGCAGTTAACATCCACCGACGATGCTTGGCAATCAACATGTAGCCAAGCACATGCTGAAGCCCTATAATTTTTTGCATGGAAACGAATGTCTACACGCTCGATGCCGAACTCACCCTGAAAGCGGGGGATTCATTGCTGGCGAACGCGAAGCGGATCGAACTGTTGCGGCAAATCGGTCTGACCGAGAACCTGACAAAATCGGCAAAGATTGCCGGCTACAGCTACAAGGGCGCGTGGGACACCATCGAGCAAATGACGGAATTGACAGGCAGCAGCCTGCTTGAACGTCAGGCCGGCGGCAAAGGGGGCGGCAAAACCCGATTGACGGAACGTGGCAAACAATTACTGAAAAATTTTTTGCTGATTCAGAGCGAGCACGCGCGCTTCATCGCCAGGCTCAACAAGCTCGCGAATGGCCTGCAGTCTGATTATTCGGCGCAAAATGACATAGCGATGAAAACCAGCGCGCGCAATCAGTTTGCCGGCATTATCGTTTCTATCTTGCAGGGGCCGGTGAATGACGAAGTCACGCTAATGATGAACGGTAACGTAATGCTCGTTGCATCGATCACACATGGCAGCTGCCGTGAACTGAACCTGGATATCGGTGCAAAAGTATTTGCGCTGATTAAAGCATCGTCGATCTCACTGCACGCCGCTGACGATCCTCAGCTGAAAGGACAGCGCAACGCCCTTACCGGTACCGCGCACACGGTGACTCAGGGGCCGACACGCTCGGAGGTCGAATTGCTGGTCGATAGCGACCTCAATTTCATTTGCACTGTCTCGAACAATGACGTTGAGCGCCTGCAACTCAATCTGTCGGCTAAGCTCGTCGCGGTGATCGATCCGTCCAATATCATTATCGGCATAGCGGCGTAGCGGCATAGCGCGGCACTAACCACACCTCCGGGCGGCAGACGAATTGCGCAGCCCGCGATGACAACGCTGCGGCCAGGGGCGCCGCATGCGAACGTCAACCCTGTCAAAAAAGCCAGATTCCACATCTGCTCACACTCAGTGAGCCGACGATTGAATCTATCTACGGCAAATGCGGTCTATTGAAACTTGCCATGCGCAATCGAATGAAGGCGCATTATCGTAATCAATATATTTTCGCATTGGAAATTCGTTATAAATAATTGCCTTTCCGCACCAATACGCTCTATATTTAGAGTGAAATTGTTCGTTGGAAATTTATATTAAATAAATTCTAATTTTGATCATGTGCACAACCCAATGTGCTTTTTGCGACGAGCCGATCAGTGAGACCGGAGAGTGCCAAGACCGCCACTCGCCCGGCACGAATCAGCTGTTGGCGTCAGCGAGGTTGAGATATGAAGAATGAACGGATCTGCTTCGGCCAGTTGATTTATGAGATACGAACTGGCAAACCTAAAGAGGTCGAACTGCTGACGCGTCTGAAAGACCCGACTATACCGTTAGATAGCTATTTATCGACGTTAAGCAAGAGCGAGTCCCTGAGCCTGATCGCTGAACAGCTCGAGGTGGCAGCGGCTATCCACCAAGAAACCGGACTGGTGTCGACGCTGAACGTGCCAGCGACGCTGATCGGAACGATGGAAGACAACGACCGATTAAAAACGCTCATTCGTGCGTTCGGACGGCCACTGGTGGTGGAATTCACGGAGACCTACCCTATGCCAGACAGTCGCGCATGCAATCGACTTTTCTGTGAACTGCGCGATCTCGGTTGCGAAATAGCACTCGACGATTTCGGCACCGGGTTTAACGGCATGTCGATTTTTGCCGATTATGATTTCGATATCGTAAAAATCGACCGCTGCCTGATCATGGATATTAATGAGAGGCCGAGCAAAGTCAGTTTGCTGAAAATGGTTATTGAGATGGTGCACTCCTTCGGAAAATCGACGGTGGTGGAAGGCGTGGAAGATCCGGATCAGATTAAATTGGTGTCCGATGTACAGCCCCGATATGTACAAGGCTTTTTCTACCATAAGCCCCAATACTGGCTAGATCTTCCGATCATGTCAGCCACCCATGCCGCCGCCTGAGGAAAAACGCATGGATACTGACAAGGAATTGACGACTCAGCGCGGTTTTCCGTTTTTCCCGGTCGGTCACAATGATCAGCAGCGCATCGACTACGTCAACGGATTAAAAGTCATCGACTCCGGGACGGAGGCTGAATACGACATGATCAGCCGCCTGGCGGCCATTCATTTCCACATGCCGATTGTCACGATATCGCTGGTGGATGCTGAGAGGCAGTGGTTTAAGTCGCACCTTGGCCTGGCCGTTTGCGAGACTGCCCGCAATCTCGCGTTCTGTAATTACACCGTGCTGTCCGATCAGATTTTCGAAGTACTCGACGCCAGCAAGGATCCACGCTTCCAGGCGAATCCTCTGGTCACTGGCGAGCTGTCGATTCGCTATTACTGCGGTTTTCCGATCGTGATCAAGCAGTTTACGGTCGGCGCGTTTTGCCTGATTTCCGATACGCCTCGCGCGGAGCCGCTCGGCGACGAAGATCGCGAATTCGGCATGAACTGCGCAAAGATCATTGCGAAAATGCTGGAGAAGCGAAAGCTGTTGAGAGAGTCGGTGACGACATTCGAGCAACTGCTGAGAGTTGCCGAATGACCTGCGATAAGGCGAGAACGTCGACTCGAACCTGATTCACCGTCGGCTCACCATGGAATCTCCCTCCCCTGATAGTCGACGAAGTACGCGCCCTCCCGCGGCTCGAGCGCCATCATCGCCTGCATCATTCCGGCCACCGACTCGGCAGGCTCGAGCAGCATCGGCACGCCGGCCTGAAAAGGTTCGGACAGCTTTGACTTGACCGTGCCCGGCTGCAGCGCCACGACGCGCAACGCCGGGTTGCGGCGCTGCAGCTCGATCGCGGCGGTCTGCAGGATCATGTTCAGTGCGGCTTTCGACGCACGATAACCGTACCAACCGCCTTTGCGATTGTCGGCAATGCTGCCCACCCTGGCCGACAGCTTCGCGTACACCGCATCGCCACGGGCCAGCAGAGGTCCGACGGATTTCAGCAGCAGCGCCGGGCCGATCGCATTGATCGCAAACGATGCCTGCAGCGCGTCCGCCTCCAGCCGTGCAAGCGATTTTTCGGGCCCGGCGCCGTCTATCGTCAACGCACCGGTGGCGTCGACAACCAGATGGAAAGGCGCGCGAGCGCGCAAGTCGCCAGCCAGGCGCTCGATGGACGATGGATCCCGCAGGTCAAAACCGTGGCCCTCTGAACGGGAGACAGTGACCACCTCGTCGCAGCGTGGGTCGCGCTTCAGATAGGCTGCAAAGGCATCGCCGAGCGCACCATTGGCGCCGATCACCAGCGCGGTGAATTTGTCGGGAAATTGAACGGTCATGGCAGAAAGCGGTGCAACGGCGAAGATGAAAATTTTTCGGTGGCTGTGACTCTACCGGATCATCAGCTCGTCAGCCCGTTTCCGCTCAATTTGCCGGCATGGCTTCCAGCACGCGGGCGGAAGCCTGCAATCCACCGAGCAGCTTGTCGGCGACTTCTTGCGAAAAGTCGCTGGGCAGCACTCGCTGTACGTCATCGATAATTGCGGGCGTTCGGCTAATTAACTCGTGCAGCAGAGGTTCGGCAGTCTCGCCGAAACCGACGTGCCGGGCAGTGCTGTTGAAATGACGGCGCTGAATCTGATCCGCTTTGTAATGCCGATTTTTCCCGATCAGGGCCATCGCCAGTTTCAGCTCGCGCGGGGACCATTGGTTAGGACCATCGCCCATCACGGGAAAAGCCGACATGACGTCGTAGAGCGGCGTCAACCGATACCTGCCTCCCGGTAAAAGATGAATGCTGAAATTCTTCGCGTGGCCATCAGGAGCGCGTAGCATCCAGAACAAGATCTGCGACGCCATCATGGTGCGCAGATCGCGTGTCGCCTCAACGGACTGCTGCAGCAGGTTGAACAGCGTGGGCAAGCCCGGCCCCCCTTCTGCCTCGTACTTGACGAGCGGTGACGTGCCAGTCGCCTGGCAAAAATCTTCCTGCACGAGGCGATACAAGCGCGTGCCGTCCGCCGAAACTGCGCGATCAAACCGCTCGACCACCAGCACCCGCTGACTGCCGAAACATGCGATTTCTGCATTCGGCACGGGCAAGCCGTACGCAGCGAGCAGCTTCAGGCACAACCATTCGTTGTCGACGGAGGTACTGAAATCGGCTTGCAGCCCGCCGACCAATCCTAATGGCAGTTTGAAAATATGGGTCGTCGGCGTCGCTCTGCGAGGCTTCATCCATTGTCCATTCCACCGCAAGAACGCATCTTTCTCCTGGGCGCCCGCGAGTGAAATTCGAAAATCGTCGTCGGGATCGGGCGCGATACCGAATCGAGCGGGTATGACCACTGAGCGCAGATGCCGTTCGATCGCAGCGTCACCGATCTCGACACCATCGACGCGGTCATATCCGTCGGGAACGGCATCCTCCGGCAGAAATTGCAGTGCCCCGACACAGTCTCGTCCAACCGCACTCAACAGCTCGAAGGACTCCGCGGAACCCGTGCGGAACCGCTCGGCGATGCGCTTGCGGATCGCGGGACTGTCCGGTAGCAGGTTGTCGAAATAGTGTTCGACGGCCGGGCCTTTCAGCGGCTCGTTGCCGTCGCTGAAGGGCAGCGACAGCGACACAGGCCGCCCCTCCGCCGCTACGAGCCAATCCCGGTCGTAATGCAATTCCATCGCGCCGCTGGCGGTGACGGTCCAGCGGCCGACACGGATGCCGTTAGCCCACAGCGCGAGTGTCTGAGTCTTTGGCCGGCGCGCCATCTCACCACTCCGGCACAGTGCCGTTGGCAGAGCCTGCCGGCGAAACATCACCAGCGCCTCGCTTGCCTACGCTCAGCTCCAGGCCGACCACAGCGCTCCAGACCAACAATTGCTTCACGCTCAGTTCGTCTGCATGGCCTTCGAGATGCGACACGCGGTTCTGGCTCAATCCAAGGCGAGCGCCGACGTCGGCCTGTGTCATGCCTAGCTGCTTGCGTGCCGATCGGAGCAAGTGGCCCAACTGCGTTGCGGTGAGCAGCGGCCGAAGGGTAACGGCGGGGACAGTGGAGGTGGAAGGCATGGTGACATCCGATATTCAGATAATCGGAAAATATCTGAAAAACAGATAAACAGCAAATATCTGAATATCAGATACTCCAACAACGTTTGATAAAACACTGACATGACCGGCCTATGAGGGCCTGTGGCCCGGAAAATCCAGGGGTGTTCAAGTCCCTCAGGCACACCCGCCGCCGCCTCACCACAGCCTGAAAACCGCCGGCAAATATGATTTTTCGATTGATGGCAGAATCTGTACCCATCCGCCCGGGCATTTCACCGGCGCCGGATAAGCGAGTGCGCCGTCGTCTAAACGATCCAGATTTCGGAGCTTCCATGAAAACTCTTGCGACATCCGTGCTTGGCCTTGCCATGCTGCCCTGCCTGCTGGCGAGCGCCGGCGCTGCGGCACAATCGCTGTCGGAAAAGCAGGCACAGCAACCCATTCCCTCGGCCAGCAATTTTCTCGGCCTTGGTGTGGGCGTCTTCCCGGAAACGCCGGGCAGCAGCGACCTGCGCGCGCTGTTGCTGCCGGCCGTGCAGTACACCTGGGGCAAAGCCGCCTACGTATCGGGCCTGAAGGCCGGCGTTTGGGGCTATACCTCGGCAGACCGGTCGCTGCGCATCGGACTGTACGCCGAGCCCCGTTTCGGCTACGACGCCAGCGACAGTCCGCGCACGGCCGGCATGCAAGACCGCGAATTCGCCATCGATGCCGGCCCCGGCCTGCGCTGGACCACGTCCGCAGGCGTGCTGAACTTCGATTACGGATTCGATGTCACCGGTCGCAGCAACGGGCAAGTGGCGCAATTGCAATTCATTCGCCCGCTGGTGGCGGAGCACGGCTTTCGTCTGAACGGGCTGGTGAACGCGACCTGGCAGAACGCTGCGATGAACAACTACTACTGGGGCATGCGCGCCCGCGAAACGACCGACGGACTGCCGCGCAACGTCGGCGCAGGCGTCGGCTTTTCCGCTGGGCTGACCGGCCTGCGGCTGGTCGGCAATAATGGCGCAGTGTTCTTCGGCGCCAGCATCAATCGACTGTCAGATGCACAGGCGAACAGTCCGATCGCCGAGCGCAGATATACTCCGGTGATCTACCTCGGCTACGGCTGGCGGCTCTGATCGGAGAGACGCAGTGTCGCCTTTAAGCCGGGACCATTAAAACTTAAAAATATATCTATGATCCTTGGCGTTATTGCAGACGACCACACCGGCGCGACCGATGTGGCCAGCATGCTGGTGAGATCCGGCCTGCGCACGGTGCAGATCATCGGCGTGCCGCAGGCCACCGCCAGTGCCATTGAACCAGCGACCGTCGATGCGGTGGTGATTGCGCTGAAGTCGCGCACCATCGCGCCGGCCGATGCGATCGCCCAATCGCTGGCCGCGCTGCGCTGGTTGCAGCAGCACGGTGTGCAAAGGTTTTATTTCAAGTACTGCTCGACCTTCGACTCGACGGCCAAGGGGAATATTGGCCCGGTGACGGACGCGCTGATGCAGGCATTGGGAACGCACTACACGATCGCCTGCCCCGCCTTCCCGGAAAACCAGCGCACCATCTTCAAAGGCCATCTGTTCGTCGGCGACCAGCTGCTGTCGGACTCGGGCATGCGCAATCATCCGTTGACGCCAATGACGGACGCCAACTTGCTCCGAGTTTTGCAGCCGCAGACGCACTGCACGGTGGGACTGTTGAGCCACGCACAGGTAGCCCAGGGTGCGGTAGCGCTGCGTGCTGTGGTCGAGCAGCGGCATGCCGGGGCGGCAGCTCGCCCGCCGGGCATCATCGACATTGCCGACGCCATCAGTAATCAAGATCTGATGGTGCTGGGCGATGCACTGGCCGATCTGCCGCTGGTGACGGCCGGCTCCGGCCTCGCGCTCGGGCTGGCAGCCGCGTACATTCAGCGCGGGCTGGTCCAGGCCGACGCTCATGCGGCCGAATTGCCCGCGGCCGGTGGTCGTGCCGTGGTGATCTCGGGTTCCTGCTCGGTCGCCACCAATGGCCAGGTCAGGCACTGGCTGGACGCCGGCAAGCCGGCGCTGCGCATCGATGCGCGCGACATCGCCGCCGGCCAGCCGGTGGCGGCACGCGCATTGGACTGGCATGCTCAGCAGACACAGACCGCGATGATCTATGCGACCTCGCCGCCCGACGAAGTCTCGCAGCTGCAAAAAGCCTTCGGTGCGAATGCACTGGGCGAGCAGATCGAGCACTGCTTCGCCGAGATCGCGCGTGGCCTGATCGGCCAGCAGGTACGCCGCTTCGTTGTGGCCGGTGGAGAAACCTCGGGTGCGGTGGTGAATGCGCTCGGCGTGCAGATGCTAAAGATCGGCGACACCATCGACCCCGGCGTGCCATGGACCTCGGGCCTGGTCGGGCAGCCGTTGCTGGCCACGCCGGCGCCGGTGTTGCTGGCACTGAAGTCAGGCAATTTCGGTACCGAAGATTTCTTCAGCAAAGCACTCGCTCTCACCGAGAGGCCGGCCTGATGGCAGCAATGGCGGCGATGGGAGAGACCGAAGGCCTGCGTGCTGAGATATGCCGCGTCGGCAAATCGCTGTTCGAGCGCGGCTATGCGCACTCGACCGCGGGCAATATCAGTGTCAAAACCGATGATGGCTTCCTGATCACGCCCACCGACGCCTGCCTCGGCTTTCTCGACCCTGAGCAGATCGCATTCGTCGATTTGCAAGGACATCAGACCAGCGGCGCAAGGGCCAGCAAAACGCTGTCGCTGCATCAGGCAATTTACGCAGCCGATCCACAGGCGCGCTGTGTCATCCATACACACTCAACTCACCTGGTCGCGCTCAGTTTGCAGGGTGTCTGGCGCGCGCACGACATTCTTCCGCCGATCACGCCGTATTACGTGATGAAAGTCGGCCATGTGCCACTGGTGCCTTACCTTCCCCCTGGCGATCCGGGCATCGCCAGCGGCGTGTCTGCGCTGATCAGCGCGCATATTGCTGCGGGCAAGACGATGCGCGCGGTAATGATTGAGCGGCTCGGACCGAACGTCTGGCATCAATCGCTGGCGGCGGCCATGGCGACGCTGGAAGAACTGGAAGAAACGGCCCGGCTCTGGCTGCTGAGCCAGCGCTCAGTGCCGCCATTAAGCGATGCGCAAATCGATGAGCTGCGTCTGCGCTTCAACCTCACCTACTGAACTCAAGAGGAAAAATGACTGAAGCCGCGATGACCCGCCAGGTTGACCTGCGCAGCGATACCGTCACCCGTCCCACGCCGGGAATGCAGGCCGCGATGATCGCCGCGCCGCTCGGCGACGATGTCTTCGGCGATGACCCGAGCGTGAATGCATTGCAGGACAAACTTGCGCAGATGCTCGGCTTCGAAGCAGCGCTGTTCATGCCCACTGGCACACAGAGCAATCTGTGCGGCATTCTTGCGCACTGCCAGCGCGGCGATGAATACCTTGTCGGCCACAATGCGCACACCTATTTATGGGAGGCCGGCGGCGCGGCCGTGCTCGGCAGCGTACAGCCGCAACCGATCGCCCACCAGGCAGACGGCACACTGTCACTCGAAGCGATTGAGGCCGCCATCAAGCCGGACGATCCTCATTTCGCGCGCACCCGGCTGCTCGCGCTGGAAAACACCCTGGGCGGCAAAGTAATGTCGATGGACTATCTGCAGGCAGCGACTTCGCTGGCGCGTGGCCGCGGACTGGCCACGCATCTGGATGGCGCGCGACTGTTCAATGCGGCGGTCGCGCAGGCGTCACGGCGCGGCCGCGACGCGGGCAGCGAGGCCCGCGCCATTGCGCAATGCTTCGACTCTGTATCCGTCTGCTTCAGCAAGGGGCTGGGCGCGCCGGTCGGGTCAGCCCTGTGCGGCTCGGCAGAGCTGATTTACCGTGCGCGACGGCTGCGGAAAATGGCGGGTGGCGGCATGCGACAGGCGGGCGTGCTGGCCGCTGCGGCAAGCTATGCGCTCGACCATCATGTCGACCGCCTGGCGGACGATCATGCACTCATGCGCGAACTGGCCGCAGGCCTGGCAGGCATCGAGGATCTGTCGTTCGACGCGCCGCAAACCAATATCCTGTTCGTCGAACTACATGGCGCAGCACGTGAACGCGCGCAGGCGCTGGTCGATCATTTGCGCGAGCGCGGCATACTGGCCACCGGGCTGTACCGGCTGCGCTTTGTCACCCATCTGGATGTCGATGCTGACGGCATACGGCGTGCCGTTGCAGCGATACGCGAATTTTTCGGACGCTGATTTCACCGCGATAGAAACGGACGCATCCGCCTGCGTGACAGCCCGGCAGCCGCCTTCGTCAGCGTATCGACGCGTGTCAGACAGATAGGTTGGATCAAACCTGCTCTGCCGCTGTGCGCGGCGTGCGCGTACCGCCAAGTAAGGCACCGGACAAATGCCGGTTGGAGTCGCGCAAGGGTCTATCGGCGACCTCTTCGCTGAGGATCACCCATCGATGTGCCCAGAGCAGAATCGTCGTCGATCGGTAAAGCTCAGAAAAATACTGGCGATTAAAGAGCCTTTACGATCAGCCGAATAGCTGCACCAATAAACCCGACATTCGGGCACCGACTCGCGGGAACGCATGCCAACGAGCGTTCCCGCGAGATTAACTGGTACAGACAAGTTCAGATTTGCTTATCCCGAAATAAGACGAAAGTATCGTTCCGGGTATGGTGCATTCGCACCCGGAGCAACGCCAGAAAACGGATTGCTTCCGAAAGGTAAATTATCAGGAAAAAATAAAATTCTCAGCTGTCAGATTTAACACGCCCATGACTGTAACCGAGTCATCCTCGCTCAACTGGATAACACTCGAACCATCGATTTGATTGATGACGAGGTCCGAAAAATCATCAATACCGGCGATACCACTGATCTCGATTTTGTCTTTGCCATAACC
>JACCDQ011276517.1_pt1 | contig 11752 bp, 7 predicted proteins | sample 7446031 | NCBI WGS metagenome assembly JACCDQ01 (sample SAMN15323442, study PRJNA562643) | freshwater metagenome | isolation source: river surface water | place: USA:Blue River Watershed | collected 2017-08-17
TCGTCGACGAGCACATCGACGCCGTCGCCATCTCCACAGCCCACGGCCACACCGCCGGCGTCGGCGACATGGTGAAGCTCATCCGAGGTGAGTTCAAAGAGCTCACCATCATTGCCGGCAACGTCACCAGCGGCGAGGGCGTCGAGTTCCTCGCCGGCTGCGGCGCCAACGCCATCAAGATCGGTCAGGGCCCCGGTTCCATCTGCACCACCCGCATTGTCGCCGGTGTGGGCATTCCGCAGCTCACCGCCCTCTTCGCCGCCGGCCGCGGCGCCGCCCGCAAGGGCGCCCGTCTCATCGCCGACGGTGGCATCACCAAGTCGGGCGACATCGTGAAGGCGCTGACGCTCTCCGACGCCGTCATTCTCGGCGGCCTGCTCGCCGGTTGCCGCGAGGCACCGGGCGAGATCATGGAAATCTCGGGCAAGATCTACAAACAATACCGTGGCATGGGCTCCCACGCCGCCATGAAGGCCGGCTCCGCCGCCCGTTACGGCCACGACAAAAACGACACCGTGCGCAAAGTCGCCGCCGAGGGCATCGAGGCCCTCAAGGAAGTCTCCGGCTCGGTGGACGACGTGCTGAACGCCCTCATCGGCGGCGTGCAGAGCGGCATGGGTTATCTCGGTGCAAAAGATCTGCCCGAGTTGCGAAAAAAGGCCCGCTTCATCCGGGTTTCCCCGGCTGGCATGAAAGAGGCCGCCCCGCACGACGTGATTGAGGTTTCCAAACGCGGCGGCGATCATTGATCGTTTTTTCATAAGTCTCCTTTGCGGTCTCTTTCCGCGGAAGGAGCCGCTTTAGACGTGCGCAAAGCGGACGATTAGTTAGGCAGTTAACCCAGTAGTCGTCCCCAACCCCTGCGTGCTGCCTACCGTCCAGTGCGCGAATCGGCCTGCCCCGCTTCGTCTCCTGCTCAGGGCCCTGGCAACCGTGCTTTGCGCGGTCGCCATAGCCTGCTTGGGCGCCGAGGACAACCCGCCGCCCGACCGATTCCTGAGGATCTCCGACGACGAGGGGCTGGCGCATTCCGATGTCCGCGCCCTCGCCCAGGACCGGGAGGGATACCTCTGGTTCGGACTGCGCCTTGGCGGACTCACCCGTTACGACGGCTACGAGCTCAAGGTCCACCAGCACGACCCGCTCGACCCGCGCAGCATCGGCAGCCGCATCATCTGGTCCCTCATGGTGGATCGCACCGGCACCCTCTGGATCGGCACCGAGGGCGGGCTCGACCGCTACGAACGTGAGACCGGCACCTTCGTGCATTATCGGCACGATCCGGCGCGCCCCGACAGTCTGGCCCACAACGTTGTCACCTGCCTGTTCGAGGATGCCGCCGGCCGACTCTGGGCCGGCACCCGCAACGGATTGAGCCGGCTCGACGACCGCGAGCGAGGCTCGTTCACCACCTTCCGCCGGCCGCAAGTCATCACGGGCAGCACCGCCAACGACACCTATCGCTCCATCACTGAGGATCCCACGACGGGGCTGCTGTGGCTGGGAGCATCCGACGGGCTGGCGGCCTTTGACCCGCGCACCGGCGCCTTCGCGAGCTTCCTTCACGACCCCGCCGACCCGCAAAGCCTCAGCAACAACGCCGTCAACAAGGTCGTCCGGGATGCAAACGGCATCCTCTGGGCGTTGACGGAGTTTGGACTGAATTCGTTCAAACCGGACTTCACCCGGGTCGCCGCCCACACCGTGCAGCAACCGCGTCTCGTGTTCCGGCACTACCTCCAGCAGGCCGGGCAAGGCAGCCCGGGCATCAACTTCGTGCGTGACGCCACCTTCGACCGCCAGGGTCGCCTCTGGCTGGCCACCCGCGGAGGAGTGCATCTTTTCAACCGCGTCGCCGGAACCTTCACCCCCTATGTCCGCCGGCCGGGCGACCCCGCCAGCCTGGGCGACGACCTCACGCAGGCCATCCTTCTCGACCGGGCCGGCGACCTCTGGATCGGCACCTACGCGGGCGGCGCCAACCTGTTGCGCCTCGGAGCCAAGCCTTTTGCCATCCAGCACAGCCAGCCCGGCGATCCCCGCACGCTCAGCGAGAGTCGGGTCACCGCACTCACATTCGACACCGACGGCCTGCTCTGGGCCGCCACCACCCGCGGCCTGAATCGGCAAAACCGAGACGGCAGTTGGACCCGGTTCCTCCACGATCCCGCGGACCCGGGCTCGCTGCCGTCCAACGACCTGTCCGCCCTCGGCGTCTCCGCCGCTGGTGAGATTTGGACCGGTTCCAACTACGGCGGGGCCTTCCGCTATGATGGCCGGCGCTTTCACGCATTCCCCGTCTCGCCGTCGAACGTCCCCGCCCCGAACGGCTGGCACGACTTCACCGGCGGCCAGGTCAACTCGCTGCTGCCCGATGCAGGAGGCGTGTGGCTCGGAGCCCGCGCCTATGGCCTGGACTACCACCGTGAGGGCCGCTTCCGCCACTACGCACCGCAAGAGCCGGCACCCGATCGCCCGGCGCAACCCACGACCAACGCCGTGCTCGGCTTCGTCGCCGAGGACGGCCGGCTGTGGTTCGCCACCGAAGCCAGCGGCCTGGTTCGCCTCGATCCGCTCACCGACACCTTCACGGCCTTCCAGCCCCCGAACCGGGCACCGGGAGTCGTGCACAGCCTCCACTGCATCGCCCGCGGGACCGGGGACGACATCTGGCTCGGAGCCGCCGACGGACTCTTCCAGTTCGATCCGCGCACTGAGCGGTTCGCGCGCCACTACACGGTGGCCGACGGCCTGCCCCACGCCGCCGTCATGACCATTGTGCGCGACACCCGCGGGCACCTCTGGCTCGGCACGGCCAACGGGCTCGCCGACTTCGACCCGGTCAGCGGCCGGTTCCGCATCTACGAAAAACCCGACGGCCTCCCTTCCGACGTGTTTTCGCAGCGCGCGGGCACGCTCGGTCCCGATGGCCGGGTCCACCTCGGCACCCGCGACGGGCTCGTGAGTTTTCATCCGGAGGAATTGCGCGACAACCCGGTGCCGCCGCCTGTGGTGCTCACGCAACTCCGCTGGCTCGGCGCTCCGCCCGCCGGCAATCCCGCCACTCTCCTGCACCTGCCGGAGACCATCCGCGTGCCTCCCGGCCAGCCCGGCTTTGTGCTCGGCTTTTCCGCCCTCGACTTCGCCGCCCCGGAGAAAAACCGCTTCCGTCACCGCCTCCGGGGCTGGGACGACAGCTGGCGCGAGACGGACGCCCGCGAGCGAAGCGTCACCTACACATCGCTGCCACCCGGTTCCTACACCTTCCAGGTGCAGGCCAGTAACTCCGACCTCGTCTGGAACGACCGGGGGGCCGCCGTGCAAATTGTCGTCGAGCCGCACTTCTGGCAGACTTGGTGGTTCCGCGGCGGATTGCTGGCGACCGCCCTCGCCGCCGGTTACGCGGGTCTGCAATGGCGGTTGCGCACCGTGCGTCGCCGCAGCGCCTGGCTGGAACAGCAGGTGGACCTGCGCACCGCGCAGCTGCAGCGCGAGGTCGCCGTGCGCCAGCAGGCCGAAGCCGGCCTGCGCGAGTCGCACGCCGAGCTTGAGCGCCGCGTCCAGACCCGCACCGCCGAACTCGCCCGCACCAACGCCAACCTGCAGTCTGAGATCGCCGAACGCCGGAGCGTCGAGGTGCAGCTCCGCCAGTCGCAGAAAATGGAGGCGGTCGGCCGCCTGGCCGGCGGCATCGCCCACGACTTCAACAACCTCCTCACGGTCATCCTCGGCCAGAGCACCCTGCTGACCGCCACCGACCTTACTACCGAAGCCCGCAACGAGGCCGTGCGCGACATCAAGGCCGCCGCCCAGCGTGCCTCCAACCTCACCCGCCAGCTCCTTGTCTTCAGCCGGCGGCAGGACATGAAACCGGTCGCCGTGGATCTCAACCAAGTGGTCACAGGTGTTGCCAAGCTCCTTGGCCACGTGATCGGCGAACGCATCAGCCTGCAGACCAACCTGACCCCGGAGCCGCTCGGGGTTCTCGCCGATTCCGGCATGATCGAACAGGTGCTGCTCAACCTGGTGGTCAACGCCCGCGACGCCATGCCCGAGGGCGGCCAGGTCCGCCTCACCACCGCACGCGTCACCGTCAGCCCGGAGCAGGCCACCTGCACGCCCGGCGCTGCGCCGGGTAACTATGTCCGCGCCAGCGTGAGCGATTCCGGTTCCGGCATCCCGGACCATGTCCTGCCTCAGATCTTCGACCCGTTCTTCACCACCAAGGATCCGGGAAAGGGCACCGGCCTGGGCCTGGCCATAACCCATGGCATCGTGCAGCAGCACCAGGGTTGGATCGAGGTGGACACCCGTATCGGCCAGGGCACGACCTTCCATGTCTTTCTTCCGGCCCACGGGATCGCCACCGGCCCCGCGACCCCCGCAACCGCTGCACCGTTCCCTCAGCAAGGAGAAGGCCTCACCGTGCTGCTCGTGGAGGATGAATCCGCCGTGCGCAACGTCGCCCGCCGCATGCTCGAGCGCAGCGGCTACCGGGTGATCGAGTCCACCTGCGCGGCCGAGGCGCTCGAACGCTGGACCCTCCATCGGGAGGAGGTCGCCGTGTTGCTGACCGACATCGTCATGCCCGGTCCGCTCAACGGTCACAACCTCGCCGAGCGCCTGCTCGCTGAGAAGTCCTCGCTGCGCGTAGTCACCATGAGCGGCTACGATCCCGGGGAATTCGCCGGGCACAACGGCCTCACCGCTCCCCATCTGCGCAAGCCTTTCACCGTCGAAGATCTTCTCCGCGCGCTCCGCTCATGAAGTCTCGGTGGCGCGGCGGAATCGAGGCCAGATTGGAGTTGCGGTTCCGGCTTTCCGGCGAATTTTACCGAAACAAAGACAACGGGCCACTTTCTCATCAACTCTTACTCGCATGAAATGTTGTCTCCTCCCCCGCTGGCTGGCGCTCCTGGCGCTGCCGGCCCTGGCCTCGTGGGTTCACGCCACCACGGTCATCGCCCCGAGCTTTGACCGCCTGGTCGATGGCTCGGACTACATCGTGCGCGCCACGGTGAAATCCATCTCGTCCGATTGGCGCGACAACACCGCCAAACCCGGCTCGCGCTACATCGGCAGCCGCGTCGAGCTCGACGTGAGCGAGGTCATCAAGGGCAGCCCGCCCTCCCCGCTGGTCCTCGAGCTGGTCGGAGGCAAGGTCGGCGATGAGGAACTCACCGTGGACGGTGCGCCGCGGTTCACCGTCGGCCAGGAAACCGTTCTCTTCGTGAAGGGCAACGGCCGCCTGATCGTGCCGCTGGTCGGCATGATGCACGGCAAGTATGACGTCAGGAAGAACAAGAAGACCGGACGCGACGAGATCCTTCGCAGCGACGGCCAGCCGTTGTTCCACGAACAGGAGGTAGTCCTCCCGACCGCCTCCGCCAAGGCCTCGGCCCTCAACCAGACCAAGGCGCTGCCCTTGTCGCCCGACGAATTCGCCACCCGCATCCGCAAGAACATCAAATCCCGCAACCGTGAAGACCTTGAATAAGCTCCCGCTGTGGATGGGCCTGGTTGCGCTCGGGCTGGCGTCGGCCACCGGTGCGTTTGCCTATACTTTCTACACCAACCAGAACACGAAACTGCCGGTCAAATGGCCGGCCGGCACCATTCCCCTCCGCGTCATGCTGGGGGACACGGCGAACCTCAGCGACGGCTCCAGCTTCAACACCAGCGCTCGCACCGCCACCCAGACTTGGAACAACTTTCTCGGCTCCGCCCAGTTCCAGACCACGTTTGCGACCGGCACCGCCGGCGATGACAACGACGTCAACGAACTTGGTTTCGCCGCCAACGTCTTCGGCCAGGATTTCGAGGGCACCACGCTCGCCGTCACCACCGGCTTCAGCCGGGGCAACGAGCGGATTGAGGCCGACATCATTTTCAACACGGCCTACACGTGGGACTCCTACCGCGGCAACGCCCGCTTCCAGGGCGTCACGCTGACGCCCGACATCCAACGCGTTGCCCTGCACGAGCTCGGTCACGTCCTCGGCCTGGACCACCCCGATCAGGCGGATCCGGCCCAGACGGTGACTGCGGTCATGAACAGCCGCATCGGCAATCTCGACACGCTCGCCTCCGACGACACCGAGGGCGCCCAGCAGCTCTACGGCCCGCCCGGCCCGCCCGCGAACGACAACTTCGCCAATGCCACGGTCATCACCCTCACCCAGGGCAACAACACCACGCTGAAAGGCTACAACACCAACGCCACCAAGGAAACCGGTGAACCAAGCCACGCCAACGACGGTGGCGACAGCCAGCCGAATCCCGGTGGACGGTCGGTCTGGTGGCGTTGGACTGCACCTTCCAGCGGCAGTGTCACCCTCGACACCAAGGGCAGCTACTATGACACCCTTCTCGGTGTCCACACTGGCACCTCTGTAAATACGCTCACCCGCATTGCCGAGAACGACGACATCAACCCCGGCGTCGTGCAGGCGAGCACTGTCACCTTCAACGTCACCAGTGGCACCATCTACCGCATCGCCGTCGATGGCTTCAATAACAACGACGGGACCGGCGCCGACAACGGCGGCCTCACGCTGAACCTCGCGTTCACCTCCGTCGGCGGCACCCTGCCCTCCATCACCACGCAACCGGCCGGCGCCACTGTCAATGCCGGCGCCACCGTCTCCTTCTCCGTGGTCGCCACGGGCACGGCGCCGCTCACTTATCAGTGGCAGCTCGGAGGCGCCGCCATCAACGGAGCCACCGGCGACACTTACTCGATCTCCAGTGTCACCGCCAATCAGGCCGGCTCCTACTCGGTCGTCGTTACCAATGCCGCCGGCTCCGTGACCAGCAATACCGCCACGCTGACGGTGAACACGCCCGCTCCTCCGGCGCCACCACCGAGTTCCGGCGGCGGCGGTGGTGGCGGCGGCGCGCCAAGCCTGTGGTTTGTCGGCGTCTTGGCTGCCGCGACCCTCGCCCGGCTCCTGCGTCGCTGAGACTTGATGACTGAAGCCGGCCTGCCCTCAGGCCGGTTTTCCCAAAACACCGGGGCGAGGGCGCCCCGGCTCCATCCGATCAATTTCCAAGCCGGCCCGCCCGGAGGTCGGGTCCTACGCATGCGACGCACTGCGGGAGTGACAATCCGCCCGCGTCCGCCATAAAGCCGCCCCGGATGACCCAGCCGACCGCCCCCGCCTTTATACCGCCGGAGATCGCCCGGCTGCTGCGTCATCCGCCACCCGCCACGCTGCTCTGCGCACTCGCGGCGCTGATCATCCAGTTGTTTCCCGAATGGCGCGCGGGATTGCTCTATGACCGCGCCGGAGTCGCCGACGGCGAGTTCTGGCGCATCTGGACGGGGCACTTGGTCCACTTCGGCTGGCCGCATTTTGTCGTCGATGCCGGTCTGCTGCTGATTGTCGGCTGGTTCGCGGAGAACCGGCATCCGTGGTTCACGCGGGCCGGGCTGGTGCTGATGCCCGCCTTCATCTCGGCGTGCATGTTCTGGCTCGAACCCGATATGGCCCGCTACGGCGGCCTGAGCGCCGTGAATCTCGGTCTGCTCGTCTATGTCGCCGCCGAAGGCTGGCGGCACGACCGCACCGAGTGGTTCTGGCCGGCGGTGATCGTCATCTACGTGGCCGAACTGGCCTACGAATACTACCGCGGCGGCCAAGGCGGCGGCGCCATCCGCTTCGACGATCCCGGCATCCGCGTGGCCACCGGCGCCCACTTGGCCGCCGCCGGCTATGTGCTGCTGGCGTTGGGCGCGGGCCTGCTGCGCCGGCTCAAAGCATCTTCCTGATCAACCTCCGCAGCACCGGCCGGATGTGCCGGGCGAGCGCGGGATTCGCGTAGCCGGCCCAAGCCGCCGGACTCGTCGTGTCGAGCGGTTGCGCGAGCGCACCGCCCAATGGCGCCTCGACCACGCACCCGGCTTCGCGGGCGATCAGCGCAGTGCAAAGATCGTAGGGGTGACACACCAGCGCCGACTTCACGCGCAGTTTCTTGAAGACCAGCGGACGCAGATCTGCGATGAAACGGTCGTGACCGGCGATCAGTTCGGCCAGCTGCCCGCCGGAGCAGATATACTGGTCGTCGAAGACGAGCGGCGAAGCAGCCCCGCCTTCGCCATACAGCTCCTGCCACAGCCGCTCCTCCAGCTCCGCCGCCAGTGCCTTGCCTTCGGGAAAAAAGCGGCTGATCGCGGCAAACCCGCCGCGGCAATCCTTCGCCGTGCTCGGTGCCACCGCGATGCGCTGCCGCCGGCCGGAAAGCACGTTCACGGCCTGCGCGACCACGCCCTCTCCCTTCACCGCGCTCAGCTGGTCGGCGCGCCACTGCTTGCTGGTCGGCAGCTCGGTCATCGCCGCGACCACGATGTCGCCGAGATTGGTCTTCGCTCCGCGCTGCGGGGCGAGTCCGGCCAGGCTCCACGCGCTGCGCTTGTCATACATCAGCCCGCGCGTGCCGTCGATCGGGTCGAGGATGCACCGCCAGTGCGTGCGAGCCACCGGGGTTCCCGCGGGAAACGCCACCGCGTCCCGTCCCTCCAGTCCTTCCATGACAATCTCCACCGGCCAGGCCTTGGGCCAGTGCCGGGCGAACCATTCGAGGATGGCGTGCTCGCCGATGCGGTCCACGTGGTAGATCGTGTCGGCCGCGGTCACCGCCACGACCTTGGCAAACTGCCGGCCCTGACGCAGCCGCGCGGCCAACACCGTGTCGCGGATGTGATCCTGCAGGCGGCAGAGCAGGCGGCGGGCGGTTTCGAGATCGCGGGTCGTCATTCCTGAAGGTCCTCACTGAGGCTGATTTCCCGCGGTTCGTCAGGCCCCAAGTTCGGGCATGTGACTAAGTTTTCCGTTGCCGCTCCGCTCCCCGCTCTCTGTTCTCCACCTCTGCTCGCCTCGCCGCAGTCACGGCTCAGGCAAGCCCGCAGTTCTTCACTCCAGTCCCTTGTCCTTGGTCCCTCGTCCTTAGTCTCTGCCTTCGCCCATCCGGCCCATGCCACTCCCCCCTTTCCGCAGCCAGCTCATCGCCGACGTCGGCATCTCCTTCGGTGACGAAGGCAAAGGCCGCCTCATCCCCGAGGTCATCGAGGAACTCCGCCCCACCCCCGCGTCGGTCTCCGTCGTCTTCAAGGTTAACGGCGGCTCCAACTCCGGCCACACTGCCGGCGGGCTGAAACTCAACCTCCTCCCCGCAGGCGTCGTCGCCAAGTCCGTGCCGCACCTCGCCATCGGCGCCGGCGTCGTGGCCGATCCGCGCAAGTTCCTGTGGGAGGGCCGCCCGCTCGAGCCCAAGGGCTACGCCATCTTTTCCCGCCTCGTGATCGACGAGCGCACGCTCGTCTCCGACCTCAGCCACCGCCTGCTCGACCTCGCGTGGGAGGACTACCGCGTCAACGTCCTCAAGGAGGAACCCCGCGGCTCCACCGGCCGCGGCATCACGCCCGCCTACCAGGACGAGACCGGCCAGTGGCAGATCACCTACGCCGACTTCCTCGGCGGCCCGAATTTCTTCGCGCGCAAACTCGCCGCGCGCGCCGACCGCGCCTGCCGCACCATCCAGCACGTCTGCCAGGTCTCGCCCGCCGCGTGGGACGCCTTTTTCGAGAAGCTCACCACCGCCGAGACCAAGGCCAACGCCGAGGCCATCGAGCTGGGCCTGTTCCCGAAGAGCGATTTCGACTTCATCCGCTTCAAGGGCGCCGCACCGTTCACGCTGAACCTCGACGCCCTCACCGCCGCCTACTGGGAAGCCGGCCAGCAGCTCCGCGCCAACATCGGCGAGGTGCGCGAGCTCGTCCTCCGCGAACTGGCCGCCGGCCACAGCATCGTCGGCGAGTTCGGCCAGTCCTACTGGCTCGACAAGCGCCACGGCTACTCGCCCAACGTCACCGCCTCGCACACCTTCACGCCCGAGTTCTTCGAGAGCGCCGGCATCCCCGTGCAGCCGATCCACACCTTCGGCGTCGCCAAGGCCTACGACACCAAGGTCGGCACCCACACCTTCCTCACGCAGATGCCCGACGACCTGCCGCTCTGCCAACGCCTCAAGAAGCTGGAGTTCGGCGTCACCACCGGACGCCAGCGCATGGTCGGCTGGTATGACGCCGTCGAGAAGGGCGACGCCCTTCGCTACGGCGGTTACCAGGACCTGATGATCAACAAAATCGACGCCCTCTCCGGCGCCGACGAACTGCTCATCTGCACCGCCTACGAGGACGCCACCGGCCAGCGCTTCGGTCACGTCCCGCGCAACGAGGCGCTCCGCAAAACCCTCCGCCCCGTCTATGCCAAGCACGGCGGCTGGGCCGAGGACATCAGCGGCGTCCGCAAATTCGCCGACCTGCCGAAGAACGCCCAGCGCTACACCGCGGCGATGGTGCGCAGCGTCCTCGAAGTCGCCTACCCCGGAAAGCTGCCGGCCGTCCTCCCCAACCTCCGCTACCTCGGCGTCGGCCCCGAGCCCTCGCAGATCATCAAAGACGTCCCCGCCACCGCGGAACTGATTAAGCTGGGTTGACCCTGTCGCGCCTTGCCCTGGCCACCAACCAGCCCTGCAGCCGGTTGAAGACCTCGCTCAGGGTCGCCTCCTTCACCTTGGCTGAAGCCTTGCCATTGACGCGGATGCGATAGCGCCCGGCCGCCGGATTAGAAACGAAAGGCGTATCGTTGGGAGCCGGGATGAGTTCCACTTTCAGAGATTCGCCGGTCTTGTGGTCCTTCAACGAGAGTCGAAATCTTGCACTGGGCCGAGCCATGAGCGGGATTGAAATTTGCACCGTTGCCAGACGGAAGCCCTTGGTCTTCCGTATCCGACATGAAACCGGCCGCAAAAACTTACTAGGCCGAATAGCACTGTTCGCCGAAAGAAGATCATGGAAGGAGCCCTCGCCAAAGATCGTTCGATTGCCGCGCTAGTCGCTCGGCTGTTTGTCCGATTTCCTGAAAAGATCGAAGTCGTCGATCACTGGGATTCTGATCTCTGTGCCATCGGAGTTCGGCTTAAGGGAAGGCCGGCACCGCTGGTCTATGTGAGCACTTGGAAGAAAGAGACCGGCCGGTTTTCAGTGGTCCTGGAAGAGATCACGCCTTCCGGAAAGAAGGCCGAGTGCGAGGTGCCGGACTGTGATTTTGACGCCTTGTGCGAGATTATCTCGAAAGGCTCTGCGCCGTGAAAATCAGAGGGCGAACCAGGCGGCACGGACAACGCCGGGGAGCTACGCTCCCCTCCGTGTCTGACCTTTGACGTTGAGACTGTCGAAAAACTCAAAACATGAAAACGAGGCTGAAAATACCCCCGCTAAAGTCGCCTAGGATTGAAGATATCGAACTAGTCCTAATGTTACCACCCTCAGGTTTTAGCGAAAACTGACTTTTTCGACAGTCTCATTAGCCAAAGAATGAAGACGGTGATCGACAAGATTGACGCTCATCCGCCGCATGCGTTTTCTCCCGAAGAAATTCGCGCTTTTCTGCGGCTATTGCCGGGGGACCTCTTGCGTGACGTTGCCGTGGTCCGACTATCGAACGCGATAGAGCACTGCGCAGCTCTTCGCGTTGCTAATTTTTCGCGACTCGAACGCCGGCTTGTGATTGTTTCACGAAGCGTTTCTCGCGATACCGCGATGCTTGAGGTAATACGCTGCTTGATCCAAAGTAATAGGCGCCTTCCTGCGAGTTACGGCCGCGGTCCAAGCGCGCCCTCAAGCTCTAACGTCGAGAAAATCGTGCAGGATTTATTTGCTCATGTGTCTCCGCTGATGCCAGTTCCGGCA
>JACCDQ011719990.1_pt1 | contig 11752 bp, 12 predicted proteins | sample 7446031 | NCBI WGS metagenome assembly JACCDQ01 (sample SAMN15323442, study PRJNA562643) | freshwater metagenome | isolation source: river surface water | place: USA:Blue River Watershed | collected 2017-08-17
CTTCGGCTGAACCCTTGCGGGCGGCCGAGTCTTGGTCGGCGCCGGAATCTGGAATGCGACAAATTCGCTCAACAACCACCGCGGTCGCGGTCATGAAAAGCGCCCCTAGAGCTGCTGCCACGTTCGGCCAGATGGCATCCGTGATAACCGGTGCCGTCGCCTGAAGCCAAACCACGCCAAGATACCATCCGAAGAAAATTGCACCCGAAATAGCGATTGCCTTGGCCAGGGTGACCAACCGAACGGCATAGAAAGGGTTGATGCGTTTTGGCCTTGGGGCGTTGGCCTGTTTTGCGACTCGGGCCAGGCCGGCACGATATCGAATCATCGGAATCGCGAAGGCAATCAACAGCGCACCAATTATTGGCAGCGTGAGAATGATGTTGATGCCAGCTTGAGGTGTTTGGCCCCCACCGGCAACGATGAACTTAGGCAGCAGGTAACCCGCTGTAACCGCCGAGACTGCCCAACCAAGCAAAGTTAAAACGCGCGTCTGTTTCATTTGCTCAACCAAACCTGGTCTTGCATGGGTGCCGCCAATTCTTTGACCGAACCATAGCCTGGCAAGATCGCATCGGGGTCGAGCATGGCCCAGGGCACCACCACGAATGCGCGCTCGTAGGCACGCGGGTGGGGAATGGTGAGCTCTTTGCCTGATTTGAGAACGTCACCGTAGGTAATGATGTCGATGTCGAGAGTGCGTGAACCCCAGCGCTCGAGGCGAATTCGGCCGTGCTCGGTTTCGATTCGACGAATTTCAGTTAGCAGTTCTTTTGGCTTGAGCGTGGTGTCGATTTGCACAACACCGTTCATGTAGTTCGGCTTGGTTTCGTCGACACCGGCTTCGGTCACCGCTGCAGATTCGACCAGTGGCGAGCATCTGACGCCCTTGATGCCCGGGGTCGCTGCCAGGGCCTTGAGTGCCGAGCGAATGGTTTTGCGGCGCTTGCCTAGGTTTCCGCCAAGCGCCAGAATTGCGCGAACCGGTTCAGCCATGAACTTCTTTCTTGGCTTTAACGGTGACTGAAACATCTTCGAACTCATAAACGATAGGCGCGTTTGGCTTGTGAACGGTGATTTCGGCCTTGATGATTGGGCTGGCAGGGCCGCCAAAGTTGAGCACAAGATCAAGCAAGCGCTGAGCGAGGGTTTCGAGCAGGTCGACCGGCTGGGCCTTTACGTTGTCGACAATTGCCTTGGCTAGATCCCCGTAGTGAACGGTGGCATTCAGGTCGTCATTGAAGGCCGCTTTGTTGCCCGAGATCCATACGGTGGCATCGATGTAGAAGTCTTGGCCGTTTTGGCGCTCAAAGTCAAAAACCCCGTGGTGCGCATAAACCCGCAAACCGGTGAGCTTGATTTTGTGAGTTTGAGGTTTGTGAGGCATGGCTTAACTCTATTGTTTGCCCTCGGCATCGCGCAGCGCGGCGACGATTGCGATGGCGTCGGATGTTGCTATGACGTTGTGCACTCGAACGCCCCAAAGCTTGCGTTGCAGCAAAAGAGCGGTGAGCACGGCCGTGGCCAAATCTCGGCGGCTGTTGCTTATGCCATTGGAGGGCGAGTTGACGGTAGTTGTATCGCCCGAGGGTAAACCGGATTCACCGGCAGCAAGATCTACGTCTAGTGCACCGGCAATGAATCGCTTGCGGCTAGCACCAACCAAGATGGGCAGTTCGAGCTTTTCAAGTTCATCAAGCCTTGCTACGAGCTTCCAGTTTTGAGCCTGGTCTTTGGCGAAGCCTAGACCCGGGTCGACAACAATTTTGGCGCGTTTCACTCCACCCGCGATTGCCGAATCGACCCGAAGCTGAAGCTCGTGGGCCACATCGGCGGCAACATCAAGATAGTTGTTTAGTTGGTCCATATCGGTGCTGAAGCCGCGCCAATGCGAAATGACAAAAGTTGCACCGGTGGTTGCCGCCACGGCGATCATTTTTGGGTCAGCAAGCCCGCCCGAAACATCGTTGATGATGGTTGCGCCGGCAGCGACCGCTGCCAGAGCGGTGGTCGCATTCATGGTGTCGATACTGATTTTCACATCGCTGTTGCCACTTGCAAGCAGGTCTCCGTGAATCGCTTCGATTACCGGCACGACTCGAGCCAATTCTTCTTCGACGGCAATTCTTTCGGCACCTGGCCGGGTGGACTCGCCGCCTACATCGATGATGTTTGCGCCGCCCATAACCAGCAGGCGAGCATGATCTAGCGCTGCCTCAACTGAAGAGTATTTGCCGCCGTCGCTGAATGAGTCGGGGGTTACATTCAGCACTCCCATAACCAGCGGTCGGTGAAAACTCATTTTGAGATCAAGCCCATTACTTCGGCACGCGCCGCTGGCTCTGAATAGCAGCCACGAGAAGCCATGGTTATTGTGTTTGCCTCGGGTTGACGAGCGCCTCGCGAAATCACACAGTGGTGGCGAGCCTGAACGACAACCACAACTCCCTTGGTGCCGAGGCCATCCTCGAGCGCGTCGGCAATTTGAGCGGTTAGATTTTCTTGCAATTGAGGACGAGCCGCAATGATCTCAACCAACTTTGGCAGTCGACCTAGGCCAACGACTCGATCGCTTGGCAAATATGCAATGTGTGCAATGCCGGTGAAAGGCAGCAGGTGGTGCTCACACATGGACACAAAGTCGATGTCTTTAAGAATTACGACGTCGTTGTGCTCGGCTTCGAAGGTGTCGGCTAGCGCCGATTTTTCATCGATGTCGATGCCTTTGAAAAACTCGGCATATGCTTCGGCAACCTTTTGCGGGGTTGCCAACAATTCGGCGCGGGTTGGGTCTTCACCGATGGCAGCAATAAGCTCTACCACCGCTGCCTTAACGCGCGCTGAATCAAACACGATTTACTCGGTTGGCTTCTTTGGTGCCGGTTTCTTGACCGCTGGCTTTGACGTGGTCTTGGCAACTAGAGACTTGGCCGCAGGCTTGCGCTTGACTGCCGGCTTAGCAGCCTTCGCTTCAGCGGCCGCAACCTTCTTTGCCTTCGCTGCCGACGAGCCCTTCACCGGAATATCAATCGGACCCTGCTTTGAAACCGGACGGGTCTTTTTGCTCAACCACTGTGCGCGCGGAGCGATCTTCTTAACGTTTTTGAAGATTGTCGCGATTTCTTCTTGGTTCAAAGTTTCGCGCTCCATGAGCTCTTTGGCCAAGGCGTCAAGAATCGCGCGGTTCTGGTTTAGAGCCTTGTAGGCTTCATCATGCGCGGCGTCAAGGATTGCACGAATTTCTGCATCGATTTGCTGAGCGGTGGCCTCAGAATATTCTCGTGCCTGAGCCATGTCGCGCCCGATAAAGACCTCGCCTCCGCCGCCGAAGCTAACTGCGCCGATGGTTGAGCTAAAGCCATACTGGGTGACCATCTGGCGGGCAATTGAGGTTGCCTTTTCGAAGTCATTCGAAGCACCGGTGGTTGGGTCGTGGAAAACAATTTCTTCAGCAACGCGGCCGCCCATGGCATAGGCAATCTGGTCGAGCAGCTGGTTGCGTGAAACCGAGTAGCGGTCTTCGAGTGGCAAGACCATGGTGTAACCCAAGGCGCGACCGCGAGGCAAAATAGTCACCTTGGTCACTGGGTCGCTGTTATTCATTGAAGCGGCAACCAAAGCGTGGCCAGCCTCGTGATAGGCGGTGTTCAAACGCTCTTGGTCTTGCATCAAGCGAGTCTTCTTCTGAGGCCCGCCAATGACTCGATCGATTGCCTCGTCAAGGGTTGCCGCGGTGATCTTGCTCTCATTCTGACGAGCGGTCAAAAGCGCGGCTTCGTTCAAAACGTTGGCCAAGTCGGCACCCGTGAAACCAGGGGTGCGTCGGGCAACAACTGCCAAATCAACGTCGTTGGCCATTGGCTTGTTCTTGGCGTGAACCTTCAAAATTTGTTCGCGACCAATTAGGTCCGGAGCACCCACTCCGATCTGACGGTCAAATCGACCGGGGCGCAGAAGTGCCGGGTCAAGAATGTCGGGGCGGTTAGTTGCCGCAATCAAAATCACGTTTGTCTTTGAGTCAAAGCCGTCCATCTCAACCAAAAGCTGGTTCAGTGTCTGCTCGCGCTCGTCGTTGCCGCCGCCAATTCCGGCGCCGCGGTGGCGACCAACTGCATCGATTTCATCTACAAAGATGATTGCCGGGGCAGCCTGCTTTGCCTGCTCGAACAGGTCGCGAACGCGCGAAGCACCCACACCGACAAACATCTCAACAAAGTCAGAACCAGAAATTGAGAAGAATGGAACACCCGCTTCGCCGGCTACTGCCTTGGCGACCAGGGTCTTTCCGGTTCCGGGAGGGCCATACAAAAGCACACCGCGAGGAATCTTTGCACCGAGCTTCTGGAACTTCTCAGGTTCCTTCAGGAACTCCTTGATTTCTTGCAGCTCTTCTAGGGCCTCATCGGCACCAGCGACGTCGGCAAACGTGACTGTGGACTGCTCTTTATTCACGAGCTTCGCGCGCGACTTGCCAAAGTTCATGACTTTGCTGTTGCCGCCCTGCATGCCAGACATCAAGAACCAGAAGATTGCGCCGATGATGATGAACGGAAGCAGCGAACCCAGAAGCGCAAGGTACCAAGGGGTACCCTGAACGTCATCGTTGTAGCCCTTGGTGATTTGGGCGTTGGCGATTGCTTCGGTGACCTGTGCGCCACGTGGCTGAACGTAGTAGAACTGCACGTTTTTGCCGTACTTGGCATCTTCGTTGGTCAGCACAACGTCTACACGCTGGTCGTTGCCGAGAATTTTGACCGATTCGGCCTTGCCGTTTTCGATGAGGCTTAGGCCGTAGGCGGTGTCGACCTTTTTGAAGGTGCTGCCGTTTACCATCGACGAGCCGATGAGCAAAACCAAAACGGCGGCAAAAATCCACACAAATGGGCCGCTGAGAATCTTCTTGAAGTTCATGCTTGAGGCGTTTGCCTCATTCCTTTCTAGGCGTAAACCGAAGGCGCCAAGATTGCTACGCCCTTTAGGGTGCGATAACGCTCGGCATAGTCGAGGCCGTAGCCAACGACGAATTCGTTAGGAATATCAAAACCAACAAGTGCGACATTTACTTCCACCTTTGCGGCAGTTGGTTTGCGCAGCAATGCAACAACCTCTACCGAGGCCGCACCGCGAGCCTCAAGGTTGGCGACCAACCAGCTCAGAGTCAGCCCAGAATCAATGATGTCTTCGACGATGACAACGTGGCGACCGAGCACATCGGCATCAAGGTCTTTCAAAATGCGAACCACACCAGAAGAAACCGTTCCCGAACCGTATGACGAAACCGCCATCCAGTCCATTTGAACCGGGATCTGAATTGCGCGCGAAAGGTCTGCCATAAACATGACCGCACCCTTCAAGACGCCGACCAAGAGAACGTCTTTGCCTTCGTAACGCTTGTCAATTTCGGCCGCAAGTTCAGCAACTTTGGCGTTGATTTGCTCTTCGGTGACTAGCACCTTGGTGATTTCGTTGCTTACCTTCGAGAGGTCCACTTAGCAGGCTCCTGGTTTGAGGGTTTTAGTGGTTTTCAAGATGATTTTCTCACCCGTGCGTTCTACTCTAACGCCTGGCAGGGTCAGCGGTTTCTGCCCGTGCCAGCGGTCGACCAGCTCATCAACGCCAAGGATGTGCACTCGCGCAAAAGTTGGGGCATCCAAAATGTCTAGTGCTCTGGCGACGACCCGGTGTCGAATGGCGAGCGGCAGTGCTTGGAAGCCCTGGACATCGAGCTGAACCGCGTTGGATTTCATCGAGGCAACCTGCCCAAAAGCCTGTTCCGACAGGGTTGTTAGCACTTCGTCATCTTCGCGAAGTTGCTCGGCCGTTCGCACCAGAGCGGCGGAGATGCCCGGGCCGAGCTCGGTTTCGAGCATCGGAAGAATTTGCTTTCTGACTCTAACTCGGGTGTATCTGGGGTCTTGGTTCATGGGATCTAGCCAAGGAACCAGTTTGCTGTCAGCGCAAAAATTCTCGACTGTTTTTCGACTGATGCCCAGAAGCGGACGCAAATAACGACCCGAGTGGAAAGCCATGCCGTTTAGCGACCGAGCGCCAGATCCTCGAGCCAAGCCGAGCAAAACCGTTTCGGCCTGATCGTCGAGAGTGTGACCGAGCAAAATGGCAACGGCGTCTAGTCGAGCGGCCGCTTCGTCAAGGGCACCGTAACGGGCCACCCTGGCGGCAGCTTCTGGGCCGCCCGAGGTACCAACATCCACTGTTTTGATTTCGACTGGTTCGAGCCCGAGAGCGACCAACTTGTCGAAAGTTGCCTTGGCAACCTCGGCAGAACCGGCCTGCATTTGGTGGTCAACCACGATTGCACCAACCCGGATGCCGCCGCGCGGCCCTTCAAACGCGGCAGCCGCGGCGAGCGCGAGCGAATCTGGGCCGCCCGAGCAAGCGATCAAAACCAACTCATCTTTGCGAACCCCAGCCAACTCGAGCGATTCACGAACGGCGCGACGAACATCGGCGATAGCGGCGGTTAGTCGTGGTCGGCGGTTCACCTAATCGAGTTTGCCAGACTTAGCCTCGCTTAGGCGCCCTTTACCGATCCGACCACTAGATAACAGAATTCGACCACAGAGCTTCGGTCTTTGTTGGTCAACCATTCGACAGGGCCGCCAATCGAGACGACCTTGTGCTCACTAATCGGGGTCTTGCTCGTAACCGTCAAAGTGCCCGAAGCCTGTGTGGCCAATCCTTCTGAGTTCTTCAGATCGAGGGTTACTAGCCTTTGATCTCCGATTCCCACTTCACTCAGGTCTTCGGCCGAACCAACCAACTTGAGGCCAGACTCGTGCAGATCAACGACTCGCACCCATGAATCCTGAATCGAGGCATCCAATTCGACTGGCTCTCGCCAGGTTGATCTGGTTTGAATGAGTGCCGAGTACTTAACCAGCATCGGAACCAGAATCGAGAGTTCGAAAAGAGCGAAAAAGATTGAAAGGATCCAGCCAAAAGCCGGCAGTGGAGCGAGAAAATGCCAGACCATTTCGCTCAGCAAACGGGTGACCAAGGCGCCGATCAAGAGGAAAGCTGCTACACCGGGCAACCAAAGGAGAGCCAGTGAGGCAATTGCTGATTCAGAGGTTCCAGCCTTAGGCGTGACTTTAAATGTCTGCTTGCGTCGAAGAACGGTGTCAACGAGTGCGCCGACGTGAATCGACGAGTTCATCCAAGCGTTCTGCGAACCTCCAAATGGAAGTTGCTTGCCGCCCGACATGCCCCACACCGCGAGAATCGCGAGCGCCTGCTGAATAGCCCACAAAATCACCACGTTTACCGAGGCTGGGTTGAGTGGCAGCTGGGCGGTTAGCAAAAGCCAAACCAAAATTCCAGCGAAAATCATGTGTTGCACCGAGACCAGGTAGTACACGAAATTTGACAGGTAGGAAAGGCGTGCTCGCCAGGCATAACCTCGGCCGAAAATTGGAGACTTTCCGCCGAGCAGAATTTCAAGCGTGCCTCGAGCCCAGCGGTAACGCTGAATGATGAAGGCAGAAAGGTTTTGCGGTGCCAAGCCTTTCAACAGAATTTCATTGTGGTAAACCGCCTTGAAACCAGCTCGGTTCAGGGCCAACGTGGTCTCTAGGTCTTCGGTGATGGTGTTTGTTGCAAGACCACCAACCGATTTCAGTGCCGACACTCGCAACACTGCTCCCGAACCACACCAAAAAACGGCTCCGCTGCGCTGGCGACCAGGCAACAGAACATCAAAAAATAGCGATTGATCGTGAACATCGTTGTCATAGTGCTGCACCGAGTCAAGGTTTCTAAAACCGTGAGGGGTTTGCACTACGGCAACTTTTTCGTTCACAAAATACCCGGTGGTGTTTTCAAGTATGTCTGGTGAGGCAACGTGGTCGGCATCGAGAATTAACACAAATGAGGTGTTGAGTTTCTTCAAAGCGTTGTTAATGTTTCCGGCCTTGGCATGCTCGTTCGACGAGCGAGCTATGTATTTGGCGCCGTATTCGATGGCAAGATCTCGAACCCACTTTCGACGCCCATCATCGAGCAACCAAACCTCTTTCGCACCGCGAATCTTCATCGCTGCCATCAAGGTAGGTTCTAGTACTTCGAGTCCTTCATCGAAGGTTGGAATTAACACTGCACTTGAACCGCTGACCTGACCAAATTCATCATCTGCAGGGGTCAGGTTCCAGGCATCCCTCACGAATAAGGCCATCGACAACCAGCCAATTAGCTCTGCACCCCACAGCAACCAGAACAGAATCGGGTTGATTCCTTCGGATGTGTAGATTAGGCGCCAGCCCAGATAACCGGTCGAAAAGGCGATTCCCGCGATGCCGATCCACCTAGTGACTCGATGATATTTTCCGAGTCGTTTTCCGATGCGCACAGTCAAAAGACTCGCGGCATGCGATTTGCGGTTTTTGTAGATATTCAATGTCCTGCCCCCGTTCTAAGGCGGGCCGGTTTCGTCTCTGCTCTCCGCTGAATTAAGACGACCAATTTATCCAGCGGGTCATTGCTCCCAGAGATAGGCTAACTCATTTATTCGTGGTCGGTAGTCCTAAACTTGACGCAGAGAAAGAATTTTTTGAGCCAAGGAGAACCATGGGTTACGAAGCAGTTATCGAGATTCCTCGCGGAAGCCGCAACAAGTATGAGGTTGACCACGTCACTGGTCGCGTGCACCTAGACCGCGTTTTATTCACTCCTTTTGTGTACCCGGTTGACTATGGATTCTTCGACAAAACCCTCGGTGGCGATGGCGATCCGCTAGACGCACTGGTGCTTCTTGAGTTCCCGGTTTTCCCAGGCGTGGTTGTAGACGTTCGCCCAGTTGGAGTTCTTCCTATGGAAGACGATGGAGGTATCGACGAGAAGGTAGTTTGCGTTCAGACCAAAGACCCTCGTTGGGCCCACATCCAAGACATCAATGACGTGCCTGAGCAGACCAAGAACGAGCTTCTTCACTTCTTCTCGCACTACAAAGACCTCGAGCCTGGCAAGTGGGTAAAGGTTGGAGAGTGGCAGGGCAAGGATGTTGCCGAGCGCCTCATCAAGGAAGCCCAAGAGCGTTACATGACCGAAGGCGATGGCGCTAAGGCAAAATCGTGCGACTGCGCCGAGGGCTGCTGCAAGTAATTTCCAGCATCAATCTCTGAGGGGTCTGACCGTGATGGTTGGGCCCCTTTGTGTTTCTGCTTATCGGTTCAGGCAATAGTCGTTCCAGTGACTCCATCCAAGTTAAAAAATTGCCCGGTTTCTTGTCGCTTGAATCGCCCATTCAAACAGCAAAATTGCCCCTATTTTTCAGCAAAAAAACGGAAATTGCGCGGACCCGTTTTTATCAATTCATAACGGCCATAATGAGCAGGAAAACTTAGACGGACGTCTCCCTTGATTATCTGCGAAATCTGATTTTCAAGGCTCTTCTCTGGCAAGACATCCATGCCACTGGCCAATAAAACTAATTCGATCAAGGATGGAACCAAGTAATAATCCGTGTTGCCAATCGACTTTCGAACCGCAAGTTGCGCCCTAACCAACCGGCGAAACCAAGCTCGAGCCGTTGCCTGCGTGATGTTGCAAGCGACAACGAGGTCATGCACGGTTGCGCAAGGATGGGCCATCAAACCAGATGCAAGCACCTGAGTCTTGGTTCGCGGGGTAACTCTGGCACGGTTGCACTTATCACTGAATGCGGCAGCCCACGCATTTAGGGCCACCGACACTTTGTCGCCAAAAATCGAGGGGTGAATTCTCGAGCTTCGAAAGGCTTCAATGGTGGCTCTGCCTTTCAGCCCATAGTGCAGCCCGCGACCATGCTTATCGATCAAAAGCAGTTCCAACAGGTTGACTTTGGATGGGTCAATCTCTCGCCAGGCGGCACCCAGCGCGGTGAGATTTTTAGTTGCGAGATCAAGTCGAGCTAAGAACGTTGAGTTTTCCATCCTCCGACTTTTGCACCTGCAGCCTTTGATTTTTTGACCGCAGGCAAATCAGTGGATAACTTTTTCAACCGAGCTGAATTTTTCCCACTCAAAATCGGTGACGAATTATGCACATGAATGGACTGCTCATGTTCAGAAAAATTGGTGAAATTTTTAACATGGATGGAGTCAGCCCGGGGTTACCCCGCCCCTAGAAATCGATTAATTCGACTTGATAAGAGGCCACTGAGCCCTCAACCAGTTTTTCTTTCTTTCTAACATCGGCCTTTACCATCAACATGTATGAGCCCTCAGAAGCTAACGGAAATATCGAAGTTCGCCATGTCGTCGAACCACAAGAGGCCTCAACGCGAACCGCACCAAAACCTCGCCGAAAAGCACCTGATACCTCTTTGATTTCTTCAAAATAATCTTTAGGCAGAAGCACGAACTGGACTTTAGCTTGTCCCGGCCAAAGCGTTAGTCGGCCTTCAAACTCATAACCCATTAGCAGCTACCTAGTTGCGGCCCTTTAGGCACTCGGGCGACCCGCGTAGGGGAACATTTCACCCCAGCGAATCGGCACGATTCGAACGGTTCGAGCCGGGTTCGGAGCCTCAATCATCATGCCGCCGCCAACAAACATAACAACGTGATATTTGTCGCCGTCAAACGCGCTCTCTTGCGAGTACCAAAGCAGGTCACCGACCTTCATCTCGCTAAGTGGCACAAGCTTTCGAGCGGCACCCATCGTGCGGAACTGATTTGTTGCCGAGTGCGTTCCGATATAGATTCCTGCGGCAGAGTAACCGGCCTTCATCAGACCCGAGCAGTCCCAAACGTCTGGCCCCATCCCACCGAGCACATACCGTTCGCCCAGCTGCGCCTTCATAAAGTCGAATGCAATTTGAACCTTGCCGGCATCGGGGTCACCAACCGCATACAGCTCAGGGGCACTCATGTTGGCCGAACCAGCCTGCTGGCGACGTTCGGCGGCCAAACCTTCGGCGCGCTGACGCTCTAGATCCGAAGCCGTGTTGCGCAAAGTGGCTAGCTGCGCATACATGGTCTTGCTAACTCGGTTGTTCTCATCAACCTTTGCCTGCACCGCACCGGCAGCGTTTCGTGCCTCGTCAAATAGCACCTTGGCCGCCGATGCCTTAGTAGCTAGTTCGTCTTTGGCAACCTGCAGTTGGTCAGTTAGGGCCTGAGCGTAAAGCTGCTGAGCAATTGAACGCTGGTAGATCTCATCACTCTGTTGAGCAATCTTTTCGTTGGCACCCAACTTATAAAGGAGGTCATCGGCTTTGCCCGCATTCAGGAACAAATCCAACGATGTACCTGCAGCACCACCGCGATACATTTGCGCGGCAATCTGCCCGAGTTGGGTCTTTGCCTTGCCGGCAGCAGCGGTGGCCGCATCGGCCTGAGCCTGCAGGCTGTTCACCTTCACGGTCACCTTGTCGACTTCGCCCTGAGCCTGGTTGAACGCTTCACCCTTGATCTGGGCGACTCGACCGAGCTTTTCGGCATCAGCCTCGAGCTCGGCAATAATCGCATCCAGCCGAGCGATCATGGCCTTCTTTGCGGTCACATTCTTTTTGGCAGCAGCTACCTCGGCAGCTGTTGGGTAACTTGGAACCGCCCAAGAAGGCGCAACCACGGTTGCGGTCAGGGCCAAGCCCGCAGTTGCGACAACTGCGATCAGGGCGCGCGAAAGACGACGGTTCATACCTTCGAAACTAACACGGCTTGCGCAAACTGCCCAGTAGCGACTATTCTTTCCTCTTGGTGCTATGAAGTATCCGCTTTGTAGGCCCCATCGTTTAGAGGCCTAGGACACCGCC
>JACCDQ012228705.1_pt1 | contig 11751 bp, 10 predicted proteins | sample 7446031 | NCBI WGS metagenome assembly JACCDQ01 (sample SAMN15323442, study PRJNA562643) | freshwater metagenome | isolation source: river surface water | place: USA:Blue River Watershed | collected 2017-08-17
CACGCAGCAATCTCAGGGGATGGTAACAAGAGCTACGCCTGCTGGATCTCAGTGTGTTGACCCAATGACGGGAGAAGTTGCGCGAGCAGAGTATATAACCCCCAGTGCCGATTTTTCAACCCAGAAAAGAAATGCAGCAAGCGCTCCAAAGCCTCAAGCCCCAAAAGTATCTTCTGCCAAGTGTGACGCCAGCATGAAACTTGGTACGCGTTGCCAATGTCCATTTGAGATGAGTGCATTAAGCTTTGTAGATGAAAAATTTAATGGAGCAAGTTTTTGTGTAAAGGCATCAAATGATGATGAAGCTAGGACAGCATGTACGCCTTATGGCTATCGCTATGTAAACCCTGGAAATCCAGACTATTTACCTTCAAATGGAGCTTGGGGAGATTCTAGTTCAAATAATTTAAATTTTTATTTTTGTTATAAAGGAACTACCAAACAAGAAATGTGTAAGGCTGCAAACGCGAAGCGCCCCGAGTTAAAATTTACTTGGTCTAATATTGGATCTGTCTTGCATAAAGATGGAATATGTAAATGCGATACAAATGGCGATTCAACTTTGGAAAACTGTAATAAGGCTACAATTGAGCCCGTAGCTAAGGAAACTGCTTGTGGTACAAATCAAAAGAAAGATTCAAATGGAGCCTGCGTTTGTGAAGACGGTTATAAATGGGATAGTGGAAATTCGCAAACGCGAACTTGTATAAGTTTACAAACTAGTAAATCGCCTGGAGATCTCAGTGAAGAATTAATAAACTGTGCTCAAGCGTTTGAAAAGCGCGCTGCTGAATGTGAATCTTCTGCGACTAAAGCTAAAAAAACTTGTGATCAAAAAAATCCTGATAATCCTGAAGTAACTGATGCTTTGGGTGCAACTGAACTCGTAAATGAAATGTTTCTAAAAAAGAACCAAGGAACGGGCATAGTTTCAGAATGTTTACAGGCGGGTGCTTTGGCTAGAAGTCCAAAAATAATTTTAGGGGCGCTCAAAGACAAGTGTGACTCTAATTTTGAAGAATGCAGTAAATTATGTACCGAAGAAGAAGTTCAAAACTACACAAAACAGTGTGGGGATATAGCAGACAAAGTGGCTAAAGAAGAACTAAGAACAAAAAATATTATAGAAAGCCAAAATAAAAATAAAATTTATTACCTAGAAAAGTTAGATCTTGTTAAAAAAGGTCAAGAGTCTGGGGCTAAATTTTGTAAAGAAGATGCCTCTTCAACACGAAGTGTCTTCAGCGATGTTCTTAAGGGTTTGGGAGAATCTTTTGTTCAGGCTCAACGTTGTGCTTGTCAGGCCTCTTCGAATGGGACTTCGACATGTAACTCTTTACCGACGGCAGAACAATGTGCGGCGAATCCGTCTTTAGCGGGTTGTGTGCCGGTAATTTCTGTCGACATTTGTACTCCGGGTTCTCAGAACTACAGCTATCAAGGTTGTAAATGTCAGCAAGATCCAAAAGCTGTCGGGTGCCCACAGTATGCAGCGGCAAATCCAGGTATGAGTGGTTTTGCCGGAGCTGATATTGGAACCGGATCGAGTGGCGCTGGAGTTTCTTTTGGTGGCGCAGGTGCTGCTTCTGCAGGGGGATTAGGCTCGGGTGATTTAGATATTAGTGGAAATGCTGCAAGTGAATTAGCTTCAGGCAACAAATCGGGAGCTCTTGGCGGAGGCTTTGGTGGAACCCCAAGTGGCGGTGGTGGCGGAAGCGTTGGTGGTGTTCCGGGTGGAGGTCCAGAAGGTGGCGCCGGTGGAGCTGGTGAAGATGGCGAAAAAAATTCTGGTGGAGCTTTTGGCTTCGTGAAATCTATGGCGGGATCTTTATTTGGCGGGGCCGCTGGAGGTAAGAAAGATCCGGCTGGCTCTAAAGGAAGTGGCGTTGGTTCAAAATTCGATGCCAATAAATATCGACCGTTTCGTGGAGTAGCACAAGAATACGGTACCGGTAATAAAAATGATGAACTTTGGCAGCTGATGCATAACGGCTACGAGCCCATACTTCCTACTTTTATGCCTAATCCCTAAGATATAAGTGAATGCAATATTTGTATGGCTTGGTTTCTTTGTTCTTTCTGAACGAAGAAATGCAAGCTATTCATCAATTGAAAATTAACTTCAGGCTTAATACTATTTTTAATCAATAAGTTTGAAGCTTCAGATAGAATTTTGTCATCTGTGGCTTGAGAAAAAGTTACTGAAACGGAAGCAATATCTTTTCGTTCAATTGAAAAGCTATTTTGATTTTTTTCAAAAACTTCAATCGATTTTAATATTTCCTCGGGGCCCGATACGAAATGCAAATTGCCTTGTGCGTATAAAAATTGGGGGCGTGCTATTTGGTTTTTTGCTAAAAATTGATTAAACTGAGAAAAGCTTTCATTCAATTGAATCGCAAAAACTTGACTGTAAGAATTAACTGCAATGGCTCTTTGATTTTCGAACTGAAAACTAGAAGTAATTAATGTTCCCTGAGTTTTACTTTTAATTGCGGGACCCACATAAAGTTTGACATTTTTATTTTGCGCCATTTCTACAGAGCGATGATGAAGTACTTTGGCTCCCCATGATGTCATTTCTAAAAGATGAGAATAATTCAAATGAGGAATCGAACGTGAAGTTGAAACAAGTTTGGGATCAGCTGTGTAGACACCGTCAACGTCTTTCAATATTTCGCATCGTTCTGCTTTCAAATATCCGGCCATTGCGACAGCTGAAGTATCAGAACCTCCGCGACCCAAAGTCGTAATTTCTTTTGTTACAGGAGACACGCCTTGGAAGCCCGCCATGATGACAATTTTATTTTCTTTCAAGGCTTCTTCTACCCGATTGGCCTTTACATCGATGATATTTGCGTTGACGTGGGATTCATCTGTTAGAATTCCGGCTTGGCTTCCTGTGAAGCTGATGGCTGAGCAGCCTAAATCATTCAAAGCCATACTCATTAAAGACATACTGATTCGTTCGCCTACTGTTAAAAGCATATCAAGTTCGCGCAATTGTGGCCGCGTAGAAACTTGATGTGCCAATGCAATTAACTCATTTGTGGTTTGTCCCATGGCGCTAACCACGACGACCACTTGAGTTCCCGTTTTATGGAGTTCAGAAATTCGTAATGCAGCCTGCTTTATTTTTTCTGGAGTGGCAAGGGTCGCCCCACCGTATTTTTGTACTATCATGATGGACTTAGTCTAATGCTAATTTTTTGTTTTGGTCATGGAAAAATTGTTTTGCGATGCCAAGTGATCCTAATGGAATGCGAATATGATGACCTGCAACTTGTTTAGGAATGTAACCTAAAAGAAGTTCCGAGTTCATATCTTTCATCGCTTTTCGAGTAATGCTGAGGTAATCGGCCAGTTGTTCTAAATCTGTTCCGGCCGGAGCCCATATAACTTCGTACTGTAAAGGAAACTGAGATTCGATATTTCGGAAACCATATAAATTGGGAGCTTTAGCAATCATCAAAGCGGCAAGAATTTTTGGAACATAATCTTGTGTTTCTTGTGGAAGGGCTCCAAGCTTTACAAGTTGCCAATAATCATTGGTTCCGTATCGTTTGATTTGTTTGCGGAGACCGTTTTCACCCATATTGTAACTTGCTGCGACCAAATACCATGAACCAAACTCTGCGCGTAAATCAGATAAATATCGAATAGCTGCTAAAGTACTTTTTTTAATATCTCGTCTTTCATCAAGCCACCAGTTCTTTTTAAGACCATAGTTTTTTCCGGTTGATTCAATAAATTGCCACGGTCCGACTGCAGAAGCCGTACTGACAGCCGTAGACGAGAATCCGCTTTCAATCATAACCATGTAGGCCAGATCTGTTGGCAGCCCAGCTTTTCGTAGCTCGCTTTGTAGAAGAGGCATGTATTTTGTCGACTTACTTAACCAATCGCGAAAGAAATTTTTTCCTTTGCTTTGAAAGTAGGTGATCCAAGAACCTACTTTTTTATTGTAAGTCACGGGCAGGTCAAAAATAAAATGATCAGACTGATGAGTTTGTTTTTTTTCTAATAGTTGAAGTTTTTGCTTCAACGTAAGTGAATTTAGTTTTGCATCGAGCGCCATGTTTTGAGAAGGAACTGCCGCAAGCGACAATGAACCTAAAAGTAAAAATGAACTCAAAGCCAATGTAGGAAACAATCTAAAAGTTTTCACGTTTTAAAAGTATCTCAGTGAAATACCATTTTGGTCGAGAGGACATTTTTGACAGTCGAGCTTTTTTTTCTCGACAATATTTTGACACTTCATTTTTTAATTAAAGACCTTAGTCGAGTTGCAAAAATCAGTTATCGGAAGCCAGTTGGCGTAGGTTGAGTCTAGATCTTTTTTTGTAGGCAAAAGTCCAGTTCATTGAGTCTGGTCATGAATATGGCACTGGGGTTGCTTTATGAAGATTTAGTTACATCTACGCAATATTTGATAGGAGTTAGTAGGATGAGCACAAAAGGAATTTATACAGCCTTAAGCGGTTCTTTAGCCCAGTCTCTTAAAATCGATACGATTGCCAACAATATTGCGAATGTGAACACAACGGGATTCAAACGAGATCAGCAAACATTTAATGAATTTTTAACGGCGGCAGAAAAAGAACCAGAAGTTATTCAGGTTCCGCGTGTTCCAGCATCGATTGAAAGTTTTTACGATATGAATGGTGGAGACAAAGGTTTTGTGAATGCGGCGGGAACGTACACGAATTTTGAACAAGGCAGCTTAAAATCAACGGGTGGAAAACTAGACGTAGCTATTGATGGAGCCGGATTTTTCGAGGTAGGAACTCCAACAGGAGTGCTATTAACCCGCGCCGGCAATTTTACAATCGATGGTAACGGGCAGCTTGTTACGAAAGATGGATTTCCGGTTTTATTAGAGGGCGCTAGTGAACAAGGTACTGACCAAAGAACAGTTCGTTTTTCCGGGCAAGGCGGCACGGCCTATATTTCTGACGGCGGTGAAGTCTTCGAAGGTGAGCGTCGTCTAGGAAAAATCTCTTTAGTGAATGTTAAAAATCCTGACGTTTTACAAAAAGTCGGGGGAAATAATTATGGATTCAAAACAAACATAGCACCGGAACTATCTCAAATTGCACAGCCAAGTTTGAAGCAAGGGTTTCTTGAAACGAGCAACGTAAATATCGTGAACGAAATGACAGATATGATTATGGCTCAAAGAGTTTTTGAGGGAACTCAAAAAGCCATTCAAGCCTACGACGGTATGGCAGATAAACTGATAAATGTTGTTGGAAATGTAAAAGCTTAAAGGGTGAAAAATGATTAAAAGTTTAAATACTGCAGCGACAGGAATGGCCGCCCAACAGAATAATATGGATGTAATCGCGAATAACATTGCGAACGTCAATACATATGGATTTAAAAAAAGCCGCGCTGAATTCGAAGATTTAGTCTATCATAATCTTAAAGACCCGGGGCAAGCGTCTGGCTTACAATCTGTAACTCCAACTGGAGTTCAAACCGGGTTGGGAGTTAGAACCGCCGCCACTCAAAAAGACTTTACTATGGGCCAGACTATCACGACTAAAAATCCGTTAGATATCATAATTGAAGGATCTGGTTTTTTCCAAGTCCGCACACCAGACGGAGAAGTTGCTTACACTCGTGATGGTGCATTCAAAAAAGACGGTAACGGAAAAATCGTCGACAAAAATGGCAATACATTAATTCCAGATATTGTGATTCCAGAGACCGCCGTTCAAATTGATATCTCTTCGACCGGTGAAGTTCGTGCTCATCAAAACGGTGTAGATACTCCGCAAGTTTTGGGTCAAATCGATATCGCAAATTTTATAAATCCAGCAGGGTTAAAAAATGTAGGTAAAAATTTATTTACTTCGACTCCTGCAAGCGGACAAGCCAGTGTTGCTCGCCCCGGTACTAATGGGATGGGTTTTTTAGAGCAAGGTGAAATCGAAACCAGTAACGTGAATATCGTAGACGAAATGGTCAACATGATTACGGCTCAAAGAGCTTACGAAACAAATTCAAAAGTCATTCAAACTTCAGATCAAATGCTTCAAACGGCGGTAAATATTAAATGATTAAATTCTTAATTCTTTTCTTTCCATTAGCTTGTTTTGCCGGTTTGAAGCCAGAATTGACCTTTTCATCTGCGACAGAGGTTTCTCCTAGAAGTGAAATTACCATCTATGACATTGTAGAAGCTCGAAATGTGACAGATCAATTGATCGCGCAAATGAAATCTTTAAAGATTGCAGATGGGAAATCGGTGCGTATTGAAAAAAATGAATTAGCGAAAGCTTTGCGCCATCTTCAGGCCAAATTCATTTTGCCGTCTGAAATCAAAATTGTTCGAAGTCGCAATGAAGTTTCAAGAATGGAAGTTGAAAGAAAAATTAGGAATCAATTACAAATAGATTGCTTTGACTGCGATTTACAAATTCAGATTTCATCGGTTCCGGCTAATCTTGCAAGTGATTGGGATCTAGATTTAAATGTTGATTTAACGAAAAACAGCACAATGATTCCGATTTTTTCAAATAGTCAGCCTGATAAAAAGGGATGGGTTGTTGCGCAAATTAAACGTTATCAAAAGGTGCCTGTGTTAAATCATGCGATCAAAATGGGTGACGTTTTAAATAAAGAAATGTTCGTTTTTGAAAAGCGCTTGTTACAAAACTCGCGTGAAACAATTTTGAGAATTGAAGCCATTGAAGGCATGCAAGCGTCGCGCTTTATAAATGCCGGGCAAACTTTGACCTACGCAGATTTAAAAAAAGAATCTTTAGTGAAACGTGGACAAATTGTTAAAGTTCTTGCCGGTACGAAAGAAATCGAAGTTTCAATGTCTGGGCAAGTTGAAGAAACAGGAGCCATTGGAGAAATTGTTCGAGTCAAAAATATTGATTCACAAAAAGTTTTTGCGGCACGGGTTGTAGATCGTGGCGTTGTAAGGATTGAGTAATGAAGAAATTGCTTCTTGTTCTGTTAATGGGGTTTGTCTTTGCAGGATGTGTCATGGCACCTGAAAGATCGGGTGTACCTGTGGCTCAACCTGAAACCCAGCCGGTTGTGCAACCGCCAGCGGCTGTTACGCCAATACCTGATCTAGGTGCACCTGCTTCTGTAGCAGATACTGCAAATGACGAAATAGGTATGAGGTATTCAGATGCGAACAATATGGCTCCTCCGTCTGATCGAAATTATAAACGAATGACTCGTGAAAGAATGGAAGAAGAATCTGAACTTTATGGGTCAGCTGGTTCTCTTTGGAAAATGGACGGCCAAACTAGCTTTTTATTCGCAGAAAATAAACATCGCCGAGAAGGTGATGTGACATCGATTAAAATGGAAGGCCAAGCCTTGAAGCAAATCGAAAATAAAGTAGCAGTCGTTCAAGATTTATTAGCTGAGCTAGACATTCAAAAGAAAAAGGCCGAAGAAGATGAGAAAAAAGCTGAACAAGAAAGACTTCGTTTGGCACAAATTCAAGAAGAAAAGCGTCTGAAAGCTGAAGCGATTGCTCGCGGAGACCTGATGCCAGACCCATTCGAAGGGCAATATCCTCAAGATTTAGAAAGAAAACCGGCGGCAGTTCCCGAGCCAGAAAAGGTGGCTGAAAAAGTTTCCGAAAAAGCTGAAAAAATTGATTTGAAAGAAATCGAATCGATTCCATCTAAGGTTGTCGAGAAGCTTTCTGAAGGTGTTTACAGAATTCGCGGCCAGCAGTTTCTAACGATAAAGAAAAAGCCTTATAAAGTCATCGCGACCGCGTTGGTGCGGGCTGAAGATTATAATGATACCGCGATCAGTTCGAATAAGCTTTTAGATGCACAGTATGATGTGATTCACGTCAAGAAAATGGCGGCACAGTGAGATCATTAATTTTAGTCACATTCTTAATTCTATTTTCATTGTTGTCTGAAGCAGCTCGCTTGAAAGATATCGCTAGTATTCGAGGAGTGCGAGAAAACCAGCTCATAGGGTATGGCCTTGTTGTAGGCCTGAAAGGTACTGGTGATTCATCCGCAGAGTTCACTAGCAAGTCATTTGGGCGGTTGATTGAAAAATTAGGAGTCAAGTTAGAGAAAGGTGATGTGACCAGTAAAAATGTGGCTGCAGTTATCATAACGGCAACCTTACCTCCATTTGCAAAAGCCGGAAATCCATTAGATATTACTGTGAGCAGCATTGGTGATGCGGCTTCGCTTGTTGGCGGTACCTTGCTACAAGCTCCTTTACGAGCGGCGAATGACGAAGTTTTTGCAGTGGCGCAGGGAAGTATTTCTGTTACTGGTGATGGTAAAGACATTCACACAACTTCGGGAAGAATTCCAAACGGTGCCATGATTGAAAGAGACATTCAGGCTGATTTTTCTTCACGAAAAATGTATCGAATGACTTTATACAATCCAGACTTTATTACGGCGGCTCGCACTATTCTTACAATAAATAAAGAGCTTGGCGGTCATTACGCAACGGCTAAAGACGCCGGAACTATCGATATTATTACGCCATCAGCCTACGAAAATCGTGGAGTTGAGTTAATGGCGACAATAGAAGCTATTGAAATTAATCCTGATCAAAGAGCTCGCGTTGTGATTAATGAAAAAACAGGAACGATTGTGATAGGCGATAAAGTTAAAATTTCTAGAGTCGGATTAAGTCACGGAAGTTTAACTTTAAAAATTTCTGAAGAAAAAGGAAAAAAGTCGACTCAGTCAGCTGACGACAAAGTTACCGTTCTAGAGACTGGAGCCAATGTTGGCGATTTGGTGCAGTCCCTTAATAAGCTGGGTGTTTCGCCAAAAGATTTGATTTCGATTTTACAATCCGTCAAGGCAGCGGGTGCTTTGCATGGCGAACTTGAAACGATGTAATAGACGATTAACTTAGGGGAGGGTCCTCAAATTTCATGACCAAGGAAGGTCTCGGTGCTGATCGAAACGTTAAAATCCCTCGCAGGAAATGTATCCATCAGTAATGACAATAGTGAATCATGGATGAATTATTGTTGTCGTCGCTTGCACTGAAGAAAACTTGCACGGATGCGAGTTTGATAGATGAGGAAGCTCCCCACTTTTTTTAAAATATAATATGAGTGAAATTTCAAAGTTAAATTCAAATCGCCCGCAGTCAGACCAGCAGCCTCTCAGCGGGAAAGCCAAGGCGGCTGATGATAAACTTCATGAAGTTGCTGACATGTACGAGCAACATTTTATTCGAGAAATGATGAAGCAAATGCGCTCAACGGTGCAAGAAAGCGGTTTCATCAAAAAAAATAGCGCAGAAAAAATTTTTAACGATCAGCTTGATGACAAATACGCCGAGCAGTGGGGCAAAACGGGCAGCTTCGGACTTTCTTCAATGATCTATGATCAGCTTGTGCAAAAGTTTGGCGCGCAAATGGGAATCAGATCGCCCGTTGAAAAACCAAATGGGCCTATCGAACTTAATAGTAAATCGAATTTTTCCGGAATTGCCCGATCGGAAATTTCGGAAAAATCCGCAGTGGCCAAGGTTTCCGAACCTATGACTTTCAAATTTGAAACTGACGTCCAAGAAAAGTCACAAATAAAATCACCTTGGGCGGGGACTTTGCTAGATAAAAAATACCTCGAGATGGATCAAATCCAGTATCGCATTAAACACGATAATGGACTGGAAAGTCTCATTCTGAGCCGTGGAACGGGTCTAGGTCCGGACTTGCAATTGTCACCGGGTGACACTCTTCAGTCTGGACAACAGTTGGGATGGGCCACAGCAGCCAGCCCTTTGTTTTGGACTGTGAAGTCCAATGTCTCAGAATGATTTGGTACCAGCGTCTCAGTGTGATACACTTAAAACAAGGATAACGGAGGCTTAGATATGAAAATTACTCACAATAAAGTTGGTCAAAATTTAAATTTAACTGACGCTGGAAAAACAGAAAAAGCGAGTGAAAAAGCAAAAGCTTCTGAGGTCAAAAGTCAGCAATCTGTAGGATTCGGATCGCAAGCTGATTCTTCAAAAGTTGAATTGTCTGCTCGTGCTAAAGATATTCAAAAAATAAAAGACTTAGCCTTGAATGCGCCTGATGTGGATCAAGCTAAGGTTGATAAATTTCAAAAATTAATTGATTCGGGAAAATATAAAGTTGATGCAAAATCAATCGCCGATAAAATGGTTGATGAGCATTTATTTTCTACGGGTGAAAGCTCAAACGAATAATTTTTTATAACACAGTTAAACAGCAACTGAACTTCATGGATGAGGGTCGAAGATGAAACAAAGATTGTTTGAAAAATTAGTTAATAACTTAGAAGAGATGACAAAAAACTATCGCACTCTTCTTGATTCTGTTCGTAAAGAAAAAGATCTTTTAATTAAAACTGACATTGAAAAGTTAAACGAAAATAATGCCTTAAAAGAGCAAACTCTATACAAAATCAGAAGTATGGATGGCTTACGATTAAATTACGCAAGTGAATTAGCCCAACTTGTTGGAGCTGATCATCGAGAGCCACGCTTGCTTGAGATCGCTCAAAAAATGGGTGGAGCTGAAGGAGATCGTTTACGTAATTTTCATTCGACGCTTGAGCTTATTACAAAACGTTTGGTCGAGTTGAATAAAGAAAATGCAACTTATGCAGAAGCCGCGTTACAAACGGTACATGCAGCAATGGATAATATTCGCGATACTTTCATGGGTAACCAAAAAACTTATCAAAAAAAAGGAAACTTACAGCAGGGCGCTGATAGAGCCGGTCACCTTGTACGAAAAGAAGCTTAGTTTTTAATTAACCGAACCGCGACGAAAGGGCTAGGATGGCCAAGATACATGGTTTGATGGATGTGGGTAAAAGAGGGATGGCGATCAGTCAGTCAGCTCTTCAAACCACATCGCACAACATAGCTAACAAATCTACCGAAGGCTATTCTCGTCAGCGCGTGGATGTTGTTACGGCTCCTTCAGTTGGCGAAGGGCGCTTTCGTATCGGAACTGGTTCTGAAGTCGGTGCCATCAGTCGCGTGAATAATCCATGGTTAGAAAAGCAGATTGAACGTGAAGGAACGCAAATGGCGTTTCTTCAGGGTAAATCAGATGCATTACAACGTGTTGAAACAGTTTTCAATGAGCAGGCAGTTAGAGGCTTAAATAATTCAATGTCCGAGTTTTTTAATAGTTTTCGAGATCTTTCAAATTCTCCTGAAAGCCCAGTTGCTCGTGCAATGGTAAGAGATAAAGCGAATTCGATGATTCAAAATTTTCAAAGCATGGATCGTCAAATCGATTCGATTAAATCTGATTTGAATCAGACAATTAAGTCAGGTGTCGAAGAAGTTAATGGAGTTATAAAAGAAATCGCACAGCTTAACGAAAAGATTCAACAGATTGAAGTTTCAAAAGATTCTCAAGCAAACGACGAACGCGATCGTCGTGATTTGCTAGTTAAAAAATTATCTGAACGCGTAAACATAACTTACGGTGAAGATTCAAAAACAGGAATGATCAACATCACGGCTGGAAATACAGCAATTCTTGTTGCAGGCACTTCGTCTACTCCACTATCGACTTCCACGAATTCAAATAATCAAACTCAAGTCATGTATGAGCTCAGCAAGGGTGGGACCACAGTTGATCTTTCAGATCAATTTAAAAAAGGTTCTTTAGGAGGGGCTTTTGAATTCAGAGACGGAATGGTCAATGATTTGAAATCTCAAATGGAAGAACTGGCTTACACGATTGCACACGAAGTGAATAAAGCCCACACTGAGGGTTACGAC
>JACCDQ011416737.1_pt1 | contig 11749 bp, 10 predicted proteins | sample 7446031 | NCBI WGS metagenome assembly JACCDQ01 (sample SAMN15323442, study PRJNA562643) | freshwater metagenome | isolation source: river surface water | place: USA:Blue River Watershed | collected 2017-08-17
GTGAGCCTTCCGTGGTTGCGATGGTGTACCGGCAGCCAGATGCCAACGTGATCGAGACTGTCGATGCGGTGCGCGCGCTGCTGCCGTCGCTGCGCGCGGACCTGCCGCCCGACATCGAATTGCACGTCGCGTCCGACAGCACGCATTCGATCCGGGCGTCGCTGTTCGAGATTGAAGTCACCCTGCTGATTTCGGTGGTGCTGGTGGTGCTGGTGGTGAGCGCCTTCCTGCGCAGCGCCCGCGCCACTGTGATACCGGCGGTCGCCACCGTCGTGTCGCTGCTCGGTACCTTCGGCGTGATGTACCTGCTCGGTTTTTCGCTGAACAACCTGTCCTTGATGGCGCTGACGGTCGCCACCGGCTTCGTGGTCGACGATGCGATCGTCGTGCTGGAAAACATTTCCCGCCACCTCGAAGCCGGCATGAACCGCTTCGACGCGGCCTTGCGCGGTGCGCGCGAGGTCGGCTTCACTGTGCTGTCGATCTCGCTGTCGCTGGTGGCGGTGTTCATTCCGCTGCTGTTCATGGGAGGCCAGGTCGGACGGCTGTTCCGCGAATTCGCGCTGACCTTGTCCGCAGCGGTCATGATCTCGCTGCTGATCTCCCTGACCACCACGCCGATGATGTGCGCCTGGATGCTGCGGCCGGGACACGAGCCGGCACGCCAGGGCCGCGTGGCCCGCTTGCTCGAGCGCGGCTATGCGTGGGTGCAGCAGGTGTATGCGCATACGCTGGATGTCGCGCTGGACCATCGCTGGCTGCTGCTGCTGCTGCTGGCCGGCGTGGTCGGGCTGAATTTCTGGCTGTTCAGCATCGTGCCGAAAGGCTTTTTCCCGACGCAGGATTCCGGCCAGATCAGTGCCAGCCTGCGTGCCGACCAGAGCATTTCATTCGATGCCATGAAGGGCAAGGTGCAACGGATGGTGGACATCATACGCCGCGATCCGTAGGTCGCCACCGTGACTGCTTATACCAGCGGCATGCGCACCGGCGGCGGCTTCATGTTCATCACCCTCAAGCCGCCGGCAGAGCGCGGCGAGCCCGGCCAGCAGGTGATTGCACGGCTGCGACCGCAACTGGCGCGCGTGACCGGCGTGACTGCCGTGCTGATTCCGATGCAGGACTTGCGCGTCGGCGGGCGGCGCGACATGAGCGTGGTGCAGTACACGCTGAAGAGCGACAACCAGTCCGACCTGAAGCTGTGGACCCGCAAGCTGGTCGACGCACTGAAGCAGCAGCCGGGGCTGATCGACGTCGATTCCGACCTGCAGGAAAACGGCGTCGAAACCTTTGTGAAGGTCGACAAGGACGCGGCCGCGCGACTCGGCGTCACGGCACGCGACATCAACAATGCGCTGTACAACGCCTTTGGCCAGCGCCAGGTCGCCACGCTGTATGGCGAGCTGAACCAGTATCGCGTGATCATGGAGGCCAACCCCGCCTATGCGCGCAGCCCGCAGGCGCTGAACGACATCCACGTGCCGGTGCGATCGAGCGCGGCTACGCTATCGGCCAACCCGGCGCTGCGCGATGTCGCCAGCGGGCAGCCCTTGTCAACGCAAAGCTCGACCATGGTGCCGCTGTCGGCGATCGCCAGTTTCTCCGAACGCCCGACGGCGTCGTCGGTCAGCCATCAGGATGCCGAACTTGCCAGCACGATCTCGTTCAATGTCAATCCCGGCATGTCGCTCGCCGACGGCCAGGAGGCGCTGCGACGCGCGGAAGCCTCGATCACCATGCCGGCCAATGTGCGCGGCGGCTTCCAGGGCAACGCCAAGGTATTCCAGGAAACCCAGGGCCGGCAGCCGCTGCTGATCGTGGCCGCGCTGGTCGTCATCTACATCGTGCTCGGCATCCTTTACGAGAGCCTGGTCCATCCGCTGACCGTGCTGTCGACCATACCGTCGGCCGGCATCGGCGCGGTGATGGCGCTGATGCTGTTCGACATGGAATTCTCGCTGATTGCCTTGATCGGCTTGTTCCTGCTGATCGGCATCGTGAAAAAGAATGCGATCCTGATCATCGACTTCGCGCTCGAAGCCGAACGCTCGCAGGGACTGACGCCGCGCGCGGCCGTGCGCGAGGCCTGCCTGAAACGCCTGCGTCCCATCCTGATGACCACCGCGGCCGCCGCGCTCGGCGCGCTGCCGCTGGCGATCGGTTTCGGCGAAGGCTCCGAGCTGCGCCAGCCGCTCGGCGTGGCCATCATCGGCGGGCTGGTCGCCAGCCAGCTGCTGACCCTGCTGACCACGCCGGTCGTTTATTTGTCGCTCGATCGCTGGCGCCGCCGCAGCCCGCACGAGCGTGAACTCGGACGCACGACAGCCGACGAACATTCGCAAGCCGGCAAACCGGCCGCCACCTGAAAAATCGCATGAAGACATTCCCCTCTGCTGCCCCCGCTCTGCTGCTGACCCTGCTGCTCGCCGGTTGCGCGGTCGGCCCGGATTACCGGCAACCCGCCGTGGCTGCCCCGGCCGCTTTCAAGGAGGCCGAAGGCTGGGTCGCCGCACAGCCGGCCGACGCGATCGAGCGCGAGCGCTGGTGGACGCTGTTCAAGGACCCGCTGCTGGACGAACTGGCGCCGCGGGTGGCGCTGTCCAACCAGAACGTGGCCGCCGCCGTGGCGGCGTATGCGCAGGCGCGCGCACTGGTCGGCCAGCAGCGTGCGGCCCTGCTGCCTGCGGTGAACCTGAGCGCCAGCGGCAACCGGACCAATGTCGCGACCGCTGCCACGCCGACGCAGCGTGTGCGCGTCGACCTCGGTGCCAGCTGGGAGCCGGACGTCTGGGGCCGGCTGCAGCGCACGGTCGAGGCGGCCAGTGCCAACGCCCAGGCCAGCGCCGGCGATCTCGCGACCGCGACGCTGTCCGCGCAGGGCGAACTGGTCAGCAATTACCTGCTGCTGCGGCAAGCCGATGCCCAGCGCCAGCTGCTGCAGAGCGCCATCGCAGATTACGAACGCGTGGTGACCATTACCGAGAACCGCTACCGGGCCGGCGTCGCCGCGAAGACCGATCTGCTGCAGGCGCAAACGCAGCTGGCGAATGCGCGCTCGGATCACGCGGGGCTGGCCAGCCAGCGCGCGCAGCTCGAGCATGCGATTGCGGTACTGGTTGGCGAAGCGCCGTCCGCCTTCTCGATCGCCGCGCGCAGCGACTGGCAACCCAGGGTGCCGGACGTGCCGCTGCTGCTGCCGTCCGAGCTCTTGCAGCGCCGCCCCGACATCGCGGCGGCCGAGCGCCGGGTGGCGGCGGCCAATGCGCAGATCGGCATCACGCGTTCGGCCTATTTTCCCAGCCTGACACTGAACGCCAGCGGCGGCGGCTTCGGCGGCTCGTTCGCCGGACTGCTGGCCAGCCCGACCAGTGTCTGGTCGGTCGGCTTCGCGCTGACGCAGACGGTATTCAATGCCGGTCTGGTGAAGTCACGCGTGCAAGGGGCCGAGGCCGCGTATGACGCCGAGGTGGCGCGCTATCGGCAGACCGTGCTGGTGGCGTTGCAAGGCGTTGAGGACCAGCTGGTCGCCGCACGCGTGCTGAACGAGCAGCAGACGCTGCTGGCCGAAGCCGCCGACGCGTCACGACTGGCGCAGCAGCAGGTGCTGAACCGCTACCGTGCCGGCCAGGTCAGTTTTCTTGAGGTGGTGGTCGCGCAGACCACCGCGCTGAATGCGCGGCGCGCGCTGCTGCAGGCGCAGGTCAACCGGCAGGTGGCGGGAGTGGCGCTGATTCAGGCCCTCGGCGGCGGATGGTAGGACGGCCGCGGTACCGCTGCCGCACCGGCGCATCCACTCTGCTCAGGGCAATCCGCGCCGGCGACCCGCATCGAGCATCAGCGCCGACCCCGTCATGGCCGACGCCTCCGGCGCCAGCAGCATCTCCAGCGCCCACGCGACCTGCTCTGGCGTCGTGAACGTACCGAGCGAGGACTCGGCCTTCATCTCATCGAGCACCGCATCGACCGACACGCCGTGCAGGCGGGCGCGATCGGCTGCGACGCGATGCAGGCGCTCGGTATCGGCAGGCCCCGGTGCCACCAGATGCGCGGTGATGCCGCGCTCGCCATAGGCCAGGCTGAGCTGGCGCACCAGATTCATCAGCGCCGCATTGCCAACCCCGGCCGCCGACGCATAGGCGGTCGGCTCGAACCCGTAATGCCCACCGATGCCCACGAGGCGCGAGCCCGGCTGCAGATGGTCGTCGACCGCGCGCACCAGCCTCAGCATGCCGGCCACCTTGATGTTGACCGCGTCAAGCAGCAGCGCCGTCGGTATCGTCGCCACGCCGCCGCCGACACTGACACCCGGCCCGTGCACGGCCATCCGGACCGGCCCCGGCAGCGCCGCGCGAATCGCGTCGATTGCGCTGTCCTGCGCGATGTCGGCCACACAGGACACCAGGTTCGCCTGTTCCTTGGCCAGCCGGGCCAGCGGCTCGGCGTTGCGCGATACCGCGACCACGCCGAAGCCGCGCTCAGTGAAGCGCTGCGTCATCACTGAACCGAAAGCGCCGGTGGCACCGACGATCACGATCCATTCCATGCCAGTGTGCATAGCTGTCAGCTTTCGCAGATTTGCGCCGAAACTCAGGCCGCGTCCTGATACAGTCCGCGCGCTTTCGCCATGGTCATCGCGGTGTCCGTGATCATGTCTTCCTGGCCGGCGATCATTTTCTTGCGGCCCAGCTCCACCAGAATGTCGCGCGCCGGCAAGCCGAAACGATCGGCGGCACGCTGCGCATGCAGCAGGAAGGTGGAATACACACCGGCAAAACCAAGGGTCAGCGAGGTGCGGTCGATGCGCACGATGTGGTCCATCAGCGGGAAAATCTGTTCCTGCGCGATGTCCATCAGCTTGAACAGGTCGCAGCCGGTATCGATGCCCATGCGCTGGCAGACCGCCGCAAAAACTTCCAGCGGCGTGTTGCCGGCGCCGGCGCCCAGCCCGCCGACCGACGCATCGATGCGGCTCGCGCCCTCCTCGATCGCCGCCAGCGAATTGCTGATGCCCATGCCGAGGTTGTTATGGCCATGGAAGCCGATTTCCGTTTCCGGCTGTAGTACGTCGCGCAAGGCTTTCACACGGTCGCGCACGTCCGCCGGCAGCATGTAGCCAGCCGAATCGGTGATGTAGATGGTCTGCGCGCCATATGACTCCATCAGCTTGCCCTGCTGCGCCAGGCCTTGCGACGTGTTCAGGTGCGCCATCATCAGGAAGCCGGTGGTGTCCATGCCGAGCTTGCGCGCGAAAGCGATGTGCTGCGGCGCGGTGTCGGCCTCGGTGCAGTGCGTGGCGACGTGCACGCTGCGCGCGCCGCAGTCATATGCGGATTGAAGCTCGCGCATGGTGCCCAGCCCGGGCACCAGCAGCACCGAGATCTTTGCGCGCTTCACGACGGCACTCACGGCCGTCAGGTATTCCTCGTTCGTGTGCGGCGCAAAGCCATGCTGCAGTGAATTGCCGCCCAGGCCGGCACCATGCGTCACCTGGATCAGCGGCACGCCGGCTTCGTCCATCGCCCGCGCGATGCTGACCATTTGCCCGATGCTGATTTGCTCGCGCTTCGCATGCATGCCATCGCGCAGGCACATGTCATGAACCAGGACCTTGCGCCCCTGGAGATTGATCTCTGCACTCATTACGCCACCTCCACGGGCTTGAGTTGAATTTTCCCGGCCAGAATTTCTTCGGCAAACATTTCGGCGGTGCGCGTCGCCGCCGCCGTCATGATGTCAAGATTGCCCGCGTACTTCGGCAGGTAGTCGCCGAGGCCGGACACTTCCATGAACACCGACACCTTGCGGTCGTCAAACAGCGGGCCATTCACCAACCGGTAGCCCGGCACATATTTCTGTACCTCGCTGATCATCTTCAGGATGGAGTCGGTGATTTTTTTCTGGTCCGGCGCGTCGTCGGTGACGCAATAAATCGTGTTCCGCATCAGCATCGGCGGCTCGGCCGGATTGATGATGGCCATCGCCTTGCCTTTGCGAGCGCCGCCGACCACTTCGATGGCGTTCGACGTCGTGAAGGTGAATTCATCGAGGTTGGCGCGGGTGCCGGGGCCGATCGACTTCGACGACAGGCTGGCGATGATCTCCGCATAGGACACGCCCTGCACCTGCACGACCGCATTCACGATCGGTATCGTCGCCTGCCCGGCGCAGGAGATCATGTTGACGTTCATCTCCAGCTTGTCGGCATGCTGGCGCAGGTTTACCGGCGGCACGCACAGCGGGCCGATCGCGGCTGGCGTGAGATCGATCATCATCACGCCGAGTTCATTTAGCTTGCGCGAGTTTTCCGCGTGCACATACGCCGAGGTCGCATCGAAGGCAATCTGGATCTCATCGTCCAGCACATGCGGCAGCAAGCCGTCGACACCGTCGGCCGTGGTCTTCAGCCCCATCTCCCGCGCGCGCGCCAGACCTTCGGACGCCGGATCGATACCGACCATCCAGACCGGCTCCAGCACCGGGCTGCGCTTGATCTTGTAGATCAGGTCGGTGCCGATGTTGCCGGACCCGATCAATGCACATTTGATTTTTTTCATTCGTAAAAGCCTTTCAGGCAAAGCGCAGGGAAACGCTGCCAAGTTCCTGGAATCGGGCGCTGACAAAATCGCCGCGCTGCACGGCGATGGCTTCGGTAATGCCGCCGCTCATGACAAAGCTGCCGGCCGGCAGGTACTCGCCAATCTCATGCAGCACCTTCACCACCAGCGCGACCGCATCGGCCGGATGGCCGGCCACCGCGGTCGATGCGCCCATCGCGACCGGCTCGCCGTTTTTTTCAATGACCACGCCCAGCGTGGACAAGTCGACGTCGGCCGGCAGCCGCGCGCGTCCGCCGGTGACATAGCGGGCCGACGAGCTGTTGTCGGCCACCACGCTCTGCAGGTCGAACTTGAAGCCGGCAAAGCGCGAATCGATGATTTCAATCGCCGGAACGACGAAGTCGGTGGCCGCCAGCACGTCGGCACGACTGCAATCGGGGCCGGACAGATCGGCCTTGGTGACGAACGCCACCTCGCACTCGACGCGCGGATGCACCAGGTCGTCGGTGGCGATCACGGAGTTTTCGGGGCGTGCCATGTCGGCCAGCAAAAAGCCGACGGTGGGCACGCGCACGCCCATTTGGTCCATCTTGGCCTGCGAGGTCAGCCCGGCCTTCCATCCCACCTGACGGCGGCCGTCGGCCAGCCAGCGGCGCAGCAAGGCACGCTGGATCGCGTAGCCGTCGCCCAGTGTCATGCCGGGAAAATCTTCGGTCAGCTTGGGGATGGCGGTGGCGCTACGCTGGGCCAGTTCGATGCGGTCGGTCAGGCGCACGATGTCGGCGTCGGACAGCGTGCGGTTCATGCTCAGGGGCGTATTCAAGTTCGTGCTCAGATTCGTGCTCATGCTGCAGCGGCCTTTCCGTGAAAACGGGCACGGCACTCGCCGAGGCCGCCAATGGTGCAAACCAGTTCATCGCCATCGGCCACAGCCAGCAGCGGCGATTGCGAACCGGACAAGATCACTTCGCCGGCGCGGAATGGCAGGCCGAGCCGACCCAGCGTGTTGGCCAGCCACACCACTGCATTGACCGGCGAGCCTTGCACGGCGGCGCCCACGCTGGTCGAATGCAGCGCGCCATTGCGCTGCAGGGCCATGCCGGCCAGCTGCAGGTCGAGCTTGCGCGGATCGCCTTTCGCTGCGCCCAGCAGGAACACGCCGCAGGAGGCGTTGTCGGCGACGGTGTCCTGAATTTTTATTTTCCAGTCGCGGATACGCGAGTCGACGATCTCGAAACACGGCGACACATAGGCGGTGGCGCGGATCACGTCAGTGGCGGTGATGCCCGGGCCTATCAGGTCGCGCTCCAGCACGAAGGCCAGTTCGGCCTCGGCTTTGGGCTGGATCAGTCCGCCGAGATCGACACCGTCCGCTTCGGTGCAGAGCATGCCCGAGGTGAGCTGGCCGAAGTCGGGTTCGTACACGCCCAGCATGTCCTGCACGGGTTTGCTGGTCACGCCAATCTTCTTGCCGATGATGGTTTCGCCCGCCTGCACGCGGCGGCTCACCATGCGTCGCTGGATCGCATACGCGTCTGCGGTAAGGATGTCGGGATAGCGCTCCAGCAGGGGCGCCAGTACGCGGCGCTCGCGCCACGCGTCATACAGTTCGTCGCCGCAGCGCTCGATGGTGGTGTGGTCCATGGTGACAGGCTCAGAGCTTGATGCAGATATTGCGCAACTCGGTATAGAACTCCAGCGAGTGCACGCCCCCTTCGCGGCCGATGCCGCTTTGCTTGCTGCCGCCAAAGGGCGTGCGCAAATCACGCAGGAACCAGCTGTTGACCCAGGTAATGCCGACCTCGATCGCGGCCGCCACGCGGTGCGCGCGCTTGAGGTTATCGGTCCAGATCGTGGTCGACAGGCCGTAGCGGTTGGCGTTGGCCAGCGCGATGACTTCCTCCTCGCAGTCGAACGGACGGATATGGCAGCAGGGTCCGAAAATTTCTTCACGCACCACGCTGGCGGTCTCCGGCAGGTCGGTCCAGATGGTCGGCTGCACCCACGCGCCTCCGGCCAGCGCTGCCGGCATCTCGGGAACGCCGCCGCCGGTCACCAGGGTCGCGCCTTCGGCCATCGCCTTCGCGTAATACGACAGCACCTTGCGCTTGTGCTCCTGGCTGATCAGCGGGCCATAGTTGCTGCCGGCATCGCCGGGGCGACCGTAGCGGACCGCTTCGCAGCGCGCCTTGAGGGCCGCGACAAAACGCTCATAAATTGGCCGCTGCACGTACACGCGCTCGGTGCCCAGGCACACCTGCCCGGTGTTCATGAAAGCCGAACGGAAAATGCCCTCGACCGCCGCGTCGAACTCGCAGTCCGCAAACACGATGCCGGCGTTCTTGCCGCCCAGCTCGAAGCTGACGTCACGGATGCCATCGGCCGCCGCTTTCATGATGGCGCTGCCGGTGCGGGTTTCGCCGGTGAAGGTGATCGCATCCACATCGTCATGGCGCGTCAGCTGTTCGCCGGCTGCGTCCGGCCCGAAGCCGTGCACCACGTTGTACACGCCGGACGGCACGCCGACCGCATTCATCACTTCGCCCAGCAAGGTGGCGCTGGCCGGCGTTTCTTCGCTCGGCTTGACCACGACGGTATTGCCGCACGCGAGCGCCGGGCCGACTTTCCAGGTCATCAGCAGGAAAGGCGCATTCCAGGGACTGATGACGCCGATCACGCCCTTGGGCTTGCGGATCGCGTAGTTGAGTGCGCCGCTGCCGTCGGGCGTGTCCATCATGAAGCTCTCGGCCGGCACGTTCTTGATGATGTCGGCAAAGATCTTGAAGTTGGCCGCGCCGCGCGGAACAAAGGCGTGCGAGATCACGTGGCGCGGTTGCCCGGTGTCGGCTTCTTCGGCCGCGACGAAATCATCGAAGCGCCGCGTGATGCCGTCGGCGACCGCATGCAGCATGGCCACGCGCTGGTCGGTGGGCATGCGCCCCCAGTCACCATGCAGCGCATTTTTCGCGGCGGCGACGGCCGCATCGATCTCGGCCTGGCCGCCCTCGGCCACCATCCCCATCAGCTGATTGTCCAGCGGCGAGCGCTTTTCAAAGGTATTGCCCGAGGCGGAGGGCACGAATTGCCCGTTGATGAAATGCTGCGTTGTCTGCATAGGAAGCGCGTAGAAAAATGAAAGAACAAAAATCGGTTCAGCGGTCGGCGCTCGCCGCTGCGGCGGCACGCCGGGCCAGTTCGGCAGCGCGTGCCTGGCTGGCGGGCACGCCACCGATGGCCCAGCGGTCCGGATGTACCGGGTCGATCTGCACGCGCACGCGCTGCGGGTCGCCGCCCAGCACGCGCGCCACCACCTCGCTGAGGTCGGCCATGACCCGATGCAGCATCTCGACCGGACGCCCTTCCATCAGGGCCATGTGGATCAGCGGGATTTCCGCCTGCGCGCGCGGCACCCGCTGCAGCACCTCATCGGCGGGCTCGCCGGCGATCGCATACAGCTCGGGGTCCACCTCGGTGATCCAGACTTGCAGCCGGTCGGCCGGGGCCTCGATGGCCCGGGCCAACGCGGCCGAGGCTTCGCGCAGCAACTGCTTCAGCAGCGGCCGGGGATGCCCGGCCAGCACGTGGATGTTGGCAACTGGCATGGGCGCTCCGCCGGCTCAGGTCACGACGGTCAGGAAGGTCTCGTGCATCTTGCGATGCGCGACGTCCAGGCCGCCGCCTTCGCCCAGGCCTTCCCAGGTCCACGCAATCGGCGGTTGATCCGGGTAGGAGATATTGCCGCCCGAGAAAGTCTCGAAGCGATTGCCCGACGGATCCCATGCGTAGATCGTGCCGCCGCGCGTGATGCCGTGGCGCGTCGGTCCGATGTCGACCTTGACGTCATTCGCCGCCATGATGTCGGCCGCACGAAATACCCGGTCGATGGACTCCATGTAGAACGACACGTGATGCAGCTTGCCCGGCTCCGGGTGGATCACGAACGCAATATCGTGCGCCTTGTTGGAGCAGCACAGCCACAGCGCACCCTTGACGTCGCTGTCGGGCAGGGTCACGTATTCGGACAGGTGGAAGCCCAGCACCTTGGTGAAGATCTCCAGTACCTGGTCCACGTTCGGCCCGTACAGCAAGGCGTGGTCGAAGCGCATCGGCGCAATGCCCTGGTCAAATCGCGGGCTGTAGGGTTTGGGATCCTTGTGGCCGAGGGCGCTGGGGACGAATTTCTTGTGTGCGTACAGCTCGATCTGGTGGCCGCTCGGAATCTCGAAGCGCACCCGCTCGCCGGTCTCCAGCAAGTCGCCGGCCGGAATGCGCGAGGTGGTCAGGCCGTATTGCCGGAGGTCGGCTTCGAGCTTGTCGAGGGTGGCCGCGCTGTCGACCTTGAAGCCGAAGAAGTCCATGCCGGCCTGGTCGGCCTTGCGCAGGATGATGCTGTGATGGTCACGCTCGTCCCAGGCGCGCAGGTAGACGCGTCCGGACGCGTCGCGGCCCATCTCCTCCAGCCCCAGCACGTCACGGTAGTGATGAACCGCCTCGTCCAGATCAAGCACGCGAATCTGAACGTGCCCGGGTCGTAATACGCCAGTCATTGCCATGGTTGTCTCCCTTCGTCGTCGAATCTGGAAAGGCCAGGGACGCATCGACGCCGCTGCATCCCGCCGTTTTTTTGTTGCGCCCACTGTAGAAGCCCGGCACCCGAGCCGTCCAATACCATCGAAATCGGGCTGCAATACCTTTTCGGAATTTCAGAGCGGGCTGCCCCTTCTGTTGTGGCATGATCTTTGAAGCCGCGCCGGCATTCTGCGGGCATCCAGAACGCGATTACTGAGGTCGATATCAAAAATGGAACTTCGCCACCTTCGCTACTTCGTCTGCGTCGCCGAGGAACAAAACATCGGGCGTGCCGCCGTGCGGCTGCATATTTCGCAGCCGCCGCTGACGCGGCAAATCCAGCAACTGGAAGAGCAGATCGGCGTGCAGCTGTTCCGCCGCACCAATCGCGGTGTCGAACTGACCGACGCCGGCCGTGTGCTGTATGACGATGCCCGCAACATCCTGGGCATGGCCGATCGCGCGGTGGAGCGCAGCAGCAAGGCGGCGCAGGGCCTGCTGGGGCGCGTCGATGCGGCCATTTTCGGTTCGGCCATTTTTGGCGCGATTCCTCACCTGTTGCGCAACTTTCGCGAGTCGCATCCGGAGGTCAGCATCTTTTTGCACAACATGGTCAAGGATGA
>JACCDQ012032719.1_pt1 | contig 11749 bp, 15 predicted proteins | sample 7446031 | NCBI WGS metagenome assembly JACCDQ01 (sample SAMN15323442, study PRJNA562643) | freshwater metagenome | isolation source: river surface water | place: USA:Blue River Watershed | collected 2017-08-17
ATTTATCGTCGGCTTCTGCACGCGATTTCTCATCGTTAGCTACTAAGTATTGAAATTGTGAAGACTGTATTGCTGCAACTAGTTCTTTAAGCTCAGCTGTTCTAACGATACCAGGCAGCCATAACTGAGAAATTCCTTCTGAAAGAGCTTCAAGCTTTTTGATTTGGTAGTAGTAATAGACACCTGAGACCGTACCAACGGCAACGATAAGGCTGAAACCAAGAGCTAATTTTTTACCTAAGGAAAATCTTTTAAAAATTGACATTTGTGTTCCTTTTAAAGTGCCTTACGTTGTATCGGATCAGCTGTTTGGTTAATGAAATGAAGAAATCTAGATAATCATGGATCAGATTGATACATTTAGGGAAAACCCCACTGGTTTTTATATTTTACTGACTGGCCTTGCCAATTGACGAGTTATCTCCATATTTAGCTTGATGAATTCCTATCTCGTGATGAGAAAAAATTGGCTGACTCAAAAAGCTCGCTTCTCTGGTTTAGCTGGCTCTTTTTTTGTTACTTTTTTAGTAATTGGCTTAACCTTGCTTGCCTGGGCTAAAGTTGATTTGATTGAGCCGGCCTTAAAGGCTAACTGGAGCAATGTTTTTGAATCTCATCAGTACTACCGACTATGGACAACTTTGTTTATACATTCAGATGGTTCACATCTAATCAGTAACACTATTCTTTTGACACCATTGTTATATCTTCTTGGTTCCTATTTTGGTAGTTGGCTTTGGCCGTTTCTAGCAATTTTCATTGGTGGTTTGATCAACGCAATTGTTTTGCAAACTCTACCTCGTGAAGTCGCATTAATAGGAATCTCTGGTGTTGATAACTGGCTTGGAGCCGCATGGTTGACCCTATTTTTTTTGATTGATCGTCGGGAAAGAGTTCGTCGAAGGTTTGCCATTGTCTTATTTGTTACTTTTGTTTTATTTGTGCCTGACACCTATAAACCAGGGATTAGTTACTTAAGTCATTTTGTTGGATATTTTTTGGGTTTCTTGACGGGTTCGGTATTCTATTTCATTAAGCGAGCTCAGTTTGCTGAGTTTGAAGTTTTTGAAATGACAGAGGCGACTGATTTTGAAAATCTTTATGATCATGGTTCTGAAAAACCGTCTCATGATGATATGTCTAACTTATGAAATTGACCGATGCATTTAAACCAATGTGATTCCAAGTTGTTTCAATAGGTTGTGTTTGTTTTAGCAAAAATTGTGAAAATTGAATCGACAATACTGAAAGATCTAGTGTGCTTTAATTCAATCTGATTCGGTTAATCTTTTGCAATATTATCTCTTTATTGAACAAGCGGGGTGTCATGAAAGTCCAAAAAACATTCGTCATTTTAAGCCTATTCGTAATAGGTTTTTCTTATACGAACTGTGGGCAAGTTGGCCAAATTGAACTTAAGAGTATCTCAGCTATTGAGCAGAACTATTCTGCGGTAACCAATCCTGCGAATGACCCTGTTCGAGATATTCTATTGAACTGTCAAAACGCTTTAGCCAACAACAAGTTGATGGTTATGAATCAAAAAATTAATTTTGAAGACTCTCGAATTGAAACTAAGAAAGAGATGATATGTGAATTTGCCACCGAGGGTAAAATTACATCTTTAGGTAACCTTGAGATGCATAATCAGTTTATGCAGGCTCGCTACGAGCAAAATCGTAGCCTTAATCTTCCTCAGGGGGCTGTGATTTGCGATATTCAAATGAAGAATGATCTGCAGAAATTCAAATACGATGACGTCTTTTTCTTTTCGTTCAATGGATATTTGTTAGCGACTAACAATAAGCCATCGATTGAAGAAAGATTGATTCCTGAATCTAGAAAGCTGAGCGAAAATCAATTTACTTCTTTGTACCGATATGACTGGTTGAAACTTCGCGGCGCTGGTTTCGAGAATGAGCCCAATGATTATTGTGTTGGTGCAACAGAGGGTCTATCCCAATGTGCTTGGCCGATTACAGAGCAAGAGGGTTCGATAAAGTTATCATTCTCACCATCGGTGCTGGTTGCTATGAGTTCTGATCGTCCTTCAAACAATCAAGTTTTTTCATTTGCCATAACAGGAGATAATAATCCTGAGTCAGACTGTTACCATGAAAAATTAGAATTTGCGATGACCGTGAGATACTACATACCCGCAGCAGATGATTCTAAGTTTTAAGTGGTCGGTAGAATTCGGCCCGAGCGGTAAAACCATATCCCACCGGTTTTTCTGAAGGTACTGATCTCATGATGAATATGATCTTGATTGTCTGAGAAAAAATACGCTTTAAATTCGACAATTGATTTATTTCCTGATTCTTCAGTTCTAAGTATTTCTAATTTTTTAAATTTTGAGCTTTTAGCCCAGGCCTCGTTCGCCTTTCCATCAAATTCATAGCGAATTTGTAAATCCGTTGTGTCATGCAAGTAATTCATATTCACAACACAAAAGGCAGAATAACGTGAGCGCATAAGATCTTCTGCGCTGGCTGGAATTTCTTTACCTAAGATATAAGGTTCGCAGCATTCGCTAAATTCTGTAGATTTTCCGCAATAACAACTCATGGGGACTCCTGAATAAAAGGTTTAAATAATTCTTGGGCTTGTGATTCAACCTTTGTTTTCCATTCGAGCTCTTGGGGAAAAAAAAGATTTGAAAATAGTTCTTCGGCTTCTTTTTGAGATTCTTGGTCCGAATAGCCATTATTGTAGCCCTGGTTTTCAACAACCATACGCCGCAAAGATTCTATCGACCCCAAAGTGTTTTGACTGTCCATAGTGCCAAATTCAAATACGACGCCTTGTACCTGTTGTGTCGTATTGTTTTTGAGTAAGAGATAAGTCAAAAGATCGCCGGTTGTTTTATAAAAACTTTTTTGATCTCCGAAATCAATAGGATTATTCGCAAACAACGACTGAATTTTTTTTCCAGATTCAGACTTTGAATCATTCGCCAAAAGGTGTAGTTTAGCTCGCTCGCCATAACCGGTATGAAGATCGATCCAAGTAATTGTCTTGTAATTTGATAAGTCCTTTTGAAATAAATTATCAATATTGTCTTGAAGATCGTCTGATTTTTTTCCGCCGTAGTAAAGTCCTTTTTCTTCAGTATACTGGCCAATTAAGATAGAACGTCGCAAAGTTTCTATAGAATTTGTTATTATGAGGCGAACGGATTCAAATAAAAAGCCGATTCGGTGCAAAGCTCCTAAGCTAAGTTTATTGGGCGGATTTAAGAAATAATTTATTTTTGAGTAATCTTCATTTTTTTGCTGATAAAGATCTGTCGCAGTTGAAAAATTGCGGTTTAGATCAATATTGTTTTCATTTACACGTCTTTTATTTTTCATTCCCCAAGGGTTCAGTGCGTGCACAAATAAAACATCTGATTTAATTTTTTTTGCATTATTGATTTGATCCATCAACGAGCGCTGAAGGCTTGACCCTACGAAACCTTCAATTCCGTGCAATCCAGAAGAAATAACTAAAATATTTTCGTTTCCTTCGTAGTGGTATAGGGCTAGATCCGTTGTTAAATCGGCATTTGACTTCAGGGGCCAGCTTTGAATAAGGCGAGATCCCGCTAGCGTAGCAAACGCTTTTTTGTTCTCTTCGTAAGTGTTCAAATACGTCAGGTCAGCAAAAGCCCATTGAGCCGCTAATAATGAAGCTAAAAAAAGAAATTTTACGATGTTCATTAAGTTATTCTGTCTGAGACTGTGATTTTTTAATACTCTTCCTGCGTCAAAAGTATCTCTGGTGCCGAAGTTTAGATAGTTATGTTGGGATGGATTTATTTGAAGCTTCAGTCGATTCAAACTTGCAGCCTTTGGCAGAACGATTGCGACCGCAAACAATTGCCGAAGTCATCGGACAAGAGCATATTTTAGGTCCTAATAAACCATTAGCTAAATTGCTTCGATCTGGACATTTGATGAATTTAATCATCACGGGGCCGCCAGGAACTGGAAAAACAACTTTTGCTCGAGCCTTAGCCCAAACTGCAAAAGCTAAATTTATTTCAATGAATGCAATAGATGCCGGAGTTAAAGATCTTAAAGCTGCGGGCGAGGCCGGTAAAGATAGTCTGCTGGCGAATTCAGAAAAAACTTTGCTTTTTGTTGATGAGATTCATCGATTCAACAAAAGTCAGCAAGATGTTTTGCTTCCATTTCTTGAAAAAGGTTACCTTTATCTGGTCGGGGCAACTACCGAACATCCAAGTTACGAATTGAATCGGGCTTTAATCAGTCGATCTCAAGTCGTTCAGTTTCATCGACTTACCGAAATTGATTTTCAAAAAATTTGCCTTCGTCTTGAGTCAATTGAAAAGGTAAAAGTTGTAGACCTTTTAGACGAGGTGGCATTAAAAACTTTGTTCAATATTGCTGACGGAGATGGGCGACGTCTTTTGAATTTGCTTGAGTCGGTCGTTTCTTTGTATCGAATCAATTCGCAAGATTTTCCGATGTCTGTTGAAAACCTAAAAGAGCTCATCAGTCACAAAGTCATCGCTTACGATAAAGCTTCTGATCAACATTATGATTGCATATCCGCTTTTATTAAATCTGTGCGGGGTAGCGACGCCGATGCAGCTTTGTACTACATGGCCAGAATGCTTGCCGGTGGTGAAGATCCTGTTTTTATTGCCCGGCGGTTAGTCATTTTAGCCAGCGAAGACATTGGTAACGCAGAACCGCGTGGGTTGCCGTTGGCTATTGCAGGATTGCAAGCTGTTGAAGTGATCGGAATGCCAGAATGCGCGATAAATCTAGCGCAAGTCGTGACTTTTCTTGCAAGTTCTCCAAAATCGAATCGAAGTTATATGGGTTGGAATCGCGCTAAAGACTTTGTAGAAAATTCGGGAAGTCCTGATCTGCCAAACGATTTAAAATCAACCATGCGTAAGGCCGGAAATTACCAATACCCACATGATTTCGATAAGGCTTTTGTTGAACAGAATTATTGGCCCCCAACGCTGAAGCCACAAAAATTTTATGAGCCCTCATCTCGAGGGCAAGAAAAATTAATTATTGAATATCTAAAGTGGCTGAAGGGTAATAGTTAGATTTCGAAAGGCCAAAAATAGTTTCAAGGTTTTTCCATCTTTCAGTTTCTATGGTCGAAAAAGAAATTTCTTTTTCATTCTCTGGATGGCGAAGCTTCAGTTGAACGGCATTCAAACAAAGACCATCGATTCCGAGCTGGTCTCTAAAAAACCGGTTGTGATGTGAATCGCCATGTTCGCGATCGCCTAAAATCGGATGGGCCACTCGATTCATGTGGCGGCGAATTTGATGCCATCGTCCGGTTACTGGCCTTACTTCAATCCAAGAATAGCGAGTAGTATTGAACTTACTGTTGACCTGAAATGGAAGTTCGATTTCCGCCAAAGATTTATATAGTGTTTTGCAGGCTACCAGTGTTCCTGTAGAATCTAACTCAAGATCTAAATCTATACTGGCTTCTTTTTCTTTAAACCAACCACGCACTATCGCATGATAAGTCTTCTGCGTTTCATGGTTCTTAAATTGCTGATTCAAATGTGCAGTGGTTTCTTTGGTTTTACCGAAGATCAAAACACCTTCGGTAGCAGCATCCAAGCGATGGGCCGGAAAAGCTTTGATGTTGTGTTGATCTAGCAACCACTGAACGCAAGTTCTACGTTTAAGGCCACGACGATATCTGGGGTCTTCAGGAGGGTGTACGAACCAAGAAGGTGGTTTGTACAGAACCAGAATCGAATCATCTTGATAGTGAATTTTCGGAATTTCATGAAATCCATAAGTCTGCTCAGAGATCGAAGCGCAATGAGGCTTATAGAAATGAGAACTCATAATCTCTGAATCTTCTTAATCAGATCAGAAAGCTTCTGAGAGTCTAAATATTTAAGAGTCGCTTTTTGAGTTCCCTCTGAAACTGTGCTCATGATGGCGTACATCGAACAGCTAACCGCGCACTCTTTCATCGGAGATTTATCACGAGGAGCCATATGATTTGCCGGAGACAGGGCCGTGTAAACGTCTTTAAGTGTTATTGCGTGAGGCTCTTTTGCTAGTTTGACTCCGCCTGCTTTGCCTCGGGTTGTAGCCACCAAATTGGCTTTCGTTAGTTGCGAAAGTAATCGGCGAATAACTACGGGATTTGTATTTACACTTTGAGCTAATGCTTCTGAGCTCATTAGATCTTTTTTATTGAATGCAAGAGCTGCTAAAACATGAACAGCCGTCGCGAACTGCTGATTGACCATAAGAATTTAAAGACCTAGAGCCGCATTTAACTTATCATTGTCAGCTGAATTTGTTCCTTTAATCAGCGTTCCTAATTCGATCAAGGAACCATCTGGATATGTACAAACTTGATAATTGATATTGCCGCCAAGTACAATCATGGTTTCGATTTGCCCTCCGCACGAATTTTGATTCTTCATATAGGAGTTAATCGATTGCGTGATTGATTCTTTGTTGTTGAAAAGCATAAGATCTAAAGCGCCAACCAATGATTTTCCAAATTTGCAAAAAGAGATTTGGTCACTCGATGCATTTGCAACTACGAACTCGCCACCCAAAGAATTACAAGTGCGAATCAATGGATTTTTCTGTGCAGCAAGCGCCATTGTTGAAGTTAGAACGATCGTGAAAAGAATTAATGTTTTCATAAATGACCTCTCGAGGTATGGAACGCGCCGAATATAAATCGACTTTGCCTAAAAGACGAGTAAATATGAATTATGGATAAAAAAATTTTTTCGTGGGCTCTTTACGATTGGGCGAACAGTGTTTTTTTTACAACCGTGATGGCTGGATTTTTCCCAGTCTTTTTCAAGCTTTATTGGGCTTTGGGTGTAAAATCTAGCGTCAGCACCGAAATGCTAGGTTGGATTTTAGCGGCATCCGGATTTTTACTCGCCATTTTATCGCCGACGATGGGGGTAATCTCAGACAAGCGGCGCTCAAAAAAGAAGCTTTTATTCGTCACCATGGTGATCGGAGTTTTGTTAACGATAGGTCTTTTTTTTGTTAGGCAAGGGGATTACTACACCCCATCTTGGTTGTATGGCGGAGCTCTATTTTTTTGTTCCGCAAGTTGCGTATTCTATGATTCTTTGATGGTTTCCGTGGCCAGCAAAGACCGATATGATTTCGTATCTTCTTTAGGATATTCATTGGGTTACCTGGGTGGCGGTATTTTGTTTGCGGTCAACGTTTTGATGTCTTTGAAGCCCGATCTTTTTGGAATTCCAAATCCCGTTACGGCCGTGAAATGGTCTTTTGTGACGGTCGGAGTTTGGTGGTTTGTGTTTACATTACCTTTAATGAAATGGGTGCCTGAGCCCGAAACAGAAGTAGATTCTCGAGGTATTTTAGAGCTGACAAAAGTAACTTTGATTGAGCTCAAGAATACACTTGCTGAGATTTTTCAAAATAAAAATTTATTTTATTTTATCGTGGCATATTGGCTATATATTGATGGCGTTTTTACGGTGATGTCGATGGCTGTCGACTTTGGAATGTCATTAGGGTTAGATTCGCAGGATTTAATTAAGGCTTTGCTTATTACTCAATTTGTTGGATTTCCATCTGCTTTTTTATTTGGAGTATTGGCTAAAAAAGCAAGTAATCGTAATTTGATTTTATTTTGTTTGATGATTTATTTTGTAACGATTTACTTCGCAACCCAACTGCAAACGGCTATGCATTTCTACATTTTGGCGGGAGTAATTGGGCTTAGTCAGGGTGGAGTGCAGGCGCTATCCAGGTCTTTATTTGCGCAACTTATTCCAGAAGATAAAGCGGGTGAGTATTTTGGCTTTTTCAATTTGCTTGGTAAGTTTGCGGCTGTGATGGGGCCTGCATTGATTGCTATCTCTGCGAGACTCACGGAAGATCCGCGCAAACCAATGCTAAGCCTTCTCATCCTTATAACCTTAGGTGCGATCTTCTTACTCAAGGTAAAAAAACCAACCTTAAAGAGTTAGACTAGTTTTCAGAAGAAGTATCGACTTCTTCCCCGCTTTGGTGCTTTTGAATGTCTAAGGCTTTTTTACCCGTGATACCAAACCATTCTGGAAAGGCGAAGGCTAAAACCAAAAAGATAATAGTAATAAACACGAAAAAGCCTGTCATAATCCAAATTAAATCCATTACATGGTTTTAAATCATTCTGTGACTTTAAACAATGGATTTGGTAATTCCCAGGGCTATGACATATAACCCTCGAGATCACTATTTTAAAAAGGCGAAAGAACAAAACTTTGCCGCCCGCTCCGTTTTTAAACTGGAAGAAATTGATCAGAAGTTTAAAATTTTAAAACCTAAGCAGATGGTCTTAGATTTGGGGGCCTCTCCGGGGTCTTGGTCTCAATACTGTTCTCAAAAAATTGGTAGCGAGGGGCGGATACTGGGGGTTGATTTAAAACCGGTGACAGCCAAATTGAAAAACGCAGTTTTCATTCAGGCCGATCTCAGAGATTTAAATTTAGAAAACGTTTTTATTGAACATGGTTTTAAACCACCGTTTGATTTGGTGATTTCTGATATGGCTCCCAATACGACGGGAATTCGCTCTACTGATCAAGCTCGCTCTTTTGAGCTGTGCACATTGGCCTTTGATTTAGCAGAAAAGTTTCTACGTAAGGATGGCCATTTCGTTTGTAAGCTTTTTCATTCAGATGATTTCGCAACTTTAAGAGATCGAATCAAAGAAAAGTATCAACGATTTGAAGCTGTAAAGCCCGACTCGACCCGAAAAATTTCGAAAGAAATTTTTTTAGTTGGACTGAAGAAAAAATATTAATTTCATGTATAAAACTGTTTTTCAAAACGAAAACTTTATGGTTTGTGATAAAGATCCGCTGGTTCTATCGGTTCCGGCGCGAGAAAAAGCAGATCCTCGGGCCTGCCTCGGTCTCGAGCTGCAAAAAAGTCTTAAGACCCAGGTTTTTCCCGTGCATCGATTAGATTTTGAAGTGGGGGGCTTGATTATTTACGCTCTCAACTCAAAAGCTCATCAGAAGGCGCAAGGCTGGTTTTTAAAAAAACAGATTCAGAAAAACTATGTGGCCGTGACTTCGGTTCAAGATTTTTCTCATTGGCCGGATCATTTAAAAACGGATCGAAATCCAATTGATGTTGATTCGAAAAGTCAGCTTATTTGGAAAACCCAAATTCAGAGAGGTAAGCGTCGAAGTTTTCAGTCGCCCCATGGTGAGTGGGCCGAAACTCGTGCTCAGGTTTCGCAAAAATCTGAAGAGCATGTTGTTTGGGATCTTTTTCCGGTTACGGGTAAGCCGCATCAGCTAAGATTTGAACTGAGTCGCCGCGGCTTTCCAATTTGTGGAGATCAGCTTTATGGGTCGAAAACTTCTTGGAAGTGCGCTGGAATTGCATTGAAGGCCTACGAGCTTGACCTGAAAAAAATTTCTGAACGTTTAGGTTTGCCTGAGACGATTCAAATTGAAAAGTGGAGTCTATGAAACAGAATCTTGCCGTTTTTTGTGGTGCTCGTTTTCCTAAGCTTTCGGCAGTTGAGCTAACGAGTTTTAAGGCTGAATTAGTTTTATTTATTAATAACTTAGCCCAAGAATTTAATTTGATTTATGGGGGTGGGCAGGTGGGGCTGATGGGTTTGGTAGCAGATGCATTTCTTGAAAAAGGGGCGCGTGTTACTGGCGTTATTCCGGGCTACTTGAATACGGTTGAAATTCAGCACTTGGGTGTTTCAGAAACTCAAGTGGTGGATGATCTTCATCAGCGCAAAGCTTTGATGGAAAAATTGGCAGATGCCTACTTAATTTTACCTGGCGGCATTGGAACCCTAGATGAACTCTGCGAAGTTCTTACTTTACAGACATTGAATCGCCACAAGAAAACGATCTACATTTGGAACTGGAATGGCTTGTATGATGGGTTTCTTCAGTTTATTCAAACCGGTATTGAAAGAGGCTTTATTTCTGAACAAATATTAGATCATTGCGTCATTAGTGAAAATTATCACAAGCTTTTGAAAAAATAACTATCCAGGTGGTTCCAAAATGGGTTAGTTTTTCGAGAATCTCCGGAGGGGCATTTGAAAATTCTAACTTTAGTATCATTATTGATTTTCTCACTGACAACTTTAGCGTCATCTGAAATCGAAAAAATTATCGGAGAAAACGATCTTGTTCCGGTCGATGCGACAGCAAGTAATATTCCTCTTAAGTATCAACCTTTGGTTGATGCTTTCGGAAAAATCAGCATGGGGTGTACTGCAACTCATATTGGAAATGGATATGTTTTGACAGCGGGGCATTGTTTCTGGGCGGGTGAAGTTCCGGCTAAAGATCAAGCTTGCGCCGGAGTAGAAATTGAATGGGGGCTTCGAGCTGGTAATTCTCCGTATATGACATCTAAGTGTGAAAAAATTGTGATTGCTCAATGGGGTGGTCAAAACGATTATGCCGTGATGAAAGTTTCTCCGATTCCGCCTGTAGCTATCGCTCCAGATATGGATCGTCGTGCGGCGACAGGTGATACTGTTACGATCTTTTCGCACCCAGATGGACGTCCATTGCAATGGTCGCGCCTTTGTGGAATAGAGTACCAAATACATCCGGATCTGCCTCAAGGTTCTATTCAGCACCAATGCGATACAAATCCTGGTAGCAGCGGAGCCACAATTATCAACGCTTTGACTATGAAAGTGATTGGAATTCATGATGGTGGAATCGCTGGTGAGGCAGGGGCTGATCCTTCAAACCCAAGTTCACCAGTCACTACTGGTATGAATTACGGCACATACATTCAAAATTCTCCACTTGGAGAAACTCTTCGCTCTTTAGGTTTCAATTAATTTTTCTTAACGCAAAGCTCTCGGTACACAGCTTAGTTGACCCCTTTCAATGGTCGACTAAGCTACTTGTGTTTTCTGAATAATATCATTTAACAAAGTGGGGCTTTGTGAACTTGTTTCAAAAACTTTTTTCATTTCTTTTTGTTATTTTATTTGTTGGTTGTGTTCATGCGCAAACTGATTCTGCCGCTGGTGTCGGCCCTGACGGTTACCCCAATATTTGGTGGAAAGAAATTCCCGCTGACCAAATTCCTGGTTGGGAAATTCCTCCGCAATCGGCTGACCGTTTAAAACAAGAAGTCGTTCTTTCGAAAAGAAATGAACTCGGACAGTTTTCTAATCTAGGGCCTGCTGGATTTGTATTAGACGGGCAAGAATACGGAAGTGTTGAGGGGCTTTGGCAAGGTATGAAATACCCTGAATCTCAAGATGATGAGCGTAACAAAGACGGGATTCAATGGGTGTATACGCGATCGCAAGTTTTTGCGATGAAGGGTTTCGAGGCGAAAAAAGCGGGCGACCTAGCCAACGCAAATATGAAACAGCTAGGAATTAAATGGCTAACTTATCAAGGGAGAAAAATTGTTTACAATGGCGAAGATGCTCCTTTTCATTATGAGCTAATCCTACGCGCTTGCCGTGCAAAGCTTGAGCAAAATCCAGATTTAACAAAGTTATTACTCAGCACAAAAAATTTAATTTTTTTTCCGGATCATAAGCAGTCTCCAGACTCTTTGCCTTCTTACAAGTACCACGAAATTTACATGAAACTTCGGGCTGAATTGCAAGGGGTTCACTAGTCATATGCACAAGAATCAAGGTTCGGTTTACTACAATGACTATTTGATGTTGGATCAATTGTTGAGCTCGCAAAAGCCGCTCAGTCGAGAACATGCGACTGCCTCTGATCCAGAGG
>JACCDQ010083603.1_pt1 | contig 11748 bp, 11 predicted proteins | sample 7446031 | NCBI WGS metagenome assembly JACCDQ01 (sample SAMN15323442, study PRJNA562643) | freshwater metagenome | isolation source: river surface water | place: USA:Blue River Watershed | collected 2017-08-17
AAGAAACCAATTTGCGTTGTCATTTACTGATTGATACTTCGTCGTCGATGTATTATCCAGAAAAAACCAATGGTAAAATTGTGTTTTCAACGATGGCTGCTGCTGCTTTGGCTTATATGCTTCAAAAGCAAAAAGATGCCGTTAGTTTGGTTACTTTTTCTTCAGAAGTAGAAATTCAAACGCCTGTAAAATCAACGCCTTCGCATATTCACAAAATCTTTTTGGATTTAGAATACTTGCTCAATAAACCCAACGAACATAAAAAAACAGCCGTGGCTTCGGTGATTCATCAATTGGCTGAAAAAATTCATAAGCGTTCCTTAGTGATTATTTTTAGTGATATGTTTGATAATATTGAAGATTCAGAAAAGATTTTTTCATCACTTCAACATTTAAAACATAATCTGCACGAAGTATTGATTTTTCATGTGACCGACAAGAAAACTGAATCAGATTTTGAATTTGAAGACCGACCTTACGAATTTGTTGATTTAGAAACAAACGAAAGAATCAAACTGAATCCATCACAAGTAAAAGCAGACTATCAGAAAACACTTCGACAGTTTTATCAAGAACTAAAAATGCGTTGCGGACAGTATAAAATTGATTTTATCGAAGCCGATATTGCCGAAGGTTTTGAACATATCCTTTCTTCGTATTTAGTAAAAAGAGGAAAAATGAAATAAGGCTGATTGCTCTCAATGTAGAGCAATCAGCCTTATTTTTTAATCAGGTAATTTATATTATTTAAAAATTTTAAGTGTCTGATAATTAGATGATTGAAAAAATAATCACCAATCACTATTCGCTAATTACTATTCCATATTTACAAATCCAACGGTAAAGTAAAGAAGAAAGTTGTCCCAACATTTTCGTTTGATTCCAACCAAATACTTCCTTTGGCATTATCAACTACCCATTTCGCAAGAGCTAAACCAACACCTGAACCACCTCTTTTGGTAGAGTAATCTAACATAAATATTTTACCATGGCTTTCTTTTGGAATTCCGATTCCGTTGTCTTTGATTCTAAAAGTAACGGCTTCGATACCAATTTCAACACCGATTTCGATAGCAGGTTTTGTGCCGGGTGGAACTGCTTGAATGGCATTTACTAATAAGTTATTGATAATGTTTCCTGTCAATTGGCGGTCACCGATTACAATTATTTTTCGATTAGGAACATACTTGTTAATCTGAATTTGGGTGTCTTCCGAAAATAAATTCACTACTTTATTTACTTCCTCTACAAAATCAAATTTTTCGCTTTTCGGAATTGGTAATCGAGCAAAATCCGAGAACGAATTGGCGATATAAGACAAATTATCAATCTGACCCGTCAAAGATTCAATTTGTTTTTTCACTTGGTCAACATCAATATTCGAGCCTTGCGATAATTTTCTTTGTAATAATTGCAAAGAAAGTTTCATTGGCGTAAGCGGATTTTTGATTTCATGAGCCACTTGTTTTGCCATTTGTTGCCAAGCCGATTGTTTGTTGGTATCCGCCAAAGCAGCTTTGGATTCTTCCAGTTTTACCAACATTTCATTATAAGCTTTTACCAAAATTCCGATTTCATCATCCGATTTCCAGTAAAGTGGTTCGCTTGGCTTTTCTAAATCTATTTTTCGTAATTTGTTGGTAATCAAGTGCAAAGGAATCAACAAGGCATTTGATGCAAAGAACGAAAGTATCAATAAACCTAAGAAAATTGTCGTGAAAGTATTTAACAAAGAACCGATTACACTGATGACTTCCTTTTCATAATAGGCTTTTGCATCATAAAAAGGCATTCCTAAAACACCAATCAATTTGCCATTATTTGATTTTAAATGAATGTACGAAGTAAGAAATTCAATATCATTGAGTGTTTCAGTAAAAATACCACTTGGTTCATTTTCAACGAAAATTTTAGTGTACGCTTCCTGATTCATCTGTTTTGGAATCAATTCATCTACACTTCCCGATGGCTTCGTGGCGGCTACTAATCTTCCTTTTTTATTAAAAATCCAGATATTTTTTTGAATATTCTTACTTTTCAAAATCCTTGCAACCGTATCCGCCAAGAATTCTTCGCTCATTTTACCACCATCAAATTTTTCAACTGTTGGAATCAAGTTGAAGCTAATACTTTCGGTTTGGTTCAAATAAGTTTGTTCTTGACTTTCTTGAAACTTCGTACCTACAACTCCCAAAGTAGTAATCAACACCAAAATCAATGGCAACAAGAACGATACATTCAAGTAAATTTGGATTTTACTGGTGATGTTCATGTTGGTAATCGAGAAGCCATAATTGATGGCGTAAATCAATACAACAATGATGATATTGATAACTAAAATCAAAAATAAGAAGGAGAAATTAGCATAGATTGTACCGATACTCAAGGCTTCGGACGACACTACAATCATTTTTCCATTACTTTTACTCGATATAGTCGCTACGTGTTTATAGCCATTTTCTTCAACGCCTTCTTCTAAAATCTTTCTTGAATTGAGGGTTATGAACGATAATTTGGTTTGATAATTAAAACCTTGTCCGCCCGTCGAGATAATTTTTCCTTTATCATAAACGGCAAAGCTGAAATTGCGTGCAGCCAATTGTTCGCCCATTGGCAAATTACTCTTGGCATTTTGGGTACTCGCAGCATATCCTTTAGACTTTTTCAAGTCGATGATGATGTAGCCTACAATTTTGTTTTCTTCACTCTCCAAAGTCACAAAATTCAGATACTCTTTTTCTGCATCAGTTTTGTAGTCGTTTACAAAATAGATGTTTTCGTACTTGGTTCTGTATTTCGGCGTTCTGAAAGTCTCTTCATAATTCTGATAAGCACGTGCTTCTATGTCGTTATTCAAAGAATTTCCCGAAGCATCAAAAAGTAGAACATCTACGCTGTACAATGAAAAATAGTTATCCAACAAATTGCTGATAATTTGCGATTGTACCAGTTCGCCGGCTAATTCTTGTTTTTTGATTTCGTTGAAAATAGTTGAATCTCTTTTGATGGCTAAAGTAAGCTGACTCAGTAAGTATTCTGCTTTGTCGTCGTTTTCGGTGAAGTATTTGTCGCCGAACTGTTTCTTTAAATAAACATCATTTTTTACTAATTCGGTGTAAATGACATAGTTGCCGATTGCCGCACAAGCCAAAGCTGCACTGAAAAAGTATATTGAAGTTTTGTATCTGAAAGTATATAAATAACTTGGGAACGAACTGTAAACCAATACCAATAAATATACACTGTGAATCACGAAGATAAACAGGCTATATTGATAGAATAAATAAACCCAAACGCTACAAATTACTAAGCTGATAGCTATATAAAAGTAGATGAGTTTAGGCTGATTTCGATTGAATTTCAGAACGATACTTGTAAATAAATGCGTCGTTAGAAAGTAGGCGAAAGCACTAAGAATAAAAATCACTAAAGAATAAAACGCCAGTGGTTTACTCCAGAAATCTACACTTAGCGAAATATCTAATTGGTTATTAGACTTTACATACAGGCTGACTAAGATTTTGTAGAAAAAATATACACCAAAATAATTGAGGACAAGGAAAAAAATAGAAAGTACTTGTTTGATACTTGCTCTGAGATTCATTAGCCATAAATACACTTTCATTTTGTAATGAAAGATGACCAGATAGAGTAGCACGACCACAATAGCAATCAAATTCAGCAGTAAATCTCCCAGCGATGGCGACAATCTCGACGCATTAAAAAATCTCGAACTGAAAAGGTCGGACTGATAAAATGTGTAAGGTATCATGTAATACAACATCGAGAGTCGTATGATAGATACCAATGACAGCAAGATGACCAATACTAATTCGTGTCGGTTGCTATTGTAAAAAAACCAAATCCAAGTAAATAAATAGGCAATCAACGACAAAACGAAAAGTAAGCCAGCAATGATGATATAGAACGGAAAGGCGTGATTACTCAGAATTTCGGCATTGGGTGGAATGACCGAAAAGAGAAACTCATTTTTTTCAGAAAGAATTACTTCATTATTTTTCTTATTGGCTATCGAAATATCTTGTGGGTCTAATTTGAAAATTTCATGATTATAAACTTTCTTACGAGTATTGCTATCGGTTTCGGCAAAATGTTTTAGGTTAATAATTGAAAATACTTCAAAGTCTTCTTTGGCTTTTTTTCGATGATAAAGCGAAACACCTTCCGACCACTCAAAGGCTTTAGCATTATTTGTTCCTTCTAAAAAATCATACTGTGGCACAACTTTGTAGTTCGACCAAAAAACTACCTCTTTGTTACGGTATATAACAAATGGGTGACTCGTCGGAATCTTGAAGTCTTTAAAATGAAAAGCACTGGTTTTATTGATTTGTCCAACGATTTTCTCTAAATCTTCCTCCGATTTTTGTAGTTCGCTGTTTACTTTCTCTTGAATATCAGAAGTATAAACCTTTGCCGCACCTCCCGAAAAACTACTTTTTTCAAACAAGTACAAGATGGTAGTTAAACCAAAAAAGATTAAGGTCAGAGTAAGGAATAGATTCCTCTTTAGGAAGAAAGAAATAAATAATTTATTAAACGTATTGCTCATAGCATTTTACCTTTCGAGTGGTCAGTAAAAGTGCCAAAGACTGTAAAAGTAATCGACACAAATTGGTTTTAGGAATTGTTATAATATTACAAAAAAATATCTCTTCTTGAAAGTAATGAATTAGACTTAGAAAATGTGCAAAAATAGATATAGATAAGAGCAGGAAATTTAACCAAATAATCAATAAGCTGTATTTCAAACTCATAGATTATTAATATTGTAAATTTGATAAGTGAAATTAGGCTTGAAGAAAATACTTCCTTGTGTAGCTATACATGGCACACAAGGAAGTAAAAGGCAAAATATTAAAAAATTGCTTCCGCAATTTTCTTAGTACTTTCTGACTTACTCATCGTATAGAAATGCAAGATTGGAGCTTCAAAAGCCATAAGCTCTTTACATTGGGCAATGCACCATTCTACCCCAACTTGTTTTACTTCTTTGTCTGTTTTACAGCTTTCAACGGCTTTTACTAAATCTTCGGGTAAATCTAAATGGAAGATTCGTGGTAAAACGGTCAGTTGTTTTTTAGTTGCTAAAGGTTTTAAGCCCGGAATAATCGGCACTGTAATCCCTGCCGCACGGCATTTAGCTACAAAATCAAAGTACTTTTGGTTGTCAAAAAACATTTGGGTAACAATATAGTCTGCCCCTAATTCCACTTTCTTTTTCAAATAAGCAAAATCAGTGCTAAAGTTGGGAGCTTCAAAATGTTTTTCAGGATAACCCGCTACCCCGATACAAAAATTGGTTGGGGCAGATTGCGTTTCTTCGTGCAAAAGTACGCCTTGGTTCATTTTTACTACTTGTTCCAAAAGCTCACTTGCGTAGGCGTGACCACCTTTTTCTGGCGTAAATGCCGCATTTCCTTTCACTGGGTCGCCACGAAGTACCAGTACGTTATCAATGCCCAAATAATGTAAATCAAATAAAAAATCTTCGGTTTCTTCTTTGGTAAATCCGCCACAAATTACGTGTGGCACGGCATCAACCTTGAAGCGATTCATCAAACTGGCACAGATTCCCACTGTACCTGGTCGTTTGCGAATCGGAATTCTTTCAATTTTACCATTCACAATTTTTTCTAAAAACTCTTCACGGTGATACGTTACCTCAATAAAAGGCGGTTTGAATTCCATCAAAGGTTCAATATTACTCATCAAAGATTGAATATTTTCCCCTTTTACTGGCGGAATAATCTCGATTGAAAATAAGGTTTTACCTTTTGCTTGCTCGATGTATTGGGTGATTTTTGTCATGCTAAATCTTAAAAAACGTCAAAACGTTTTTTGTAAAAATGAAAATAGAAAAATTCTTGAAAATTTTAACAAAGGTAGGCAAAACTCATAGAGCCAAAAACTGGTTTACCAACATTTCCCATTCTTCTTGAAGTGTACCCATAAATACTTTTGCTTTCGCACGTGTGTACCAATATTGGGCGTTCCAGTTGTCGCCTTCTTTTCTGTGAAGATAAGCGTGAAGGCGGTCGTAGTTTTTTGAACCTTCATTCGACTGTGCCACCTCGTGGGCTGCTTCCCAGTCTTGATTTGCATCATACCAAAGAGCTTTCAGTAGCTCGTGTACACCCTGTGGTGCTTCTGGATGTTGCAATGAAGCTTTAAATTCTGAGTATGTCATGGTTTAAGCAAGGTTGAATAGACAATAAAGTTACGCAAGAAGCCAAGCTTAATGAAGAAAAAATTCAACAAATCACAAAAAAGTGACATTTTATTTGTTTGTGAAATGTTGATTCAAGACGTTTTGTCTTAAAGATAAATCAATTCAAGACTTTTTGGCATATTTTTCTGAATGGTACAGCTTTTGTAAATACAGAAATACCTTTCCGTAAATAAGTATTTAAAAGCTTTAAACGTAAAATATGATGAATAAGAAAATTGAAATTCCGAAAAATATTTTAGCCAATATAGATTTTAGTAATACGCTTAATGGTGGAAGAGTTGAACCGAACATTACTGTAAATCAAACAGCGGATTCTTACGAAGTATTTGTAAAAGTAGCGGGCTTGGAAGCCGACCATCTGAAAGTAGATGTTGATAATAATCGCTTGTGGCTTTACACACTTCAGCCAGTTTTGAAAAAAGCAGAGCAGGAAATACCCGAAAACTATGTGCCACAAACAATAGGACAATTGATGTTACCTAACTTTGTGGATGTTGAGAATATCTCGGCAAAGTACTACAACCATCAATGGAAAATCGTGATGCCGATAGATGATTATCGAAAGAAATTCAAAAAACACATCGACGTCGAAATATAATAATTAGCTATATATCAGCCCTACGAAGTACGCTTTGGTAGGGCTTTTTTATGAACTCTTCAGAAATCAAGCATTAATTAAATCAGAATAAATAATTTTTAAGGATAAATTTTTGAAACATTCAGAAAATTTCTATTTTTACCAATCCGTAAACCCTAAATTGTCATAGCACAGTGGAAGAAAGAGAAAGAGAAGAATTGTTTTCAAAACGTATTAGAGCAGGAAAACGAACGTATTTTTTTGATGTGAAATCGACCCGTTCAAACGACTATTACATTACTATTACTGAGAGTCGCCGCTATCAAAAAGATGATGGTTTCGCTTATGAAAAACACAAGATGTTTTTGTACAAAGAAGATTTTGATAAATTTGTTGAAGGACTTCAAGAAGCCGTAGATCATGTAAAACATGAATTATTGCCAGATGTTGATTTCTCACAATTTAATCGTGATGAAGAAGACAGTATCGGAGGTTTTGGCAGTGACTTGAAATGGGACTAATCAGCATTTCAAAATAGGCTTACTCGAATTTCAATCGGGTAAGCCTATTTTTTGGCTACATTACCAACGAATCAGTGCCGAACCCCAAGTAAATCCACTACCAAAAGCTGCCAAGCAAACCAAATCGCCGTCTTTTACTCTGCCAGTTTCCCAAGCTTCGCAAAGTGCTATCGGAATGGATGCCGCAGTAGTATTACCATATTTTTGGATATTGTTCATTACTTTTTCTTCGGGCAAGCCCATTTGCTGACGCACATATTCTGAAATTCTGAGATTTGCTTGATGTGGTACTAACAAATCAATATCAGTAGGAGCTAATCCATTTTTGTCCAAAGCTTCTTTAATTACTTCAGGAAAACGCACAATAGCGTGTTTGAAAACCGCATTGCCGTTCATAATTACTTCACCAGTACTTTTATCGTTGAGTAAATCATCGTAAAATCTTTTTTTACGGCTACTTCCCGGGTCTTTTACATACAAATCTTCTGCATACTTTCCGTCGGCGTGTAAGTGCGTTGAAAGTATTCTATGGTTTTCGTCTTCGGTAGCTTGTACTACTACTGCACCAGCACCATCTCCAAAAATAACAGCCACTCCTCTGCCTTCATTACTTTGGTTCAGGAAAGTAGATTGAATTTCAGAACCAATCACCAAAATATTTTTGTACATTCCAGAACGAATAAATTGGTCGGCAACCGACAAAGCATATACAAAACCCGAACACTGGTCACGAATGTCTAAAACGCCCACATTCGCCATGCCCAATTCTCTTTGCATGATAAAACCCGGCCCAGGAAAGTAGTAGTCGGGAGTAATAGTAGCGTAAACGATAAAATCAATTTCTTGAGCAGTAGTATTGGCTCGTTGAATCGCAATTTTGGCAGCTTCTGTTGCCATAGAGGCATTGGTATCTTTGCCATAAGTAAAGTAGCGACGTTCTTTGATACCCGTTCGCTCGGTAATCCAAGCATCCGAGGTATCCATAAGTGTCTCTAAGTATTGATTGTTGATGATGTTCTCAGGCACATAATGCCCGATGCCCGCAATTCTTGAGTAAGTCATAATTGATATTTTAAAAATCACACAAAATTATGACTTTTAATGAAATTGTTAGATTATTTTAAGAAACTATCTCAAGCTGTAAAAGTTAAAAGAAAGCTATACTTGAATTATTCATTCTTATTGATTGTTAAATACTTAGAAATAAAATATTATCTATTTTTCTTTTAAATTTGCTTCGAACAAAGAATAAAAAGATGCAACAATTCAAATTTGATAGAGAAAAATGTACTTCGGTGTTGTTGTACATTACTAAAAACTTGGAAAAAGCTGATTTTTTGCGTGTATTCAAGGTTTTATATTTTGCTGAAAAAGAACACTTAGCTCGATTTGGTCGTCCAATTGTTGGGGATAGCTATATTGCCATGAAGCATGGCCCTGTACCTTCTACAATTTATGCTGAATTAGGTAACATAAGAAGTGGAATCGGTAAAATAATTGATGGTGTTGTGAATAACAATATTAGCTTTTCTGATTATTTTGAAGTAAAATCTGACAATATCATTATTGCTAAAGTTGAACCTGACGTAGAAGATTTTTCGGCATCAGAACAGGAATGTCTGGATAAGTCTTTGAATGAAAATAAAGGTTTGTCTTTCAACGAATTGTCGGAAAAATCACATGATTTAGCTTGGAATAGAGCTAACATGAATGACGAAATGGATATTTTGGATATTGCAGAATCGGGTGGAGCGAGTAAAGAAATGCTTCAATATATTTCTGTTTTAGTAGAAAATGAAAATCTATCTTTTGTATGACGGATTTAAGTGACTTCTTTCCGCAGTCGTACCGAGATGATTTTGCGGAAAGAAATGTTCAAAAAGGTGCAATTATCAGAGTATTCGTTAAGGACACTAAACCACCTAAAATTAAACGATTTATCATTGTAGGTTTTTCAAATGATAAAGTTTTACTCGGAACGGTTTTCATTAATTCAGAAATTAATCCGAATATATTCAAAACAGAGGATTTGAAAAGTCTTCATATACCAATTGACGCCAAGAGTCATGAATTTATTGACCATGATTCATTTATTGATTGTTCAAAAATTCAAGAAAGAAGTTATGAAGAAATTAAACAACTTCTTTCAAAAGACTCAGAGTGTTTAAAAGGAATAGTCTCAGAAACAACTATGAAAGTTATCTCTGAGACTATTTCAAATGCTAAAACAATTTCTGCTAAACAGAAGAGAAAATTTGGTTTCTAAACCGCAAAGCTTTCTCCACAGCCACAAGTACGAGTGGCATTGGGGTTTTTAAACTGAAAACCTTTGCCATTCAAACCATCTGAGAAATCAAGCTCTGTACCAGCTAAGTATAAAATTGACTTTTTGTCAACCATGATTTTTACGCCTTTGTCTTCAAAAACCATGTCAGTCGGCTGAGGTTGTGAAGCAAAATCAAGGTTGTACATCAAACCTGAGCATCCGCCTCCTTCAACAGCCACACGAACGTTGAAATCACTTGTAAGACCTTCTTTCTGACGTAATTCTATAATTTTATTTGCTGCTATTTCTGTTATCGTTACCATATCTTTATTGAAATTTGATGCTGTTTTATATTTTCTAACGGCAAAAATACGCCAAAAGTTCATAGTATTGAGTAGCTGTACCGTAGCTACAAGGAATATTTTCCTATTTCAAGGGTAAATGTACTTCTGCCATCATACAACGTGCCGAGCCTCCACCGTTTCCTTCAATCATCGAAAGGTCGAAATGGCGAATGGTACAGAAATTTTCTAAAGCTTGAATTTGTACTTCATTCAGTGAATTAAAAGCAGCACTCGACATCACCAAGATATTTTCTCCACGCTGATTTTGTACTTCCAACATATTGCCTGCAAATTGATTCATTTGTGCCAAGCTGATTTCAATTACTGTTTTGCCATGACTTTCTAATGAATTTTTTACTTTCAAGCGTTGCTCTGCATTGGGAATGGCTTCGAGACAAATGACAGAAAAATTTCTGCCTACACACATCAATACATTTGTATGATAAATCTGTTTACCATTGCCATCCACTGCGTCGAATGATACAATTTCATAACCGCTTTCATTGGCAAAAGCCTCAAGTACTTCTGTATGGGTGCGTGGAGCTAAACAAGCATAAGCAATTTTGTTGATTCTATCCAAAACCATCGAACCAGTACCTTCTAAATACTTTTCTTCTTGTTCAAAAACAGACAAATCAACGATTTGTTTTACTGCAAATCTTTCAGCCAGTTTTTCGATAATGTCCTCACGGCGTTCTAATCGGCGATTTTCTGCTTGCATTGGGTACAGAATTACCGTTCCGTCGCTATGAAATGAAACCCAATTGTTTGGAAAAATTGAATCTGGCGTGTGCGGATTTTCGGTATCTTCTACCACAATAATATCCACACCTGCTTTTCTTAACTCTTCAACCATCTGGTCGAATTCTTGTAAAGCAATCTGCTGTGAAGTCGCTTGCGTTTCTTGCCCAAAAGCTTGGTTTTGAAAAGCATTTGAAACTGCCGTTTGTTCATTAAATCCAAAACGAACAGGGCGAATCATTAAAATATGAGAAGTAGTCTGATATTGCATAAATGAAAGTGATGAAATTTTTGTTAAAAACCACTTCTTAAAATCGGCATCGACATACAGTGCGAACCACCTCTTGCTCGTGATAATTCAGCCGAAGGAAGCATGATAAAAGTATTGTTAATGGTTTCTGGCGAACGTTTGCCCGTTTCAAAATCATTCAATAAATCTTGCATTCTGATGGTTTCGTAGCCCATTTCTCTAAAAGCGTCAAGGGTTTTGTCGTTTCTATCATAGCCGATTACTACGCCTTCTTTTACTGCCAAGAGATTACACGAATCTGTCCATTGTTCTCTTGCTCCATAAGGAAATTCATTATTTCCCGAATAAATAAATTTCACATCAAGCGGATTACAGCCGAGATCGTGAATAGAAATTTCTCTTAATAAAGCCTCCAAACTTTCTACTTCACGTGGTTCGTGTTCTTGCCCACGACGAAACTGTACAATGTGTACTTCTTCGGCTTTTTTCGAGGGAAGTAAACCTGCTTTAATCAATACTTGGTCTTCGGCTTTTAGCTGAGACTTAGCCAAAGAACCTAACAGTACCCAAGTATCACGTTTTACTTGTGTAAAAACGGTGTCGATGTGCATATAATCACGCTTGTTCGGAATTTTCACTAACGTAATTTTATCCACTACTTTTTTCTGAAATAAAATCTTAATTACTTGTTTGGCTGCATTTACCGTGGTTCTTTCAGAAATACCGATTAATAAATGGTTTTTTGCTACCATCATTACATCGCCACCTTCCAAAGTCGTTTGGGCTTCGTTGGCTT
>JACCDQ010355736.1_pt1 | contig 11748 bp, 15 predicted proteins | sample 7446031 | NCBI WGS metagenome assembly JACCDQ01 (sample SAMN15323442, study PRJNA562643) | freshwater metagenome | isolation source: river surface water | place: USA:Blue River Watershed | collected 2017-08-17
CCTACACCTACACCAGTTGCTCCTACACCGACTCCAGTTGAACCAACTTCAGTAACGTATAATACTACCAAGCAGGTGTTTGGTTATCCTAACTATTACTCGCCTATTACTAGGTTAGGCGGACAATATACAGACGGTACTACATTCAACGATGCTATTTGGGATGATTTAATACCAGTAGGATCGAGGGTAATAGTTAAGTGGATTAATCAGCCTAATGAAATTGACATGGGCATAGTTACCGCAATTGATAAAAACCAGTATTCATATCATGATCATTATGTTTTTGTAACTAATCCAAGTAATTTTGGAATGTCACCCCTTAACGGGTCTCCACTTGTTGATTATCAGGCATCATACTTTAGAATAGAAAACTCATGAGGTATGGATTCGTCCTTAAAGTATAATGGCATATAATTTTACACAGGGATTCTTTACTCCTACTAACCCGAGCAAATATATCGGTAGTAATAGTCCTAAGTATCGTAGTAGTTGGGAATTAACAGTGATGCGATTTTGTGATAACCATCCAGCAGTTATTGGATGGGCCAGCGAAAGTTTACGCATACCTTACATAAATCCATTTACAGGTAAACAAACAACTTACTACCCAGATTTCTTAATCACTTATCAAGACAAAGCAGGTAATAAGATTAGTGAGATTATAGAAGTTAAACCACGTAAACAGGCAAGATTAGAAGAAGCAAATACACAGCAAGAAAAAGCCGCAGTAGTTTTGAATTTTGCCAAATGGGAAGCATGTAGAGCATGGTGCCAAAGACATGGAATGAAGTTCAGAATACTTACTGAAGAAGATATATATAATAACTGGCAACCAAGAACCGCTGCCAAAAAAGCGAAAAAACGATGACTAAAAAACTTGAAGATTTTTTTAATGTAGAAAGCACTGAATCGGATACAGAGGATCAACTTCCTTTAGTGGCAGAACCACAGCAGCCGATAGAAACAACTATGGCATTAGTTCACGAACAACTAACTATAGCAGATAGGATAGATCAAGCACTTCCTACAGTTAAAGGTTTGGATACCGAAGACCACGACCTAGACGATTATGCTGCCAGAGCTATGGATAGCTATGATAGATTAATGGATTTAGGCTTTAATATGGATGACAGAAATGCTGGTAAAATATTTGAAGTAGCCAGTACAATGATGGGTAATGCTATTACTGCTAAAACAGCTAAGTTAGACAAGAAGTTAAAGATGATTGACCTACAGTTAAAGGCTGCTAAACTAGCACAAACTGCTAAAACTGAACCGGATGAAAGCGCACAAGGTCTGGGTGAGTTAACCACAGACCGTAATGCTATCCTTAATCTAATTAGCCAGAACCTTAAAAACAAAGATAAATAAAGTATCGGAGAAATGAAATGCCTACTCTATTTGAATATATTGAACAACTAAAAGAAAAGCACGAAGTACGTGTTAAATTCGCCTGTGAAGTTACAGACGAAATGATGGACAAGATTGAGCGTCACTTACAAAAGTATGATGCTGAAAAAATCTCTAGTCCAAGCAAAACAATTTTACAAGCTCGTCCATTAGACTTTCCTAATTTGGATATGGGCGAGATTTATATCATTGACTTTACTAGTAACTTGCCAGTAAGTAATGACATGCTTAAACAAGAACTAGCAAGATTATTAAACGTCAGCGAAGGACTAGTTGTTGTTCGTGGTGCTAATGAAGATAGAGAAATTGAAGAAGAAGAAAAACTTCAAGATAAAAAAGAAGAATACAAACCTAAAGTTGGTGCAGACTATGACAAGAGCGAAGCCAGTGAACAAAAACCTGCTGACTTATTTGGTGACAAGTTTAACAACAGCTTGTTAAAAGAACTTAAGAAAATTAGCGATGCTAAGAAAAAGGAAATCAAAACTCCTAAGATTGCTAAGGATCCAGATGTACCAGCAAGCGCACCAGAGATCGGTGACAGCAAAGCAACAAACAAAACAAGCCCAGTGGTAAAAAGAAACCCGTTGGTCGTTAAAGGCAAGGAAATAATGAAATGAACAACTTACAAGATTTAATCAAAAGACTAAGTGCCATCGGCCAAGTAAACGAAGCAGAAGAAAAATGCTCCGAATGTGGTTGCACACCATGTGAGTGCGATGACAAAGAAAAAGTAGAAGAAGGCAAAAAGCCAGACTTCTTAGATGCAGACAAAGACGGTGACAAAAAAGAGCCTATGTCCGATGCTCTTAAAGACAAAGAAGAAGAAAAAGTCGATGAAGGTAAAGAAGAATTCTTTAGAGAACGTCGAAGAATGATGGAAATGGCTGGCATTGAAGTAACAGACGAAATGTTGGAAGAAGATTGGAAAAGCAAACTAGCCGCCGCAGGAACTGCTGCCGCTATTGGTGCAACTAGTCTTGGTATGATGGGCGGGTTGCCTGGACAAAGTTCTGCTGATTCAAGTGTTACCAGACCTACAGAATTTTCACAACAAATTCAAGCAGGACAACAACTTCACGCTAAAGCAGAAGCACTGGCCAAAGTTAATAAACAGTTTGCTAAAGAATATCAAGATGGTTACCTAAAGATCCAGGATGATCCTAGATTTAAAGATTATCCAAAACTTGCAAATCTAGAAACAATAAAGTTTACACAACAGTTGTTAGCAAAGTATCAAGCTAACGAAGGTGCTATGGATTCATTAAAAGCATTAGGTAAGAAGGCTTTAGACACATTGGGTCATAAAGACGACGAAGAACTAATTAAAGACATGCAAAGACAACAAGGTCAAGAACCAACAGGTAAAAAGCCAGAGCCAGTTAAAGAAAACGCTACATTGGCTATCCTACGTCAACTTGCTGGTATCAAAGAAGCAAAGATCGAAGAAGACGATGTTGAAGAAGGCAATGAATTCAGTGGCGCATTAAAAGCAGCCAAAGATGCTGGCAAAGATGAATTCGAAGTTGCTGGTAAGAAATACAAAGTAAACGAATGCGGTGATTATCCAGAGAGCGGCCAAATGAGTCCTATGACTATGACAGGTCAAGAACAACCGCACATGGGTATCCCAGCTGAAGTAATGGCACAAATAGCCGGACAAGAACAAGGTCCAGAGATGGCACAACCAGAAATGGCTGCGCCAGAAGCACCTATGTACACATTAACAGTACGTAATGGTGAAAACAATTTAACAATGACCACAGACGTTCCTGATGAAATCATGCACGTTATGAAACTAGCCGGTGTTAACAAAGGTGCTGAAGTAACTAAAAAAGAAACTCCAGCAGGTGGTGAACAAGAAGTAGAAGAGTCTGGTTATGAAAATACGCCTGACAATACTAAAGCTCGTGACCCACAAGCATTTGGCGATATCCGCGACTGGGGACAAAAAGGTACAGCTAAAGCTAGCACACACTACACACCAGCTCAATCAGGCGATAACCCAATGAACGAACAACGTATGTTCGAGGATTATAAAAACTTTAAAGCAGGCAAATGAGCGGCACCCCGGTTTTAATTAAACAACCGTACAAAAAAGAAAGTTATACAGAGAATCAGATAGCGGAGATTGTAAAATCCGCTACTGATCCTATATACTTTATCAGCGAGTATATGTGGATTCAACACCCTACAAAGGGTCGTGTTAAGTTTGAACTCTACGACTATCAAATAGACTTAATCAACGCTTACCAGAATCACAAGTATAGTATTAATATGCTTGGACGACAAATGGGTAAGTCTACTTGTGCTGCCGGTTATTTGTTATGGTTTGCTATGTTTGTACCAGACAGTACTATTCTTATTGCCGCACACAAATACACAGGCTCGCAGGAGATTATGCAACGTGTTCGTTTCATGTATGAAAGTTTGCCTGAATGGATTAAAGCCGGCGCAGTAAGTTATAACAAAGGTAGTATTGACTTTGATAACGGCAGTCGTATCTTAAGTGCTACAACAACAGAAAACACTGGTCGTGGTATGTCTATTACACTAGTATACTTAGACGAGTTTGCTTTCGTTCCGCCACGTATTGCCAAAGAGTTCTGGACAGCACTAAGCCCAACACTATCAACAGGTGGTAAGTGTATTATTACAAGTACACCTAACCAAGACAACGACCAGTTTGCACAGATTTGGAATGATGCTATTAAAAACTTTGACGAGTTTGGTAACACAAAAGAAGTTGGCAAAAACGGTTTTAAGAGTATCAAATACATTTGGAGTGACCACCCAGACAGAGATGAAGAATGGGCAGACCACGAACGCAGTAAGATTGGTACAGAACGTTTCATGCGTGAACACGAATGCTTGTTCATTACAGCTGATGAAACATTGATTAGTAGTATGGTATTGACTAACTTACAAGGAGAAGATCCTTATGAGAAAGTCGGACAACTCAGAGTTTATACACCAGTTGATAAAGATAAGATTTATGTAGCGGCATGGGACCCTAGTCTAGGTACGGGTGGTGACGCAGCCGCTATTGAGATTTTTAGTTTACCTGATTTAACACAGGTAGCAGAATGGCAACATAATAAAACTGATGTACGTGGGCAATTAAGAAACTTCGTTACTATCTTAGATTGGCTACGTAGCAAAGGTGTTCAAAATGATAACATCTATTGGAGTGTAGAAAACAATACACTAGGGGAGGCTGCCTTAGTTGCTATTCAAGAATATGGCGAAGAACGTATTGCGGGACACTTTATCAGTGAAACAGGTGCTAAACGCCGCGGCTTTAACACTACAAATAAGAGCAAGTTAGCCGCTTGTACTAAGTTGAAGTATTATATCGAAAGTAGCAAGATGAAACCAAAGAGTAAGAGTCTTGTTCAAGAGCTAAAAACGTTTGTTGCTCATGGTGCTAGCTTTGCTGCCAAGGAAGGCGAAACAGATGACTTGGTTATGGGTACAATTCTAGCAGTTCGATTAATTGAATATGTTATGAAGTACGATGAAGCAACATATAACACTCTTGTTGAGCGAACTAGTGGTGATTATTTACAGCCAATGCCAATCGGAATAATTTAATTAAAATAGGTAAATAAGTATATGGCTATAGATTATAATTCAGTTGCAGACAGAATATTCGACCAACTTAAAGGCTTTGGACACGACATCGTTATCTTTGATGATAAAGGACGTCAAACTGCCAATGCTAAACAAGGACGTAGTTTTTATTGTAAAGATCAAAAATTTACAGTAGAGCTAGATGAAGATGATAACGTTATCAAATTCAAATATGGTACAAGTACTAATGTTCCTAAAGTTAAACAACTAGTAGATACAATTGGTGCTATAGCAAGGAAATACCCTCCATTAGGATTAGATAGACTGCCTTACAGCGGCAAAGAAATAGAATTAAAGGATGTAGAGAACATGGCAAAAGTCCAAGAGAGTTTAAGCCCAACAATGGGTTCAACTAAAACTAGTTACCAACAAACAGAAGGTGCTAAACTAATCATTAGACACAACACCGCTGTTAACGAAGAAGTTCGTGGCAGCCGCAGTCGTAACATCAGTGCATTGTTTATTGAAAATGCACAAGGTGAGCGTTTTAAGTATCCGCACAATCACTTAGTTGCCGCTCGTGTTATGACTCAGCACGTTGCTGAAGGTGGTACACCTTATGATGAAGTCGGACAAAAGATTATTAGTTTGAGTGAAGAACGCAATCAACTTTCACAAGTATCTAAGTACATTAAGAGCCAAGGCTTACAAGAACAAGCCGGCGATGTACAATTCGCAGTTACTCAACGTCTAAGCGAAATTAAAGGCTTATTAGGTAGATATAACCCTGCTAAGTTCATGGAAGATAAAGCAGAAGCCGACGAAACAAATCTGGAAGCACTACAAGAAAAACTAACTAAAAACGTATTTGACGAAAGCATTGGCGCACTATTACCAAAACTAAATGGCTATGTAAAACAATACCAACAACAAATGGAAGCTCGACAAGAATTAGACACATTAAAACAACAAGTAGAAGAATCAACATCAATCCAAGTTAGTGCTATTCCAGATTTAGATATGCTAAGTATGATGGTCTACGAAAGTCCAACTGTCAATACTACACAATTAATCAACACAATTTTACCAGTATTAGAAGATGAACAAGTTAAAACAAGTTTGACTCGTATCGCTGACTATGTTCAAGAAGGCAAATTGGATGCTATGGAAGTTGAAAACTTAACCCGTAGCATTATTGGTAAGAGTCAAGTTAAAGAATCTGAATACAAATTGATAAACAAGTTAAACACAGTGGATCAAGTATTCGAATCAGTTATGAGTCGTTTTGAATTAAAAGAAATTTTGAAATAAAGACTAAATAGAATTAACAGCAATTTGTCCAAAAGGTTAAATTGCTGTTGACATAGCAAGCAATAGTTTGCTATACTACGTTCACTAGATGAGAGTATCTAGTGTTCCAGGCAACAAACTTTTTTAAACCCTGGCATTTTATAAAGGAAAAACATTATGGCAACATCTTTAGCAGAAATCCGCGCTCGCTTACTAGAGCAAGAGAACCGTCAAAGCGGTAACAAAACACAAGGCGGCGGAGACAACGGAATTTTTCCGTTCTGGAATATCCCAGAAAACTCAACTACAGTACTACGCTTTCTCCCAGATGGCGACGAGACAAACACTTTCCCATGGCGTGAACGCCAAATGATCCGACTAGAGTTCGCAGGAGTTCTAGGTGGTGATGAAAGCAAACGTGTAACTGTTACAGTTCCATGTATGGAAATGTGGAAAGAAACTTGTCCTATCCACGCAGAGATTCGTCCTTGGTTCAAGGATAAGTCTTTGGAAGACTTAGGTCGTAAGTACTGGAAGAAAAAATCTTATATCTTCCAAGGCTTTGTAGTAGATACAAAACTACAAGAAGACACTACTCCAGATAATCCGATCCGCAGATTGATTATTAATCCTAGTATCTTTAACATTGTTAAAGGTGCGTTGATGGATCCAGAAATGGATAATCTATTTACAGACTTTGAAAACGGCACAGACTTCCGTTTGACAAAGACAACTAAAGGTCAATACGCAGACTACAGCACTTCTAGCTTTGCTCGTAAAGAACGTGGCTTGAATGAAGTCGAACTGCAAGCTATTGCAGACCACGGCTTGTTCAACTTGAATGACTTTATGCCTAAGAAGCCAACTAAAGAAGAAGTTGACGTCATTTATGACATGTTTAAAGCCAGCGTTGATGGCGAGTTGTATGATCCTAAGCGTTGGGGTCAATACTTTAAGCCTGCAGGTGTAAACCTTGGTAACTTGGGTGTGGCCGCAGATGTCGATGCCGCAGAAGCAAGTTTCAAAGCACCAGCTCCGGTAGCTCGTCCTGCACCAGTAGCGGCACCTAAGCCAGCTCCGGTAGATGACGAAGACGACAGTCCTTTTGAAGTTGCTGAAGAAACAGCCGCACCAGAAGGCAAAAAGAATGTTAATGACATTCTTGCGATGATTCGTAACCGTCAGCAAAAGTAAACACGGCTTGGGCCTCTGCAATTTATTGTACGCCCAGGTTCTCTACTATGACACTACCAGACGAACGATATCGTGCTATCGCTGCCGCCAGAGAATTGCTATTTGAAATAGCAAACTCTAATGGCAGATGGAAGCGTGTACCAAAAGAGTTAAAATTATATTGTAGGCATGCCTTGCGACATTATCCTACTCATTATGATATGAAGGAAGCGGCAAGACAAGCACCGGATCTATTCCAAGAAAAAATAGAACCGTTGACAAGAATGATTATGGTATACGACCAAGAACAAAAGGAAGAACAAAATGGCAAAACTTAATAAGCTGTCAAAAGTAAATGAATCAATTACAATCAATCGTTACGATAACGGTTGGATGGTTGAAGTTGGTGGTCGCAACAAGAAAGAAGATTGGTCTAACACTAAGACTCTTTGCAACACAGAAGAAGAACTTATTGCGCTAATCAAAGAATATAACACTATGGAATTGGATAACTAATATGACTAAACCATTTGACGTAAGTAAATTTAGAAAAGAAATTACTAAGAGCATTGATGGTCTTAGTATTGGTTTCAACGATCCAACAGATTGGATCAGCACAGGTAACTATACACTAAACTATTTAATTAGTGGAGACTTTTTCAAAGGCGTACCAATGGGTAAGGTTACTGTATTCGCTGGCGAGTCTGGCGCAGGTAAATCTTATATCTGTTCAGGTAACTTAATCCGCCACGCACAAGAGCAAGGCATTTATGTTGTGCTTATTGACAGTGAAAACGCACTAGACGAAGCATGGCTTCACGCACTTGGCGTAGATACTGGCGAAGACAAGCTACTCAAACTTAACATGGCTATGATTGATGACGTAGCTAAAACTGTTACAAAATTCGTAACTGACTACAAAACATTGCCAGAAGGCGAACGTCCTAAAGTGTTGTTCGTTGTTGACTCATTGGGTATGTTGCTAACACCAACAGACGTTAATCAGTTTGAAGCAGGCGACTTAAAAGGTGACATGGGTCGTAAGCCTAAGGCATTGACAGCGTTGGTTCGTAATTGTGTTAACATGTTTGGTAATCTAAACATTGGTTTGGTTGCTACCAATCACACATACGCTAGTCAGGATATGTTTGATCCTGATGATAAAATTAGTGGCGGACAGGGCTTTATCTATGCGAGTTCTATCGTGGTTGCTATGCGTAAGTTGAAGTTGAAGCTGGATGAAGATGGTAATAAGACTACATCAATTAACGGCATCCGTGCTAGTTGTAAGATTATGAAAACTCGTTATGCTAAACCATTCGAAACAGTTCATGTACAGATTCCATACTCAACCGGTATGAGTCCATACAGCGGCTTGTTTGATATGTTAGAAGAACGTGGCTTGCTCAAGCGTGAAGGTAATAGCTATTCTTATATAACTAAAGAAGGCGAAATTCTTAAAGCTATGCGTAAAGGTTGGTCTAATGAACTTTTGGACAAAGCAATGGCAGACATTATGCTTCGTGATTTGACTGCCGGAGTAAATACAGCAGATACAACAATCACGGAGGATAAAGAAGATGTTGCATGATGATGAAGTTAATCTGATTGTAGATGTATGGACAAGTGTAAAACCTTTCCTGGATAAAAAAGAGCGTTATGATGCCGCTTGTGCGTTATTGCGTAGTTTAGAAAATCACTATGAAATGGATAGTGTTGCAGAAGAACTTCTTGGTAACGACTCTACATTGGATACAGTAATTAAAGATTTGTATACCGCCGATGACATCATGGATGAAGACGACGACTACGAAGAAGATAATTACGACAGCGACTACGACGACGAATGAGCGATTGGTACAGACGTGTTACTGGCAACTTAGGCGAGTTGCCAGGTGCGATAGCCTACTTTGAAAATGAGTTACAGGATGCTAGGATTGAAACTAGTATCAAAGGTAACTTAGAAACAAACTCTAGACTTATGCCTGGAATAGTAGAACACAGATTTAACCAATTACAAGAAGTCGAGGCTATACTTGAATTCCTAAACATCCAACTAAGAAAAAAACGAAGTGAGATGTTTAGGAAGTACACCGAAAGCTATAACAGAGCATTGAGTGATAGAAGCGCAGACAAGTATGTCGATGGTGACGACGAAGTCGTTGAGTGGCAAGTTCTTGTAAACGAGTTTGCTATGATCCGTAACAAGTATCTTGGCATAATGAAAGCTATTGATGTCAAGCAATGGCAAATCACTAATATTGTTAAACTCCGCGTAGCAGGTATGGATGATACTACACTAGGTTAATTGACACAAATTCCTTTTTTCTGTATAATACGTTATCAACAGCAAAAAGGAATCCAAAATGAAACTGTCAATTGGAACTAAAATTGTTTATACAAGTGCCGCTGGTACCCGTGAAGCTACAGTGGTTAATATCAAAATTGCCCCTACAGCAAAGCCTGGATTCCTTAATACTTGGCTTACCTTAAATGTCCCAGCCCAAAATGGTGACAAATTTGACACTAATGTTGATATTTGCGCTGATAATGCTAGTCTAAAAATGTTTAAAGTAGCAGTCATTTAATTGACACAAATTGGTTTTGGTAGTATAATATATACATACAGACACAAAAGGGAGCCTATTATGTTAGAAAACACTAAAATGTGGGACATTAAACCTTCAACTTTGGCAGAAGCAGTTGCTCACGTCGAAGCAGGTCGTAAGCTCTATAATAAAAACAGCGGTGAGCCTAGATTAGACTTCCGTGGTATGATTGAAATGATGGAAGAAAGTGTTCCGGTATGTGGCTCCGAACAAGATGCCGCTTGCCTTAACGCATTAGCCAAAGACTACCAAAAAGCACTGAAGCAGTTCCAAAAAGATTACTTTGCAAGTTTGGCAAAAACAGCGGATCTTAAGTTGGTCAAAGCCATTATGGAAGATCCGTATGCGTTTGAAGAATAATTGACACAAATTGGCTTTCGTACTATAATACAGTTTAAGTTAACAAAACAGGAGTTTGTAAATGGCTAATGTAACTATTTTTGCTGGCGAGTATCGTGGCACTAAAGTTCGTAACGAGACGTTCCGTTTGGTGTCAGATGTTAAGACAGGTGCCAAAGGTATGTTTGTAACAGTACAAGATAACGGCACTCTGGGCTTTGAAGGCAAGAATGTTCGTGTTAAAATTAAAAGCATGGAGGATATTACAGTGAGTGGTCAAACAGTAGCAGATATGTCAGATAGTCAACGTCGTCAAGCAAATAAAGACGACAATGTATTTTCTTTGGTTACTACAAAAGAACCAGAAGTGTATGCAGAAACAGAAGAACAGGCAATTGAGCGTATCCGTGAACGTTTTGATATTCTGGAAGAGATGACAGAAGGTACTACCACTGGTGCTGTTCGTGCTATGATTGTCAGTGGCCCTCCAGGCGTAGGTAAGAGCTTTGGTGTTGAGAAGAAGTTAGAAGAAGCCGCTCTCTTTGATAAGATGGCTCAGCGTAAAAGCCGTTTTGAAGTTGTTAAAGGTGCAATGTCTGCATTGGGTTTGTATGCTAAACTTTACAAGTACAGTGACGCTAACAATGTTCTAGTGTTTGACGACTGTGACAGCATCTTGCTTGACGACTTGTCACTTAATATTTTGAAAGCCGCACTAGACAGTTCTAAAAAGCGTACAATCTCTTGGAACACCGACAGCCGTATGTTGCGTGATGAAGGTATCCCAGATCGTTTTGACTTTAAAGGTAGTGTGATCTTTATCACTAACATTAAATTTGAGCACGTTCGTAGCAAGAAGTTGAAAGACCACTTAGACGCATTGGAAAGCCGTTGCCACTATTTGGACTTGACAATGGATACCCAACGTGACAAGTTCTTGCGTATTAAACAGATTGTACGTGACGGTATGTTGGACAGCTACGACTTTGAAGACAATGCCGCACAAGAGATTGTAGACTTTATGTGGGAACAGAAAAATCGTTTGCGTGAGTTGAGTTTGCGTACAGTTTTGAAGATTGCAGACTTGCGTAAGATGAGTGAGCACAACTGGAAACGTCTTGCAGAGACAACAATTTTGAAACGTGCAGAAGTGTGCTAAACTAAACAAAGCCCAATTAATTGACACTAATTGGGCTTTCTGCTATAATAACTTTATTAAACAACACTAGGAATTGAAATGAAATTCAAACCCACTCTAATCGCAGTAGCAGTTTTGACTTTGGCAGGAAGTGTGCAAGCACAGACTTCTGTATCTAAAACAGAAACACAGGCAATCGCACAATACGGGTAC
>JACCDQ010602473.1_pt1 | contig 11748 bp, 22 predicted proteins | sample 7446031 | NCBI WGS metagenome assembly JACCDQ01 (sample SAMN15323442, study PRJNA562643) | freshwater metagenome | isolation source: river surface water | place: USA:Blue River Watershed | collected 2017-08-17
AAGCATAACCTTCGATGATTATGCTATCAATCTTGCCGTCAGCAGTTGGTAGAGGTTCACTCTTAGTAAAAGAACTGTTTAAAAACAGGACTTTATTTTTATCTACCATAATACCCCTTTGTGTTATTCCTTAGCGGAGGCGGGTCGTCCTCCAGTACTAGGATTTGCGGCTGAACCTGCAATATTTGCAGGAATTCGTAAATCATCGTTGCCTGGCTTCGGTTCATAACGTAGCTCTTGTCGGGCTTCGTTTGGACTGATAATGCCACCATTTACTAATGTACTGTGGTATGCGGCAATGTCTTTTAGTTCAGGCTGCAAGGCACTAACGGAGCTTGTAATAGCTTCTACGTCGTAACCAAAATAACGCTCTACTGCACTAATAAACTTACGATTAATAGGTAGTACTGTTTCTAAGTAGAAAAGTCGTAAGTTAGGCGAGATGTTGGCGTTGTTGCCGCCTTGAAGCAGAATAGGTGGTACACCTACTGCTTGCATAATTTTTTCACCATGGGTTTTGATTGAGGTATCAAAATCCATGTCGCGGAAGTTTGTTTCGGCTAATTGATGTGGCTTTAAGCCGCTATCAAGAATAACAGGGCGCTTTCCACCGTTTTTAACGTTGTACTTTTGCAGCCAGTATTGAATTGTTTTTTCTTTTGCAACTTGTGAAAGCGTATTATCGGTTGTAAGTACTAAACCAAATACCGCACCGTTATCAAAGAAGTTTTCTTGAAACTTCTGCATTGAGTATAACAGGCCAATACTGCGGTCCGCACTTTGTAAACGACTGCTTCCACGATAAATAGAATCGCTGCTTAAATCTCGGAAGTAGAATACTTCTGATTCTTTGAAATCTACGAAACCGTTATAGCGAAACCCCTTGATAAAGGTTTTTTCGTCGGTTAGAATTTCTACCTTGCTAGCAGGCAGATGGTACATAAATACACCATCAAAGTGTATAAACGCATTGCCTTCTAGTATAAAATCTGTGAATAGTGCAGTTCTAAAATCTTGTGCACTTTGGTACGGATTAGGACGGAAGTTAAGTAGCGTGTTTAACGTCTTTTGACGAATACCGGTTACTATACCGTCGTGTACTTTGTCTTTAATATCGTAGTCCAGCGATGACGCCGCACTAACTAACATACTTACGCTGCGGTTAACAGATTCCAATTTCTGGAAGCTTTGGTAGTATGTTATTTTTGCATCTGTACCGATCTGTGTACCGGCATCTTGTGCAATTCGTGTTTGTGCTGGATTCAGCTTTTCGCGAATCCAGTCAGATGATTTTGTAATCCAACTCATATCTTCCCTTAAATAAACCTTGAGAAAAATGAGTTGTGACTAGAGGTTAGTACGGCTTTATCACCATGAACGTGCTTTTCGCGCTGCAATTCAATCCATCGCTGCTGTTTAGGTTCTGAACCAACCGCAGGGGCTTTTCCATAAATGGAGTGTAGCGCTACATGATGTGGATTACATAGGGTGTAAACCTTGTCGTATAACTCTACCCGATGCTCTGCAATAAATTCATCACGAACAGCTAAAATGCCTTCGTCAGTTGATATGTCGTAACCTTTTCTATCAGCCCACGTTTCTAAAAGTATTGTGATTGAATGTAAATGGTGTAGCTCTAAGTCTTTTTCTGTGTCGCAAATAAAACATTGAGACTTCTTATCGTATGCCGCCTTAGCTCGGTCTCTAACCCACTTCACGGGGATACGTTTGTTTGTGTTCTTGGCCATTTTTTATTTGGACCTTCTGAGATTACTAGTATTATACATGGTTAGCACAAAAATGTCAATACCATAATTTTTGTTGCAGGTGCGCTATTTATACTTGAACTAAGAATCGTAATCGAGTATAATATAATTTTATGGGAAAAGCTATGGCTAGTGGAATATATAGATTAACGTTTAGTTCGGGCAAATACTACATCGGCAAGTCTCTGGACTTGGAAACACGATGGAAGCAGCACTTTAATAAATTTGCAACAGGCAAAGCAGCACGACCTATGCAAAACGAGTATGACCGATGTGGTCTACCACAAACAGAAGTGCTGGTTTATTGCCACAAAGATCACATCGACATCTTGGAAGAGCTATTAATCGACCAAGAAAAAAGCATAGATATGCTTAATACTACCTACCCAGAAGTAAACCGCACTGATGAAGTAGCTATCCTAATCAACAAGAGCCGTGAGTTGCTCCACTTGAGCACGCTACAACACTTGCAAATTATACACAGCGTGCATGACGACATTGATGCAGCAAATAGTGCACAAGCAGCTGCCGAAGCCTTGGTGGAAGAGTATCGAACCAAAGGCTACATTATCGACCAAGACTATGTGGATGCAGTTAATACAGCACAAGGCTGGAGAGATCTGCATAGTGAATCACAAAGGGAGCTCAAGCGCTTACAAAAACTAGGCTGGTGGGACCGACTTTGGAATTATAAAGTATATGTATAAAGAGCATAACGAATCGCATCAGCCATGTGTGAATAATCATCATGCTTTGGACGTTCTTTCTGTAAGCCTTCTTTGGTATCCCAGCGGTACTGGTCAAACACCGCTAGTGCGTGTGTGCAGTGAGGGGCGACCTTTAAGCGACCCTGGGCCACCAGTGTTTGCACATATGCAATACCGGGTAAGACATCCTTTTTAGCTTTAGTCGACGCCAGGTCATAGATATAGGCAAGGTCACTGGCAAACTGTGCGGCCGCACTATCAATAAAGATGGTTTCCACACCCCACTTGCCGCACAACTCACGAAACGCTTCCGCGTGTTGTGCAGTAGTTGCTTCGTTAGCTAGGTACTCGTCTACAATCCAGAAGGTATCACCAACCATATCATAGACAATTACCACAAATGCAGTGTAGTCACGATATCCAGGGTCACAACCAGCAATAGCCTCACCACGCAGGTCAGGTGGCGGTTCACACACATCGGTCTCAGCTAGCGAATAAATTTGACCCTCAAACACTGTGAATGAAGCAAGATATTCTTGCTCAAATTCAGCACGCGACATAGCACGACGAGCTTCTGCCACATCCGACTCTTGCATACGAGTATTCTCGGTATAGTCCGCTTGTAGACTAACCCACTCTGGAAAGTTAGGATCAAATCCACGATTCCAAAACTGCGAAAACCAGTTGTTACGACCACGAGGCGTCGAAATAAAGATTGCTTTTGCATTTGGCTTGTCCAGTGTAGGACGTAGCGCAACGTTAAACGCAGCCTCACCGTCTTCACCCAGAGCAGCTTCGTCAAAGATGATTAAGTCATACGAACGTCCAACACAACTATCAACCGTCGAAAGCGAACCCATACGAATGGTCGAGCCATTTTCCAACTCAATAATCTTGTCTTTCAGATTATCACGCGCTACTTCTAAGTCAAAATGCTTTATCAGCTTGCGTTGCAGCTCAAACGAAATCCCCGATAGGTTATAGTTTGGCGACATAATTAGCACGTTGGATCCGGGTACCAAAGACACCAGCTGACCCACCACGTTGGCTATGTAGGTTTTACCTAGGCGGCGCGCTAGCGCAGCGCATACAAAACGGTACTTTGGATCGTTGACTGCGTTGATTAGTGCGATTTGGGGTCGGTTGATCGAGTCCCAGATGCCTAGCAGTTTAAGATAGTTTGTGATCGGCAGCTTAATAAATCGACGACTAGCATCAAACTCCACAATATGATCGCGCTCAACGTCCGGGCGAGAAATAGTTAGCATTAAACACCGTCTCCACTAATAAGGCGAGAAATCAGGCTAGAATACTTCGAACCATCAAGCCCTTCGTTAATTTGCACATTTACTTGCTTTTGTGGTCCGGTTCCACTACGCAGTTTCTCAAGTTGAATTTCACGGTCTAGCAAGTCCATTGACATTTTGTGTGACAGCGCTAAGAGCTCACTAATATCTTTTGTTGAACCGGTTCCGGCTTCGTGTAGTTCTTGAAACTTTTGTTGGAGTAGTGCGTCCATGGCAGCACGCATCTGAAACTTGTTGTTGAATCCGGTATCCATGAAAACGTGGTCGATATAAGCCTTGACCTCGCGGCGTGAGAGTATCTCGGACACCAAGTCTGGTGCAAGATCAAGCTCGTGTGCGACCTTTTTAGAATCCTGCAGCTGCAGGTAAGCATTGGCCACTTCTAGGGCTTCCGGGGCGATTTGGACGGTGGCGGCAGGTAGATTTTGTGTCATAGGTAGTTCCTTTGTGGCGATTATAGCATGGGGGGCAGTGGTGTGGCAAGCGTGTATTTTTTGGGGGGTGTGAGAGGTTGGGGCGAGGGTGGTGGTTTGGGGTGTTGGGGGGCGGTTGGGGCGGCTTGCTACGGCTTAGGGTCAGGGTGTGTTGGGGCGGCCTGCTACGGCTTAGGGTCAGGTTTGGCACCGTAAGTGTTTTGCAATTTTTCTCAAATAGGCCGCGTGTCGGTGGGTGGCAGGGCAAATATGTATACTTTAGTCTACTAACCGCCCCGGTAGTACCTTAGTTTGCTAGACCGGTGCAAAATGTGTACTTTTGTTTCCTGTTCGATTTGTGAACCAACTAGCTACATAATACCTCGGTGGCCTTGCGGCGAATGTAATACTTTTTTCGCCTAGGGTTTGTTCTTAGAAAATAATTTGCAAAACGCCGTATAGGTGCCAAAAACTTGATATAATAAACCCATGTTCCGGTGATCGCACCGGGGCATAGGCCCCCAGGGACTGTCATCATATCGGTGGCGCTGGCGGGTGAAGGATATACCATGAACCACCCTAGCAACCGTTCTACTCTTGCCGGCCTGCGTGAGGACTTCATTGATATGGCTCTTGACAATAGCCCGGAAGAATTCGGCAAGATGTACCGCTTTATTTGCGGCTATGGAATGATGTGATATAATAGCGGCTTACTGATTGAGGTTTTCAAAATGGCAAAATCCACCCGCACACCACTGGAAAAATTTATGGCCGAAGCCCTGAAAATGGCCCGCAACCGTGAACAGAAAAAAGGCTGGACTCATGATGACAGCTTGACGGTTGACATTCTGGTTGGCTTGTTTTACGGTCAAGGCGGCAAATGCGCTCACACTGGCGAGGCGATGACCCTTGAGCGCGGTTTGGTGGACGGTGCTGTTGTTCCTACATTGTGCACAATCGACCGTATTTGCAATACAAAAGGCTACACTCCAGACAACATCATGTTGGCTTGTGACGGCATCAACCGTATGCGCTCAGACATGGAATTGTCAGCTTTCCGTAAGCTTTGCAAGCTGATCGGTGCAAAGGCTTGAGGGGAAAGCCCCTGCTTAGGGTAGGGCTTTGCCTAAGTTGAAAACTGGTGTATAATCTACCCAACAAGGAAACATGATGACTAAACGAGAATTTTTTGATGCCGTGGGTTTTGCCGCTTGCATTGCCCTGCCTTTTGTGATATACTTTGCTTTTGTGATGAAACCCTAACCCTTTCTTAAACCCTTGACTTTTCAGGAGAAAACTATGACTGCAAAAACTGTGAACTATACCCCCGAGCAAGCCGCGCAAATGGTTGCCGATTATCAGGCCGGCGTGACTGTTGAGGCTATCGCGGCACAACTTGGCAAAACCGTTCGTTCTGTGGTTGCGAAGCTGTCGCGCGAAAAGGTATACAAAGCGAAAACTTATGTTTCCAAAACTGGCGAAGCTGTAATCAAAAAGGATGAGGTTGCAGACTACATTGGCGAGGCGCTGGGCCTGGGCGAGGCTGATGTGGAATCGCTAACAAAAGCTAACAAAAACGCACTGAAAGCGATTGCTGACTTTATCAAGGCTGAAAAGACTTGATGTAATACTTTGGTTCACAGAGCAATCTGTGAACCAAAGTAGCAGGAGCTTCAAGCTCCCAGTTAGAAATGAATACTTTTGTTTCTCAGCTGCGCCGTTCCGACAGCCCACATCACCACAACCCTATTGTATCGCACAAAACCGCGAAAAACCGCTTTTCAAATGTAACAATGAAAAAATTTTGTTACACTTTTATTTTGAGGAATCGGGGACAATCGGGGAAATCGCGGGTATAATTACTACATCGACAACGCACTAGGATGCAAAAATGGCAAAGATCAAACGGGTTTCAATTTACGACATGGATGGTACTATTGTTTGCTCACTCCACCGTTATCGCACAATCGTTGACGATAACGGCGAGCGCATTGATCTGGATTACTGGCGCGAAAATGAATATCGTGCTGGGGACGATTCACTTTTGCCATTGGCTGAACAATATAAAGCAGATTTGCGTGACGAAAATACTTTTGTTATTATCGCCACTGCCCGAGTTTTGCGTGATGCTGATAATGAGTTTATTAAATCGGTTTTAGGTGAGCCAGATTATATTATCTCACGTTGTGATGGTGATACTACTTCAGGCGGTAAATTGAAAATCGCCGGTTTGGCCAAGTTTTTTAACCTGAAACCGTTTGCCGATGCTGAATTTACATTTTATGAGGATAATACCACGTATTTAAAAGCGGTTTGTGACCGTTTCAATATCCGTGGTGTTTATGTTCCATCAAAGCAGGGGCACTAAAATGACAGATGAAGAATTTTGGGAATATGTAGAAATTGAGGGATTAGAATATTTCCTCAATTTCAAAACAACAGAATGGCATAATCTGTTTAATAAAGAATTGTTAAACAGATGCCATAAATATGTTGATGTTTATTCTGATATTATGGCGTTTAAACCGGAGAATTAAAATGAATCCCAAACACGTTCTTGATTTTGTCAATTCTGAAATTGGCCCCCGTCAAATTAAATGCGATAATATTACCGCTGAATTTAATAAACAAATGGCCGAATATAAAGCATTATCGGCATTTAAAAGATTCTTTAAAAGTAGCCCAGAACGGGATTGGTGGGATTTTGGGGAATATAATCTTCAGGAATTAAAAGAGATTCGCCGTGAGGCTGAATATAAATCTAAAATGAATTATGAGATAATGGATATTCCTAATCGTTGGCATAATCGGTTCTATAAATGGGCCGAAGATAATAAAATCCCATTTTAATACCTTTGTTTTCAGGTACCTTTGGAAACAAAGGTACTCATTTTTATCCGGGAGCTTCAAGCTCCTGCTACTTTGGTTCACAGAAATAATTGAAAACAAAGGTACTCATGTTGGCGCCAAAATTATATCACGGAATCTGTGCCCGTGTCAAGGGTTTCGCAATTGATTTTTTCAATCGTGGGGATAAATATTTTTAATGGCTTTGTGGGCTGGTTGGGTGTATACTAGGGGCTATGAACAAAACCGCACTCCTCAAAATTTTGGAACGTGAAACCATCATGATTTGGGACACGCTTTGCGAAATGTATCCCACATTAGTTTTCACTAACCCGCCCAAAATTAAACTTAATCCTTACTTTTGGCGTACCGCTGGACAATGCCACCAAGAAGCGGGCATTGTAGAAATGGGTTTTAAGTTTTTTCGCAAACGTGAGAACTTTCCTACTATGATTGACGTAATTCTGCCACATGAAATTATACATTATGCGGATTGGGTTTTATACGGCGAAAGCGAAAAAATTTGCGGGCACGGCGAACACTGGTGCGAAATTATGGTAAACTATGGGCTTGAGGCTAACCCTTATCACACAATGGAGATTCCCCGAAAATGACAACCGCCATAAAACTGGCCTATAATGCTCTAAATTATTTTAAAAATAAGCACTATCAAAAGCTAACACGCCAAGAATATGATATAATTGTGCAAACACTGAAAATTTTGGAAAGGTTATACAATGCTTAATATCTTGTCTTGGTTTGGTACTTTTGTTTCAATTTTGGGTTCGTTTGCTGTTGCAAGCGCAATGTTTAAAATTGGCTATGTTTTGTTTACTTTTGGTTCCGCCGCTTGGCTGACTGTGGCCTTTTGTAAACGTGACCGGGCGTTAGGTGTACTTAACGGCACATTTTTCGCCGCTAACTTGTTGGGAATTTACAACAACTTTTTTTAATACTTTGGTTTGTGAGTACCTTTGGAAACAAAGGTACTCATTTTTATTCGGGAGCTTCAAGCTCCTGCTACTTTTGTTTTCAGGTTTAAAAATAAATGAGAACTTTTGTTTGCTAAATGCTTTTGAAAACTGGGGTATTAATTGTAACAAAAGAAAAAATTTTTTCGTGAAAACACGCACAAGGGCAAAAAACCCGTTATAATACATTCATTGGAGCAAAACGCTACAATCTGCGAATTCCGGCAGTTCCGGTAATGGTAAACAAAATGGCTAAAAAACAATTCTTCGCAATTCTCGACACCGAAACCACAATTGAAAATACCGTGGCCGACCTGGGTATTATTATTTGTGACCGTGAAGGCCGCATTTATAACCAATGCGCTGTTTTGATTGCAGGGCATTACAATAATTTTGAATTGTTTCACGACAAAAAAGCCAACGATATTTGGGGATATGCTGGTTTGGAAAAACGTAAACAGAATTATGTGAAAATGCTTGATTCTGGCGTGCGTATGCTGGCAAGCGTGAACGCTGTCAATAAATGGATTAATCAGGCTATCGGCAAATATAATCCAACGCTGACAGCTTATAATCTGGCTTTTGATATTGATAAATGCCAAAATACTGGTATCGACATTACAGGTTTTTCAGAAAAATTTTGCCTTTGGCAAGCGGCTGTTGGTAATATTTGCAATTCTCGCCGTTATCGGGAGTTTATTCTGAATAATCACCTTTTTAATAAACCAACAGTTAATCACAATATGACATTTTCGACAACTGCCGAAAGCGTTTGCGGATTTATTGACGGTGAATTTAAAGTCGAGCCGCATACTGCCCTTGAGGATGCGCGCGATTTTGAATTGCCGATTTTGGCCGCTATTCTCAAAAAACGCGACTGGAAAAACAAAATGACTCCATATAATTGGAAACAATTTCAGGTAAAAGACCACTTTAAAGCGGCTTGATAATAGGGGGCGATTATGAAAACATTATATATAATCGCCCTTTGCCTTCATTTATTGGAGGAAAAGCGGCTAGAAACTAAATACGATATTAACCCTTTTCAAATTCAAACTCAAACGGAGATAATCAAATGATGAATTTAAATGCTTTAGGGGTTTTCTTTGCATTAATCGGCGGCCCGTTAATTTGTATTTGCATTATATTGATTTGTGGAAAAAAGGGGTAATAAAATGGAATATATTGGCTGGATTGGCGGGATTTTGTTGGCATTTTGTGGTTTGCCACAGGCTTGGGAATCATATAAAACTAAAAAATCAGATGGATTAACTTGGGGATTTTTGATTATGTGGGGCGTTGGGGAATTATTTACAATTGTTTATATTATCCCAAAATGGCATTGGCCCCTTATTTTTAATTATACCGCTAACATTATATTTATTTCGATTATTACTTATTATAAAATAAAGCCCGGCAAATGAATACTTTGGTTCACAGAAAAAACTGTGAACCAAAGTAGCAGGAGCTTCAAGCTCCCAGATAAAAATGTGTACTTTTGTTTCCAGGCAGGTTTGAAAACAAAAGTACACATTCCGGGCGCCAAAATTATATCATGTGCGCGGCCAGTTTGTCAATAGGTGTTTTCACCTAGAAAATAATTTGTTGCGGGTTGGTTTTTTGGGCAAAACGGCAGTATAATAAACCCATACCGCAGCAATAGGGCAAGCGGTAAAACAAGGAAACCAAATGACTAGCAAAACTGTCAACTACACCCCTGAACAAACCACCAAAATGGTGGCCGACTATGCTAACGGCGTGACCGTGGAGGCTATCGCCAGTGAATTGGGCAAAACTGTCCGGTCGGTTGTGGCAAAATTGAGCCGCGAAAAAGTTTATAAGGCAAAAGAATACAAAACCAAAACTGGCGCTCCGGTTGTGAAAAAAGACGCCCATGCCGATGCTATCGGCGCAATTTTGAAATTGACCGAAGCGGAAACCGAATCTCTGACCAAAGCCAATAAAACGGCACTTGAGAAAATTTTCTCAGCACTGGCAAATTCTCGGCCATTGTGATATAATAGGGCGAAAGCCCTATTATAAGATAATCGGTTTTTCAAATATGAACATAATGCACCGAAGGGGACGCCCGACACAGCCCCGATTATCTTATAATAGGACTTTTTCAAGGAACCAAAATGCAATTAATCAATTTCCCGTCTTTTGCTGATAAACCACTGACGATGACATTTGCTCAATTGGGCATTAATCCAGCTGATTATAATGGCTGGACATTCGATAAAATCCGTCCTGAATATATTAATCGTGCCGCTGATTATCTACTCGATATTACTGGTGATCGTGATTATGAAACATTTGCCCATTATGAATGGGAAATTGATTATCTGGCGCAATTGATTAAAATTCCGCGTTCTGCATTACTGGAGAATTAAAAAATGGTTCGTATTATCACAAAAGAAACAAGCTGGAATATTGAATTTTCAGATTATGAAGAAGCGATTAATTGGATTGAAGAAAATTCTTGTAACTTTGAAAATCAAGAGATTATCGCGCTGGTTAATTTTGAAAGGCTAGAAACTAAATATATTCGGGCGCAATTAAAAATGACATTTTCCGAAATTACTGATTAATAATTTCGTTCACAAACCGCAAATGCGTACTTTTGTTTGCAATTTGCGGCGCCAAAAATTTTGTAATACTAAAGTAGCAGGAGCTTCAAGCTCCCACACAGAAATGGTTGCGTAATACTTTTGGTCTACATTTTGAGAAATTTGAGTATCTTAGTACGCACACGCAAGCGTGCTGCGCCAGTGGTAATCCTTGTCAAGTGCAAAACCTTGGGCCTTGCGCCAGTGGTTGTTCAAGTGCAAAAACTCACACGAGTCGCTTGCGCCCATTATACAGTGGCCCGTCAACAGTGTCAAGTAGAAATTTTTTATATTGACTCGCCCCGCCAAGTTTTGTATAATTATTATATCAACAGGAGAGAACCGCACATGACAACAGCTGATTTTTTCGCAGATTTCCATAGCGACGGGTACGGGGAATTTGTGGACCACGAGCTCCGCGAAATGTTTCAAGATACTACCCCAGTAGACGAAAATTTCGATCTTGATGTTCCATTCTGAGACGAGTATAATAGAATCTTAGACAGCGCAGAAACCAAAACGAAAGGACATATGATGACTGCAACCAAAACTCCAACTTACACCGCCGAACAAACTCAGCAACTGGTTGAGGGCTACCAAGCTGGCACAGCGGTAGAACAGCTTGCTCAAGACCTGGGCAAAACCGTGAAATCTGTGGTGGCCAAACTGGCTCGCGAAGGCGTGTACCAGGCCAAACAGCGTGCTGCTGGCCAACATCGCGTTCGGAAATCGGAACTGGTGGACCAACTTGCACAACGTTGCGGTGTTGCTCCCGAAGTGTTTGAATCGCTTGAAAAAGCCAATCACGACGTCTTAGAGCAGCTGGTGGCCCGACTGCAGTAATTGTGTTGATTTAGGGTCGGAAAATATTGGCTTGATGCCTGGGCCCTTTCGCAGTATAATATATACTTAGAAATTGATAAAGAACCGAGACAACCGGCCACGCTACTAAATATTATCTTGATTAAGCCAGTTGTCTCGTGTTATAATATAGTATAGTCTGAATTGGGTGACAGCGGTTTACGCGATACGTCTTAATTGTGGGAAACGATTTTAATGCCGAGCCACAGCCCTTAGCAACCATAATAGAAAGCTATCAGCCACGTGCTGGTGGTGAGAACGAAAGAG
>JACCDQ011267574.1_pt1 | contig 11746 bp, 10 predicted proteins | sample 7446031 | NCBI WGS metagenome assembly JACCDQ01 (sample SAMN15323442, study PRJNA562643) | freshwater metagenome | isolation source: river surface water | place: USA:Blue River Watershed | collected 2017-08-17
GATGACGGAACATGCTGGCCAAGGGCTTGATCACGGTCTGGAACTCGCCCATCAGCTGATCAACGACGATGCCAGCCTTCTGGCCACCATACTGGACGACGACGATATTCTCGCGGGTCGGATTCGGGCCCTCGAGTTCGAACATCTCGCGCAAGCGGACGAAAGGCAGCACCTCGCCGCGCAGGTTGAGGTAATCGCGATCACCCACGGTTTCCTTGAGCTCGATGCACTCGATCACCATGTCGAGGGGAATGACGTAGGCCGATTTGCCGACACCGACCAGGAAGCCGTCGATGATGGCCAGCGTCAGCGGCAAGCGAATGGTGAAGGTGGAACCCTCGCCCTCGGTCGAAGCGACATCGCAACTGCCCCGCAGGCTCTGGATATTGCGGCGCACCACATCCATGCCGACGCCGCGTCCGGACAGGTTGGTCACCTGGTCGGCCGTCGAGAATCCCGGTTCCCAGATCAGGTTGATGATTTCCTGGTCACTCAGGTTCTGCCCGGCCAGGACGATGCCCTTCTCGATCGCCTTGTTGAGGATCTTGTCACGCGGCAGCCCGTTGCCGTCATCGGCAACCTCGATGACGATGCTGCCCGAGTCGTGATAGGCGTTGAGCACGACCGTCCCCCGCCGCGGCTTGCCCTTGGCCTCGCGGGCTTCCGGTGACTCGATGCCGTGGTCCATCGAGTTGCGGACCAGATGCATCAACGGGTCGCCGATCTTCTCGACGACCGATTTGTCGAGTTCGGTCTCTGCACCGCTGATCGACAGTTCGATTTCCTTGCCTAGTTCTTTCGAGACATCGCGCACGACGCGGTTGAAGCGGGTGAATGTTTCGCCGATCTGCACCATGCGCAGTTGCAAGGCCGAATCGCGGATATCCTCGACCAGGCGCGACAGCACCGAGGTCGCCTCGAACAGCGTCGACTGGCCGCTGCGCTGAGCCAGCAGATTGGCCGAAGCACCGGCGATGACCAGTTCACCGACCAGGTCGATCAGGTGGTCGAGCTTGTCCGCCTGGACCCGGATCAGGCGGGCTTCGGCCGCCTTCTTGTCGGCCACCTGCTTCTGCTTCACGGCCGCCGCTTCAACGATCTCCGGCTGGACGACCTGCTGCTTGACCAGGATGTCGCCGAGCGGCGGCTGCTGCGGCGCCGGCAAGCCTTCGTCCTCGGCGACACGCGCAGCCAGCAAGCCGCTGGCCCGCTGACGGCGCAGGCCCTGCTCGAGCTCTTCTCCGGTCAACGCGCCGGAACGCACCAGAATCTCGCCCAGACGCAGGATTTCCTCGGGCAAGGAATCGATCAGGGTGATGTAATCGGAAATCTTGCTGTGTGGCGGCAGGATGTGCAGTTCGCACTCGTCACGCACGAAGTCGAAAACGCGCTCGATTGCCGCCTTGTCGGCGTGGCTGCGGAAGGCGATCTCGAAGCCGAGATAACAGCACTCCGGGTCCATCTCGTCAGCAGCCGGCAAGGCATCGGCCAACGTCGTCATGTGCGCGATCTCGCCGAGCGATTGCAGATAACGGAAAAAACCCTGCGGATCCATGCCGTTGCGCAGCACCCCGGGACCGAAGCGCACCGAGATGTGCCAGCAATCAGTCATCGCCGTGCCTTCGCCATCACGTTCGAGCTCGGCGGTGGCGATTTCCGGCAATTGACTGGCCGGGCTGGCAGCCTCCTGGCTGAATGAACGCAAATGTCCGGCAACGACCTCGCCCTGAGCCTCGAGCGCGGGATCAGGATCGCGCTGCCCGCTTTCGATTCGTGCCAGCAGGGCGCCCAGGTGATCACACCCTTCGAGGAGCGCGGAGACCACTTCGCTCGAGATGCTCAACTCGTTGTTCCGCAGGCGATCGAGCAGGTTCTCAAGGACATGGGTGAATTTCTCGACATGGGCGATTTCGACCACGCCCGCCCCGCCCTTGATGGTGTGCGCCGCACGAAACACGGCATTGAGGGTTTCCGGATCGGCATCGCCCTGCTCCATGCTGAGCAGGCCTGCTTCCATGGCTTCCAGCTGTTCCCGCGACTCCTGGGCGAATACGCTGTAAATCTCGTCTGCTTCGCTCACGATTTCACTCCTTGTTCTGCGCGAGGATGATGACCGGGTCGCCAAAATAGGCGGCGACGTTGTAGAAGTCGATCAGTTCGCGGACGGCGTCGCTGTGCGCCGTGATGTTCAGGACTTTTTCCAGACGCGCACTTTCCTGCTTGGCGAGCAATAGAAGCTGCAACCCGGACGTGTCGATCTGGCTGACGTGCGACAGGTCGACTTCCAGCATGTCGCAGCCGCGAACCGCCCCGATCAGATGTTCCTTGACCTCGAGCGCGTTATAGATGGTCATCTCGCCATCGACCATCAGGCGCGAGGCTCCGTTGGTCAATGCCTGCGTTGCGAAGGCTGTCATGCGCCCTCCTTCCTTCTTAGAACAATTCGATCTTCGGTCCGTTGTCGCTCTTGGCCTGCGGCGTGAAGCTGCCCGCCGTGGCTTTCTGATGCGACTGGCGTTGCGAATCCATCACGTAGCTGCTGTAGATTTCCTCGAGGTGCTGCGACAGCGGGGTAATCGACTTGTCACCGTCTTCACAGTTTTCCAGACGATCCGCCAGCAACGCGGAATGCTGTTCCAGGCGGTTGACCGCATTGATCACCAATTCCAGCTGCTGCCGCGTCACGTCCTGGAACTGCACGCTGGCCATGGCCTCCATGAACATCTCGCTGAGGGCCTTGCCGCTTTCATCCACCTTGACCATGACCTGCGCCTCGTGCGCGGTCACTTCCTGATAGCTGGTGCCGAGGTCATCGAGCTGGCGGGCAAAGCTTTCGAGCGCCGAACGTTCTTTTTCGATGGCGTCCGATTGCAATTTGTCGTGGAACTGGGTTTCGATGGTCGAAGCGACCTTCTGGATACCCTGGTTGATCTGGCTCACTGCCTGCTCGGAAGCGATCGACAGTTTGCGTACTTCATCCGCCACCACGGCAAAACCACGCCCGGCCTCACCGGCACGGGCCGCCTCGATGGCCGCATTCAGGGCCAGCAAATTGGTCTGGCCGGCGATGTCCTTGATCAACTGGACCAGCGAGCCCAGTGCCCGTGCCTCGGCAACCACGGCACTGACCCGTACCTGCTCCTCGTTGGAATCGTCAATACGTTGCTGGATGTAGCGGTTCAGCGTTTCGATCAGGGAGCGATTGCTCTCGATCCGGTCTTCCGCCCCCGCCAGCAGGGTGCGCGATTCCGCCTGGGTCTGATCGACGAACATGTTGAGATCGGTCACCACCTGATCGATGGTTTGCAGGCGGGTGGAAATGTCGAACGCCGATTTCTCGGTTTCATCGACCACCCGATGCAGCTGCTCACGCACGACATTGCCGAAGACACCGACATGGCGCAGTTCTTCGGACACCAGCCTGGACGCCTGGACGACATGCTCCCGGCTGGTCTGCTGCTCGAAATTCTGCTGACTGAGTCCGAACAGCACATCGCGATAGAGCGCCTTCGACAGCACGCGCTGGGCACCATAAGTGACGCCAACCAGAATGATTGCCCCCACCGCATCCGCCATCGGCGACGACACGCCAATGCCGTTCATCCAGACATGAAAGTCTTCATTCAGGAAATAGATGCACACCGCCGCCCCGATCGCGATCAAAAGCGACACCAGGGCCGAACGCCGAATCAGGGAGAGAATTTCCATGGCGGACCGCCTTTCAGCGCAGGACCAGCTTGATCGTATTGAGCAATTCGTCAGCCGTCGCCGGCTTGACCAGCCAGCCGGTCGCCCCGGCGGCCTTGGCTTCGGCGCGTTTGCTCTGCTGCGACTCGGTCGTCAGGAAGAGGATCGGCATGAACCGGTAATTGGGCAGTTTGCGGACTTCCTTGATGAAGTCGATGCCATTCATGCCCGGCATGTTCAGATCGGTGATCAGCAGATCGACCTTGACCCCGGTCTTGAACTTGTTCAGGCCTTCCTGGGCGTTCGGTGCCTTTTCAACAGCATAGCCGGCCTTGGTCAAAATATTGGAAATGGAGAGCAGGATGGTGGCGGAATCGTCCACCAGCATGATCGTTTTCATTACAAATTCCCCTGATTTGCCTCTTGGAGTTTGAGGCACTGGACTTAGAGCCTACCTCAAATCCCCGGCGTTTACATGATCAGAATCAATATTGAACCATTCGTTGCCTTGCAGCACGCCACTCGTTCAGCATTGTTTGAGCGAGGCGCGAATTTAACCCAGACACGACGTCGGGATAATCACCAAAAACGATGACCCCGCGCATTTTCCCTGCACTGGTTGTCATCGCAAACGGCAAGAACTACCCTGTCGGAAAAATTGTGCGCGTCCTGTCATGAAAAATTCAACCGCCTTCAACCGGCAAACGGCCTGGAGAATTGCTCTGGTCAGCCTTCTGCTCGCAGCGATCGCTAGTCCGATTGCCTGGTATGTGGCGCGCGAACAAACCGAAGAGAGTGCGGTCGCCATGGCACTCGAGGAATCCAGAAAATTGCTGCGCCAGTCCGGACCGGTCGATTTCTCGAGCGCAGCAGGCCAAACATGGGCGCAGGCCGCGGTCCACTCCATCATCGGCGGCCTGTTCGACATTGCCGAGATCTATGACGCACAGGGCAAGAAACTGGCCGAGGCACTGACGAGCGACGGTGAATCGATGGAAAATCGCCTGCCGAAACACAAGCCGCCCAGCTACACGCAGGCTTCCTATGAAAGCCTCCGCCTCGAAAACGGGGATTGGGCGTTGCGGATATTCATCCCCCTGATCAGCTCCGGCAAGGGAGAACAAACATTCTCCGGCTATTTCGAAGGCGTCAGGCGGATACCGGATTGGCAACACGAGCAGATGGCATCGAACGCGTTGCATGCCGCGCTCCTGGTCAGCCTGGCCGCACTGCTTTGCGGTGCAGCCATCTACCCGGTCGTGGTTCACCTTTCCCAGGAAAATACACGCAAGACCCGCGAAGTGCTCGATTCCCACATTTCAATGATGGAAGCACTCGGCCGAGCCATCGCCAAACGCGATTCGGATACCGGCGCGCACAACTATCGCGTCGCCTGGATCGCCTCGTGCATCGCCGAGAAGATGGGATTTTCGGGTGATGAAATGCAGTCGCTGATCGCCGGCAGCTTCCTGCACGATGTGGGCAAGATCGGCATTCCCGACGCGATTCTCCTGAAGCCGGGCCGGCTCGATGCCGAGGAATTCGACATCATGCGCACGCACGTTGCCCAGGGACAGGAAATCGTGACGGGCATGGGTTGGCTCGACGGCGCCCACGCGGTCGTATCGGGACACCACGAGAAGTGGGATGGCTCCGGTTACCCGCGCGGACTGGCCGGCGAGCGCATACCCCTGTCGGCGCGCATCTTTGCCGTGGCTGATGTCTTTGATGCCCTGTGTTCGCGTCGACCGTACAAGGCGCCCATGACGCTGGAGGCCGCCCTGGCCATCCTCGACCAGGACACCGGCAGCCATTTCGATCCCTCGGTAATACGCATCTTCCGCCCGATGGCGACCTGGATTCATGCCAGCCTCGCCCATGCCGACGAAGCCCAGGCCCGCGCCCTGCTCGAAGATCGCATTCGCTGCTATTTTGGCGATTGAACCCGGCTGACGGCCGGCGAAAACTAGCGACCCTTTTCCTTGAAACAGGCTGGATCAAGGCCATGGCGGGCCAGCAACTTGTAGAACTCGGTCCGGTTACGTTGTGCCACCCGGGCCGCCTGCGACACATTGCCCGCCGTCGCCTGGAGCAGGCGCATCAGATAATCGCGTTCAAACTCACGCCGGGCGTCGTCAAAAGCGACGAGTGCCGACTCGTCACTTTCCCGGATGACACGCCGGATGCCGGCCTCGCTCACGGTCGCCCCGTGAGTCTGCCCAACCGCTTGCTCGAGGACATGCCGCAACTGCCGGACATTGCCGGGCCAATGGGCCTCCTGCAGGGCGAGCAGCGCCTCCGGCGCAAGACTGCACCCGGCATCGATCATTTTCAGGAAATGTCGGGCCAACAGCGGAATATCCTCCGGGCGCTCACCCAAAGAAGGTATTTGCAAGGTGCTGCCACTGAGCAGGTAGAACAGATCGCTCCGGAATGCGCCCTCGGCCACGGCCCCATCCAGCGGACGCGGCGAGGAAACGATCACCTGCAAGTCGGGCAACTGCGCGTAAAAGGCCTTGGCCTGCAGGCGTTGCAGGGGATCACGCATCTGCATTTGCGAAAACAGGAAAGTGAACAAGCGCGACTGAACCGACTGTGGCATGGCGCCAATATCCCGGATGTAAAGTACGCCACCCCTCGCCTTTTCGAGCAGATTGTCCTCACCCGGCGTCAAAAACAGGGTTTCCAGCACGTTGACCGCAAGATCGGTGCAGGCAATGTCGATGAACGGCCCATCGGCAAAAGGCCCGGCCCGATGCATGGCTTCAGCCAGGGTTTTCTTGCCGCAGCCCTGCGGCCCGAGAATCAGGGTCGCGCGCTTTTCCTCGGCCACCCGCAGGGCCAGCCGCAACAGATCCTCCATGCGCAAACTGTTGCTCAGCAGGCCGCGCCGCCACGAAGCGGTCTCATGCGACGGATCGAGCACCGGTGAAAGGCGTAGCGCATCGGCGACCCGACGCAACAGTTCCTGGCTGTCGAACGGCTTGGTCAGGAAGCTGAACACGCCGCGCTGCGTCGCCGATACCGCCTCGGGAATCGTACCGTGGGCCGTCAGGATGATGACAGGCACCATCGGCGCCTCGTCCTGCAAATGCCCGAACAGTGCCAGGCCATCCATTTCGCCCATGCGCAGATCGGTGACGACCAGTTGTGGCCGATGCTCACGAAAACGCATCAGCGCCTCTTCCCCGGATTCGGCCGACACGATCTCATAGCCGGCCGCTGCAAGGCGCATCCCGATCAGATGGAGGAGATCCTGATCGTCATCGACGATCAGGATGCGCGCGCCCATGCTCAGCGATTCCGGCTGCGCCGGACATCGCGCTCGATCGCCAGCACGGCGTCGAGCTTTTTCTGGGTCTCATCCAGGCGCTTTTGCGTCTCCTTGAGCGACGCATCGAGACGCCGCTTGTCTTCAGCACATTGCTTCTGTCGATCCACCAGCTGCTTCTCCAGTTCACTGATCCGTTGAGCTTCCGACGTCCTGGCCGCCCCCTCGTTGTCGATCACCGAGGTCTCGGGCGGGCGGGCCGCACACGCCGTCAATCCCAACACGGACAGGCCGATCAGGAAGCCACGCCAAGGGCCTGCAGGCCGATTCAACTCATTCATTTTCCGGCTTTCTCAAATACGGTGCGGTCAACGGCAGGCTGACACGAAAATGCGCGCCACCTCCCGGAGTCGCAAGAATCTCGATCGTCCCACGATGCGCCAGGACGAATTCGCGGGCAATCGCCAGACCAAGACCGACGCCAGCGATCTGGCGCGTGGCGCTGCCACGGAAGAAGGGTTCGAACAGTCGCGACCTGTCCTTCTCGGCGATGCCCGGCCCCTGATCGATCACATCGAGCACCCCCTGGCCGTCGACCGCCACAAGCCGGATCTCGATCAGGCCGCCGGGCGGCGAAAACTTGACCGCATTGGCGATCAGGTTATGAAGGATGGTCAGCAAGGCCTCGTGGCCCGCGACGATCTGCAGCGGCTGCAATTCCGACTTGAAGCGGATGCCCTGTTCCTGGGCGATCAGGCGATGGGTATCGATGACCTGCTCGACAATTTCAGCATACTGCAGCGTCACGTAGCCGATGCGCTCGGCAGCATGCCCGGCCTGCTGCAAGCGGAGCAGGCCCTCGATCAGATCCTGCAGGCGACGGGCATTGGTCTGGACGATGCCGAGGATTTTCGTCTGTGCCGGCGTCAGCGGTCCGGGCACCTGCTCGGCGAGGAGTGCCGAACCTTCCTGCAAGGCTGCCAGCGGCGTCTTCAGTTCGTGCGAAACATGCCGCAGCACCTGCGTCCGCCCTTCTTCCAGTGACATCAGGCGCTTGCGTAGCCACTCCAGCCAGCGACCCAGCCAGCGCAGGTCACCGGGGCCATCGAGCAGAATCGGCGTTTGCAGATCGCCCCGGCCGAGTGCCAGCACCGCGCGCTCGAAACGCCCGATCAGGCGCCCCAGCAGATGCCGGATCAGCCACAGGAAGAGCACGGCCAGGCTCACCGCAACAACCATCGCCAAAACCAGATGCTGGAGCAACTGATTCGACGACGCCCGGATGCCCGCCTGGTCACGCGCGATGGCGTCATTCACCTCGGCGTGCACTTTTGCCGAGCGCTCCCGGATTTCGTCGATCGCGGCACGCATGGGCTGAAAACCTTGCCCTTCAAGCATGGCCTGGTGCGCGCTTTCCTCGAGCACCAGCAAGACCTGGAACTCCTGAATCAGCGGGTTCGGCAACATGTTCAACTGGGCGAAGGCACCGACATGTCCACGCCACTCACTGCGGATTTCCTCGTAGTCGGCGAGGGTATCGACGTTCTTGAGAATTTCGTGACGACGCAGGGTCAGTTCCATGCGCTGCAGATCCTCATTCAGCTCGCCCGTCAGGTGACCGGAGGTTGAAACATGCTCGACCACGGCCTGATAACGCTCCGAGAGCTGATCGAGCGCAAATACGGCATAGCAGGCCAGCAACAAGAGCGGAATGGCCACCGCGAGGTGGCCAAGCGTCACCAATTGCAGGAAGGAACGGGGATAGCGCTTCATGGCCGCCATCGTAAGCCAGCCCCGACGGCGAACAAAGTGTCGGGCGTTGACGACAGCTGTTTTCCTTGTTGCGAGTAGGGATGATGCGTCCAACGTTGTCGGCCAGGGCAACGCCAAAGCAAGACACAACCACATCCTGAAGGAGGTTCATCATGAATCGTCATCTCACCCTGCGGCAGTTCCTGACGGGAATTCCGCTTGCCCTGGCCTGCGCCGGCGCCTTCGCCCAAACCACTTCGGTCGCACCGCCGGCCGGTCGACTGCTCGCTTCCAACTGTTTCCAGTGCCACGGCTACAACGGCCGCTCGAGCGCCGGTTTCGAGATCCTTGCCGGCAAATCGTCTTCCGAGATTTACAAGGAGATGAAGGAAATGCAGATGGAAACGCGTCCGGAAATGATGGACGTCCATGCCAAGGGTTACAGCGATGCGCAGCTCAAGCTGATCGCGACCTATCTCTCGCAACAAAAGCCCTGAGCGGACAAGGAGAAACATCATGAATCGTCGCGAATTCTTCCGTCTGGCCAGCATGGCTGGCATTGGTCTTTCGGCCAGTTCGTTCAACTCGCTCGTCGAAGCAGCCACCGGCCCGCTCGGCGTTGTCCCGACCAATACCGGGATCAGCGGCCGCGTGGTCGACATCGGCGGCGCCATGGCCGGGGCCACCGTCGCCAAGTACCTGCGCCTTTGGGGTGGCAGCAATGTCCAGGTCACGCTGGTCGAGCGCGAGAGCGCCTATGCCTCGAACATCCTGAGCAACCTTGTGCTCAATGGTCAGCGCACCATGTCGTCACTGCAATACGGCTATTCGACGCTGGCCAGCCGTTACGGGATCAAGGTCGTCAAAGGCAATGTGGTCGGTATCGACGCCGCAGGCCACAAGGTCGCCCTGGCCGATGGCAGCGCGCTCGCTTACGACCGTCTGGTCGTCGCCCCCGGCATCGAACTTGATGTCATCCCTGGACTGGAAAGTGCTACCGCCCAAGCCAAAATCCTGCACGCCTGGAAGGCCGGCACCCAGACAACGGCCCTACGCAACCAGATCGTCGCCATGCCGTCGGGTGGCACTTTCATCATGACCATTCCGGCCAAGCCCTATCGCTGCCCGCCCGGACCCTATGAACGCGCCTGCGTCGTCGCTGACTGGCTGAAGCGTAACCGACCGGGTTCCAAGGTGATCGTGCTGGATGCCAACCCCGGCATCACCGCTGAACCGCTTAATTTCACCAACGCCTTCAATGTGGTGCACAAGGGGGTGATCGAGTACCGTCCGGGCGTCACGATCAACAGCGTCGATGCCAGCACGATGATCTTGAACACCAGTGCCGGCCTGATCAAGGGCAATGTCATCAACCTCATCCCGCCGCACAAGGCCGGCACGGTCATCACCGACAACGGCCTGGCCAATGTTGGCGGACGCTGGGCCGGCGTTGATGTGCTGACCTATCAGTCGACCGCGGCTCCCGGCATCCATGTGATCGGCGACTCGTCGGCCACGACCCAGCCCAAAGCCGGTCACATCGCCAACCAGGAAGCCAAGGTCTGCGCCGATGCCATCGTCCGTGCGCTCGGCGGTCGTGCGCCGGATCCGGCACCGATGACCAACTCCTCATGCTACTCGCCGATCACTTTCGAGACGGCCTCCTGGCTGACCGCCGTGTTCACCTACGACCCGCTGACCAAAACCATGGTCCCGAGCGCGACGGGTGAGGCCGAAGGCATCAACAAGGACAACTACGAAGAAATGTTCAAGTGGTTCCGCACGCTGATGGAAGACAGCTTCGCCTGATGACACCTGCCGGGTGGCCAACGGGTCGCCCGGCTTTTCAACGCAAGGAAACAACGATGCTCGACAAACCTCTCGCCCTCCGCTTTTCTTCCGGCTTCACGCTGCTCGAACTGCTGGTCGTCGTCGCCATCATCGGCCTGCTCGCCGCCTACGTCGGGCCACGCTATGTCTCGCAACTGAACAAATCGGAAGTCACCTCGGCCCGCACCCAGATCGAAGCCCTGGCCCGTGCTGTCGAGTCCTATCGGCTGGACACCGGCGTTTATCCCGGCACTGAACCGGGCCTGAAAGTACTGGTTCAGGCGCCCGCCAATCAACCCCGCTGGCGGGGCCCTTATCTGCAAAAGGATGTCCCGCTCGACCCTTGGGGCAATGCCTATGTTTATCGGCGTGTCGCAGGCAACGGCCGCGACTACGAACTCCTGTCCTACGGTCGTGACGGTCGACCGGGCGGCGATGGCGAAAACGCCGACATCCGTTTTTAAGGCCGCCTGACAATGGACTTCGCCATTCGCGCCCTCGGCCCTCACGGTGTGGAAACACTGCGCCTCGCCGCAGACTCCACTGAGGCTGCACGACGTGAACTGGCAGTTCGTCAGTTGCAAGTCCTGAGCATTCAGCCAGCTCAGGCCATGACCCGGATCCACAGCAAGGCCAATGATTTCGACCTGCTGCTGTTCAGCCAGGAACTTCTGGCCCTGCTCGAAGCCGGCCTGACCTTGAGTGAAGCCCTCGACGCCCTGCACGAAAAGGAACGTCGCCCGGCCACCGCCACCATTCTTGGCACCTTGCGCGGTCGACTGGCCGAAGGACAGCGATTTGCCGCGGCACTCGCCGAACAGGCGACTGTCTTTCCCGCGCTCTATTGCGGCCTGATGCGCGCCGCCGAAGGCACGGCCAGCCTCGACACCTCGCTCGCCCGCTACATCGAATACCGCCAACGGGTCGATCAGGTCCGCCGTCATGTCGGCCAGGCGATGATCTACCCGACGATTCTGCTTGGCGTCGGGATGCTGGTCAGCCTCTTCCTGCTCGGCTATGTCGTGCCGAAATTCTCCAGCGTCTATCAAAGTTCCGGACGCGACATTCCGCTCGCTTCCCAACTCCTGATGGGCTGGGGCCGCTTCGTCAGCGCCCAGGCCAAACCGCTGTTGATTGCCGCCCTGTTAATGCTGGGTTCAGCGATTGGTGTCCTGTCCAGCCCAGTGCGTCGCTCCCAACTCGGCC
>JACCDQ011050217.1_pt1 | contig 11744 bp, 9 predicted proteins | sample 7446031 | NCBI WGS metagenome assembly JACCDQ01 (sample SAMN15323442, study PRJNA562643) | freshwater metagenome | isolation source: river surface water | place: USA:Blue River Watershed | collected 2017-08-17
CTCAGTTGGGTTTGTTTTTGAGCCCTCGCCCACGTCGCAGACGCACTCATGCCTGCAGCCCCTGCAAAATTCGCTTGCGCACCATCCACAAATTCGACAACGCAAACATCACCAGCAGCTGACTGGTGTTCTTGGCCAAGCCCGGTAACGTGTCTTGCGATGCCCGAACTGACACTTGAGCACTCGAGACGGATGCTCCACCTTGGCCCGAATGCTGGCCTTGAGTTTTTCCAGCTTGTCCCGCAGCGCGTGGCTGGGTTTGCTTTTGTTCAGCGCTTTGCGCTTGCCAGGCATCATGGCTATTTGCCAATCCACATCAGGATGTTGTTCCTGGATTTCTTCGCATTTTTCAACGCCCCGATAACCCGAGTCGGCAAAAACAACTTCTTCCTCGCCGTGCAACAAGGCGTGAGCTTGCGTGACGTCGTGTGCATTGGCAGCTGTGGTCGTGACGGTGTGAACCAAGCCCGATTCAGCATCCACGCCAATGTGAGCCTTCATGCCAAAGTGCCACTGGTTGCCTTTTGGGGTTTGGTGCATCTCTGGGTCTCGCTCGCCCTTGTCGTTCCTGGTCGAGCTAGGTGCGGCAATCAGCGTGGCGTCCACAACGGTGCCGGTCTTGAGCATCAGGCCTCGATCGATCAGTTTGGCGTTGACAGTGGCCAGAATCTGTTGCCCCAGCCCGTGCGCTTCGAGCATGTGGCGAAACCGCAAGATGGTGCTCTCATCAGGCAAGCGGGTCATGCCTGCATCCAGATGGGCAAACTCTTGGTACAGCGGGATGTCGTGCAGCGCCTCTTCCATGGCGGGGTCAGAATGACCAAAGAACTGCTGGAGCAGGTGAATACGCAGCATTACTTCTGTTGCAAACGGCGGCCGACCGGTTTTGCCTGCAGGCGCATGAGGTGCGATCAGCGACAACAACTCAGACCACGGGGTCACCAAGTTCATCTCATCGAGAAATTCCCGCTTGCGCGTGCGCTTGGTGACCATGAATCGACCCGGAACCAGCTCGAATCCAGTAGTGGCAAGGCTCATTTGTTTCATGGCTCAACTGTCTCAGATCACGCCTGAATCGACCCGGAATAAGTAGCTGACGCTCTGCTGGAAAACTTGAAAACTTGGCCAAGCAAAGATCAAGGTGCTGAAACCAACTGGGCGGACAAAAGCATGTGCACATGCCTTCTAGGACAAACCCTATGACATTGCGCTTGGGCCTATCGCACAATGGCTAGCATGCACACTCCTATTGGCGCCACACCCAAACGCTGGTGCACTGAAGAAGTGCCACCTACACAGCGGCTCGACTATTGGGTGGGGGCTATTTCCGAGGGCTTTTTGGCCATGGATGCCAGTAGCCCCGTGCGACAAGCTTTTCATGGCGAACTGATATCGGCAGCACTGGGGCCCATCGGCGTGAACCGTGTGACCGGCGACACCCAGCAAGTCTGGCGCACGTCGCGTGAGATTTCCTGTAGTCGCGACAATTTCTGTTACTTGCTAGGTAATCTGTCCAGCGCTTGGCGCGTCGAACAAGACGGCCGCCAAGCCTTGTTGGCAGCAGGCGACTTCACCCTGGTCGATTCTCGTCGGCCTTACCACTTTGATTTTCCCGAGGGTCCGAGCACGATCTCGTTGGAGCTCCCCATGGAGTGGGTGGCTTGCTGGCTCGCAGAGCCCGAAGCCCACGTGGCTCGGACTTTCCGTGCAGCTGAGCCTGGCTGGGGCAGTGCATTGACTGCTTTTGCCCGTCCGTGGCTGCCCGACATGGCCTGCGCTCCACCTTTGCCAGCCCACTTGCTTACTGACCAGCTGGGATCTTTGCTTGCCCTGGCGTGTGGTGAAACGAGTGCGGAAATCGGCACGACGTCAAGTCTGACCGACAGTGTCGTTGAGCAATTGCGCCAGCGTCTGGCCGAGCCCGGCCTCACGGCCGCTGATGTGGCAAATCAACTGGGAGTGTCCGTTCGCACACTGCACCGCGCCTTCGCGACGAGTAGGCAAACCTTTGCGAATCAATTGATGGCGCTGCGCATGGCACAGGCCAAGCGTATGCTGCAAAATCCAGCGCTACATCGCTTAACTATAGCCGAGGTTGGCCGTCGTGTGGGCATTCTTGACCCCTCTCATTTTGTGCGCTTGTGCCGCCAGCAATTTGGTTGCACCCCAAAGGCCCTGCGTCAATGCGGCACACAACAGCCAAATTGATGGCATAGCACGGCCATTTGGGTCGCTCATTATTGAGCAGAATCAGTGTACGTCTTGAGCTCGAGCATGCGCCTGGGCGGACGCCACTGATGAAGGAGACACACATGAACACCATCACCCCTGCCACTTACGTGTTGGTTCACGGCGCATGGCACACCGGCGCTGAAATGGAAGCCGCTGCGGCCCCCCTGCGCGCTGCAGGACATGTAGTCCACTGCCCAACTCTGGCCGGTAACCGGCCAGGCGATGATCGTACACAGACAGGACTGGAAGATGCAGCGCAATCGCTCAAGCATTACATTGAGCAGCACGATCTGCAACATGTGCGACTGGTAGGCCACAGCTATGGCGGCATGGTGATTTCGCGGGTGGTAGACTTGTTGCCTCAGCGCATCGCCCGCCTGGTTTACGTCAACGCCTTTGTGCCTCAGCCCGGAGAGTGCCTCAACGACCTCGTGCCACCGCACTATGTGATTCTCTTCGATGCCATCGCTACACAAAGCAATGATGGCGTGATGTTACCTTTTCCCATCTGGCGTGAGGCCTTCATCAATGACGCCGATCTTGCTCTAGCCACGGGTGCGTTTAAGCAGCTGAACCCCCATCCCTATAAGACATTTCAGGACAAAATTACCCTAAGTCAACCCCTGGCGGCCATGGCCGTGCCAAAGAGCTACATCAATTGCCGAATGGATACCGCGCTGCCACAAAGCCTCGGCTGGCATCCCCGCCTATCGGAACGACTGGGTCTGTTTCGCTACGTAGAGTGCAGTGGCAGCCACGAAGTGTGGTTCACAGACCCTGCGGCCATTGCAGCCGCAATCGAGCTCGCAGGTCGCGATTGAAAGGCTGTATTGACCCAGTGGAAAACTGCTCAGGTGTTATCTTTGAAGGAAACACAGATGAGCACACTGATGGAAGACGACATCAAACGCTGGACGGCCAAGCGCAAAGCAGCCTTGGTCATGGAGATTATTCAAGGCAAAACCACGGTAGCCGAGGCCAGTCGATCTTTTGATTTGCCGCCCTCGGAGATCGAGGAATGGGTGGACGATGCCAAGAAGGGCATGGAGAACGCCCTGCGAGCCAAGCCCCTGGACATCAAGGAACAGTACGAACGCCAGCTGGCTGATTTGCAGTCGGCCTATGGCGAGGCCATGTTGGAGCTACGTGCCAGAAAAAAGCTGGCCTCCCTGCTGGGCAACGAGGACGAGAAATGATCCTGGGCCTTCAGCAGGGATTGAAAGAGGACGGCGTTGAGGTCAGCCTGGTCAAACTGTGCGAATGGTTTGGCGTTGCCAGACGGACCGTGTACTACCAAGCCACTAAAGGCCAGCCCAAGCTGCAGGATCAGTTTGTACGCCCCATCAAGGCCATGATCGAAGAGAACCCATCGTTTGGCTACCGCACGGTGGCGCACTTGCTGGAGTTCAACAAGAACACGGTGCAACGGGTGTTTCAGCTCATGGGCTGGCAGGTGCGCAAGCGCCCGGTGGGCTTCAGGCCTCGCATCCAGGCGCTACCGTCTGTGGCCAAGGCGCCTGACGAGCGCTGGGCGACGGACTTGTGTCGAATCTGGGCGGGTAAGGATGGCTGGTCACATTTGGCGCTGGTCATTGACTGCCACACGCGCGAACTGTTGGGCTGGCATCTGAGCCGCAGTGGTCGATCCAAAACAGCTGAGGCGGCGCTGGAACAGGCCTTGATCACCCGCTACGGGTGTTTGGGCCGAGTCACCAAGCCATTCTTACTTCGGTCAGATAACGGGCTGGTGTTCACCAGTCGCAGCTATACAGCCCTGGTTAAAAGCTATGGGCTGCAACAGGAGTTCATCACGCCCTACAGCCCAGAGCAAAATGGGATGGTCGAGCGGGTGATCCGGACACTCAAGGAGCAGTGCGCACACCGGCACCGCTTTGAAAGTCTGCAACACGCCAGTCGAGTCATTGGTGACTGGATTGGCTTCTACAACCACCAACGCCCGCACCAGGCGTTGGGAATGAAAACACCTGCTGAGGCATATGCATTAGCAGCCTGACCTGTGCAGTTTCCGCTGGGTCAATACAAGGCTTTGAGACAGCAGATCTGCAGCCATGCAGGTCTGCGTGCAAGGTCTAGACAATTGGCAGGACTTTGTCAGTCATTTGAAATTTGGATCATGCACATGGATGGATTGCCGAGTCTCGAGAATTTGGAGTTTTCGGATAGCATTTCGTCTATAAATTGCTATAATAAATACTTTATCATCAACTTCAACTATTTGTGGTTCGAGGTTCACGAATGACAATCTAAGTACATGTATCTGAAAGTTTGAAAATGATAGGAATCGCAAAATTATTTATCTCACCAAGTGGAAGTAACCACTGGTGCATAAGCAGGCTGGCTTGGATCCTATTGGGGCTTAGCAGCGGAAATTGTTGGGCTACCACAAGTCTTTCACTGGGTGAGCTGCTCAAGCAAGCAAGTGCGTATTACCCAGCCTTGCAAGCTGCTCGTTTAGAAAGAGCGGCTTCCACTGAAGATCTGGAAGCAGCACGTCGTCTTTATTGGCCGTCGGTAAGTGCTGTGACAGAAAGCTCGACAGCCAAAACCTATTCGGCAGCTGCAGTGCCCAGTCGCTATGTTCAAATTGAGCAAACACTGTGGGATGCGGGCTTAACCAAGGCCAAGATTCATGAATCCAGTCAATTGGTAGAGATTCAGGATTTCAGAGTTGCTTTGCTCCTGGAGGAGGTTAGTTTCCAACTTGCCAATGCTTGGCAAAATTTGCAAGCATGCCGCGAACGCATGGCAGTCGCATCGCAAACAATAGAAAGATTACGACTATTTCAACAACAAATGCAAAGACGAGTAAATGTGGAGGCATCACCACGTATTGATCTTGAACTTGCACATTCCCGCATCTTGCAGACTCAGGTAGAGCATATGGCTGCTCAAAATAGTCAGAAGCAAGCCATTGCAAGAATCGAACAATACACAGGGCGAACTGACTTGCAATTTGTCATTGCAGACAAAGAGACTCAACTGTTATTTAACACTCCTTCATTTGCTGAGGCAACAGTAAACAGCATCAACTGGCAGAAAGTTGTAGATCAGCATCCTTCAGTTGCTAAAGCTACAGCAGAGGCTAAGCAGAGTCAGAGTCGACTGGATCAAAAGAAAGCCGAAGCTAAGCCCCAAATTTATGCACGTATTAGTCAACCTTTGTCAAATCTTATACCTGGTTATACATCAGGACCGACGGCATTTATTGGATTGCGTTACACGACTTCGCCAGGTTTTACCAATGAGTTACAGGCGCAAGCACTAACCATTAGAGTAGCTGGAGCAGAAGAGTTAGTCAAATCGGTATCTGTTGACTTAACGCAAGCGATAAAAGCTGATCAGGATGAATATCAGAATGCTAAATTACGGCTTGACTCGCTTGAAAAAGCTGCGCAAGGCGCTGATTTGGTTCTTTCTTCCTATCAACGGCAGTTCCATGCTGGTAAAAAGACATGGCAAGACCTATTAAATGCTGTTCGTGAACTTGCTCAAAATCAGTACGCATTAGCTGATGCCAGAGCGAGCATGAATGGGGCCATGATTAGACTTCAAATTAGAGCAGGGCTGGAGATCCAATGATGCAAATTCATGACGTTACACCTCGGCAATACCCACAGTTTTCGTGGGCACTTCAACGCCTTGCCGCAATGCAAGGAACCACGATCGATCCTTTGCTGTTGCATGAAGCTGAGAAAAAAATGGCAGATGCAACTGATCCACTTCAGCAACTAAAATCAGTATCTAAAGTTACAGGTCTACCCTCTCCAATCTTTCCAACAAGTCCTGACCAGATAGATTTGCCCTTGCTTTGTTATACACCCGAATATCAATGGGCAGTTGTTATCAGTTGTACACCGCAAGGTCAATGGGTGTTAATAAAAGAAGATGGTAAATTCACTCTTCAAAAAAATCAGCTAATTAAGAAAATCGCCATTCTGAGGTTGAACAGAAGCACAAGTTTATACTGGAGCCTGCTCAATAAAGTCAATAGCAAACCCATATTTTTCGACCACATTCGAAGTTCTTTATTTTTTTACAAAAAAGAAATAATTGAAGCTTGCATTGCATCGGGTTTCATTAGCATTTTAGCATTGGCCACATCTTTATTTTCAATGCAAGTATACGATAGAGTAATACCAACAAGAGGTGATTATACACTGATCGTATTATTTACTGGAGTTGTCTTGACTATTTTGATTGAATTGGCGATGAAATTCACACGATCCCATATCATGGATCATGTTGTTGTTGGTATGGATTCTCGTTTATCACGTGAAATTTGCCAAAGATTATTGCATTTACGATTAGATCACATACCCTCCGCTGTGGGAACACTGGCCAGTCAATTAAGAGGCTATGAGCAATTGCGAAATTTTTATACAGCATCCACGTTATTTACTTTAATTGATGTTCCAATGGCTGTTTGTTTTTTATTGATAATTATGTGGATCGCTACGCCTTTGGTTGCTTTCGTTCCAGCAATATCAGTTTTAATTATATTTCTTCTTGGTGTTTCAACAAGGAAAAAAAATCAAGATTATGCAAAATCAGGAGCCAGTCTTTCGAATTTGAAAACTGGATTATTGGTAGAAATTGTTGAAGGAATTGAAACAATAAAAGCCGGATCAGGAGGATGGAAATTTTTATCTCGCTGGGTTGATGTTAATGCTGCCACAATTCAAAATGACCTCAAGATGCGGAGAACCTCAGAGGGGGTTAATTATTATGTTTTAGCGATGCAGCAATTAGGATATGCAGCTCTTATAGCTGTTGGGGCATTAGTCGTAATGCGTGGTGAAATGACCATGGGAGCACTAATTGCATGTTCAATTATGAGTGGCCGTGTTCTCGCTCCAATCATGGCGTTACCAGGATTGATGATTCAGCATGCTCATGCCCAAGCTGCTTTGGAAGGCATTGAGAAAATTTATAGACTTAAATCCGATATAGATAATTCTGAAAAACTTTTATCTCCGCAAAATATAAAAGGATTTTACCGATTAGAAAATATTCAATTTGCTTATGCGAACAACCCTTTGTCAATAGCTGTACCAAAATTATCAATTCAGCCTGGGGAGCGAATTGCAATTGTTGGTCCTATTGGTGCAGGCAAATCAACATTGCTTCGTTTACTTACTGGCTTGTATCAGCCTCATGAGGGAGTGATTTATCTTGATGACTTAGATATTTCGAATATACAGAAGCAAGTTTTGAATCAAAATATTGGATATTTGCAACAGGATCATAGATTATTCCAAGGTACTTTGCGTGAAAACTTGTTGATTGGACTGCCTGATCCAGGTGACGAAATAATATTGCAAGCAATGCGTCGTACTGGAATGGATCAATTTGTTGCAACTCATCCTTTAGGACTGGCAAGACAAATCAGCGAAGGCGGTCGAGGTCTAAGCGGTGGGCAAAAGCAGCTTGTCGCATTTACTCGACTATTACTGTGCAATCCACAAATTTTGCTTTTGGATGAGCCTACTGCAACCATGGATGATGAGCAAGAGCGCAGGTGTCTTCATGTACTGAGCCAGGAGCTTGTTGATCAAAAAACATTAGTGATCGTTACTCACAAATCAAACATGCTTGCTTTGGTTAGCCGGATTTTGGTCGTTGTCGGCAATCGCATTGTTCTAGATGGGCCTCGTGATTTGGTTCTTCAACAGCTTCAAGGGCGCCAAAAAGCCAGCGCGCCATCAGATGTTGGTAACTCATCAGAAGTTTCTGGAACAAATCATCATTGAGAAAAATAAATACCATGAATGAAACTAGTCAAAATCTGACGTCGTTATCATCTACAGAAGAAATTTTCATGAATGGCGATATATCAGCACGATCGCATCAGAGAAGATTTAGGATCATGGCAATTACTATTGTTGCTCTAGTGATTTGGGCTGGTATTGCCAGAATAGATCAAGTTACGCGTGCGCAAGCGCAAGTGATTGCTGAGGATAGAACTCAATTGGTCCAATCGCCTGACGGTGGTGTAATTACTCAGATTCATGTCAAAGAAGGTGATGCAGTGAAAGCCGAGCAGGTTTTAATCACACTGCAAAGAGACCGTGCCGAAGCAGCAGTCGCGGATACCAGTGCCAAGGTTGCAGCTCTTCGCATTACTCTTGCGCGCCTACAGGCTGAAGTCTATGGGAAGCCAATGCTTTTTTCTTCTGAGTTAAGCCATTATTCAGAATATGTGCGGAACCAAACTGAGCTCTACAACAAAAGGCAAACAGCTTTTCATGATGATCTTAATGCGCTCAAGCATATGCTTAGTTTGGCTGAAGAAGAATTAAGCATGAACTACCAACTTGAAATAGATGGAGATGTTAGTAAAGCAGAAGTTCTGCGCTTGCAGCGCAATGTTGCCGATATTAAGGCACAAATGATTAACAAGAAAAATAAGTATTTTCAAGATGCTCAAACAGAAATGACAAAAGCACAAGAAGAGCTGAATACTCAACTTGAACAACTAAAAGATCGTCATCAGTTACTCGAGCACACTGAACTGCTAGCTCCCATGGATGCCATTGTGAATAACATTAAAGTAAACACTTTAGGGGGGGTTGTTCGTGCTGGAGACACAATTATTGAACTGCTGCCAGCCACGCATAATTTAATCATCGAAGCAAAAATCCCATCTTCTGACATTGCTTTTATCGCAATTGATCAGGATGTGAACATTAAAGTTGATGCATATGACTCAACTATATATGGAGCATTGAAAGGTAAAGTCAAATATATTAGCTCTGATGTCTTGACAGAAGATACTAGACAAGGACCTTTTTATTATTACCGAGTCAAGGTCAAATTACTAGACACAAAGTCTCCCGAAGACATGAATAGAGAAATCAAGTTACGCCCAGGATTGAGTGCCAGTGTAGAGATTAAAGCGAAAGATAGGACAGTATTAAGCTACATATTAAAACCCATTATTAAAACTTTAAGCTATTCAATGGGTGAAAAATAAATGACCACAACACTTTTTGCAAATAAAAATGACTTCCATTTGAATTCAAAGGCAGATATCGCCCTCTTGGAAGCCGATGAAATTTTTGCCTCTGAAATCATAAATGACCTTGAAAAATTTAATTATAAAATCACTCATTACTCTACAGGCCTTAAATGTTTGAGTCATCTTGCGATCAAAGAGTATGATTTATGCATATTTAATTGGAATCTACCTGACATATCTAGCATGGAAATAATGATAAAGCTAAAGAAATTCAAAAAAATGACGCCTATAATATTTATATCTGAAAGTAATCGAGAAGAAGATATTGTGCAGGCATTATCGATTGGGGCTGATGATTATATAATCGCCCCTCCCTCCATTCCAGTTCTTCACGCAAGAATTCAAGCACTATTGAGACGCTTTAATTTGCAAAAACAAAATCATCAAAGAGAAGAGCTTGGCTATTTGACAATTGATTATTACAATAAAATTATTCTTTACAAAGGAGAGAATGTCTCTCTTACGGGAGCGGAAAAAATTCTAGCATTTGATTTATTCATGCATCTAAATAAAATTGTTACCCGTCGTCACCTCTACGAATTGCTAGGCATTAATGATGCAACTATAAACACACGCAGGTTGGATGTGCATATTAGTCATTTGAGGAAAAAATTAGCCCTTAATGTAATGAATGGATGGAGACTTTCCTCTATTTATCAACGTGGCTACAGGCTTGAATACTTGGGTTTATGAGGCTATTTGTTGACTATTTTGCGAATGGCACAGCTCCTTGAGTGTCCGGATCAGCTCAACATCAGATACATAAAGACAAACAGCTTATCACGAACTCGGAGAGTCGAACATATATGCGTCCCCTTCACAGAACCTGCAAAGCCACAAACCATCCGTTACCGTCGCCTAATGGTCCGTTCCCAACAGAAGCCATGTATCTACCCCAGTGGAAATTGGTCGAAGTACGGGTGGCAGAAGCATAATAGAATCCAGCGTCCCAGCCTGTCGGTGGCATTTGATTCACGGGGTCATTGTACAATGCATTCAATTCCGTTTGCGTGGGCAGCAATACAGTTTTACCACTGATCAATGTTGCGTTGCTGCGGTTATCATCTGTTGTATCCACTGCCGTCGATGATGTCGACTGGTCATTAAACAACTTGTCCAAGATATTATGGTCAATTTTATCATCTCCTGCTTTGGTTCCATCGCCTATTGTATCCAAATAGTAATACGTCTTGCCATTAATCATGGTTGCCGGACTCACCAGATTCCAACCTGAGACATCGATTCCGTTGTAAATGCCATTCAAGGTGTATCCGTTTACCACGTTAACTGTGGTATTTAGGCCCGTAAGCAGGTTACCAGCCTGATCCGCAACATACAATTTATAACTGCCTGCTATCAACCCTGTGGTGCTCAGATTGGTATCTGTGTTTATGGTGGTGATGTCAACGCTGTTCCATTGGTCATCTGTGAGTAACTGGATACTTGCCTCTGTACTCACATTATTGCCAGCATTAACCAGGTAGGCCATACCCAAATCACTGCTTTTAACAATTACGTTGTCACCGTGGTTTGTCACTGCCCCTGTGATCACAGAAGCAGAGATCGTCTGGTAGGCACTGCTGCTAGGCAATTCCTTGGTGTTAAGCGTACCAGAGCTAGGAATAATATTATCAACCATATAGCTAGCATTATTATTAACTGCAACAAAACCTAGCAAGGCATTGTTGCCTGCCAGGTCATGGATCGAGCCACCGTTAAAAGCTAATGCATTTGCGTCGATACTGATACCATCCGCATCATTGTCTGCTGCATTGATGGTGTAAGTGAATGTTAAAGTATTGGTGCCGCTACCGGATAGATAGTTCGCCATCGCAGTTGTACTGCCTACCTTGAGGGCAATTTGCGGGGTACCTGTTACTACTACCGCTTCACTGAGACCGACTGTCACACTGACGACGTCTGAAGCGTTTAGATAGTTGTTCTGCACACCCACGGCGCTATTAATAGTTTCACTGCTTACCGTAGGAGATGCCGTATCCACGATATAGCTATTGACTGATGCCGCACTAAGGTTACCGACAATATCGCTCGCGTATAGCTTGTATGTACCGTCAACCAGCCCCACCAAACTCAGACTTGTGTTGGTATTAACCGCAAAAATAGACGTGCTATTCCAGAGGTTTGTTGCCAACGCTTCGATATCCGCCACTGTGCTCACCACGCTGGTATTTTTCACCAGGTAAGCTATACCTGTCTCGCTACTTTGCACTAAGGCGATGGCAGTGTTTGGCGTATTGGTTATCCCTGTGGTCAGTATCACCGCAGGCGCTGTGGTGTCGATGGTGTTGGTCAAGGCCCGGCTTTGACAGCTTTCATTGCCCGCTCCATCCGTCAGTGTATAAGCCAAGCTTCTAGAACCCGCATTCAATGCACTGCTGGGCGTAAGCCAGCCATTGGCGCTGTCATAGCTGGAGCCCACTTTGACCCCATCTACGTACAAGTTGGGCGTTTC
>JACCDQ010048903.1_pt1 | contig 11741 bp, 8 predicted proteins | sample 7446031 | NCBI WGS metagenome assembly JACCDQ01 (sample SAMN15323442, study PRJNA562643) | freshwater metagenome | isolation source: river surface water | place: USA:Blue River Watershed | collected 2017-08-17
CCGGACGCCGCAGGCGGCGACGAGGAGCCCGGCGGCGAGGCCCCACCACGCGGCCCGGGCGGCGTGGTGGCGGCGCCACCGGGCGGCGCGCTGTTCGAGGGCGGCGCGGTTCATGCGGCGGCCTTTGGCGGGTCGGCGCGGGCGCTGAGCCAGCGCTCCGCGAAGAGAAGCAGCGCGGCGACCAACCAGGCCCATGGACGCAGGTCGATTCGATCCCACGCGGCGGCCGGCCGCGGGCCCGAAGTCTCCGTCCGGGCGAAGGCCGGGGCGGCCTGGGCGGGCGCGATGGGCGGCGCGGCGTCGGGCATGAGCGCGAATTGGCTGCGCCACCACACGGGCCAGGCCGGGGTCAGCGGCCAGTCGGTCCACGCCGGATGAAAACGGGTGGCGAACTGCCAGCGGCGGCCTTGGCCGGAGCGGGTTTCGACGAGCCACGGTTCGCCGGCGCTGTCCCGCAGCACCGGGGCGCCGTCGCGCAGATCGACGCGTTGGTGCAGCCGCACCGGCGGGTCGGTGACTCCGAGCGTGCGGATCACGGGGCGCACGGACGCGGAATCGGGGGCGTCGGTCACGAGCTGCGCTCCGGCGCTGACCCGCGCGGTGACGGCGGGCGGAAGCGGCGCCTCGCCGAGGAGAAAGATCCAGTCGGCGGAGGCCGCTTCGCCGAGCGGCGTGCCCAGGGCGGTGAATACGGCGCGGAGATAGCGCGCGTCGTCGGCCCGATTGGCCGCGGCGATCAGGGCCACGCGCGGAGGTGCGACGGCAGGTGCGTGCGCCGGGGCCGCCGCCGCGGCGGCGTGCCAGGTCACTTCGAGGTGGCGGAGGGTCGGGCGGGGGCCGCGAAAGGTGTCGGCGGCGGTGGGACCGAAGACGTGGGCGCGGGAGTTCGCCGGCAGGGCCAGGTCGGCTTCACGCAGGAGCGACCACCCGTCGGAGGTCGCAGCGGCGGACGGCGGGGCGGCATCGCGCCGCGGGAAACCGGGAGCCAACCAACGCGGCTGAAAGCCCGCCGCGCGCAGCCGGTCCCAGCTTGCTTGGGCGGCCGTGTCGAGAGTCGCGCCGGGAAGGAGGAGCAGCCAGCGGGCGGGCGCCGGCGCGGCCGGTTGCCACGCGATTCCGGCAAGCGAACACGCGAGCGCCGCGAGAACTGCGCAACGCAGCGTCAACAGCAGCCAGCGGTGCCAGCGGAAGGAGCGGATGGGGCGGCGGGCGGCTTCGAGAAAGCGCAGGCTCCCGACGTGCACGGTTTGGGGCGGCCGGCGCACGAGGTGCAGCACGATCGGCACGGCGAGGGCGCCGAGGGCCAACAAACCGAGCGGGGCTGCCAGGTGGACCATGACGGGAATCAGCGGCGCGTGCGCCGACGGAGGAAGGTGCGCAGCGCCCGGCCGAGCGCGTCGTCGGTGGCGAGGGCGAGATAGTCGAAGCGATCGCCGTCCCAGGCGCGGGCCCAGGCGTCGCGTTCCTGCCGGGCGGCGGCGAGGTAGGCGGAGCGCACGGCGGTGGCGTCGGCCTCGAGCGTGCGGCCGGTTTCCCATTCCTCGAAGCGCACGGGGCCGCGGTAAGGAAAATCGAGTTCGTCGCGGGCGAGGACGTGGACGAAGAGCAGTTCGTGCCGCCGGGCGCGCAGCGGGGCGAGCGCGGCGCGGATCTCGCCGCCGTGTTCGTGGCCGTCGGTGAGGATGACGGTGATCCGCGCCGTGGTGCCGGGTCCCGCGCTGCCGGCGTCGTGCTCGGAGCGGCGAAGGGCGTCGGCCAGCCGGGAAGCGTCGGCGGGCCAGCGGCCGGCGGGCTCGAGACCGGCGAGGGCGTGGAGGATCCGGCGGGCGGGCTGACGCTGGCCGGCGCCGACGACCGACGCGACGGTTTCGGCGCGGACGACGTGCAGCGTGAGATCGTCGCCCTGGGCTTCCGCGAGCAACGCGAGGGCGGCCGCGAGGGCACGCGCGAGATCGAATTTCGAGCGGGTGCCGGCGGGCGCGCCGACGTGCTGCATCGACGCCGTCGCGTCGAGGACGAGGCTGACGGCGACGCGGGTATCGACCTCGCTCTCGCGGAGGAAGAAACGGTCGGAACGCGCGTAGAGTTTCCAGTCGAGGTGGCGCGGTTCGTCGCCCGGCTGGTAGGCGCGGTATTGGCTGAACTCGCGGGCGAGACCGGGGCGGCGGCTGGCGTGCAGGCCCGCGACGGCGCCCGCGACGAGGCGGCGCGCCGTCAGGGTGAGCCCCCGGGTGGCCGCGAGCAGGTGCGGGTCGAGCAGGGCGGCGGAATCGGCCATGGCCGGACCTCAGGTCGGAAGCGGGGCGGCGGGACCGGGGACGGCGGCGAGGAGATCGCGCACGACGCGGTCGCGGGTGATGTTTTCCGCCTCGGCTTCGAAGGTCAGGAGAATGCGGTGCCGCAGGACGGGCGCGGCGAGCGCGCGGATGTCGTCGAGCGTGACCGAGAAGCGACCGGCGAGGAGGGCGCGGGCCTTGGCGGCGAGGACGAGGGCCTGGCCGCCGCGGGGGCCGGCGCCCCAGCGAATCCACCGGCCGGTGACGGGGTGATCGCGGTCGCGCGTGGCGCGGACGAGGCGGTTGATGTAGGCGAGCAGCGGGTCGGCGACGAGGACGCGCCGCGCGAGTTGCTGGAGGTGCACGATGTCGGCGGCCGACATGACGGGCTCGATCGTCGCGGACGGCGCGCCGGTGGTGCGGGCCAGCATGGCGAGTTCCTCGGCCTCGGCGGGGTAGTCGATCGTCAGATTGAGCAAAAACCGGTCGAGCTGGGCCTCGGGGAGGGGGTAGGTGCCGCTTTGCTCGATCGGGTTCTGGGTCGCGAGGACGAAGAAGGGACGTTCGAGGGCGTAGGTTTTGCCGCCGTAGGTGACGGAGCTTTCCTGCATCGCCTCGAGCAGGGCCGCCTGGGTCTTGGGCGGCGTGCGGTTGATTTCGTCGGCGAGGATGAGCTGGCCGAAAATGGGGCCGCGGTTGAACTGGAAGAAGCGGCGGCCGGTGGCGTGATCTTCCTCGAGCACCTCGGTGCCGACGATGTCGGACGGCATCAGGTCGGGAGTGAACTGGATGCGGTGGAACGTGAGCTGGACGGCCTGCGCGAGGGAGCGGATGAGCAGGGTCTTGCCGAGCCCGGGCAGACCCTCGAGCAGGCAGTGGCTGCCGGCGAGGAAGGCGGTCAGCAGGTCCTCGACGACGGCCTGCTGGCCGACGATGGCCTTGGCGATTTCGGCGCGCAGGCGCGGGAGGCGCGCGAGCAGGGCCTGCACGTCGGCTTCGGTGAGATCGGGAGCGGGAGGCATGAAACGAAGGGGCGAACGGCGCTCAGAGGCCGAGGGCGTAGGCGACGATGTTGACGCCGAACTTGGTGTTGTCCTCGGCGAGGAAGCGTTTGTTGCGGAAGTCGTAGTCCCATTCGCAGCCGTAGTCCTTGTTGCTGTAGAGGACGGCGATGCGGCCGTCGATCTCGACGGCCTTGAGGTAGTCGTGGACGAGATCGTCGCCCCAGCCGTTGAGCTCGAAGGAGGTCGTGGGCGGGCCGTCGAATTTGAAACAGGCGCGGTAAAGCGGGTGGTCGTTGGGAATTTTTTTCAACGCCGCCGGGCCGAAGATCGCGGCCATCTGGGCCTCGAAGGATTTGGCGAAAAGGCCGTCGATGTCGTGATTGCAATCGTCGACGAAGACGAAGCCGCCGCGGCGGACGTAGGTCCCGAAGTTGGCGCGCTCGCGGTCGCCGAACTGCACGAGCTTGTGGCCGCTGAGATAGCAGAACGCGGCGTCGAAGAGCGCGGGGCTCGCGAGCGAGACGACGGCCTCGCGCGGATCGACCGGGATCGTCGTGTAGGCGACGACCGAGTCGAGGAGGTTGGCGGGCATGCGCGGGTCGACGAGGTCCCAGTCGCCCGAGTCGTATTGGAGGCGGGAGAAAACGAAATCGGGGCGGCTCATCCGGCGGAGGTTCCCATCAGATGCGGCGGCCGGTGTTGAGGACGTTGATCTTGTTGAAGCGGGCGGTGGCGCTGCCGTGGGAGACGGCGCTGCTCTGGGCGGGCTGCCCCTTGCCGTCGTTGAACGCGCCGCCGAGGGCGTAGTCGCGCTGGTCGCAGACGGCCGCGCAGGCGTTCCAGAATTCCTGGGTGTTGGCCTGGTAGGCGACGTCGCGGAGCATGCCGACGATGGCGCCGTCCTTGATCTCGTAGAAGAGCTGGCCGCCGAACTGGAAATTGTAGCGCTGCTGGTCGATGGAGAAGGAGCCGTCGCCGACGATGTAGATGCCGCGTTCGACCTGTTTGATCAGTTCCGTCGGCGTGAGGGGCTCCTTGCCGGGCTGGAGCGAGACGTTGGGCATGCGCTGGAACTGCACGTCGGACCAGTGCTGGGAATAGCTGCAGCCGTCGCTGGCGGTCTGGCCGAGGATGTGGGCCTGGTCGCGGGTCTTCTGGTAATCGACGAGGATGCCGTCCTTGACGATCGGCCAGGCCTTGGTGGGCACGCCCTCGTCGTCGTAGCCGACGCAGCCGAGGGAGCCGGGCTGGGTCTTGTCGGCGACGAGGTTCACGCGCGGGGCGCCGTATTGGAATTTCTTGGACTCCCACTTGTCGAGGGTGGCGAAGGAGGTGCCGGCGAAGTTGGCCTCGTAGCCGAGCACGCGGTCGAGCTCGGTGGGGTGGCCGACGGATTCGTGGATGGTCAGCCAGAGGTGGGAGGGGTCGAGGACGAGGTCGTATTGGCCGGCGACGACGGATTTGGCGGCGTGCTTGGCGCGGGCCTGCTCGGCGGCGAGGGTGGCGTCCTCGATCAGGTCGTAGGAAGAGGTGTAGCGGACGGTGCCGCCGGGCACGGCGGGGAGTTTGCCGGCGGGCGAGGCGTCGAGGTATTCGTAGCCGCGGCCGCTGGGGGCGCTGATGGAGCGGCGGGTCTGGAAGCGGCCGGTCTTGGCGTCGGTGGATGTGACGGTGAAGGTGGGCCAGATGCGGTGGATGTCCTGGTCGATGTAGGAACCGTCGGTGCTGGCGAAATACTTCTGCTCGTTGACGAGGAAGAGCTGGGAATTGACGAAGGTGGCGCCGGCCTTGAGGGCGGCGGCGTTGGCGGCGAGGAGGTGCTCGACCTTGGCGGCGAGCGGCACGGCGAAGCCGTTCTGCTTGATCGGCGTGGCCCACGCGACCTCGCCGACGCCCTTCTGCGGGGCGAGGCGGACGGGCTCGGTCTGGAGGCGGGCGTTGGCCTTGGCGATGGCGACGGCCTCGGTGGCGGCGCGGGCGATCGATTCGGGCGTGAGGCGGTCGACGGCCATGAAGCCCCAGGCGCCGCCGGCGATGACGCGGACGCCGGCGCCGTAGCTCTCGGTGGAGGAGACGCCCTGGACCTTGTCCTCGCGGGTGGAGATGCCCTGGTTGAGGTAGCGGCCGATGCGGACGTCGGCGTAGGTGGCGCCGGCCTTGGTGGCGGCGTTGAGGGCGGCGTCGGCGAGTTTCTTTTTCTGCGCGACGGAGATCGGGTCCTTTTCGGCGAGGGCGGCGGCGGCGCGGGTCCACTGGGGCAGGAGAAGCGCGCCGGCGGCGGCGCCGGAGGTCTGGAGGAAAAAGCGGCGATTCATGGAGGATGGGGAGGTGCGTTCAGGGTGCGTGCGAACCGGACGGGCCGAACCGGCGTGCGGCCGGCGGCAAGTCGTCCGGGGGCGCGGCAGGAATCAGACGGCGTCGGAGAGGCTGGAGAAGGTGAAGTCGCGGATCACCATCGACGGGATGAGGCTGCTGCTGACACGCACCGGGCGGCCGAGGGCCTCGAGGTTGTTGAGCATGATCACGGGGCTCTCGTTGAAGCGGAAGTTCTTCACCGGGTATTTGATCTCGCCGTTCTCGACGTAGAAGGTGCCGTCCCGGGTGAGGCCGGTGTAGAGCAGCGTCTGTGCATCCACGAGGCGGATATACCAGAGGTTGGTGACGAGGACGCCGCGCTTCACGCCCTTGACGAGGGTCTCGAGGGACGCGTCGGTGCCGGCCATGATGGCGGCGGGGCCGCCGCCGCCCCCCCGGCCGCCGCCGCCCCCGAGGGCGACCTTGTCTTCGGCGAGGCCCTGCTTGCGGGCCCAGTAACGGGAGTAGGAGAGGTTCTTCACGACGCCGCCCTGGATCCAGTCGACGCGGCGCTGGGCGCTGCCGTCGCCGGTCCACTTGCGCCCCGGGAGGTCGGCGCTCATCGGGTCGGAGTAAAGGTGGACGCGCTCGTCCATGAGTTTCTCGCCGACGCGGGTGCCGCCGCCGGCCTTGCTGAGGAAGGTGCGGCCCTCGTCGGTGGCGCGGGCGTTCATGGCGCCGAGCATGTTGCCGATGAGCGTGGCGGCGGCGACGGGCTCGAGAATGACGGTGTATTTGCCCGGCTCGATGGCGCGGGCGTCCCGGGAGAGCTCGGCCTTGCGGGCGGCGACGGTGGTGATGGCGGCGGTGTCGAGGCGGGCGGCGTCGTCGAAATCGGCGATGCCGTAGCCGGAGCCGCGGCCGTCCTCGGTGCGGGCGGTGACGGTGAAATCGATGTCGGTGGAGCGCTGGTAGCCGAAGAGGCCGCGGGAGTTGGCGAGGGCGGAAAAGCCGGCGGAGTCGCTGAGGTAGCCGGCGGCGGTGAGTTTCTTGTCGCGGCAAATCCCGATGCTGGCGGCGGCGGAGCGCACCCGGTCCTCCTGGGTGAGCCGGGCGGTCGACTCGAAGTAGGACTTGGGATCGAGGTAGGTCTGGGGACCGACCAGATCCATGTGCTCGGGATTGTCGGGCGAGAGGCGGGCGAGCTCCTCGGCCTTGCGCACGGCGCGCGCGAGGGAGGCGTCGTCGAATTCGTTGACGGTGGCGAAGCCGGTCTTGGGGCCGAAGCTGCAGGTGATGCCGAGGCTCAGGGTGTCGGAGCCGCCGCTGGTGGAGACGGTATTGCGGGCGAAGCGGAGGTTGCCGCGGCGGGAGCCGGTGAGGCTGACCTGGCAGGCGTCGGCTTTGGCGAGCCCGAGGGTTTTCTGGAGCAGGGCGCGGGCTTCGGATTCGGAGAGGAGGGCCATGGTGGGAAGGGAGCGGAAGGCGTTGGGGGGAAGGGAGGGCGGCGCGTCAGATGCGGCGGCCGGTGTTGAGGACGTTGATCTTGTTGAAGCGGGTGGTGGGGCTGCCGTGGGAGACGGCGCTGACCTGGCTGGGCTGGCCCTTGCCGTCGAAGAAGCTGCCGAAGTGCTGGAAGTCGCGCTCGTCGCAGAGGGCGGTGCAGGCGTTCCAGAATTCCTGGGTGTTGGACTGGTAGGCGACGTCGCGGAGCATGCCGGCGATCTCGCCGTTCCTGATCTCGTAGAAAAGCTGGCCGCCGAACTGGAAGTTGTAGCGCTGTTGGTCGATGGAGAAGGATCCGCGGCCGACGATGTAGATGCCGCGTTCGACCTGCTTGATGAGCTCGGCCGGGGTGAGCGGGGACTTGCCGGGTTGGAGCGAGACGTTGGGCATGCGCTGGAACTGCACGTCGGCCCAGCTCTGGGCGTAGCTGCAGCCGTCCCCGGCCTCCTGGCCGAGGATGTGGGCCTGGTCGCGGGTCTTCTGGTAGTCGACGAGAATGCCGTCCTTGATGATCGGCCAGCGCTTGGCGGGCACGCCCTCGTCGTCGTAGCCGACGGCGCCGAGCGTGCCGGGCGCGGTGCGGTCGGCGAAGAAGTTCACGATCGGGCTGCCGTATTGGAATTTTCCGGACTTCCACTTGTCGAGGGTGGCGAAGGAGGTGCCGGCATAGTTGGCCTCGTAGCCGAGGACGCGGTCGAGCTCGGTGGCGTGGCCGACGGACTCGTGGATGGTGAGGCCGAGGTGGGTCGGGTCGAGGACGAGGTCGTATTGGCCGGGGACGACGGGCTTGGCGGCGAGTTTGGCGCGGGCCTGTTCGGCGGCGAGGGTGGCGTCCTCGACGAGATCGTAGGTCTCGAAGTAGCGGGGCGTGACGCCGGGGCGTTTGCCGGCGGGGGCGGCCGAGAGGTAATCGTAGCCGCGGCCGCAGGGGGTGCTGAGGGCGTTGCGCGTCTGGAAGCGGCCGGTCTTGGGGTCGGTCGCGGTGACGGTGAAGGTGGGCCAGAGGCGGTGGATGTCCTGGTCGACGTAGGAGCCGTCGGTGCTGGCGAAATACTTCTGTTCGTTGATCTGGTAGAGCTGCGTCTCGATGAAGGAGGCGCCGGCTTTGAGGGCGGCGGCGTTGGCGGAGAGCAGCAGGTCGATCTTCTCCGCGAGGGGCACGGTGAAGGCGTTGCGGGTGAGCGGCGTGCGCCAGGCCACCTCGCCGAGGCCTTTTTGCCGGGCGAAGACGACGGGTTCGGTCTGGAGGCGGGCGTTGGCCTTGGCGATCGCGACCGCCTCGCGGGTGGCGCGGGCGATGGAGTCGACCGAGAGCTGGTTGAGCGCCATGAAGCCCCAGGCGCCGTCCGCGATGACGCGGATGCCGGCGCCGTAGGATTCGTCGGCGGTGACGCCGATGACGCGATTCTCGCGGGTGGAGATGGACTCGTTGAGGTAGCGGCCGAGGCGGACGTCGGCGTAGGTGGCGCCGAGTCCGGTCGCGGTCTCGAGGGCGGCGTCGGCGAGGCGTTTCTTCGCGGCGGCCGATGGGGCGGGGCCGGCGGCGAGCGCGCTTTCGGCGGCGCGGGTCCACGCCGGCAGGAGGGCCAGGCCGGTGGCGGCACCGGCGGTGCCGAGGAAGGCGCGTCGTTTCATCGGAAAGAACGCTGGAGCCCGTTTCGTGCCGAAATACCGCCGGCGTGCGGCCGGGCCGTGGGGAGCGACGACATGGGCGGCCAGTGTCATAACGCCGTGAGGTGCGTCAACCCCGGGGTGGCCGAACGCGCGGCGGAAACCCCCCAGACCGTTTCCGGAGGGGAATCCGCCCGGACGGACCGGGCTCAAGCGGGCCGATCCGTCCGGGGCGCCCCGCGCGGCGTCGGAAGGCTCAGGCGAGCGCGGCCCGGCAGAACTGGACGCACTTCGCGACTTCGGCGACCGCGTTGGAGCCCTCCGGGACTTTGTATTCGAGCTCGATCTCGGCGGGGAACTTCCAGCGTTCCTTCCGCATGAGGCGGAGAACGTCCTTGATGGGTGTCTGGCCCTGGCCCCAGGGCAGATTGCCGCCGTCGGCGGTGCGATCCTTGAGGTGGAGATTGACGATGCGGGCGTGGTATTTCTCGAGAACCGGAATCGGCGAGAGGCCCTTGCTGCCGGCGACGTAATGGCCGATGTCGAAGTTGAGGCCGAAGTAGGGGCTGAGCTCGAGGAGCGGATCGGGGCCGCTCATGACCGGGAGATTGGCGGTGTGATTGTGGAAGCCGACGCGGATCCGGTGCTTGTCGGCAAAGGGCGCGAGGCGGCGGGCGACGGCGTCGTTGCGCTCGGTGGTGATGCCCTCGCAGCCGAGGGCCTGGGCGACGCGGAAGTTGAAGTCGACCTCCTCGTCGGACGGGCCGAAGGCGAGTTTGTGGATGTGGATGTTCACGCCCGCGTCGTTGTAGAGTTTGCGCAACGCGCGGCACTTCACGAGCTGGGCCTCGCGCTCGGTGTCGGTCGGGCGGGCGGCGGGCGCGGCCGGGGCGGACTTTTTCTTCGCGCCAGGCGGGACGACGGGCATGCCGGTGTAGAGTTGGATCGGTCCGCCCATGAGCTCGATCTCGCTGAGGCCGGCCTGGACCACGCCGGCGAGGGTCTCCTCGGCGGACGTGAACATGCTGCGGAAGCTGTAGGTGATCGTGCCGATGCGGACGCCGTCGATGACGGAGTTGGGCTTGGCCGCGGGGGCGGCGGCAGGGAGGCGGCGGGCGAGCAGCGCGCCGGCGGCGAAGGTGGCGGCGGTGCCGAGGAAAGCGCGGCGGGTAGGGAGGGCGGGGGAGGACATGGGGGAAATGGGCGGCGGCAACCGAGGGTAAGGCGAATTCGCGGGCAAGCCGCTTGTGGACCGATCGCGATCGAAGCAGGCGTGCGCGCGGGCGGACTCAGGGCAGGGGTTCGAGGGTAAGGTTGCGAAAGGCGATTTCGGCGGCGCAGTTGCCGTGGATCTGGAGCGCGATGAGGCCGTCGGCGGCGGCGATGGCGGGATCGGCTTCGGTGTAGTCGACGGTTTTCTCGCCGTTGAGAAACAACTGCACGCGCGGGCCCTCGCAGCGGATCGCGTAGCGGTTCCACTCGCCGGGTTTTTCCAGGCGCTTGAGCTGTTCATCGGTGGCGCGGGCGAGGAATTTCTTGCGGCGCGATTCGTCGTAGAGGCTGCCGCTGTGGCCGGCGCCGATGTCGGCCTGGTAGCCGCTCATCTCGTGGGCGGGTTGGGCGATGCGCACGCTGCGGAACTGGACGCCGCCGTTGACGAAGCCCCTGGTGCCGACGAGCCGGTAGTCGAGGCGGAGGACGAAGTCGCGGTGGCGGCGGGTTGTAGCCAGAAACTCGTTACGCGGGTTGCCGTCGGGGTTGCCGCCGACGATGACGCCGTCGCGCACGCGCCAGACGCCGGGGTCGCCGTCCCAGCCGGCGAGGTCGGTGCCGGTGAAAAGGGCAGGGCTGGAGGACGGTGTGGCGGCCGCGGGGGCGGCGGTGGCCGGGGCCGGCGCGGGGGCGTTTTTCTTGGCCTTGCCCTTCGGGGCGGCGGGGGGGGCGGCATCGCCGCGGGCGAGGCGGGCGGGGCGGCGGCGGAGGTCTTCGTCGGTCTCGGTGGCGGCGATCTGCTCGAGCGCGGCGTGGAGGGGCGTCCCGGGTTTCGGGGCACCGAGGGCCGCGGCCACCTGGACGAGGGCGAGGCGCGCGTCGGCGCGGACGTCGGCGTCGGCGAGGTAGGGCAAGAGGAGCGCGACCGCGTCCGGACGGCGGAGGGAGCCGAGGCCGGCGGCGACGAGGCGTTTTTCGGCGGGGGTCGCGGCGAGGCGGGCGGCGGCGGTGAAGGCGGCGACGACATCGAGCGGCGAGCGGTCGCGGCCGGCGGCGACGGCCCCGGCCAGCCGGGTGGCGCCGCGGAGGGCGGTTTCGCGGAGCTCCGGCGGAGTGGCCGGAAGGGCGGCGAAGTCGAGCAGGGCGGTCACGGGTGCGGATGCGGGCCAATCGGCGAGCAGGGCGACGGCGGCGGCCCGCACGGCCGGAGCCGGATCGGCGAGCGCCGGACGCAGCGCGAAGAAGAGCTCGTGGGGTGCACCCATGGAGCGGACCAAGGCGCCGAGGGGGCGGAGCAGCGCGGCTTTCACGGCGGGATCGGACTCGCGGCGGAAGGCGTCGAGCACGGCGTCGGCGCGGCGCGCGGGCTCGAGGATCTTCATCGAGGTGGTGACGATGGCCCGGTCGGCGAGGGTCTTGGCGTCGTCTTCGGTCGTGGCGACGGCGAGGGCGACAAGGGCGGGCAGGTCGCGCGGCTGCGCGACGAGGGCCAGGGCGCGGAGGGCGGCTTGGGCGAGTGCGGGATCGGGCGCGCGGGCGAGACGCAGGAGGTCGGGGAGGGCCGGGGCGGCCTTGCGCTCGCCGAGCAGCGCGACGAGCCGAAGCTGCAGCGCCGGCGCGGCGCCCGGCAATGCGGCGAGCACGGCGGCGTCCGTTTCCGGAACCGGGAGCCGGGCGAGGGCGGCGAGCGAGGCCGCGACGAGAACGGAGGGCGTCGGAGGCCGGAGGGCGGAGAGCAGCAGCGGAAGACTGGACGCCCGGCCGAGGCGGCCGAGGGCCGTGAGGGCGACGAGGCGCACCTCGTCGGGGCCGGCGGCGGCGCGGGCTTCGGCGGCGC
>JACCDQ011163921.1_pt1 | contig 11740 bp, 9 predicted proteins | sample 7446031 | NCBI WGS metagenome assembly JACCDQ01 (sample SAMN15323442, study PRJNA562643) | freshwater metagenome | isolation source: river surface water | place: USA:Blue River Watershed | collected 2017-08-17
AATGCAGCAAAGCTGAAAATTAGTGCGGCAAAAGCCAAGGATTTGATGCGCTTAAGCGACTGAATGTTAGATATTTCCATGTAAAAAATTACTAATTCACTCTTTAAAATTGGGCGGAAAGACCGCTTTTTATCGGCAGCAAAAATAAAGCAAACAAGGCAGTTTATGACATTTTGATGACAAAAAATGGGTTGTTAGCAGTAATTTAAAATGAATCTAAATAAGGGTTTTGTTTTGCCGAAATTTCTGATTTACTTTGCAAGTATGAAAGGCATCCGCTCCATCGTTTTTATCAGCTTATTTTACAGCAATTTGCAGGCGCAGATTCAGTTAATCGCCGATCCGCGCATCGAGCAAAAAGTAGCGGCAAGAAATAGCAAACTGATGCCAGGCTACCGCGTGCAACTCTGTTTTGACTCCGACAAAAACACCATAGATCAAACGCGTGCACAATTTGTGAGCGAATTCCCAAAAATCGATACCTATGTGCGCTTTGAGGCGCCCAACTTCAACCTGATGGTTGGGGATTTTAGAACACAAAAAGAAGCGGAAGAGTTAGTAGAGCGCATTCGCGGAAGGTATCCACTTACTATTGTCCATAAAGAGCAGATCAATCTGCCGCGCATCGATTAATCGAATTGCTTCCAGCCTTGGGCGCGCAATGTTATAGCGGAGCCTGATCTATCGATGTAGTATATTCCATCTGCAGCATTGGCGATATGGCCAATAATGGTGAAATTAGGATTCGTTTGGATCAATTCTACATCCTTCTGATCAATTGTAAAGAGCAACTCGTAATCTTCGCCGCCATTTAAGGCACACATGCTGGGGTCGAGATTGAAATCAATAGCAACCATCGAAGTTTTGGCATCAATTGGTAGTTTTTCGTCATAGACATGACAACCTACATTACTGGCCTTGCATAAATGGAGTACTTCGCTTGCCAGACCATCTGAAACGTCTATCATAGAAGTAGGCTTGACGCCGAGATCTTTGAGCAATTGAATGATGTCCAAGCGCGCTTGTGGCTTGAGTTGACGCTGGAGAATGTAGTCGTGACCATCTAGGTCTGGTTGGATATTCGGGTTTGTTTTGAAGACTTCTTTTTCGCGTTCCAATACCTGTAAGCCCATGTAAGCACCGCCGAGGTCACCGGAAACTACAAGCAAATCGTATTCTTTAGCACCGGAACGGTAACACAAGGTTTCTTGTGCAGCTGTTCCAATTGCTGTGATGCTGATCATGAGCCCGCTTTGCGAAGAAGTGGTGTCGCCGCCGATCAGATCGATGTTGTAATCAGCGCATGCTGTTTTGATTCCTGCATACAACTCTTCAAGCGCTTCCACTGAAAAGCGATTAGATACCGCCAATCCAACTGTAATTTGCTTTGGTGTTGCGTTCATGGCACAAATATCCGATGCATTGACAGCAACGGCCTTGTAACCTAAATGCTTCAAGGGCATGTAGGTGAGGTCAAAATGAACACCTTCTACCAAAAGATCGGTGCTCACTACCTGACATTGTCCGTTGCCCGTATCTATGACTGCGGCGTCATCGCCAACGCCAAAAAGGGTTTCGGGATGTTTTGTAGGGATGTCTTTGGTCAATAAATCGATAAGGCCAAATTCACCTAAATCGGAAAGCTCAGTGCGGTTGTCAGACATAGTCAGTATTTTTTCAAAGTTACTGCAAATAAAAAAGCCCCCAAAAGGAGGCTTTTTTTTGTTGGCCCACTAGGGCTCGAACCTAGACTCTTCTGAACCAAAATCAGACGTGTTGCCAGTTACACCATGGGCCAATAAATTCACATCTTTCAATGCGAGTGCAAAGTTAATAAGTTTTTTCTTCTCGGCAAATAGCTCGAGAAAAATTTTTTAGAACGATTATTCTTAAATTCGCATTACTTATTTACTATTAAACTGTGCTCATGACTTACTCAAAATGGAACTCATACCTTGGTTGGTTAATTTTTGCTATCGCCTCGGCTGTTTACCTCATGACCATCGAATCTACCGCAAGTCTCTGGGACTGTGGAGAATACATTACCGCAGCGTACAAATTAGAAGTGGGTCACCCGCCGGGCGCACCGCTTTTTATGGTTTTAGGACGCTTGTTCTCCTTTTTTGCTGCACCTGAAAATGTAGCAGTTTATATCAATGCACTTTCTGCTATTTCTAGCTCCTTGACCATCTTATTTATGTTTTGGTCACTCACACTTTTGATCAAAAAAATAGTTTTAAAGCAGGGTGATGACCTTTCAGGCGGTACCCAAATTGCTATTTTCAGTGCTGCAGCCATTGGTTCATTGGCCTATACTTTTTCAGATTCTTTCTGGTTTTCAGCAGTTGAAGGTGAGGTTTACGCCATGGCATCCTTATTTACGGCAGTTATTTTTTGGGCCATTCTCAAATGGGATGAAGAAATGGAAGTCATTCAGCACGGTGCTAAACTCTCAGAACTGCGACCAAATCGTTGGTTATTATTGATTTTCTTTATGTTGGGCCTCGCTATTGGCGTCCACTTACTTGGTATCTTGGTTGTGCCTGCCATTGGCTACATGATTTACTTCCGCACCCAACAAGAGGTAAGTATCAAAGGGCTTCTATTAACAGGCGTGATTTCTGTAGTTGCACTTGGCTTTATTCAAGAAGCGGTTATTCCAGGAAGTATCGCTATGGCCTCTAACTTTGAAGTTTCCTTCGTAAATAGCCTTGGGTTGCCATTTTACAGCGGTACCATTTTCTTTTTTATCTTACTTATCAGCGCTTGTCTTTATGTGGTGCGTTATGCACACCGCACTGGCAAAACTATTTTGTACAATGCTATGATGGGCTTGGTCATGCTACTCATCGGCTACGGTTCTTTTGCGGTTATCGTGATCCGTTCTAATGCCAATACACCACTCGACGAAAACGACCCAGAAAACTTAGTTACACTTCACTCCTACCTCAAGCGCGAACAATACGGCTCTGCTCCTATCCTCTTCGGACCTTACTGGAATTCTTTCCGCAATGGAGAAGAAATGACCGAAGAAGGCCCTAAAATCCTAGACCGTTCTGCTTGGAACGACCTCTCTGCTTATTTCTTGCGCCGTTTTGTGGTCATCGAAAACGACGTGGAGGTGAAGGCCTTTGCAAGTGAAAAAGAAGCTGAAGCTTGGGTAAAAGCCAACAAAGGCGCCTACAGCATAGAAGAAAAGTACTACGAAAGTAACGCGAGCATTCGCCAAGGCGCGGTGGCAACTTATGCCCAAACCACCTTCTTCCCACGCATGTACAACGGCGAAGGATCTGGCGCAGCTTTGCACAGACAACTGTACGCCAAATGGTCGGGCTACAACGAAAACGACGGCACGAGCACAGAAATTGGCCGTGATGGCAAGCGCCTCCCTACTTTTGGCGAAAACCTGACTTATTTCTTCAGATACCAAGTCAACTTTATGTACATGCGCTATTTCATGTGGAACTTCGCTGGTCGCCAAAACGACTTACAAGGACACGGCGATAACATGCATGGCAACTGGCTTTCGGGCATTTCTTTCTTAGATGAAGCGCGTTTGGGCAGCCAAGAGCATGCGCCATATTACACGCAAGAAAATCCTGGGCGCAACACTTACTTTATGTTGCCACTTATCCTTGCACTATTGGGGCTTATTTTCCATTACCGCAAAATGCCAAAAGATGCTTTCATCTTGACACTCGCATTTTTATTTACAGGTCTGGCAATTGTGGTTTACCTCAACCAAAAGCCATATGAGCCCCGCGAGCGCGATTACGCTTATGCAGGTTCATTCTACTTTTTTGCCATGTGGATTGGCATTGGTGTTTATGCCATCTTTGATTTGCTCAAAAAATACCTCAAAGCGTCTAAAGTTCGTGCAGGCGTTGCCACTGCTCTTGGTTTAATTGTTCCGGTCATCATGGGGTCTCAAAACTGGGATGACCACGACCGCAGCGGCAAAACAAGTGCCCGCGACCTCGCACACAACTACCTCGAATCTTGCGGCAAAAACGGAATCCTCTTCACCAACGGAGACAACGACACCTTCCCGCTCTGGTACTTACAAGAGGTAGAAGGCAAACGCACTGATGTGCGCGTGTGCAACCTTTCTTTAATGGGTACCGACTGGTATACCAATCAAATGAAACTCAAAACTTATGAATCTGATCCGTTGCCGATCAAGTTTAGAGAAGATCAGATCTTGATGTATGCCGGCAACACCGATCAGGTTTACTTTATGCCTTTGCTCCAGTTGTTTTCTCAAAACTTATCAGACACAATTATCAAAAAAGTGCTCGATTTGCGCTTGAAACACAACCCGTCTGAAGCCAAAATGGCAGCTGGATACTTTGACCAACGTGCGCAAGTCATCTTTGCAGATGTAGTGGCTAAAACACCAGAAGCAGAGCTACTCAAGTCGCAAATTGCCTCTACAGACTCTACAAACATGATTGCCGCTACCATCGACAAATACCAGAAAGTATTCCAACTTTTTGAAGCGGCAAGAAACAGCCAAGTAGAATTCAAAAACAACAGTGGTCAAGACCTCCAAGAGCTCCTTGAACAATATGAGCGCATTTGGTCTGCAGTAGACTTTGCAGACGCTATGGCTTTTGTGCGCGACGACGCCAACATGATCACTGACGAACAAAACAAATTTAGTTTCTTCCCTTCAAGCAAATTTGCCTTGAAAGTCAATCGCCAAAACGCAGTTGCTTCGGGTGTATTGAGTTCAAAAACCAAAGCTGCAGATGTGGCCGATGAAATCATTTTTGAATTCGACCCTGAAAGAACCCAAGCGCTTCCGCGCGATGAAGTCATGATGATGGATGTTGTTGCCAATAACGATTGGAAGCGCGGCATCTACTTCTCTAGTAACCGCGGCTCGTCTTTCTCAATTGCGCTCTTGAGTGCTGGTTATATCAAACAAGTTGGTATGGCATATGCCTTAACGCCTGCTAAAAAAGAGCCTGCGCTAATGGATGTCAATCAGATGGAGAAAAACATGCTCGAAACCTACATTTTTGGCGACATGGCCAACCCGAATGTACTCACCGACTACTACGCGCGCCGCCACACCATTCAGTACCGCGCCAACTTCCTTCTTTTAGCTGAGCAACTTTTGGCACTCGGACGTAAAAACGAGGCTGTCAAAGTACTCGATCGCGCCATGCAAATCATGCCAGAAGAAACCGTAATGGACTACGGAGACATCAATCCAGTTGACCCGTTCAACTCTTTGAACTACAACAAAGCGCACAATCAATTCCTGTTCCAAGGTCAAGATATCCGACCACTCAACGCAGGTATTTTGCATGAATTTGTGCAGCTCTACTATGAGCTCGGTCAAAACAAAAAAGCAGAAGCCTTAGGTAAAAAACTCCTCGACAACTACAAAACAGTCATTGCTTACTTTGAACACAGTGACGTAGAAATGGCGGGTAACGAAGAAAACGCAGAAGACCTCATTGCCGTTGCAGACGCACTATTAAAGATGCGCACAACTGCAAAAGAGCAAATGTCGGGCTTGAAATCAAGCGCATTCTCCAAAGAGCTTGAGCGCACTATACAAGTGCTTTACAAAAAAGTATTGCCTCGTATATACAGCGGCCTAGAAACCTTGGCCACTGAGAACGGCGAAGCTGGCGATGGTTTGTATACGAACCGCTTGGCAAATTTACAGTTGTATATGGGTGGTTTAGCAGAACACCACGGCCTTGTTAAAGCGCCAGTGGTGAACCGCAGCACCCTTCCAAGTGAACCGACAAACATCGATGTGAACTCCCTCACCACTCCTGGCCAAAATCCAGACACCAATCGCATGATGCAATAGACAAAAGATAAGCAGCTTATTCAACACATCAATCAACAACTCATGAACATCGACCTGCCTGCATTTGAACTTCCTTTCTTTGCCGCACTTCTGCTCTTATTGGTCTTGGCACGTTTTTTTGGTGAGCTCTTTGAACGCATGCGCCAACCAGCCATGATTGGTGAAATCATAGCCGGTATCATCCTTGGGCCATCTGTTTTGAATTTCATTCACCGCACAGAAGAACTCAAGGTGATCTCCGACTTAGGCGTGTTTTTACTGGTCATTCTCGCAGGACTAGAAATCAATTTCGACGACATCCTTAAGTCCATCAGAGGGCGCAACATTTTTGTGTCTATTTTGGCCTTTCTGATTCCCATTGGCAGTGGTTTTCTTGTAGGGCAAGCCTTTCATCAACCCGTCATGACTACCGTTTTCATTGGTTTGTGTGTAGCTATTACAGCTTTGCCCGTCAGTATCCGCATTTTAATGGATCTCGGTAAATTACATACCGATATTGGCCAAAAAATCATATCCGTTGCCATTTTTGACGACGTCTTGGCCCTCACCATCTTAGGAATTTTATTGGACTTCAAAGATCTTGACTCTTCTTATTCAGAAGTTACCAAAATGACCATCTGGACCATCCTCAAGTTGCTCCTTTTTGTGAGTGTCATTGTCGGTACCTACAAACTCATACAACACTTTGCCAAAAGAGAGAACTTCCTTGAAACCCAGCTCGACAAACTCATCAGTGTCCTCAGAGGGAAAGAGTCCTTGTTTGCCCTTTTATTTGTGTTTATCCTCATTTTTGCAACGCTTACAGAAAGTATTGGATTGCACTTCATTATTGGGTCATTTTTCGCATCAATGCTTTTATCCAAAAAATTGATTGGAGAAAAAAACCTGGCCACTTTCCACAAAACCACAAACAGTATGGCCATGGGCTTTTTAGCACCTATTTTCTTTGCCGGAATTGGCCTGGAGTTCAAACTTGGCTCGATAAACAATATCCTCTTGTTGGTGGCTATTCTTGCCGTTTCGTTTCTTTCTAAGATCATTGGAGGTTATATTGGCGGCAGAATTTCCCTACTCAGTCACAGAAAGTCTTTAACACTTGCCTACGGCATGAACGCACGAGGCATCATGGAATTAGTTATTGCCAATATCGCTTACCGCGAAGAATTTATCAATGTTGAAGTATTCTCTATGTTAGTGATCATGGGGCTTGTAACCACCTTATCTACCCCATTCCTCTTGAAATACTCCTTTAAACGTTTAGAAAAAGCGGAGGCCACTTGAAAAAAAGTAAATCAGCCTATTGGCTATATTTTCTTGGTGCTTATGTCATTATCCAATTTATTTGGTGGGGCTATCACCTCATTCAACTGAGCTCCTATATTCCACAACAAGATGCACAGCTATCCAAGCGGGTAGGAATGGTCTTTGGAGAAGGTGCTGTATTCTTGGTCATACTCGCCTTTGGCATTTACCGCATTCGCAGGTCGATTTCCAAAGAACTTGCCTTTCAGCAACAGCAACAAAATTTTCTATTAACGGTTACACACGAACTCAAGACACCAATTGCAGCACTTAAATTATATATTCAGACGCTGCAAAAACACGACCTGCCAGCAGAAAAAAAAGAAAAAATACTCAGTGGCGCGCTCCAAGAAAACGAGCGGCTTAGCCAGCTCATCGAAAATATCCTGAACGCTTCACGTGCTGAAAACAAATCGTTTGCCGTCCAAAAACAACCTACCGATTTAGTGGCGCTCATGCAAGCCATTAAGGAAAGGTATCAATCCAGATACCATTCTGAACTTATTCAGCTTGAAGGTCCAAAAGAACTCGTTGCTGCTGTTGACCAAAATATGCTCGACACCATTCTGGTCAATTTAATTGAAAACGCCATCAAATACGGCGGCACCCAGCAACACATCACACTACACATTGAAAAACTCAACCGGTTTGTCGCTATTAAAATTGCCGATGAAGGGCCGGGTATTGACCCAACTGAGCGCCTGCATATATTTGAAAAATTCTATCGCATAGGTTCTGAAGAAACGAGAAAACAAGCCGGAAGTGGACTTGGACTTTATATTGTAGCAGAATACATAAGGTTACATGATGGCCAAATTCGCTGTCTTGAAAACAAACCTACCGGGAGTATTTTTGAGCTAATTTTACCCATATGAACAACAAAGTAGGCCTGATTATCCTCGATGGCTGGGGACTCGGAGATCAAAGTAACTCAGATGCCATTTTCAACGCCAACACGCCATTTTTCGACTCCTTGATGGCCAAGTACCCAAATGCCACCTTACAAACGTCTGGTGAAGCCGTAGGCTTGCCTGAAGGGCAAATGGGTAACTCGGAAGTTGGGCACTTAAATATCGGTGCTGGACGCGTGGTTTATCAAGAACTCACAAGGATCAATAAAAGCATTCGCGACGGCGAACTACAACACAATCCGGTCCTTGTTGCTGCATTTCAAAAAGCAAAAGAAGCAGGCAGAAAATTACACTTCTTGGGTTTGGTTTCAGACGGAGGAGTACATAGTTCACAAGCGCACCTGCACGCATTGTGTGAAATGGCTAATGCACAAGGGCTCAGCTCTTATTATGTGCATGCCATTACCGATGGCCGCGACTGCGACCCCAAAAGCGGTTTGGCGTTCATGCAGGCGCTCGAAGCCGTACTTGACCAAAATAAAGGAAAAGTAGCCAGTGTTATCGGCCGTTATTATGCCATGGACCGAGACAAGCGTTGGGAGCGCGTTGCCAAAGCTTACCACCTAATGGTCAATGGTGAAGGCACAAAAGCAAATAGTGCAAGTGAAGCCATTGCGGCGTCTTATGCCCAAGGCTTAACAGATGAATTCATCTTACCTCACCTCATTGACCCTGAAGGCTGTATTGCCAAAGGTGATGTCGTGATCAGTTTCAATTTCAGAACAGACCGCCCCCGTGAAATTACTACCGTGCTTACACAAGAGGCTTTTCCTGCATACAACATGGTGCCGCTCGACCTACACTTTTGCACCATGACAAATTACGACGAGCGCTTCAAAGGTTTGCAGGTCTTGTTCGAGAAAGACAATCTTCAGCTTACATTAGGCGAGGTTGTGGCCAATGCGGGGCGCTCTCAAGTGCGCATTGCCGAAACGGAGAAGTATCCGCATGTTACTTTCTTTTTTAATGGCGGACGCGAAGCAGCTTTTGAACGCGAAGAACGTTTGCTCATCTCTTCGCCTAAAGTTGCCACCTACGATCTTCAACCTCAAATGAGTGCACCAGAAGTAGCAAGTGAGCTCATCACACATATGAAAGCGCAGCAACCCGACTTCATTTGTCTGAATTTCGCCAATCCCGATATGGTAGGTCACACAGGTGTCTATTCAGCCATTATGGAAGCAGTAGAAACTGTCGATGCGCAATTGCAAAAAGTTGTGGAGGCAGGTCTTGCACTTGGCTACGAATTCTTGGTTATTGCCGATCATGGCAATGCCGATTATGCGGTCAATCCTGATGGTTCACCAAATACGGCGCATAGCCTCAACCCCGTGCCAGTAATCTTGATCAGTTCGGAACAAAAAGTAGCGTTAAAAGATGGCATTCTTGCCGATGTAGCACCAACTATTTTAGCGCGCATGGGCTTACAACAACCCGTAGAAATGACGGGCCATAACTTAGTCAGCTGAGCTAAAAAGCGCTTAAGCTAAAAGAATTCCTTTGGCATGAAGGGACGGAATCAATTTGAAATCTTTTGGATTGATACTGCCTGCTTCAAATACAAAACGCTTGTCGTACATGGTGTCGTGCACCCAAAAACTGACCCAAAATTCATTGTTGATACCGAATAAATCGGGCATGATAGGCTCTATGCGCGCGGCTTCACCTGGCATCATGACTTCGATTCCTTTTCTGAGTGTAGAAGTTTTAATGTCTTCGCCTGTCGTTGGGTGTTTTCCAAAACCTGTTGAAGCCACAATAATACCTTCCATGATATCGTCACGGTTATTGATCAAAAAGACAATATATTCAGGTTCGGCGTTTTCAATAGGTAATTCTACCAAAGCCAAGGCTACGTTTTCAACTTTAGGTCCGAGTAAATCTGCTCTCATGACTGTGCAATTTGATAATTAAAAATAAGGGACATTTCTTTTGACAATACCGACCGCACTTCATTGATATCCAACGCTCGTCCGAGCTCTGCTCGCATCGACGTCACGGCCTTGTCTTGAATGCCGCAAGGCACTATATTTCCAAAATAACTGAGGTCTGGGTCCACATTTAGGGCAATGCCATGCATCGTGACCCAACGTGAACATTTAACGCCCATAGCGCAGATTTTACGTGCGTTGGGGCCTTCTGGATCTAGCCAAACACCCGTTAAGCCTTCAAAACGCGTCGCTTTTATACCGAAATGAGCCAGTGTCTGAATAACGGCTTCTTCCAAAAAGCGCAAGTATTGATGGATGTCTGTAAAAAACTGCTCTAAATCGAAAATGGGGTACATCACAAGTTGGCCAGGGCCATGGTAAGTGATATCTCCTCCCCGATTGATTTTGAAAAACTGCGCTTCAATTTGATCTAAATGAGCTTGGTCTAATAATAAGTTTTCCGCGGCGCCACTTTTGCCAAGTGTGTAGACATGCGGATGCTCGCAAAACAACAAATGATGCGCCGGAAGCACTGCCGTTTGCTGTTTGCGGTTTTCGATTTTACAATCCACTGCTATTTTGAGCAAGGATTCTTGCAGATCCCAGGCTTCTTGGTAAGCAATGAGGCCTAAATTGCGGACATTTACGGTTGGTATACTCATGCTAATTTGGCCAATTCTCCTTTGAGGTAATCTACAATTTCCATATCCATGATGTCTGCGCCGTTTAGTTCCGAAAGATAATAAGAAGCCCAATCTACCAAGTGGATATAATAAATTGAGCGCTCGATGAACGTAGCACCTTTTGTTTCCAAAACGAATATTTCACCACATTTTTGAGCGATGGCAGCCATGGTAATCTCTAGGCGTTTTTGGTTGTTGGGATGTAAATCTCCAGAACTGAAGAAAACAGGCGCAAAACGCGCATCTCCTCCACTCCATCCGACCAATTCATTATGGTTCATTTCTGGTAGTGTATGGTGCCACCCGAGATATTTAGCATTTTCATTGAACTGCTGACGGGCGCGTACTAGGATACCCTCATATTTCGTTTCGGCATAATACACCCCAACTTTGCCTAAAAGAAAAGCGGCCAATTCTTTGGCGCGGCCTTGAATAGCCTCTAGGTCTGAAGTAAGTGTTGCAGTAGCAGCTAGCATACTATTGAGATGTTTCGGACTACACAGCGCTAATTCAGCAAACAAATTGAGCAAATGAACGAGCGAAAATGCCAACGCAGCACGTGGTGGTTTACCAGTAGGTACCAAACAACAGCTATGGCTATATTGCGCACAGAATGCGGCCAACTGACCACCGCTGCAAATACCAATGATATGGCAACCCAAGGCTTGGGCCTCTTGAAGTGCCATCATGGTCTCTTCTGTATTTCCAGAATAAGAGGTGCCAATGACCAACGTATGCTGATTGGCATATGCAGGTAAGGCATATTCGTTACTGACCAAAACAGGTAATTTGAGCTCATCAAGTAACCAATTGCAAACTATTTTAGCGCCAATACCCGAACCGCCTAATCCACAAATAACGATGTTCTTGATTTCATGACAAGGCTTCTTGAATGTTGTGCGCTTGGCATCAGCAGTTGCATCAATGATATTTTGTGCAAATGCTTCAATAAGATTTTTCATCATCTCAGTACATTGACATGGCCCGCTATGGTTCGGGTCACCATTTTGTTATCTGTGTAGGTTATTTTCCAGTTGTATAGCCCTAACTGAACATCCTTGCTGTCCTTGTAGCGGCCAT
>JACCDQ010354722.1_pt1 | contig 11737 bp, 11 predicted proteins | sample 7446031 | NCBI WGS metagenome assembly JACCDQ01 (sample SAMN15323442, study PRJNA562643) | freshwater metagenome | isolation source: river surface water | place: USA:Blue River Watershed | collected 2017-08-17
ACGAGTTTCATCGAGTTTAAGCCTCATCCTGAGGTTTAGGGTTTGAAGTTTGCATCGCGAGTGAGCAATCACTAAGTCTTAGTCGGAGGAATCTTGTGGGTCTGAACCAGAACTACCTAGCAGTTATCAAAGTTGTTGGCGTCGGCGGTGGTGGAGTTAATGCTCTAAACCGAATGATTGAAAAGGGTCAGCGCGGAGTTGAATTCGTAGCGATCAACACGGACGCACAGGCGCTGCTTATGAGCGAAGCCGATGTCAAGCTCGACATTGGTCGAGAGATTACTCGTGGACTTGGAGCCGGTGCCGACCCGACTGTTGGTAAGCGTGCTGCTGAGGATCACGAAGAAGAAATTGAATTGGCGCTCAAGGGTGCCGACATGGTTTTCGTCACCGCTGGTGAGGGTGGTGGTACCGGTACCGGTGCAGCACCTGTTGTCGCCAAGATCGCTAAGCGACTCGGAGCACTAACCGTTGGCGTTGTAACCCGCCCATTTGACGTCGAGGGTAAGCGTCGTGCCGAACAGGCTGCAGCGGGTATTGATGCTCTCCGTGCAGAGGTAGACACGCTCATCGTGGTCCCAAACCAGCGACTACTTGAACACACCAACAAGTCGCTGAGCTTGCTGGAGGCATTCAACATTGCCGATGACGTATTGCGCGCAGGTGTTCAGGGCATCACCGATTTGATTGTTACTCCAGGTCTAATCAACGTGGACTTCGCAGACGTGCGTTCCGTAATGCAGGGCGCAGGCTCTGCACTAATGGGAATCGGAACTGCCAAGGGCGATGACCGCGCAATTCGAGCTGCAGAGGCTGCAATTTCGAGCCCGCTTCTCGAGACGACAGTTGACGGAGCGCACGGAGTTCTCCTGCTAGTCCAAGGCGCATCTGACATGGGTCTGCACGAAGTTAACGAAGCCGCGCGTCTCGTGCACGAAGTGGTTAGCCCAGAGGCGAACATCATTTTTGGTGCCACAATCGACGACACTCTTGGCGACGAGATTCGCATCACCGTGGTGGCTGCAGGATTCGATCCGGCTAAGCAGCGTCCACTCGAACGTCGACCATTCTCAACCGGAGCCGAAGAAGCACCGGCTGGAAGCATTTCGTCGGTATTCGATCTGCCAATCGCAGCCGCAGCGGCAACTCCGGGTGCATTCTCACTCAATGTTGATTCGGCCAATCCGGCAACTGAGCCGGTGACTGTCATTGACGAGGGAGTCATCGCTTTCCCAAAGCGCACTGACGGCTTCGGCGATGACTTGGACATCCCTGACTTCTTGAAGTAACTCGACGTGACTCTTGCGTCGCGGTATCAAGCCGTCAAATCACAGGTGGCGGATGCAGCGCGCAAGCACGGCCGATCGCTCGATGACATCGAGCTAATTGTGATCAGCAAGAACCACCCGGTTGGCTTAGTCGAGGAACTATACGACCTCGGCCAACGTCACTTTGGCGAAAACCGTGACCAGGAGGCAGCACCTAAGGCAGCCGCAACCGCTTCGCTGGCTGGTATCACCTGGCACTTCGTCGGACAGTTGCAGAGCAATAAGGTGAAGTCGGTACTGAACTACGCCAAATACCTGCACTCCGTCGACCGCTCCAGCCTGCTGTCAGCATTGGCCAAGGAACTCAGCAAGACGCCAATAAACGTAAAGTGCTTTGTCCAGCTGAATTTGACCGATGACCCAGGCCGTGGTGGCATTCAACCCTCAGATCTAATGTCCTTTGCCGACTCGGTTGCCACTGTTCCCGGCATTGAATTGCAGGGGGTTATGGGTGTGGCCGCCCTGGACCGAGACCCGAGAATTGACTTCGAAACCATCGCGCATTGCAGTGCTCAGCTCACGTCAGCCCACCCGAGGGCCAAATACATCTCCGCGGGGATGTCACACGACTTTGAACAGGCCCTGGAATTTGGCGCGACACACCTAAGAATTGGCACCGCAATCACGGGAAATCGCAACCCTTAGCCATATCCTGAGGTTGAAGGTTTAACAAGAGGAGAGTCACATGGCTGGACTAATTTCACAGGTTTCTGGCTGGCTCGGCTTCGGCGACGAGGCTGAAGCTGCACCGCAGCGCCCAACCGCAGTGTCGCAGGATCGCGGCGCTTCACGCGTGACCGCGCTTCGCCCACGTCGTGGCGGAGAGCCAAACGAGATTTTCACCATCGAGCCAAAGTCATACAAGGATGCAGGCGAAGTAGCCATGTACTTCCGTGAGGGCGTCTCAGTGATCGTAAACATGCACAAGATGACCGAAGCAGAAGGCAAGCGCATGCTTGATTTCATGCTTGGTCTTCAGCACGGACTTCAGGGTCACCTGCAGCGCGTCACTCAGACCGTATTCTTGCTGGCACCAGCGCACGTTCAAATCAACGACGAAGAGCCCATCGACGAAGTTGCTGACGATCTGCTCGTTCGCCCATAATTTCCTTCTAGCATGAGCATGCTGGTAGCCGTCCTGCAGTGGGCGCTCCAGATTTACTTCTACCTAATGATTGCCAGGCTTATCGCCGACTTAGTGCTTTCGGTTAATCCGAGCTGGCGCCCGCGGGGTCCGATTTTGGTAGTAGTTGAGCTGATTTATACACTTACGGACCCTCCGATAAAGTTCACTCGAAGGTTTATCAAGCCGGTGCGTTTCGGCGGCATTGCGTTGGACTTTGGCTGGACCATTATTGTTTTTGCAATCGGACTACTGCAGAGCCTCCTCGGCCGCTTGCTCTAGTTGTGCACATCCGGGCCGTCAGACCGAGCCCTGCGGTAACCTAGTTCCTGCTATTCAATAAAAGAGGTAACTATGCCATTGACTCCAGAAGACGTAGTCAACAAACGTTTCCAGCCGACCAAGTTCCGCGAGGGATACGACCAGGACGAGGTCGATGACTTTCTAGACGAAATCGTGGTCGAACTTCGTCGATTGAACTCTGAAAATGAAGATCTTCGTCAACGTCTACTTGCCTCTGAGGCACGCGTCAGTGAGTTGCAGCGAAGTGGCGCTGGGCTTGCGGACCAATTGCAAAACCCGAACGCTAGCCTTCCGACGCTCGGCTCTCTGCAGCAGCTAAGCACTCCGGAACCAAGCAACTTCCCAGCAGCGGTTGGCGACCCATCGCAGTTGGATAGCAACAGCACAAACAATCTCTTGCAGCTTGCGAGAAAACTTCACGATGATCACGTCCGCGAGGGAATCTCTAAGCGAGACGCGCTAATCGCAGAAGGTCACGCAACTGCCGCCCGAGTCATTCGTGAAGCCGAAGCTCAGCAGCGCGTGGAACTAAGCAAGTTCGAGCAGGAGCGAGCAGTGCTAGAACACACAATTCTTGAACTTCGCACATTCGAGCGTGAGTACAGAATCAAGTTGAAGACATACATCGAGAGTCAGCTTGCGGAATTGGAATATGAATCGCAACCAAACTCCGGTCAGTCAACTTCAAATGGTTTTGAGCTTGGGTCTGCTAACACAAATAGTTCGAGCGATTTCTTCGGCGTTTAGAACAATTGACTAAGAAACAACGACGCATCACTCAGATTATTGTCTTGAGTTTTGCTGCGCTCGTTGTATTTTTCGACCAGTATTCAAAAGAATTAGTCATCGCCAACTTTGTGCCGGGCAGGCTAGCGCCGATGCTTGGTGAACTGTTGCAATTCAATTTGGTTTTCAATGACTCTGCAGCCTTCTCAATCGGATTCGGAGCGACTGCAATCTTTTCGGTGATTTCTACGATTGCCGCGTTGGCATTGCTTTGGTATTCCAACCGTGTTGAAACCAAATCCTGGGCAGTGATGCTCGGGGTTGCCTTGGGTGGGGTGACCGGAAACCTTATCGACAGGCTCACTCGACCACCAGGATTTGGCAGTGGACTGGTTGTTGACTTCATTCAGATTCCGTTTAACTTTCCGGTTTTTAATTTGGCTGACAGTGCGATATTTTGCGTAGCCATAATCACTGTGATTCGCGTGCTCCGCGGAGAGCAAATTGGCAAGGCTCGAAGCAAGTCCAATGAGTGAGGCAAAGCGCCTGCCGGTGCCACCTAGCCTGGACGGCGAACGTGTGGATGCCGCGGTGGCAAAGATGCTCGGCATCTCAAGATCCAACATTGCCGAGCTTGCCGAGCTCGGGCATATCACTGTCGATGGCAAAATCGTCGGTAAGAGCGATAGGGTTCATGCCGAAGCTTGGGTCGAGGTTCAGCTTCCCGAAGTTTCCTCACCGCTTTCAGTTGTCGCAGTCGAAGTGCCAGAGCTGAAGGTTATCTACCAGGACGCAGACATCGTGGTAATCGACAAACCAGCCGGGGTTGCTGCGCATCCATCGGTGGGCTGGGATGGCCCGACAGTCCTGGGAGTGTTGCTTGCTAGAGGTATTCCTGTGACAACCTCTGGTGCGCCGGAGCGACAGGGAATTGTTCAGCGACTAGATGTAGGTACGAGTGGGCTCATGATGGTGGCCAAGACCGAACTGGCATATTCTCGCCTCAAGCAGATGTTTCGTGACCGCAAGGTGCACAAGGTTTATCACGCCATAATTCAAGGTCATCCCGACCCCTTCGAGGGAACAATCGATGCGCCCATCGGGCGTCACCCAAGAGCCGAATTCAAATTCGCGGTGATGAATGAGGGAAAGCCGTCGATAACGCACTACAAACTGATTGAAGCGTTTCCCGCGGCGTCATTGGTGGAGATCGTGCTGGAGACCGGGCGCACGCACCAGATTCGGGTTCATTTCAGCGCTTTCAAACATCCGCTGGTAGGTGACACCATGTACGGCGCAGATCCAAAGTTGGCTGCGAAACTTGGGATTACCCGTCAGTGGCTTCACGCCATGAGGCTAAGATTTGTGCACCCCATTTCGGAAGCGCCAGTCGAGTTTGAAAGCAGCTATCCAGCTGATCTAAATTCCGTGTTGGAACAATTGCGAGCCGTTTAAGGGTTTAGTCTGGTTCGCGCCGCCAAATCGAAAACGTAAACGCACATGAAGTAGGGGAGTGAATATGGCTGACCAAGACTCCTTCGTGCACCTTCACGTTCATACCGACTATTCAATGCTGGACGGTGCTGCCAAAATCAAGCAGTTGATCAAAGAGGTAGCCAAGCAAGAAATGCCTGCCGTTGCAATGACCGACCACGGCAACATGCACGGAGCCTATGAGTTCTATCAGGCCGCCAAAAGTGCTGGCATCAAGCCAATTATTGGACTGGAAGCTTACGTAGCACCAGGTGGTTCACGCAAAGACCGCACTCCAGTTCGTTGGGGTGACGGCGGAGAAGACGACATCTCTGGAAACGGTGCATACACGCACATGACTCTCTTGAGTGAGACTACCGAGGGAATGCACAACTTATTCAAGATGTCTTCCGCGTCCTGGATGGACGGCATGTATTACAAGCCGCGAATTGACCTTGAACTGATGCAGCAATACGGCAAGGGGCTAATCGCGACCAGTGGATGTGCTTCAGGAGAAATTCAAACGCGACTTCGTCTCGGTCAATACGAAGAGGCAAAAAAAGCAGCTGCGCTGATGCAAGACGTATTCGGTAAAGAGAATTATTTCGTAGAAGTCATGGATCACGGAATCGAAATCGAGCGGCGCGCGACCAAGGACCTGCTGCGGCTGGCAAAGGAACTAAGTATTCCTCTGTTGGCGAGTAATGACCTGCACTACACCCATCAGACCGACTCCGAGCCTCATGACGCACTGCTATGTGTTCAGACTGGTTCAAACCTGCTTCAGGCCAAACGCTTTAGCCTGAGCTCGCAAGAGTTTTATGTGAAATCCGCGGCTCAGATGCGAGCACTATTTGCAGACCTGCCAGAGGCTTGCGACAACACCTTGCTAGTGGCCGAGCGCAGCAACATCGAATTTGAAAAGCAAGAGTTGATGCCGAAATTCCCGGTACCAAAAGGCGAAACTGAAGCTTCCTGGTTTGCCAAGGAAGTTCACGTTGGCCTTGCCAAGCGCTTCCAAGGAAACGTGCCAAAGACCCACCTAGATCAAGCCAATTACGAAATTGATGTGATCACCAACATGAATTTCCCCGGCTACTTCCTAGTCGTCGCCGACTTTATTGCTTGGGCGAGAAATAACGGAGTGCGTGTCGGGCCGGGTCGTGGATCGGCGGCTGGCTCAATTGTTGCTTGGGCGCTTGGCATCACTGACTTGGATCCAATCGAACATGGCCTAATTTTTGAGCGCTTCCTAAACCCAGACCGAGTAAGCATGCCTGATATCGATATTGACTTCGACGATCGGGGCCGTGGCGAAGTAATCAAGTACGTGACCGAAAAGTATGGAGCCGATCGAGTCGCACAAATTGTTACCTTCAGCACTATCAAGGCCAAGCAGGCACTGAAGGATGCTGCCCGTGTTTTGGCGATGCCTTACTCGGTCGGCGAAAAGCTAACCAAAGCTATGCCCAAGATGATCATGGGGCGCGACGTTTCGCTAACCCAGGTTGTCGAAAAGGAAATTAACGGCGAGAAAAATGAGCGCTACAAAGAGAGCGCCGAGTTCCGCGAAATCATTGAGTCGGATGAAGACTCAGCAAAGGTTTTTGAATTAGCTCGAGGGCTCGAGGGTTTGAAGCGCGGTTGGTCAGTCCACGCCGCCGGTGTAATCATGTCTGCTAAGCCACTCATCGATGTGATGCCGATGATGAAACGTGAAGACGATGGCGCTATCATCACACAATTTGACCAGCCAACTAGTGAAGCGCTGGGTCTATTGAAAATGGACTTCCTGGGGCTACGAAATCTGACCGTCCTGGAAGATGCCTTGGCCAACATAAAGTCCAACCGAGGCGAAACCGTGGTTCTCGAGGAATTGGATCTGAATTCGGATCAAAAGACTTTCGATTTGCTTTCGCGCGGAGATACCCAAGGAGTATTCCAGCTCGATGGTGGTGCAATGCGTTCACTCTTGCGCTTGATGAAGCCAACAAAGTTCGAGCACATTTCTGCGGCGATTGCGCTTTACCGCCCAGGTCCTATGGGTATGAATTCTCACACGAACTATGCGCTGCGTAAAAACGGTTTGCAGGATATCGACTCAGTTCATCCAGAACTCGAGGGCCCACTTTCCGAAATCCTGGACCCGACATTCGGCTTGATTGTTTATCAGGAGCAGGTGATGTCTGCGGCGCAGAAGGCGGCGGGCTTCAGTCTCGGTAAAGCAGACAATCTGCGCCGCGCGATGGGTAAAAAGAAAAAAGAAGAACTCGACAAAATGTACGACGAGTTCGAAAAGGGTATGAAAGACAACGGCTATTCAGCCGCTGCTGTTAAGGCACTTTGGGACACGCTTTTGCCATTCGCTGACTATGCGTTCAACCGAGCGCACAGTGCCGCATACGGAGTGGTTTCCTATTGGACCGCTTATCTGAAGGCTAATTATCCTGCCGAGTACATGGCAGCACTTCTCACCAGCGTTGGTGACTCAAAAGACAAACTCGGCATTTATCTTTCCGAATGTCGCAAAATGGGGATTCAGGTTCTTCCTCCCGACGTGAATCAGTCTTACGAAGCTTTCACCGCTATCGGCACGGATATTCGTTTTGGTCTTGGTGCGATTAGAAATGTGGGCCACAACGTCGTCGAAGCTATCGTCGCCACTCGATCCGAGAAGGGGGACTTCAAAAACTTCAACGATTTCCTCGGCAAAGTGCCGCAGGTTGTTTGCAACCGCAAGACAGTTGAATCGTTAATCAAAGCTGGTGCTTTCGACAGCCTCAACCACACCAGGCGCTCGCTTCACGAGGTACACGAGATGGCCGTGGAGTCTCAGGTCGCCACAAAGCGCAAAGAAGCCCAAGGCCAGGTCGACTTATTTGCAGGATTCTTTGAGGATTCCGAAGCGACCGGTATTCAAATTCCTGATCGTCCGGAATGGGCTAAGCGCGAGAAGCTCGCTTTTGAACGCGAAATGCTCGGCCTTTACGTAAGCGATCATCCACTTGCCGGTCGCGAGACTCAAATTTCGCGATTCAGTGAAATTTCGCTAGCCGACTTTCAAGAAAATGAGCGCATTCAGGACGGACAGGTTTTGACCATTGCCGGCTTGGTGACCGGTGTGGAACACAAGGTTGCTCGTAACAGTGGCAACCCATACGCAATCGTGACTGTCGAGGATCTCGACAGCGAGTTGACGGTAATGCTGATGGGGAAGACCTATACAGAATTTGGCAAGCTATTAAATAACGACCAATTTGTCATGGTTCGAGGGCGAGTGTCCCAGCGTGATGATTCCAAAAATTTGAATGCGCAACGCATTGAAGTGATTGAAGCATCGGCTGATGGCAGCAATGAGGCTGTAGTACTAAATCTTCGCGACAATCAGGCCACGAGAACTAATCTCGAAGAATTGGACCGCACTCTGAAGGCGTATCCGGGTGAAAGCGAAGTTTTCATAAATATGTTTACGCCACAACGAAGCTCGACCAGATACAAGCTTCAGCCGACTGTGAAATTTAGTGTCCCGTTAATCTCCGAATTGAAATCGATATTTGGAACCAAGGTGTTTATCGGTGGAGATGCGCTATTCGAGGGTAACGCCGGTGGCTTTGTAGGCACGCTGGTGGTAGAGGAGAGCGTCGGCTTCGTCCCCGATCAGGCCTTCTTGAATTTCGACGATAACGACAGCGTTTGATTCGACCGAGTGAATCTCTCTAACTTTCGCCACTAGTACTGCACTGACTCCATCAAAAATAGGAAGTTCGTGTGGTCCGCGTTTCCAATCGTCATCGACGAATCTGTTCTCATGGGCAGCCGCCATTTTCTTCGCCAAATTTATATTTGCGACGCCGAGGGTATGTATTGCCACATACCTAGCCGTGTTCATGGCGCTCCATGAGCTAGCCCCACTTGCGACATTGAAGCTAGCTAGCGGTGGATTGGCTCCAAGCGAGGTCATTGATGTGGCGGTGAATCCAACCGGGTTCCCCGCGGAATCGTTCATAGTGATGACAGAAACACCCGACGCGTGACGGCGAAACACCGCGCGTAGAGCCTCGGTCGGATTTGATTCAATCTGAAAAGACAATGGCTACCTCACTAGTTTCAGGTTCAAGGCTACCCGCTGACCAATTGGGGTGCGGCTTCAACTTAGAATTGATTCAGTTGAGAGGTAATTTTGGGTAATCAAATCAGAAGGCTAGACCTTAGGGGACAGCAACTTTCTGCCGCGAATATTCGCGACCTCCTGCCGCGAGCCAGCCTCGACATCTCTCAGGCAGTTGAGCAGATTAGGCCATTGGTCGATCAAATTAAAACCATGGGTGTACCGCCGGTTGTTGCCGCGGCAGTCAAGTACGACGGCTTTGATCCTGAGCCATTGTTGGTGTCAGCGGAAGAGATTGAAGCGGCAGTCGCCGCGCTGGACCAGGACCTGCGTCTGGCTATCGAAGAAAGCATCGCGCGAGTAAGAAGCGTTTCTGAAGCGACCCTGCCAAATTCTGTCTCGGTTTCCCTTGGCGATGGTGCAGAAGTAAGTCAACGCTGGCAGCCAATTGAGTCGGTTGGATTGTATGTTCCGGGCGGACGTGCCGTATATCCATCGAGTGTCATCATGAATGTTGTACCTGCACAGGTTGCCGGTGTAAGTCGATTGGTTATTGCAACCCCGGGGCAAAAAGATTTTGGCGGTCGTCCGCACCCTACAGTCTTGGCAACGGCGGGCCTTCTTGGCGTAAAAAGTATTTTGAACATTGGTGGACCAGCTGCGATTGCAGCCTTTGCCTATGGGCTTCCGCAAATCGACTTTGCACCGGTCGATTTGGTTACCGGTCCAGGAAACATTTTTGTTGCTGCCGCCAAGAGACTTCTGAGAGGCACAATCGGAATCGATTCCGAAGCAGGTACAACAGAAATCCTGGTACTTGCCGACCAAACTGCGAACGCAAGCTTTATTGCCTACGACTTAGTTAGCCAAGCGGAACACGACGATGCCGCCGCATCTATTTTGGTTTCAGACTCCAGCGAATTGGTCAGTGCCGTTGCGGCTGAGCTTGAATTGATTGTGCCAAGGGCACACCACTCGGAACGAGTTGCAAAGGCCCTGGCTGGGCGACAGTCTGCTCTTGTCCTGGTCGATGACATCGCGCAGGGGGTGGAGATCGCAAATGCCTACGCTACCGAGCACCTTGAGATTATGACTGCAAATCTCCCCGAGACTCTGAAGTCGATAAAACACGCGGGTGCAATTTTTATGGGTGATTATTCACCCGTCAGTTTGGGCGATTACATGGCTGGGTCCAACCACGTGCTACCGACCGGGTCAACTGCCAGGTTCAACGCCGGGCTTGGCGTGCACACCTTCCTTCGCGCGCAGCAAGTTATCAACTACGAAGAGAATGCATTAGCCGCGATCGCTGATCGAATCGACACATTCTCAGTCGCTGAGGGATTACCGGCCCACGGTCAGGCAGTCAAAGCTCGTTTTTCCAAATAAGCGGGCCTTATTTTAGCGACACGCCGATTATTGGCTTAATTTGCATCTTGCCGGCTTAAACCACAAGATATAGGGGCTGGAACGAAAAAAATGTCCATATGTTGTGGGGATAACTCCTTAAAATCTGTGGATAACTACCAAAAACAGCGTGATATCGGGCTAATTCGAAGGGGAAAGACATGCACTGTCCGTTTTGTCGATACCCAGATTCGCGCGTGATTGACTCAAGAACCTCAGACGACGGCTCTTCAATTCGCCGCCGCCGCGAGTGTCCTGAGTGCAACCAGCGCTTTAGCACTACAGAGACTGCAAGTCTCACGGTGACCAAGCGCAGTGGAGTAGTCGAGGCTTTCAGCCGCGAGAAGATCATGAACGGTGTTCGCAAGGCCTGTCAGGGCCGACCGGTCACCGAAGCCGACCTAGCGATGCTGGCCCAGACGGTTGAAGAGACCATTAGGGCGAGTGGGGCAGCGGCAGTCGATGCAAACGACGTGGGGCTAGCCATCTTGGAGCCGCTACGCAAGCTAGACGAAGTGGCTTTCATGCGATTCGCGAGCGTTTACCAAGGATGGGAAACACTTGACGACTTTGAAGCGGCAATCAAATTGCTGAAGATTGAGCGCAGCGTTCAATCAGAAGCAGTTGAAGTTACAAATTAAATAAACAACCAAATAAAGCAGCTATAGGAAGGCAAAGCAGTGACTGACACAGCTTTTAGTGGATCAAATGGATCTACAGGCGGCACCGGTAAGGGACTTACCATCAACCGCATTTACACCACTCCAGGTGTCCACCCATACGACCAGGTCACCTGGGAATACCGCGATGTGGTTCAGACCAACTGGCAGACCGGTGAGACCATCTTCGAGCAGCGTGGCGCAGAATTCCCAGAATTCTGGAGCATCAACGCGAGCACGATTGTAACCACCAAGTACTTCCGCGGTGCGGTCGGTACTCCTGAGCGTGAATACAGCCTTCGTCAGCTCATCAATCGTGTAGTACTCACCTACACCGAAGCTGGGCGTCAGCACGGTTACTTTGCTACCGAAGAAGACGCAACCATCTTCGAACACGAACTTACCTACATGTTGTTGAACCAGGTCTTCTCGTTCAACTCACCAGTGTGGTTCAACGTTGGAACCAAGAGCCCGCAGCAGGTTTCTGCATGTTTCATCTTGTCAGTCGATGACTCAATGGACTCAATTCTTAACTGGTACCGCGAAGAGGGAATGATCTTCAAGGGTGGATCAGGTGCTGGCCTAAACCTTTCACGAATTCGTTCATCGA
>JACCDQ011356550.1_pt1 | contig 11737 bp, 9 predicted proteins | sample 7446031 | NCBI WGS metagenome assembly JACCDQ01 (sample SAMN15323442, study PRJNA562643) | freshwater metagenome | isolation source: river surface water | place: USA:Blue River Watershed | collected 2017-08-17
AAAACCAATTTAGACCCGAAAAAAATCAAAACCACTATGACAATATTTCCACTTATCTTTGTTGGCAATATATTTGAATTCAAGGGGATAACCCGAAATAAGGGCTTTAAGTGAAAAACATATTTAAAAAGATAAGAGGCATGAATACCAATAAAGACGAGGTGTTGAGCGAAAACGCAAACGACAATAATGAACAAAATCAGAATGAGCAAGGAAATTCTACTGAAAATACGACAGAAGAGGCATCTGCCAACGGAAATAATGACATTGTTGAAGTAAATGCAGCTAAAATAGCTGAATTGGAAGCAAAAGTGGCTGAAGCAAACGATAAATACCTACGTTTATACTCAGAATTTGACAATTTTAGAAAACGTAGCATTAAGGAAAAAGCGGATATTATTAAGTCAGGCGGAGAAGATGTTTTTAAAGCGGTATTGCCAGTTATTGATGATTTTGAGAGAGCAATGAAAGCTTCAGAAAATGCAACGGATGTTGCAGCTGTTTCAGAAGGTGTTCATTTAATTTATAATAAATTTAAAAACACCTTAAAGCAAAAGGGCTTAGAAGAAATGGAAGCAGCAGGAAAAGTTTTTGATGCAGACATTATGGAAGCTATTACAAGTATCCCATCTCCAACAGAAGACATGAAAGGTAAAGTAATTGACGAAGTAGAAAAAGGATATTCACTTAACGGAAAAGTAATTCGTTTCGCGAAAGTAGTTATAGGAAGTTAATTAATGAGATATAGAATTGTTGAATTAAAGATTAAATAATTCATCAATTCACTAATTCACCAACTCAACAATTGAAATGGCAAAGAGAGATTTTTACGAAATATTAGGAGTAAGCAAAAACGCAAGTGACGATGAGATAAAAAAAGCTTATCGTAAACAAGCTATTAAATATCATCCAGATAAAAACCCTGATGATAAATCGGCTGAAGAAAAGTTTAAAGAGGCAGCAGAAGCTTATGAAGTATTAAGTGATGCAAATAAACGTCAACGTTACGACCAATATGGTCATGCAGGAGTTGGTGGAGCAGCTGGTGGTGGCGGTTTCCAAGGTGGCGGAATGAACATGGATGATATCTTCTCTCAATTTGGCGATATTTTTGGCGATGGCGATGTATTTGGTTCGTTTTTCGGTGGAGGCGGTAGAGGTGGAAGCAGAAGAAGTGTTGGTTCGAATATTCGTATCAAATTGAAATTGACCTTGCCTGAAATGAAAACAGGTGTTGAGAAGAAGGTAAAATACAGAAGAATGGTTGAGGCTGAAGGTGTTAAATATGGCACTTGTAAGCAGTGTAATGGGCAAGGTTCTGTTAGACGTGTAACCAATACTTTCTTGGGTCAAATGGCTACCTCAAGTCCCTGCCCTGTATGTAACGGGTTGGGTAAAATGATTGAAAGCAAGCCAAAGGAAGCCAATGATCAAGGATTGATTTCTCAAGAAGTTGAAACAACGATTAAAATTCCAGGAGGTGTAGCCGATGGAATGCAGTTGAGCTTAAATGGCAAGGGAAATGCAGGTCCTGGTGGCGGTGCAGCAGGAGATTTGATTGTTTTGGTAGAGGGTGTTGAGCACGACGATTTAACACGTGATGGAAACAACGTGATATATCATTTGTGGTTGTCATTCCCACAAGCTGCGTTAGGAGACTCAGTTGAGGTGCCTACATTGGATGGCAAAGCAAGAATTAAAATTGATGCGGGTACTCAGCCGGGTAAAGTTTTGCGGTTAAAGGGGAAGGGTTTCCCTGATATTAATGGTTATGGAACCGGTGATCAATTGATTGTTGTCAATATTTTTGTGCCTAATAAACTGAATTCAGAAGAAAAAGCAACCATGGAGAAATTATTGGGTGCTGAGAATTTTAAACCTAACGATAAAGAAAAGTCATTCTTTGATAGAATGAAAGATTTTTTTAGTTAAGAATAAAGACTGGTAAATATAAAAGAGCCACAACTGGAAAGTTGTGGCTCTTTGTTTTTGTGGTACATGCAAATTTACAAGGTTAAGTTAAACGTAAGCAGTGCATTCCGTTCGTAACCATTATAAAAGATAGAACAATCGGCATCGCAAACAAAAAAGTTCTTCTTGTTGGTATAGCGATCCTTCCCTAAATAGAGTTTGCCTGATGATTTGGGGTAAATAGAAAAATTGTAATAGCCAGATGATCCAAATGTTTGGAAGGCAGCATTGCCCCGAATAACGCATTCATTGTTTTCTAAAGTTTCAGCAATCAATTTGTCTTCAGAAACAATGTTGTAAACACCTGTATTGCTCGGGTTGAAGTATTTAAAATAAATTTCAATGTTGTTACTTGAAAAAACGGCATCTTGGAAGCTGTACACAAAGTAATTTCCTGATTTATAGTAGGTAGTAGCTGTTGAGTCCATTTCTGAAAAGAAGGGGTAAAATGCCAAACTTCCAGAGATGATTTCGATAACCGAACGCTTAAAGGAAAGATTGTTTCCAGCCTGGTAAAATGAATTTTCACAGGGTGGAGTGGTATAGTTAGCCGGATAAACGGGTGCTTTGTAAATTTCCGAAGGTTCTCTTATGTCTTTTTTGCAACCGATAAAAATAGAACTGGTTAAGGCAATGGCGATGGCAATTTGGCGAATGACTCTGTTTTTCATGCAATAAATACGCTTCATTTTGTTAAAAGGAGTAACCTAGTCCAAATTTGAATTGGATAAGCTTTTTGTTTCCATAGTTTCTTATCATAAATGATTCAAGTAAATCTTGATGATTGTATATTTCACCATCTAGATAAGCTAGATTTTCAGCTGTAGTTTGAGCCATGATGTAGGCAAAATTAACTTGGTAAAAGACCGAAATAGGGGTGCTTGAAATGAATCTTCTCTTTCCGAAATTGAAGCCCAATGTAAGTGCTTTGTGTGTTTTCCAGGGAGTTGAGACATAATAAGAGTTTGGTGTAACGGATGTGCCAGACCAAGAATAATGTCTCCAACCAACATCTACCGGATCTTTTATTTTAGCAAACCCATAACCAATATCAATTCCAAAATAATCACCATAAGGTGCTACAGCACCTTTTTCAGTAAAATAGAATTTTGGGGTAATGTTCAATTCAGTGATTCCATAATTCACAGATGTATTAACCGGATACATATAGTCTCTATTCGTAGAATTCGCATTTATCCAGTAACCGTCGTAATATTCTGCATTTGTTTGGTTAATATGGCCATTGATTTTTTGAATACCTATTTGCAAACCAAATGTTTTTTTGAAAACTTTTTCGTAGTTGATTCCAAAGTTGTTTTCCAATAATTTGCTGCCTGTGAGTGCATTGCAAGGGCTAATGGTTGATTCTATGCTAATGGTTTGTTTCAATCCCAAATAACCCGGATTGAAGCTTTGTGCTCTAAGTGACTTCAAACTTGCAATAGCAATTGATACCATCAATAAGAAAGACTTCATCTTTACGTGTGATTTTCTCATTTTAAATGTCCTTCCTTATTTGTTTTTAATGCGATACAAAGTTTCATAAATCTGGGCATTTAGAAAATCATCTTTTAATCCGTGTGAATATGATTTTCTACCAACATGGGTAGTGCTACCCGTTTCAGTATTGAATACAATGGAGATCTCTTTGTAGTTGTATACTGTTTGTAATTGCCAAATTAAATAGATAGGGAAAAGTGGAAACACAACAACTGCAGCATAACAAGCTTCAATGGAAAATGGTCTCTTCGTAGAGTTTAGTTCGTAATTTACCCAGCCAATATGATTGGCGTTATAGTTCTTCATGATGGTACTAACATAACGACTATTGTATAATACCATCGATTGGGTGTCATTGTTGAGTCTTTCTGCCATCCAATCGTTTAAAGCCATATGTGCATTAATGTCATCTGTGGTTTGATTTTGTCCAAAGCTGGTCTTTACAATTTCCACGGGTAAATCAGCTTTGAGGCCAATTTTTTTCCAATGCTGACCAAAATACTCGATTAAACTTTCTTCTTCGTAAAGGTTTCTGTTTTTATCAGAGCCATATAAAATTTGAATGTTGGGTTGGAATAATACCAACTTATTTACAGGGTCTGTTTTCGCTTTATGTTTAGAATCCGGTTTTAATTCCGTGTTTTCTATGGGAATGTCTGAATTTGAGATTTCAGAGAATTTCATTTCTGTGAAGAATTTTTCTAGTTTTGGGCGATCAGTAGCGAAAGCAAAGGCATACATGTAATAATCATTTACTGCGGCACCTGTAGTAGTGCTTCGTTTTACACGATTTCTCGGATTTTTTATCTGCTGACTGCTATTTGTTTCCTCTTCTATGGTGACAGAGGTAGTGTCTTTGTTTTCTGAATTTAAACCTACAAGAAAATCATCGAGCCTAATCAGGGCTTTGGTTTGTACCAGTTTAAAGTACTCTTTGCAGAGTTTGTATATGAACTCATTTTGTTTGTTTTGTTCGTAAATTCTATACATTTCTGCGGCACCAAAAGCGGCTAGCTCTTTTTTCTCCATTTCTTTTAATGCAGCGATGATGGGTTTCCAATCACCTTTAGCGCTACTTGGGTCACAGCCATATTTGTCTAGGTTCTGATCCAATGCAGCATGATGGAATATTCCGTATAAAGACATTGCCCTTATTTCTCCCAAAAAGGATGATTTGCCATAAAGTTTTTCCATCATATAACTGAGATAAAACGACATTCCGAAATCTGCTCTTTTGATATAAATGAGCAATAATTCATGGCGTGCAATTTTGCTAACGAATTCAAATCGGTCTTTACTTAGTAGATAGGCGGGTTTTCCTTTTTGGCTTCCAGACGCATCGATTTTGTCTCGCATGATATTGATACGGCGATCTAGGCTTGGGTGGGTATTGTTTTCGTCATTGCCGTCATCTACTAGCGATTTTTCATCCTCTTCATTTTGTTTTTTTACTAATTCGAGGATTTTGGTTTTAAACTCTGCAGGGAATTTGTAAAGTTTGTTTTCAAATGAATCAATGCTTAAGGTGATTTCCAAAAAAGGGTAATCGGCATATTTTAACATGTCGAAAACGTAAATGCCTTCATTTAAATTATATCCCGCCTTTACCATCATGTCGAATCCTTTCAAGTCAGCTTCCATTTCGTTTTCTTTTGAAAATCGATAAATGTCTTTGATGATATTGTCTTTGTTAACAGCGGTTCTTGTTTTGCTGTATTCAATTTTTTTGTATTGTTTTAATCCATGTTTTAATACGTAATGTTGGATTTCATGGGATAAGATAAAAGCCAATTGGGCTTCATTTTCGATACGGCTGAGTAATCCAACAGTAACAATTACGGCTCCATTGCTGGTGGTATAGGCGTTGGGCGTATAGGATTTCAATACATAAAATCTCAGTTTGTTGTATAGTTCTTCTTGTTGATTTGCGATTAATAACTTTTCTGCTACGTCTTCAACGTACTGCGACATATGTTCGCCATAAAGGACTTGGCCTGAACTCAGCATTTGGTCGATGGCGAAGCTGGCTGCAACTGCATGGTCTTTTTCTTGTTGTTTTTCTCTTTTCGCTAAATCTTTGGCTTTGATTTCTCTGATTTCTTCGTTGGCTTTTTCTGAGCTTTTTTTCTTGAAATCATAGGGTACTTCACCAAAACAGGAAGCAGGGCGATATTGGTAAAAATCGACTGGAGGGATTGATTGTTGAATTTGTTGCGCTTTTGTTTTTTCGATAAACCCGCTGCACAATACAACAACAAAAAGGAGGAGTTTTTTCAAATTTCCCATAAAACGAGCAAGTTAGTTGTAAAAATTAAAAAGGGCAATGTAAAACATCGCCCTTTAAAAAATTAAATATGATTTATTAGATTGAAATTCAATCTGCAATTAAGACAATCTTGCGCTCAATTCACTGTTGATGGCTTCTAAGAAATCTTCGGTGTACAAGTACTGATCTTCGGTAACTTTATCGCCGTAGATACAAACCGCTAAATCTTTTGTCATTTTGCCACTTTCAACTACATCCACACATACTTTTTCCAAAGTTTGGCAGAAGTTGATTAACTCTTGGTTGTTGTCAAGATTTCCGCGATGCATTAAACCACGTGTCCAAGCGAAGATAGAAGCGATTGGGTTGGTGGAAGTTTTCTTGCCTTGTTGGTGCATGCGATAGTGGCGTGTAACTGTGCCGTGCGCGGCTTCAGCTTCCATTGTTTTACCATCTGGTGTAACCAAAACTGAAGTCATTAAGCCTAATGAACCAAAGCCTTGCGCAACGGTATCTGATTGTACGTCGCCATCATAGTTTTTACAAGCCCAAACAAAGTTGCCATTCCATTTCAAAGCAGAAGCCACCATGTCGTCGATCAAACGGTGTTCGTATGTAATGCCTTTGGCATCCATTGTAGCTTTGAATTCGTTTTCATAGATTTCTTGGAAGATATCTTTGAAACGGCCATCATATTTTTTAAGAATGGTGTTTTTGGTACTCAAATAAAGCGGCCAACCTTTTTGGATAGCTGTATTGAAGCAAGAACGTGCAAAGCCTCTGATAGATTCTTCGGTATTATACATGGCCAAAGCAACGCCATCGCCCTTGAAATTATAAACTTCATGTTCAATTACTTGTCCGTCTTCGCCTTCAAATTTGATGGTTAATTTGCCTTTTCCTTTGGTTATGAAATCGGTTGCACGGTACTGATCGCCAAATGCATGACGACCGATGCAGATTGGAGCTGTCCAGTTTGGAACCAAACGAGGTACATTTTTGCAAACGATAGGCTCACGGAAAACTGTACCATCGAGGATGTTACGAATGGTTCCGTTAGGGCTCTTCCACATTTGTTTCAAATTGAATTCCGATACACGCGCTTCATCAGGGGTAATAGTAGCGCATTTGATGCCTACATTATACAATTTGATAGCCTCAGCCGCATCAACGGTTACTTGGTCGTTGGTTGCATCGCGGTGTTCCATGCCAAGGTCGTAATATTTGATATCAAGATCAAGGTAAGGCAGAATCAATTTGTCTTTGATAAAATGCCAAATGATTCTGGTCATTTCATCGCCGTCTAATTCTACAACGGGGTTCGCTACTTTAATTTTCTGATGACTCATTTTCGGAATTTTTTACAAATATAGCGATAGGTATTTGGGATTTGGATTAAAAAATTTGTGAAAAAACGCGTTCAATGAGTGAGATTTTACGTTAAATAAACAAATGGCTTGTTTGAAAAGCATGTAATCTGTAGTTATTTCGCGCATATTTAATTTTTATCAACTAAAATGAGTGCTAATAAACGAATTACAGTAGCGAAGGGTGATGGAATCGGTCCAGAGATTATGGAGGCGACATTGAGAATACTTGAGGCCGCTGGTGCACGATTGGAGTACGACATTATTGAGGTGGGTGAAAAGGTGTATTTGGCAGGGAATAATTCAGGGATTTCTGAGGAGAGTTGGGAAATTTTGAAACGCAATCAGGTTCTTTTGAAAGCCCCAATTACTACGCCTCAGGGAGGTGGATACAAAAGTTTGAATGTGACATTAAGAAAGATGTTGGGGATGTATTCTAATGTTCGCCCATGCAGAAGTTATTCGCCCTATGTAAGAACCAATTTTCCGAATTTGGATTTGGTGATTATTCGTGAAAATGAGGAAGATTTGTATGCCGGAATTGAATACCAATACACGCCAGAAGTTTTGGTTTCATTGAAGTATATTACCCGAACTGGTTGTGAGAAAATCATTCGTTATGCTTTTGAGTATGCCGTTGCCAATGGTAGAAAAAAGGTTACATGTATGAGTAAAGATAACATTATGAAGCAAACGGATGGATTGTTTCACAAGGTGTTTAACGAAGTTGCAAAGGAATATCCACAGCTCGAAACAGATCATTATATTATTGATATTGGCGCAGCGAGATTGGCGGCTGATCCATGCAGATTTGATGTGATTGTAACCATGAATTTGTATGGCGATATTATTAGTGATATTGCCGCTGAAGTGAGTGGATCTGTGGGAATGTGTGGTTCTGCCAATGTAGGGGGTAGTTTTGCTATGTTTGAAGCTATTCACGGTTCAGCTCCAGACATTTCAGGCAAAGATTTAGCAAACCCAAGCGGTTTGTTGAATGCCGCTTGCATGATGTTGGTGCATGTAGGGCAAGGCGATATTGCTGCGAAAATCGAAAATGCATTATTGAGAACATTGGAAGATGGAATTCATACCGGTGAGATTTTTAGGGAAGGGTTAAGCAAAGAGAGAGTGGGTACACAAGGTTTCGCTGATGCTGTCATCGCAAGATTGGGCGAAAAACCTTCTGCCTTCAAAGTGATTGAATTGGAAGCTTCAAAACCAGTAAAAGTTGAAGTGGGTGCCAATAAAATCAAAGAAACTACTTTGGTTGGTGTTGATGTTTATATTCACCATAGCATTCAAACTTCCATGGAGGAATTGGGTGGTAAGTTGAATGATGTTACAAAAGGCAGTAATTTGAAACTTTTGAGCATTACCAACAGAGGTTTGGCAGTTTATCCCAATGGAAACTGTGAAACCGAAATTACGGATCAAAGCAGATGTTGTTTTGCCGTGAATAAGGATTTTCCGGCGATTGCTCAAAAAGAAGTGATCAATCTGTTGGCCAATATTTCTGATGCAGGTATTGAGATTAACCGTGTTGAGAATTTGTATTTCTTTGACGGTGTAAGAGGATTTAGTTTGCCTCAGGGCGCATAATTTTTTGCATATTACAAACAAAAAAAGGAGCGCCAATGGTGCTCCTTTTTTTATGATTTTACAAATTTAAATTATGGGAATTTAGGGAATTGTTGGAAATCAGGCTGTCTCTTTTCTAAGAAGGCTTTTTTGCCTTCTTGTGCCTCTTCTGTAAGATAATAAAGCAAGGTTGCATCGCCCGCTAATTCCATTAAACCGTGTTGTCCATCTAATTCGGCGTTGAATGCGCGCTTTAGCATTCTGATTGCCATTGGACTTCTTTGAAGGATGGTATTACACCAATCAATGGTTTCATCTTCTAGCATTTCCAAAGGAACTACTTTGTTTACCAATCCCATTTTTTCGCACTCTTCTGCAGTGTATTGTCTGCATAAGAACCAGATTTCTCTGGCTTTTTTCTGGCCCACGTGGCGGGCTAAATAACTTGATCCGAATCCGCCGTCGAATGAGCCAACTTTGGGGCCTGTTTGGCCAAATTTGGCATGATCTGCAGCAAGGGTTAAGTCGCAAACAACGTGTAGTACGTGACCTCCGCCAATTGCATAGCCATTTACCATGGCAATAACGGGCTTAGGCAGAGAACGAATCTTTTTATGCAAGTCAAGCACATTTAATCTGGGTACGCCATTATCGTCTACATAGCCGCCAATACCTTTTACGTTTTGGTCGCCACCACTACAGAATGCTTTATCGCCAATACCGGTTAAAATCACCACACCGATATCTTGTTTTTCTCTGCAGATATCGAATGCGTCTAACATGTCCATCACGGTTTGCGGTCTAAACGCATTATAAACTTCAGGGCGGTTGATGGTTACTTTGGCGATAGCGCCATATTGTTCAAAAAGAATATCTGAATAGGTTTTAATGGAGGTCCAGTTTCTTTGACTCATAGAAATAATTTTCTGCAAAGATAATTCATTCCTAGGGGCAAGGGTTTGATTTTTCTATGAAAAAGGGCGATGGAAGCATCAGTGATCTGAATTCCATCGCCCTAAAATAGGAATTGAATGGTGAAGATGATGGCTTATCCCAAATTCAAACTCACGCCAATTGTTAGTAAACGTGTTGCAAATGCTTGATTTGTCTTGAATAGATTGTTCAAACTGTAGTTGACGTCGATGCCAATATCGCCATATTCCATGTGTACGAAGGGTGAGAATAAGAAATCATTTAAGTTGAAGTCGTCTACGATTTTGTTTTTCGATTTGTCTTTAAAGCGGGTTCTTAGGTATGAGTTTACCAAGAATTGGTTGTTTATGCCTGCTCGGATATGGATTCCGTTATATGGATTTCTGGGCTCGATGCCGATTGCCAGCGGAACCGCAACGTAATGGGTGCTCAATTTGGATTGAATTTGCTGAGGATCGGGTACGAAAGTTTGCTGTAATGTTAAATTGGTGAAAACTGGGGATGATTCTTGCAGAATGGTGGAGGTATTTTGGAAATTGTAATCATAATTGTCGTAACGAATACCGGAGTAAAGTCGGATTTTCCGAGCAATTAAATTGAAGCCCCACAGAGATTCAACGGCAATATGGTCGCTGCCGCTTCTTTTGATATCGGGCATTTGGTTGATTTCAGCAGGGTTAGGCATAGCGTCCATGGTAAAGAAATCGCCGGTGTACTGATACAAGTTGTTTAACCCGTAATAGAGGCGAATATTATGTACTGTAGGCTCTGGTTTTGGACTGTATTTGAAATGTATAGGGGTGTTCGGTTGTGAATATTTGGGTTCACGAATTTCAATTTCAACTTGTTGTTGCTTATCTGCGTTTAAATCCGCTTTTGCTTTTTCAATTTCTTTTTTCACGATGTCTGAAATTTCTTTCACATCGATGGTTTCATTGATTATTTTGATGTTTTCATTGATGATGTTGCCATATTGATCAAAATCTCTTTGTTCGATATACAGGGTATCTCCCTGGCCATTAAGAACCACTTTTTTCTTGGTGGTGCGGATTTTGGGAGCATCACTGTTGCTTGGCTTTAATGAATCTGAAGGTACAGTAGAAATGGGAGCCGTTTCAGCGGGTGCCGTTGTGTTAGGCGTAGGTGCAGTTGGAGATGCCGTGGAATTGGCGTTTGTAGATGCTTTTGGCGTATTGGATCTGTTATTGGATCTGCCAATTGTTGTTGTTTCCACTTGCTCGGTAACCATATTGCTTGATGGTTGTTGAGGAGATGGTGGCAAAATCAGCGTGCCTGAAGCGGGATTCTCTTGGTGCTTTTTAATGAGAAAATTCACGGTATCCCTCCATGCTTCCAAATCTTTGTAATATTTGGCCATGGCAACAGGATCTTCAGAATTGGTTACGTGTTTTACGGTTTTCTTTAATAAAGTGTCGCCCTTCACTGTAACTACAGTAGTTTTATTTTGGGCGTTTAACAAAGGTTTGCCGAATAGCATGGCAGCTAAAAGTGCAATAATTGCTTTATTCATAATACTAATTTTAATTGTGGGTTGGGTTATGACTTACGGTTCTTACAAACGACATTTGGTTCATCTGGATGCCAAAATTTACATCTGGAATTCTTTGATTTTCTTCATTTTTTACAGGCGAAATGATGATTTTTGGTAATTTGCCTTGACGCATCATTTCTTTCATATTCCCCCAGGCCATTTTTGCAAATTCTTTGGGATTTGATTTTGCCGTTGGCGACATCATTACGATGGTTTCTTCTTCAATTTTAGGGGTGTTTGCCTCGCTGTTTATTGTTTTGATTGCCGGGTTAATTTGTGGTATAGCTATTTTTTCAGTATTTGTTTGTTGGCCATAAATTGGCAGCGTAGTAGCAATGATGAGTGGGTGTTCAACCGTGGTGATTTTACTTAACGGAGTTGCTTGTTGCTTGGTTGTAATGTCAGTTTTCGAGTTAAAAGCCTGGTAATTTGGTGATTTAATTGCTGTTGAAGTGTTTGCTTCTCCATTGATTTGTTGTTGCAATCTGGGGTTTTGATATATTTTATTTTCAGGCGATAGCCGTTGTTTAGCGACATTGCCATTGGTTTTTGGATGATTTTGTTGGT
>JACCDQ011992737.1_pt1 | contig 11737 bp, 12 predicted proteins | sample 7446031 | NCBI WGS metagenome assembly JACCDQ01 (sample SAMN15323442, study PRJNA562643) | freshwater metagenome | isolation source: river surface water | place: USA:Blue River Watershed | collected 2017-08-17
AGGCCCGCATCACGCACAGCCCGTACCAGGTCGCGCGCTGGGTCACCTGCCCGCCCGAGAACGGCGGCGAGGTCGAGCTCAAGCGCTTCATCGACGCCAACATCCACCGCATGGCCTGGGACGCGGTTGACGCACCGACCATCCTGGTCGATCACGGCGCCACGCTGCGCGCGGTCGAGGCCAACTGGCCCAAGATCCAGTTCCACGCCATGCGCGAGCACGCCGGACTGGTGTTCCACAAGGCGATGTAGGCCTCGGCGATCGCTGCGTCAAACCGGTGAGCGCGGATTCCAGCTGCCGGTTTCCATGCAGATGGCGGGCCGGCTTCCCAGGGGCAGCGCGAGTTGGCCGACCAGGCTCTGCGTCAGGCGATGGCCAGTCTCGACCGCCGGACCATTCGGTGCCATGACGGTGTCAGCCGTCATGGTGACTTCACAGTCGGCGCTTCCCAGGCCTGGAATGCCGCCTCGCCGGCTATCTTGAAGGCGCGTTCGGCCGAACGCAAGGTGTTCTCGATCAGCATGGTGACCGTCATCGGTCCGACGCCGCCGGGCACCGGCGTGATCCAGGAAGCCTTTTCCTTCACCGCCTCGAAGCACACGTCCCCAACGATGCGGCCGTCCGGCAGGCGGTTGATGCCGACGTCGATCACGATGGCCCCCTCCTTGACCATCTGCGGCACGATCAGGCCGGGCTTGCCCGCGGCCACGATCAGGATATCGGCGAGGATGGTGTGCTGGGCCAGGTCGCGCGTCTTGGCGTGGCAAATGGTCACCGTGGCTTCGCGCTGCAGCAGCATCAGACCCATCGGTTTGCCCACGATGTTGCTCGCACCCACCACCACCGCGTTCTTGCCGGCCACGTCGATGCCTGTCGTGTCGAGCAGCAGCTGCACGCCATAGGGGGTACAGGGCGGAAAGATGCTGTTGCCGCTGACCAGCGCGCCCACGTTGTAGAGGTGGAATCCATCCACATCCTTGTGCACGGAGATCGCCTCCAGCACCCGGGCCAGCTGGATATGCGGCGGCAACGGCAGCTGGATCAGGATGCCGTGGATGCTGTCGTCCTGGTTCAGCTGCTCGATCGTGCGCAGCACCTCGGCCTGGCTGACATCGGCGGCCAGCCCCAGGTGCAGGGAACGCACGCCGCATTCCTCGCAGGCCTTGATCTTGTTGCCGACATAGACCCGGGAGGCCGGGTTGTCGCCGACCAGGATCACGGCCAGTCCGGGCGCGACGCCGCGCGCCTTCAGCTGCTCGACGCGCTGGCGAAAGCCGATGCGCAGCTGTTTGGCCAGGGCCTTGCCGTCGATGATCTGTGCGCTCATGGCCGGCCCTTCAGCGGAACACCACGGTCTTGTTGCCGTCGATCAGCACCCGGTCTTCCAGGTGGTAGCGCAGGCCTCGGGCCAGCACTGCCTTCTCCACGTCCTTGCCGCTGCGCACCAGCTCCTCGGGCACGTCGGAGTGGTCGATCCGCACCACATCCTGCTCGATGATCGGCCCCTCGTCGAGGTCGGAAGTGACGAAGTGGCAGGTCGCGCCGATCAGCTTGACACCGCGCTTGAAGGCCTGGTGGTAGGGCTTGGCACCGACGAAGCTCGGCAGGAAGCTGTGGTGGATGTTGATGATCTGGCCCGGGAACTTCTCGCACAGATCGGGCGAGAGGATCTGCATGTAGCGCGCCAGCACCATCACGTCGCCTTCGGCCTCGCGGTACAGGCGTTCCACCTCGGCATAGGCCGCGGCCTTGTTGTCGGGCGTGACCGGGACATGGTGGAACGGGATGCCGTGCCATTCGACCAGGCCGCGAAAGGTCTCGTGGTTGGAGATCACGCAGGGAATGTCGATGTCGAGCTCGCCCGACTGCCAGCGTCCCAGCAGGTCGTAGAGGCAATGCTCCTGCTTGCTGACCAGGATCACGACGCGCTTCTTGCGCGCGCTGTCCGAGATGCGCCATTTCATGTCGAAGGGCGCGGCGATCTTGGCGAACTCGGCACGCAGGGTATCGATGTCGAGCGTCAACGAGTCGGCCAGCAACTCCTGGCGCATGAAGAACCGCTGGGACTCGGTATCGGCGTGGTGGCTGGCCTCGGTGATCCAGCCGCTGTGCGCGGCAAGGAAATTGCTGACTGCGGCGACGATGCCGACACGGTCGGGGCAGGACAGGGACAGGGTATAGCGGCGGGGGGTGGTGGTCATGGCGTGAATCAGTCCTTGGCCGTGCGTTTGGTTTTCTGGGGGTCGTCGAATGGCAGGCTGGCCGTGGTGGCGGCGCAGGTCAGTGCGGCGCCACGCAGCTCGAGCGCGCGGCCGGGGACGGCGTAGGCCGGGTCGAGGCGGGCAATGGCCATCGAGCGCTGGGTCAGGCGCGAGACCATGGCGCAGGTCACGAAGCCCACCTTCCGGTCGCCGTCCCACAGGCCGTCGCCGGCTTGCGCGGCTTCGAGCTGGTGCAGCTCGACGCCGAAGATCTTGAAACGCTCCTTGCCCTGCAGGCGGTAATGTTCGGTGGCACCGCGGAACTCGGTCTTGCCCGGCGAGACGGTGAAGTCCAGACCGAGCTCCCAGAGCGTGTCGCCGATCGGTTCGCCCTCCATCGGATACATGTCGGAGTTGTCGTAGGGGTAGAACATCAGCGAGCTCTCCACGCGCAGCCAGTCCAGCGTGGTGAACGAGCAGGGCATGATGCCCATGGCCTTGCCCTCGGCCAGCACCATGTCCCAGATCCTGGGCGCATCGGCGGCCTTGCAGAAGATCTCGTAGCCGCGCTCGCCGGTGTAGCCGGTGCGCGAAAGCATGATCGGCGCGCCAAACAGCGTGGTGTGCATGTGGTGGAAGTACGGCAACTGGCGCACGCCGGGCACGAACTTTTCCAGAAAGTCCACCGCCAGCGGGCCTTGCAGCGACAGGTCGTGCAGGTCGTCGTCAAACAGTATCGCCACGTTGCGGCCCAGCGCACCACGGGTCAGGATCTCGTGGCCCTGGCCCGCACCATGCACCACCATGAAGGCATTGGGCGAGATGCGGTAGATCACGCAGTCGTCGATGAACTTGCCCGCCTCGTTGAGCATGCAGGCGTAGACCGATTTGCCCGGGTAGAGCTTGCTGACGTTGCGCGTGGTGGCCTGGTTGAGCAGGGCTTCGGCGTGCGGCCCCACCAGGTGCACTTTCTTCAGGCCCGACACGTCCATCAGGCCGGCCCTGGTGCGGATGGCTTCGTGTTCGTCGGCCAGGTCGGTGGAATAGGTCCAGGGCGTGCCCAGGCCGTTCCAGTCGCCCAGGGTAGAGCCGAGTGCGCGATGGCGATCGGCCAGGGCTGTGGTGCGCCAAGAGGTCATGTGATGCTCCAGTCAGAAGTTGAACAAAGAGGGAAGAAAAGATTCAGATGGCGGCGACCAGCTCGGCGGTCTCGGCCTCTGTGCCTTGGCTGATCGCGCTGCCATCGTCAAACGCGGCGAGGTAGGCCACTGCGGTGGGCAGAAAGCGGCTCAGGCCCTTGTATTCGGCCAGCGGCTGCGGCAGCGTGGCGAGCACGCGCGACAGGCGCTTGCCCCACTTGGGCACCCGCACCAGCTCGTCCAGGGAAGCCAGGTAGCAACGGATCGGGAACAGCAAGGCGTTGCTGCGCGGCAGGCGCCACAGGGTTTGCAGCTCGACGCGCAGGTGCAGCTTGCGACCGATGTTCTCGGGAGTCAGCGAGGCGCGGTCCGGGCCCCATTCGGGGAAGGTCTCGGGCGAGGTGTCCAGGCGCGGGTTCACCGTCATGGTCCAGTTCAGGCGGCGCACTGGCTGGCCCTGACGGATCATCAGCAGGTATTTCAGGGCGCGCTCGAACACGCCGGCCTGGTGCGCCAGCGGCACCGGGCCGTGCCACTGCATGAAGCTCATGCCGACATTGAAGTCCAGCGACCAGTCGGCCTGCGAGGTCACCATGCCAGCATCGAGAAACAGGTTGTCTTCGCGCTGGTCGCAAATCGCGAAATCGCCCTGGGCCTGGCGCGTGATGTATTCAAACGGGCCACAAGGCAGCGTGGCTGCGTCGCCAAACACGAAGCGCTGCTCAATGCCCAGCGGGCGGTTGATCCAGGTCCAGCTGGCACCGAAGTCGGTGCCGGTCTTGCTGAGCGAGAAATGCTCGGGGTAGTCGGTGCTCAGGCTGTCCATCAGCAGCTCCAGCGTGTCCCACTCGGCGATCTGCATGTGAGGCAGCACCTGGCAGCGGCCCGGGTCGCGCTCGAGCGTGATCGCCTTGTCGCGGCATTCCGCAATGTAGTGCTCGTCCACGTCAAAGCCGTGCTCATAGGCTGCGCTCGCGCCCTTGGGCTGGTGCGGCTCCATGTTGACGCTGTACATGTACTGGTCGTCCGGGAAGGGGAACGGAAAACGCAGGATCGCCTCGTCGCTGTTGCGGTAGCTGTAGTCGCCGCGAAAGGTCTCGTCGGGTTTGAAAACGATGGACATGGTGGTCTGGGCCTTGAAAGAGGAAAACCTTCAGAGATCGAGCACGAGGCGCGGTCCGCGGGCGCGCGAGACACAGGGCATGATCAGCCGGCCTTGCGCCTTGTCGCTGGCACTCAGGTAGTGGTCGCGGTGTTCGGCCTCGCCCTCGAGCAGCGGCGTGACGCACACGCCGCAGGCGCCGCCACGGCACAGACAAGGCGGGGCCACCCCCAGGCGCTCGATCGCCTCGAGCAGGCTTTCGTCTTCGCCCACCCGCACGCTCTGGCCGCTCTTTTTCAGCACGGCTTCGAACGGGGCGCCGCCGCTGGCCGCAGCGCCGAAGAGCTCGCTGTGCACCTGGCTGGCGGGCCAGCCCTGGGCCTGGGCCGCGCTCAACACGGCCTGGTTCAGCTCGCTCGGGCCGCAGACATAGAGATGGGTGCCGGCCGGCTGTTCGGCCAGCAGCGCCGGGATGTCGAGGCGATGGCCCTCTGCGTCCCAATGGACAGACACCTGCGGGTCGCCGGCCGGCAGCCAGGGCGCGAACACATTCTTTTCGGATTCACGGCAGCACAGGTGCAGCGCATAGCCGCTGGCCTTGACGCCAGCATCCTGCATGTAGGAGAGAAACGGCGTGATGCCGATGCCGCCCGCGATCATCAGATGTTGGCGCGCACGGCGTTGTGGCGGAAACAGGTTGGCCGGCAACTGGGCCTCGATCACGTCGCCGAGCTGCAAGCGCTCGTGCACCGCGGCCGAACCGCCGCGCGAGGCCGGCACGCGGCGCACGATGATGTCGTACTGGCCGCGGCTGCCTGGCGGATTGATCAGCGAATAGGCATTGCGGTGCACACGGCCCTGGCCGGGCAGGCTGAACAGCACATGCGAGCCCGCGCCGTTGGCTGGCAGCACCGATCCGTCCGCACTGGCCAGACTGAGCTGTCGCAGGCTGGGGGCGATGTCATTGAACGCCACCACCTTGAGTTTCAAACCGCTGGCAATCATGGAAACAGCTCCTCACGCACGGGCCGTTGGCCCGGCACTTCGGCGTCGACCATCACGCCCATGAAGGCGCCATGGCGACGGGAAAAATGGTCGCGCACCAGAAGCTCGCGGCCGCAGCCCGCGCAAGCCACGGTGGAGCTGCTCACGTCCTCGGTCAAGCCATGGCAGTGGGCGCACCAGACGCGCCGGCGCTGGCTGCCGGCATGGGCCAGCTGAATCTGGCTCTCGGCCAGACCCAGCTGGCGTGCAGCCAGAAACACCGACCAGACAAAAGGCTCGCGGCCCTGCACGAAGAGCCGGTCGCTCACGCGCAGCGGCCCCTGGCCAGCCAGCGCACCGGCCAATGCCTGGAGGTCGGCCAGCGACGTGACCGGACCCAGGCCCTTGGCCTGTTGCAGCGGCCCGAGCGACCAGACCTGCAGGCGTTCGGCCACCGGAGCGAAGGCGCTGGCCAGATCGGCCAACAAGGCTTGGTCCATGACGGGTGCATCGAGCACCAGCCAGTGGCGACCGGCTGCCAGCTCGGGCGCGAGCGGCAGGTAGACCGGCCGGCTTGTGACCTCGGAGGGCGGTAGCTTCATGGTGCGCTCCTGGGCTCAGCCGAGGTTGTGACCCGGAATCCACTGGGTACCGGCCAGCGGCACCTTGGCCATGGCGGCGGCTTCCACCGTCAGGGCCACCAGGTCTTCCGGCTCCAGGTGGTGCACGTCCTGCTTGCCACAGGCACGCGCCAGCGTGGTCAGTTCCATGGTCAAGGTCTTGAGGTAGTTCTTGACATGCTTGGCGCCGTTGTCGGGCTCGAGGCGCTGCTCCAGGATGACGTCTTGCGTGGTCACGCCCACCGGGCATTTGCCGGTGTGGCAGTGGTGGCAATAACCGGCCTGGGTGCCGAGCGCGGTGTAATCGGCCTCGGCGCTGTGGGTCTGGCCACCTTGCTGGTAGGAGTCGCGGTTGCAGCCCAGGGCCATCAGCACGCCCTGGCCGATCGCCACCGCGTCGGCGCCCAGGGCCAGGGCCTTGGCCACATCGGCGCCGGTGCGGATGCCACCCGAGACGATCAGCTGTACCTTGCCAATCATGTCCAGGTCTTGCAGCGCGGCCACGGCCTGGCGTACCGCCGCCAACGTGGGAATTCCGGCATGTTCGATGAAGCAGGTCTGTGTGGCAGCCGTGCCGCCTTGCATGCCATCGACCACCACCACGTCGGCGCCGGCGTGCACCGCCAGCTTCACATCGTTGAAAACCCGGGTCGCGCCGACCTTGACATAGATCGGTTTTTCCCAGTCGGTGAGTTCACGCAGCTCCTGGATCTTGATCGTCAAGTCGTCCGGGCCGGTCCAGTCGGGATGGCGGCTGGCCGAGCGCTGGTCCACGCCTTGCGGCAGGGTGCGCATCTGGGCCACGCGCGGATTGACCTTCTGGCCCAGCAGCATGCCGCCGCCGCCCGGCTTGGCGCCTTGACCCAGCACGATCTCGATCGCATCGGCGCGGCGCACGTCGTCGGGGTTGAAGCCGTAGCGCGAGGGCAGGCACTGGTAGACCAGGGTCTTGGACGACTGGCGCTCTTCCGAGGTCATGCCGCCGTCACCGGTGGTGGTGGTCGTACCCATGGCGGTCGCGGCCTTGCCGAGGGCTTCCTTCACGTTGGCCGACAAGGCGCCAAAGCTCATGCCGGCGATCGTGATCGGGGTGTCGAGCACCACCGGCTTCTTGGCGAAGCGCGTGCCCAGCACGGTCCTGGTCGAGCATTTCTCACGGTAACCCTCGAGCGGGTAGCGCGACAGCGAGGCGGTCAGGAACACCAGGTCGTCGAAGTGCGGCAGCTTGCGCTTGGCGCCCAGGCCGCGGATCTCGTACAGGCCGGTGCTGGAGGCGCGGTGGATGTAGTCCAGCGTGCTGCGGTCAAAGCTGGCCGACTCCTCGCGTTGCAGGCGCTTGAAATGGATGGGGTGTTCGGTGCTGTTTGACATGTCAATAGTCCTGATCGGCGTCGGCATTCCAGTGGTAGAGACTGCGGGCCGAGGCCACGCGCTTGAAGTCCGTGGGGGCATGGCCCAGGCCGGCCTGGGCCAGCAGATCGGCCAGGGCCGTGGTGTCGGCATCGGTCAGGGGTTCGAGCTGGGCATCGGCGCCCAGGCTCTTGATCTCGCCCTTGACGTAGATCACGGCCTCGTACAGCGAGTCGCCGAGCGCGTCGCCGGCGTTGCCGCAGATCACCATGCGGCCAGCCTGGGCCATGAAGCCCGAGAAGCTGCCGACCGAACCGCCGACCACGATGTCGCCACCCTTGAGCGAGATGCCGCAGCGCAGGCCGGCGTCACCATCGATCACGAGCAGGCCGCCGTGGGCCGAAGCGCCGGCGCCGTTGGAGGCAAAACCCTTCACGTGCACCTTGCCGCTCATCATGTTTTCGGCGACGCCGGTGCTGGCGCTGCCCTCGATCGTCACGTCGGCGAACTTGTTCATGCCAGCGGCGTAATAACCGGCATGGCCCTTGATGGTCACGCTCACCGGGGCATTGATGCCGACCGCGATGTTGTGCGCGCCGTCGGGGTGCAACACCTCGACATGCTGGCCGAGCAGGGATTCGGGCCTGCCGTGCAGATGCTGATTGAGCTCGCGCACGCTCTGGCGGCTCAGGTCGAAAGTCAGATTTTCCATACGTACATCTCCTCGGGAGCAGGTTCAAACACGGTCGCGTGCTCAATGCCCGGCAGGTGGGCGAGCGAACGGAATTCGGAAGCGATGGCGACGAAGTCGTCGGTTTCTGCGACCACGGCGGGCTTGCAGGCGAACGGGTCCCGGATCAGGGCCAGCTCGGTGGGCGTGCCCATGAGGAAGGTGTAGAAACCGTCGAGCGCCTCAAAGGCCCTTTGCAGCGCGGTGTGCAGGTCGTCGCCTTCGCGCAGCCGCCACTCCAGGAAACGGCAAGCGGCTTCGGTGTCGTTGTCGGTCTCGAACTTGATGCCGCGCGGCTCGAGCATGCGGCGCACGCCGTTGGGGTTGGAGAGCGAGCCGTTGTGCACCAGACAAAAGTCTTCGCCGGCTGTGAAGGGATGGGCGCGATCCGGTGTCACGGCCGATTCGGTCGCCATCCGGGTGTGACCCACGAGGTGGCTGCCGACCAGCTTGGTGAAGTCGTAGCGCTCGGCGACCTGGGCTGGCGTGCCGATGTCCTTGTAGAGGTCGATGCACCGGCCGGTCGAGAGGATGTGCAGCTTGTCCTCGAACGCCTTGATGAAGGCCTTCACCGGGTCGGCCGGGCCATCGAAAGTGAAGATGGCGTGATTGCCCTTGGTCTGGATATGGGCCTTGACCTTGAGCTCGGCATTCAAGGCGTCGACCAGGCCGACCCAGTCGTAGCCCGCAGCGGCTTCGGTCAGACCCGAATACAGGCTGAGCTTGCGCTGACCCTCGGGCAACGGCTGACCAAAGACGGCCATGCCGGCCGAGTCCGGGCCACGGTCGTGCATGCCGATCAGCATCGGCACCATGAGCTCACCGAGCTGGCCGTACAGCTCGGGTTTTTTCAACAACAGTCCAACAATTCCACACATGATTGCTTCCTTAAAAAAACTCGAGGTACTGCTTGACCTCCCACTCGGAGACATGGCGCATGTACTCGATCCACTCCATGCGCTTGAACTTGAGGAACTCGCCCGTGACCGGACCCAGGGCCTCGCGAATCACGCTGTCGGCCTCCAGGGCATCGAGCGCGGCATTCAGGTTCTGGGGCAGCAGTCCGATGCCGGCTTCCTTGAGCTGGGCCTCGCTCCACTCGTAGAGGTTCACGTTGCGCGGCGCGCCCGGATCCATGTTGTTGGCGATGCCGTCCAGGCCGGCCGCGATCACGGCCGCCGTGGCCAGGTAGGGATTGCAGGCGCCGTCGGGCAGGCGCAACTCGAGCCGGCCCTTGGGAATGCGCACCATCGTCGAGCGGTTGTTGTCGCCGTAGCTGATGTAGGCCGGGGCCCAGGTGGCGCCCGTCAGTGAACGGCCGACCACCAGGCGCTTGTAGGAGTTGACGGTGGGCGCGCACAAGGCCGTGAGCGCGGGGGCGTGGTGCAGCAGGCCGGCCATGAACTGATAGGCCATCGGCGAGAGTTCGAGGCCGTTGGGGTCGCTCTTGTCCTGGAACAGGTTGCGCTTGCCGTCGCCGATGGACAGGTGCATGTGCATGCCGTTGCCGGGGCGGTTGGCGAAGGGCTTGGGCATGAAGGAGCAGATCAGGCCGAGCTCGTTGGCGATCTCGCTGGCCGCCATCTTGAAGAAGATGAAGTGGTCACAAGAAGTCAGGCAGTCGGTGTAGGTGTAGTTCAGCTCGAACTGGCCGTTGGCGTCTTCATGGTCGATCTGGTAGACATCGATGCCGGTGCCGCGCATGGCGTCGGAGAGTTTTTCCAGAAATACCCGGGTGCGCGAGAGGCCCTTGTAGTCGTAGCAAGGCTTGGCCAGCTTGTCGCTGGCGTCGTGCGGCACGATGGCGCCATCGTCGTTGCGACGCAGCAGCGAAAACTCGGGCTCCAGGCCGGTGAACATGGTCAGGCCTTGTTCGGCCAGACGCGCGATCTGTTGCTTGAGCACGACGCGGCTGTCGAACTTCCAGGGCTCGCCCTCGACATGGCCCTCGCAGATGATGCGCGCCAGGCCTGGCTGCCAGGGCACGAGCGAGACGGTTTGCAGATCGCCGACTGCCATGAAGTCCGGACCGTGCGGCTCGATGCCCACGCCGCAGATCGCAAAGCCGGCAAAGCCCGCGCCATCGGTCATGATGGTGTTCAAATGGTCCACTGGTACCGACTTGGCCTTGGCCACGCCGTGGATGTCGACAAACTGCGCCAGCACGTAGCGGACGCCCTGGGACTTGAGGTAGGCCTGGGTCTCCTCGACAAGAGCAAAGCGTTTCGGGAGCACCAGCCCGCCCGGCTCGGGCAGGTTGGCCAATGGGACTGCGAGTGTGTTCAAGGGAAGCTCCTTCGGTTGGCAATCAGGGTTCGGCTAGAGGGCTCGGTGGTGTCGATCGTGGTGCGAGGTCAACATCAATGTTTCTTCTTATGCAACATTTGTGCCTGATATGAATATTCCTAATTCACCACTGCGTACACTTCTTCATCAACAAAAACCAAGGAGCGGGTTGTGAACAAACAGGGCGACAAGCCGGCGATTTCGATTGAGGAATCGGTCGGATCGGCCATCAAGGAGCTGCGCCAGCGCCACGGCCTGACCATTGCGCAGGTGTCAGAGCAAGCCAGCATCAGCCGCGGCATGCTCTCCAAGATCGAGAATGGGCAGACGGCAGCCGGAATGGAAACACTGGCGCGCATCGCGCGGGCGCTCGGCGTATCGATGTCGATGCTGTTCAGCAAATACGACGTGACGGCGAGCACCGCGCAGCACATCAAAAAGGGCAAGGGCATGGAAGTGGTGCGCCGTGGCACCAAAAATGGACACACCTACCACCTGCTCGCCTACGACCAGGGCCCGGTCAAGCTGTTCGAGCCCTTCCTGATCACCATGGACGACGACTCGGAGCAGTACCCCACGTTCCAGCACCCGGGCACGGAGCTGCTGTACATGCTCGAAGGCAAGCTCGAATACCGCTGCGGCCCGGACACCTATCTGCTGGAGCCCGGCGACTCGCTGACCTTCCAGGGCGAGGTGGCCCACGGCCCCGAGAAACTGGTGAAGTTCCCGATCAAGTTCCTGTCTTTCATCGTCTACCCTCGCAGCGCGGAGTAGGACGCCTGGCATCGGCGTTCAGCGCAGGGCCGTGACCAGCAGCAGACTGTTCGCCTCGCTCGGCACCAAGTGGGCGGGTGCCACCAGGCCCTGCAGGTGCAGGCCTTCACCGTCAGCCAGGACCAGTGGCTCGGCACCGAACCTGGTCAGCTCGAATCGACCGCGCAGGACCAGCACCAGCAGATCGGGCGCGAACGGCAGCGGCACCGTTTCCTCCTCGACGATCAGCAGATCGGCCTGAGCCTGACCGCGCCGCACCATCACGTTCCAAAGCTGAGTCGGCAGCTCAGGTGCATCGCACTGCAGCGCCAGTTCGCCGGGAAACTGCGCAAAGGAACCCGGCCCGTCGAAGCACCAGGCCTCGGTCTCGCCGCTCAGGCACAGGGCGCCGCCACGGACCATGACCGCGGTGCGGTCCATGCCGTCGAAACGCGAGAACGGCCCGGCCGCGCCGATGTCGGCCACGCTGACGCGCCAGCCAGGCTGACCGGCTGGGCCATGGCTGGCGACCGTGCGTGTCCAGCCGCCGCCGTTCTTCCAGGCCTCGCGCG